>Ga0116202_10002325_pt1 | contig 11345 bp, 6 predicted proteins | sample LakKivw325mmetaG_FD_94479 | JGI IMG/M metagenome (GOLD analysis project Ga0116202, IMG submission 94479) | Anoxic lake water microbial communities from Lake Kivu, Rwanda to study Microbial Dark Matter (Phase II) - Lake Kivu water 325m metaG | ecosystem: Environmental > Aquatic > Freshwater >... | reverse complement strand
TGGTCGCCGCGGCGCGCCAGGCCGGCACCCGGAGCATCGCCTACACCTACACCGAGCCGACGATCTACTGCGAGTATGCCCTGGCAACCGCCCGCCTGGCCCGCCCGGCCGGCCTCGCCAACGTCTTCGTCACGAACGGCTACATGACCGAACAGATGCTGGCGCTCGTGGCTCCGTACCTCGATGCGGCGAACGTGGACCTGAAGGCATTCCGCGACGAGACCTACCGCACGTACGCCGGAGCGCGCCTGGCCCCGGTGCTGGCCAGCCTCAGGCAGATGCGGCGGCTCGGCATCTGGGTCGAGGTGACCACGCTGGTCATCCCCGGCATCAACGACGACGAGGCCGAGCTGCACGAGGCCGCCCGCTTCATCGCCGAGGAGCTGGGCGCCGACACGCCGTGGCACATCAGCCGCTTCTTCCCGAACTACGAGCTGCGCGGTGTGCCGCCCACTCCGCCAGAGACACTGCAGCGAGCCCAGGCGGCCGGCCGCGCCGCGGGCCTGCATCACGTGTACCTCGGCAACGTCCGCACCGAGGCCAACACCGTCTGCCATGCCTGCGCGGCGCTGCTGATCCGGCGCCTGGGCTTCGGGGTGGTGGAGAACCGCGTCACGGCTGGCGGCGACTGCCCGCAGTGCGGCGCGCCGGTGGCAGGCGTGGGCATGGGCGGCCCGCAGCCCGGCCAGCGGCCGGGCCGTGCAGGTTGAGGAGAGGAGGGCTATCCCCGTCGTGAAACCCAGGCGCTGGTTGGCGGTGTGGCTGGCATGCTTCGCCCTGGCGGTGCCGCGGCCGGACCTCGCCGCCGCGTCCGCGCCAGCCGACCCCGCGGACGGCTGGGCCGTCGCCGTCGTGCCCTCCGACGACCCGTCGCTGGCGGTGCCGGTGCCGCGCGATCAGCCGCTGGAGCTCGCGCAGGTGATCGACATGGTGCGGCGCGCCGTGGACCTGGTCGGCGGCATGGCCGCGGTGGTGCCCGACACGGCCCGGCTGGTGGTCATCAAGCCCAACATCGTCATGGCCGCGGCACCCGGCTCGGGCATCATCACCGACGCCCGCGTGGTGCACGCCGTGGCGCTGCTGGTGCACGAGGCCGCACCGTTCGCGCGCATCGTGATCGGCGAGGCGGCCGGCGGCTGGATCGACGCCGAGAAGGGCGCGGCCGCCGGTTTCCGGCTGCCGTTCTGGGTGCGCTGGCTGTTCGACGTGGCGCGCAACGGGTTCGAGACCGGCGGGTATGCGGCGGTGGCTGCCGAGCTGCGCCGCGGCGGCCTGCAGATCGAGTGTGTCGACCTCAACTTCGATCGGTCCGTCACCCGCGCCGTCCCGGGCGGCGGCCTGGCCATGCCCGACTACGATCTGGCCGCCACCATCGTCGAGGCAGACGCCTGGATCAACTGCCCGGTCATGAAGACCCACGGCACGAAGATCACCTGCGCGCTGAAGAACCACATCGGCCTGCTGCCCGGAAACGTGTACGGCTTCTCCAAGGATCGCGGCACGCCGCACCACCCGGGTATCATCCACCACGCGGCGCTGATCGACGAGCTGCTGGTCGACCTGTGGACCGTGGGGGGCGTGGACCTCAACGTGGTGGACGGCATCGTCGGCCTGGAGGGCGGCGCCCTGGGATCGGGCGTGCCCGTCCGCTGCAACCTGGTGCTGGCCGGGAGGGACGCCGTCGCCACCGATCTGGTCGCGGCGCGGCTGATGGGCTTCGATCCGGCCGACATGGAGTTCGCCGAACTGGCGCGGCGGCGCGGCGCGGGCCCGGGAACGTACGAGCGCGTCCAGGTGCGCGGCAGCGAGGTGGAGCCGCTGGTCCGGCGCTTCCGCAAGGCCGGCCGCGCGTACGGGCGCGGCGACGGCGGCGGCTGGCGCGAGTACGCCAACTACGGCATGGGGCCGCGCTACTGGACCCTGCTGGGTCCGCTGGAGGCGGCGCACCAGTTCAGCCCTGCCGAACTGGCCGCCCTCGACCCGGTGCCGGGACGCGAGGGCTGGTCCGAGGCGGTGTTCTTCCACCACGACCGCATCGACCTGGTCCCGCACCTGGAGCAGGGCGCGGGGGGCGCGGCAGGCGCCGTGTACGCCTTCACGCGCTTCACCATGGCCCGGACCGACTCGGTGCGCCTGTGGGTCGGGTCGGCGGGCGATCTGGTGGTGTGGATCGACGGTCGCGAGGCCTACCGGTTCGCGGGCCGGCGGCCGCACCGCCTGGGCAGCGAGCGCCTGCCAGGCTACCTGGCGGCAGGCGAGCATCGCCTGCTCGTGCGCGCGCCGAGCGGCTCCGGTCCTTGCGAGTTCTCGGTGAACATCTGCGAGCCCATCGACGCGGAGGACTACGCCGGGAATCGCTACCCGGGTGTTCGGTACTACCAGCGCGACTACCAGCGCGCCGCCGAGGAACGCACCGCGTCACCGGCAGCGCCTGCCCCACGGCGGTCCCGCTAGGGCGGCGCCGGCGCCAGGCGGCCGGTGCGGCAGCGGCCGCCGCAACGCCTGTTGCCGCGCACGGTCTCTCCGGCACGCAGAGACGGGAGCTCAGGAGCACGACGCATGGACTTGGAGAGGCACAGCGGGCCGCCAGCCCGCCTGCACTGCCTGGACAACCTGCGGTACCTGCTCGTGCTGGCGGTGGTCGCCTTCCATTCCACCTCCGCGTACGTCGGGGCCACGTACTTCGTCATGGATCCGCATCCGCACGGCCTGACGCGCGCGCTGAATCACTTCCTCAGCTCCTTCGCGATGGTCGTGTTGTTCTTCGTCGCGGGGTACTTCACCTTGCCGTCCCTGCGGTCGAAGGGCGTGGCCGGATTCCTCGCCGGCAGATTCACCCGCCTGGGCGTCCCGCTGGTGCTCGGCGTCCTCTTCCTCGCCCCCATCAGCACCTACATCGCGTACGCGGCGCAGGGGTTCCAGGGCCTGGAGTCGCCCGGCTACTGGCGCTTCTGGCTGGCCTACATGCGCACGATCCCGGCCTTCCCCACCGCCCGCCTGGGCGGCGATGCGTTCTGCGCCAGCACCCAGTTCCACTACCACCATTTCTGGTTCCTGGCCCTGCTGCTGGGGCTGTCGGTCGGCTTCGCGCTCGTCTGGGGCCTGTACCGGCGCCTGCGCCCGACGCGCGCTGCCTGTGGGCCATCGCCCGCGGCAGGCAACCCGCAGGCGGCCAACGCGCAGGCGGCGCTGGCCGTGGTGATCTGCGGGGGCCTGTCGGCGCTGTCCGGCAGCGTGGGCCAGATGCTCGCCGCCATCCCGGGCATGCGCCCCCTGCTGAACATCCTGGGAACCAGCCCGTGGCAGTTGCCCAGCATGGCGCTGTACTTCGGCCTGGGGATCCATGCCTACCGGCAGCGCTGGTTCGTCGACGGCACGCACCCGGGCTCGCTGGCCGGCTGGGTCGCGGCCTGGCTGCTCCTGCAGCTGGCCGAACCGCTCGGGCTGCGGCTGTCGTGGGAGTTCATGCAGGACGCGGTGTACATCGGGCTGCTCGCGAGCCTGAGCGCCCGGTTCCTCGACCGCACCTCGCGGATCCATGCGGCGCTGGCGGCCAGCTCGTACCCGATATACGTCGTCCACTTCCCGATCGTGGTCCTGGTCCAGTTCCTGCTGTTGGGCACCGGCCTGCCCACTCCGGCGAAGTTCCTGGTCACCGCGGTCTCCGGCGGCCTGCTCAGCTTCCTGATCAGCCACTATCTGATCCGGCCGTTCCCGCGGGGCGCGGCCGCGGCGCTGCTGGTCCTGTTCGCGGCGATGTCGCTGGGCCTGCATCCGCAGCCGTCAGCCGCTGTGGCCAGCCCCGCACCCGCGCCAGCCGAGCCCAGATGGAGGCCCCGCGACCACGCCGAGGTGGCCCGCATGCGGCTGCGCTGGTACGACGAACAGCTCGGCCTCTCCGAGGCCCAGGAGGCGGCCCTGCGCCCGCTGATCGAGGCCCAGGTGCGCGCGCAGATGGCGGCCGAACAGCAGCTGCGCGACACCCTGGAGAGCCTGCTGGACGCCGGCCAGCGCGCCCGGCTGCGCCAGACGCAGCGATGGTGAGAGACGCCCGCGCGCCGCGCGTTGCGTCGTGCTGCGGCGTCCCATCCAGGCAGGAGCGAAGACGATGACCAGCCCCGACACCCGGCTGGGCCTGCGTCCGGCACCCACGCACTGGTGCTGCCGGCAGTGCGACGCCATCGAGGCGGGGCCGGCGGTGCCGCACCGCTGCGCGCGCTGCGGCGCGACGCAGTGGGTGGAGGTCCGCCAGGCGGTCGAGGAGCTGATCGCCGGCGCCGGCGCCTGGATCATGGGCATGGCGGTCCCGGGCCGGCCCTTCGGCCGCTTTCGGTACTCGGCCCGTTGCCGCTTCCCCTGGCTGCTGTCCGCGTCCGCGGCGGCCTGGCGCCTGCTGCACTGGCTGGACATCTGGAACCAGCAGCTCAGCGAGCGACAGCGCGACGAGTGGGTGGTGTACTGGCTGAGCCTGTGGGATCCGTCGCTCGGCATGTTCGTCGATCCCATCCGCGTCGCCGACGATCCGCAGCGCGGCCTGGCGGACAGCCGCTGGTGGTCCAACACCACCCTCATCCCCGAGCTGCGCGCCCTGGGCCATGCGGAGCTGCGCCTGCCGCCCGAGCGCGTGGAGGATCCTGTGCCGACCGTGGCTGCGCTCGAACGCCACCTGGAGAGCCTGGACTGGGAGCGCGATCCGTACAGCGCCGGCAGCCAGGCGCGCGCCATCGTGCAGCACCAGCGGGCGCGCCAGGCTGCCGGGCTGGATCCCGACGACGAGGTGGTCGAGTTCGGCCATCGCTGGCTGGACGACCACCAGCGAGCCGACACGGGAATGTGGTACAGGGGCGAAGGGTACTCGTCGGCGGCCACTGCCGGCGCGTACAAGACCATCCGCTGGGTGTACGCGCCCAACGACTGGCCCGTACACCACCCGGAGGCGATCCTCCGCTATGCGGTCGCGGTGCAGGGCGAAGACGGCTGCTTCCAGGTGGACGATCCCTGCCACAACTTCGATGCCCTGTACCTGATTCGCGAGATGCTCCCGCGCGTCGCCGTCCCGCCCGCCGAGGCGTATGCCGCCGCCGCCCGGGCGCTGGCGGAGCTGCGCCGCCACCGCAAGGAGGACGGGGGCTTCTCCTGGTTCCGCCACGCGGCCATCGGCGCCCTCCCCGAGCGCGGCTTGCTGCCGGCAGGAACGGACGAGTCAGAGATGACCGGCACGCAGTACTGGCTCGAGCACGCCTCCTACATCCTCGATATCCTCGAAGGCCGCTCGGAGACCGCAGGCTTCCGCGTCCCCGCCGACAAGACGGGCAGCGCTGGCGGGAGCTGAGCCGGCCGCCCGTGCCGGCCCGCCCGCCTGGCGGCGCGGCGCGCGGGGCGCCCCCGCGGCCGGCGCGCTGCCCCGCCGCACCGCCGGCCGCTCCTCTACGAACGCGCCGCCAGGCGCAGCACGACGGCGCTGTCGGCCGGCACCTCCAGCACCATGTCCTCCGCGGGCTGCGCGGCGCCCGGGGCGCCGACCGGCCGGGCCGTCCACGCCGCACCCGGCAGCGCCGCCGCCTGCGGCTGCAGGGCGGCGCGCACCCGCTGCGGCGCGCCGGTGAGGTTGCCGACGACGATCAGCCCGCCATCGCGGCCCGTGTACGCCGCCGCGGCGACCCCCGGCTGGTCCAGGCGCACGGGCGCGGTCCGCCAGTCGTGGAACCGCCACTGGCTGAGGTCGAACTCCTGCAGTGGCCGGAACATCTCCAGGTCCAGATCCTGCGCCGGCCAGGGCGCGGTGCCGGTGAGCAGGCAGCGCAGGGTCATCTGCCGGTGCACGGCCGGCGGCGCATCCGGCTCCAGGCACCCGTAGCCGATCACGCCGCGGGGCCGCGCGCCCAGGAAGGACCACTCCAGCGGCAGCGCCGCCAGCTCCGGAGCCCCGCTCGACAGCCGCCCATAGCCCCACTCCATGGCCACCACGCAGTCCGCCAGGTTCTCGGTGGCGGCGCAGGGCACCATCGTGTTGTGCACGATGACCAGCCCGTCACGGCCCACGCGCTGCCGGGTCCACTCCATCAGCGCGATCAGCTCGTCCACGTCCCAGTGACCCGCCGGCGAGAAGGCGTGCGTGCCGCAGCCGGCAGCGGGCGCGCTGCCCGCGGCGCCTGGCGCCGGCGCGTGCGCCAGGTTGTGGCAGTACAGGGCGACGTTCCAGTCGTAGTACACCCCGTCGAGCGGGTGATGAGCCAGCACCGTGTCTATGTTGTCCTGGAGCTGCTGCAGCCAGCCCGAGCGCAGGCACATCTGGGCTCCGTACTCGTCGCCCGAGTAGTAGTTGTGGAGCTGCTCGCCGCGGTCGCCCGGCAGGCGGGCCCACGCGGCGCCGTGCGCCTGGTAGGCCGGGGTCGTCGGATGCAGCTCCTTGTTCGAGAAATAGGTGGCCACGCGGATGCCGTGCGCCTGGCAGGTGCGGATGACCCGGTCGTACTCGGCCATGTCCTCCGGGCCGAACGGCGGGTAGCTGCCGTCCCGCCAGAACACGCCGTCGCGGAAACTGTCGCCGTCGTGGTGGAAATGCGCGCTGCGGACCCCGCTGGCGGCCCAGCCGCGGATCGTCTCGGCCGTCGGCCACGGCCGGCGCTGGAAGGCCCGGTGAAGGAACGGGCGGTGCGCGCGGCCTGTCGCCGCCGGCCAGCCCAGCCAGGACTCGAACACGTACTCGCCGGCCAGCTCGCAGTCGCCGCGCGGCAGCTCCAGCGGCGCGATGGCCAGGCGCACTGCCGGCGGCCGCGCCTGCGCCCCCAGCCACAGGTGGCCGCACCCCGGCCGTCCGGTCGCCTGGTACTCCCATTGCCCCAACTCGGAGGCCGCGAACCACTCCAGGCCTTCGCGGCCAGGATCGGCGCACACCACGTACCGCGGCACGAAGCGGCTCTCGTACGGGCAGTCGAAGGAGGCGCCGGGCCGCAGTCGGCCCCACTGGCAGACGCCGAACGCAGCCGGGTCGGGCGAGGCCTCGGCCGTGGCTCCGGGGCGCACGCCGAAGGCTCCCAGCTCCGGACGGAGAAGGACCTGAAGAACTGTCAAGCGGCGCACGCGGAGTCCGCCGGACGGGAAGCGCAGCACCTGGCGAACGCGGACAGCGCCCCAGTGGTATGCGTACAGGAAGCGGAAGGAGACCCCGCACTCGTGGCCGGCCGGATCGCACAGCGCCCCCTCGACCCGGACCACCGGCCCGCGCGCGCCGTCCCGCGCGCCCTCCTCGGCATCGATGCTGGCTGCCGCCTGATGCGCGGTCGAGAACGGCTGGCCAACGCCGGCCAGGGCCACCTCGCACAGCAGCGGCGCGAGCAGCAGGTTCCGGCCGGAGGCGCCCAGACAGCGGATGCTGCGGATGGCCCCGCCGCGGCGCAGGTCGTGCTCGACCTCGTACAGGCTGGTGGCCAACCGCAGGAAACCGGCCTCTTCGGCGCGCGTGAGCGCCCAGGACTCCGGCCAGGTGCCGTACAGCGTGGAACCGGGGAACTCGTGATCAGCCATGGATGCCTCCAGGTTGCTGGACATGGCGGCCGCTGTGCGCCTGCACCCAGACGCGCTGCGGTCGCCGCCTCCCGCCGAGGACCGCGCCGATCCTGCCGCGCCCATCGCCAGCGCCTCTCTAGCGCATCTGCATGGGCGGCGGCAGGTCGGGGCGGCCGTAGAAGTGGTGGTTGAACACCTGCCAGATGTTGGGCCCCTCGTACCGCACCGTGAACGCATCCACGCGCTGGGCACCCGCGCGGATCTCCCGCGGCCAGGGTTCGTCGCGCACGATCTCCATGGTCGTCGGCCGCGGTGCCCGCAGCGGCTCGAGCCGGTCGGCCCTGGCCACTGCCTCCTGAACGGCGCTGCGGATCCGGGCGCACGCCTCCGCGGGACTCAGATGGACGGCGGACTTCAGGCTGTGACCTTCCTTGACCGCCACGGTGACGATGCCGGGCACGAAGCGCTCCGCCTCGCGGCAGGCATGCCCGTCGCCGGACACGAACACCCAGGGGATGCCGAACTCGCCCAGCAGGTACGCGCACAGCTCCATCTCGCCGACGTCCACGCCGTTCACCCGGTACACGTAGCCGCTGCTCATGGTGTGGCACAGGCACGCGCCGGGCGTCCTGGCCATCGCGTGCATCCCGACCTGCACCAGCGCCTGGCAGCCGGGCTCCAGCCCCATGACCCAGCTGCCCCGCTCGGTGCCGCGCGCCAGACACACGGCCGGCGGCAGCCTCTCCGCCAGGATCGTCCGCCCCGCGCCGTGCGCGTCGTTGACGACCAGACGCCGCACCCCCGCTGCCTGCAGTCCCTCGATCGCGGCGCACACCTCCCCGGTCAGCAGCCGCTGCATCTCCTCGCGATCGCGCACGCCCCGGGCAGTGCTGGCGTCGTCGCGGTGCCGCGGATCCCAGTCATCGATTCCGGCCACCCCTTCCAGGTCGGTCATCACGTACACGGAGTCGAGCTTGGCCATGTCTTTCCCCCTCGTGGTCGCTGGCGACTGCGCGCCCGCAGGCGCCCGCGCGCGCCCACCGCAGCCAGCACCGCAGCCCTGTCCGCCGCGGCCCTCTCCGCCGCGGCCGGCGCGCCGGCGCGCCAGCCCGGCGGCTCACGCGAAGCGCACGCCGAACACCTCTGCCCGACGCAAGCGCACGTGCAGGGTGACGGCCTGATCGACGGCGGCGCCGTGGTCGGCAGTGCCGCCCCAGGTGACGGTGCAAAGACCGTCGACGCCGACGATCGGGTCGCAGGCCGCCGCGTCGCGCCCGGCCACCCCGTCGACGCCGACGCGGATGCTGCCGCCCAGCGGCACGCGGCAGTTGAGCAGCACTCGGCGGCCAGCCGGCACCACCGGCTGCGTCCAGAACTCGCCCGTCTCGTCCGCCACCACCCCCGCCAGGCGATCCTCGTCCCAGATGGCCCAGCCCAGCTTCCAGGCATCACACACCTGCTGGAACCGCGGATACTTGTGCGGGTACGGAGTGCCCGAGTAGGGCGTGGCGATCCGGCCCGGCCCGAACGGCACCAGATCCTTGCCGCTGCCGAGGAACTCGCTGTCCCAGGCCCCGCGCGGCCCCGGCTCGATCACCGGCCCTCCGGGCACCCAGTTCCAGGCGATGCCGTCCGCGCTGGTGCACAGCCGCACGTCGCTGCGCTCGGTGAAGCGGTGGTAGACCATCGGGAACATGACCTGGTACTGCGGCGCCCCCGGGTAGAGGCTGTGGCCGTTGAGGTACAGGTCGCGGTCCGGCGGCTCGTCCAGCGACGGCCACAGCAGCGGCACCACCGGCCCCCAGTCGCCGAAGTCCCGGGCCTCCGCCCGCCCGATCCAGCGCCGGTCCTCGCGGCACAGCCGCGTGAACATGACGTAGCGGGCCAGCGCCGGATCCCACAGCACCGTGGTGTCCGTGTCGCTGGGATGCAGCATGAAGGGGGTATCGCACGAACGCCAGCGCTCGCCGTCGGGCGAGACCATGGCGAACATTCCGTACCGGCGCTCCCAGGACAGCCGGTCGTCGCGCTGATGGGCAGGCCGCGCCAGGTACGCCGCGACGAGCGCGTCGTGCTCGCCCACCGGGAAGTGCGCGCAGTACACCAGCTTGTAGCGCTCGGCGGGCGGCGCGACGGGATCGACGAAGAACGTCACCCCGTCAAAGCCGCGCTGGCTGCCGATCTGCACGCGGCACCGGCTCGTCTCGCGCCAGGCCAGGCCATCGTCCGAACTCACGCCGCACACGTGGACCTGCTCGTACGCGGTGCGATGCGCGGCCGCGCCCGAGCCCAGCTTGGTGTGGCCGTGGATCTCGAAATGCCAGGACCGGTAGCGGCCCTGATCGTGGATCGTCCGGCCCCAGCCCTTCCAGCCGTCGATCGGGCCCGTGGTGGTGGCCCGCTGCGCCTGCAGCCGGATCCCGTGCGGCACGCGCTGCGGCTCCGCGTGGAGGGGGACTGGCGGCTCCGGCGGGTTGCCCACGCCCAGCGCGGTCCCCGTCGCGGTGTACCAGCGCAGGTGCCCGCACTGGATGTGGCGCCAGTCCATGAACAGCAGCTTCTCGGTAGCCATGCCTGACCCCCTCTTGCCCAGCAAGCCGCCCGCACCCGTCCAGCCGGCGCGCGCGGCCCGCTCGTTCCGCTGCCCCTATTGCACTCGGTACGAATACAGCCGCGCATTGTGCAGATGGAACCGCAGGCAGAACGGCTGCCCGCCGAGCGCGCGCAGATCGGCCCGTTCGCGCCACCGCACCGCAGCCGCCACATGGTCCACCGTCACCGGCACGCAGTCCGCGCCCGCGAAGCCGGGCAACGGCGTGCCGGCAGCATCCAGGCACTCCACCAGCACCTGGCCGTAGTCGGCCTTGACGTTGAGCAGGAGCTGCGCCCCCTCGGTGCGCCACGGCGTGGTGGTCAGACAGCCGCCGTCGAAACTGGCGGCGACCGAGGCGAAGCCGTCCAGGCGCACCGTCGCCAGGCCGATGGCCATGGTCCGGGGGTCCTGATCGGCCGCGAGGCGCGGATCGTACTCCCGCGGGACCTTGGCATGGCGGCGGGCAGTGCCTCGGTAGTAGATGTGGAGCCGGTCGCCCACCGGAATGGGAGGAGCACCGGTGAGCAGGATCTGGAAGCGATCCCACGCACCGATGTCGCCCAGGCCGACCACGGGCGGGCCGGGCAGCCGGGACCAGTTCTCGCCGTCCCGGCTGCTCAACAGCCGCAGCGTCTGTGTCTGCGCCAGGGGGTGCTTGTCGAAGTGGGTGAGGAAGCCCAGGTACTGGTCGCCGTACACGAAGCCGGTGTTGTTGTACAGCGCCTCCTCGTCATGCAGGGCGGTCAGGAACGGTCGCGGCGGCGTCCAGTGCACGAAGTCGTCGCTGTGGCTCAACAGACGGCTGGCGCCGCCCCGCAGAAAGGCCGCGTACCGCCGCCGCCGGGTGTCCACCATCATGCTCTGCGCATCGCCCACCGGGCCGAGGTCGCCCGTGCCCGGCCGCGGGTGGAAGCGGAACACCGGCTCGGGCGTGTGGCGCCAGCGCAGGCCGTCCGGCGAGGTGGCCGTGTAGATGCCCGACAGCGGGCCCTCCCAGTCGTAGCTCGACCAGCCGATCGCCTTGTACTGCGCCTCGCCGCCGGCGACCAGCGGGTCGCGCACCATGGTCTCGAAATGGTCCTTGCCCTCGTGGTGCGATACGGGGATGACCACGTTGTTCCGGCGCGACCCCAGCACCTCGTGCAGGCCCAGCTCCGGACGCTCCCAGTGGATGCCGTCCGCCGAGCGGGCCAGGCACTGGACGTGCTCGCACCCGGGTGCGTAGAAACCAGCCATGTACCAC
>Ga0116202_10002321_pt1 | contig 11356 bp, 12 predicted proteins | sample LakKivw325mmetaG_FD_94479 | JGI IMG/M metagenome (GOLD analysis project Ga0116202, IMG submission 94479) | Anoxic lake water microbial communities from Lake Kivu, Rwanda to study Microbial Dark Matter (Phase II) - Lake Kivu water 325m metaG | ecosystem: Environmental > Aquatic > Freshwater >... | reverse complement strand
CCCCTGGGACGAGGCCCGAAAAAAATGCCAGTCGATTTCAGAAGGATTAATTTTAATTTCCGATTCAGGAATTTCTGGTAAAACCGCGACGGTTGCGGTCGAGGTGTGAACCCGGCCCCTTCTTTCCGTGGCGGGAATTCTTTGGACCCGGTGAACCCCGGCCTCATTTTTTAAAAGGTCAAATGCTTCTGGCCCAGAAATTTTTAAAACCCCCTCGTCAATAAGATTAACCTTTAAGCCTCTAAAGGCGGCGAACTTTGCATACATCCTGACAAGATCGTTCGCCCAAATTTTGGCCTCATTCCCGCCAACTCCGGGACGAATTTCCATGATGATTGTATGGTAATTCATGAATGGAAAAACTACTCTTTTTTAAGAGTGGTTTTTTGGAGCATTTCTTTTAAAGTTTTCGGTCTCTCCGCTTCTTTTTTTTCTGCCTCAAGCCTTTTGATTACCTTTCTTTGTTTCTTTTTAATGTATTTTCGGGAAGCTTTTTCCTGTTTTTGCTTGAACTTTTCTACCCGGCCAAGGGAGTCAACGTATCTTTCTTCGCCAGTAAAGAAAGGATGACATTTTGAGCAGATTTCCACCTTAATTTCCGGTAAAGTTGAGCCGGTGGTAAAGGAATGGCCGCAGGAGCAGATAACCTTGGCGTTTTCGTAATATTTAGGATGAATGTTTGGTTTCATCCTAAATATTATATAATACAAGCGTGCAAAAAGAAAGAGGAAATCTCAAGCCCTCAAACCCTGAATTTGGGCCCAAAAATGCGGCCGTAATCTTTGGACTTTATCTTTTTTACCTTGGGGTTCTTTATTATTTTGGTAAAGCGGCAGAGGTTCGTTGTTGCGGCTCTTTGGCAATTCCTTTGGGTCTTTATTTGGCATCCGAATGTTTTAGGGAAAGCCAAAATCGACCTTAAGGGGATAATTTGTTTTTGAAATCAGTTTCTTTTCTAGTTTCAGCAACAATCACCCCTAGAGAAATCAAAACCGCTCCCAAAAGAAAAGGAAGAGTAATTTTTTCTTTTAGCCAGAACAAAGCAACCGGGGCGGCAAAAATCGGCTGAAGATAAGCAAATAAAGTTGCTTCAGAGGCTTCAATCAACGAAAGTCCGTATTCAAACAAAGTGTAGGCGATAAAGGAGGAAAAAACGGACATGTAAAGAATGCCGGGAAAAGCAGAATAATTCAGCGATCCAACCAGAGACAGACCGTTATTTAATTGTTTAGCAAAAAAAAGGGGAACTATGACAATAAGGCCAATAAAAAATGAAAACGCAGTGATTACAAAGGGATGGTATTTTTTAAATTGGTCTTTTGATAAAAGAGTGAAAACTGTCCAAGAGATGACCGAACCAAAAACCAAAAGATTTCCTTCAAAAGCGCCTTTTAATAAACCTGTTTCCAAAAGGGGCTGAATGACGGCAACTAAACTTCCCAAAATGGCGATTGCCAGCCCGATTCTTTCTCTTCCGGTAACTTTTTCTTTTAAAAAAATGACCCCGCCAACGGTAATAAATATGGGGGCGGTTGCCGAGATTAGAACCCCGTCAATTGAAGTAGTAGTTTGGTATCCTAAAAAAAGTAAGATTAGGGTCAGGGGAGTTCCTAAAAATCCTAAAAAAGCCAACATTGGCAGTTCATTTAAATGAAGCGGATGTTTCCTGACAAAAAAAATAAAAAAAGGCAGAAAGATAATGGAAGTGATTAAAAACCTCCAAAATAAAAAAGAGTAGGGGGTTATAAAATTCAAAGTATATTTAATCACCGGAGAGGCAATTCCCCAAAGAAAAGAAACCGTGGTCAAAATTAAGAAAGCAGTCGCGCGGTTATTTTTCATTTAAAAAGCTGATTAAATCTGTTGGGGAAAATGTTTTTTGCACACCAGTGGCCAAATTTTTCAACGAAACTTGATTCTTGGCAATTTCCTCAGGTCCCAGAATTGCCACCAAAGGGATGCCTTTTTTGTCAGCGTATTTGATTTGTTTTTCCAGTTTTTCTTCAGGAATTAAATATAAGTCGCAGTTGATGTTTTGATTTCTTAAATCATTTGCCAATCTTAAAGAATGACTCAAGAATTCGGGCAAAAAAACTGTTACCAGAATTTTCGTATTTCCTTTTCCCAAGTTAACTATTTGTCGGTCTTTCAAAATCTCACAAATTCTTTCGATGCCAAAGGATCCCCCAGTCGCGGGAATAACCCGGGCTCCGCCTAAATATTTGCCAATGGCATTGTCATATCGGCCGCAACCGGCGATTGAGCCCACGCCGCCGTCAATCACTTCAAATTCCCAAACCGGGCCAGTATATGAGGCCAGTCCCCGGGCAATTGAGGGGTCGAAACGAAACCATTTTTCCGGCACTCCGACCACTTTTAGGTAAGAAAAAATTTCCTTGAGTTCTTCTAAGCCTTCTTTGCCAATTTTGGTTTTCCCAATGCCAGAGGAAAGGACATCAATAATTTGTTCGTTGGTGAAGCCCTGGTATTGCTCGGTATTAATTATCTTCATAATTTTGGTTGCCTGCTCGGGTTCAAGATTTCTTTTTTCAACCAATTCTTTTTCAACCTTTTCCGGACCAATTTTTCTTAACTTATCAATTGAGATGCACATGCCATAAAATTTTTCTTGAGAAATACCCAAGTACTGCCTCAGGCCATCCAAGAACTTTCGGTTACTAATTAAAGCAAGATAATTTTTAAAACCCAATTTCCGGGTAATTTCCAAACCCATCTGGATAAATTCGGCATCGGCAATCATGGAGGTTGAACCAATCGTGTCGGCATCAGCTTGGGTGAATTGGCGATACCGTCCTTTTTGGGTGTTTTCCGCCCGCCAGACCGGTTGAATTTGGTAGCGTTTGTAAGGAAAGACAATTTTATCAAGATTACTGGCCACAGCCCGGCACATCCCAATCATGACCTCATATTTAAGCATCACGTCCCGGCCACCCGGATCTTTGAACCGATAGTATTGTTTTTCCGCTTCTTCGCCGCTTTGGCCAAGCATGAATTGGGAATATTCCAGAGCTGGGGTTTCCAGGGGTTCATAGCCGTATTTTTCAAAAATTTGTTTAAAAATCCCAATTACATATTCCCGAAGCTTGACTTCTTCGGCGAACCAGTCATTAAAGCCTTTTAAAGTTTGTGGTTTCATAAAATTAGTTTAGCATTAATAAAATTTATAAACAATCGTTTTTTAGGCCAACAATACCCATTAGGCAATTATTAGCACCGCCAACTTTTCTAGTATCAAATCTTCCGGTAAAAAACAAATCAGTGATCTTTATTTCACCTTGGCTTATGGCAATTGTTGGCTCTAAGCGCAAAAAAAATCCCTTGCTTTTCCATTGGCCATCTTGGCCGCGAATTCGGAATGACCGCTTTTCGGGCGGCCGGAATTCTTGAATAATCCATTGAGACGGTTCGGCCATCGCCCGGTTAATCATTGCTAAAAAATCCTCCCTTTTTCTTTCTATCCCCAGCTGAACTAACTTGCCCCCACCGATGGCTCGGGCGGATTTAAGAACAAAATTTTGCCAGCTTCTTTCGCCGGTAATAATTGATTGGCAAATAGGGCTTCCCGGATAAACAAAATTTGTTCTGGGAATAAATTTTTTTAACGCCTCGGGAACCAGCCCTTTGAATTCATCGTCCCAGACAATTGCTTCCAGGGCTTTATTATCAGAAAACGGCAGGCAGGGGGAGGGAATAATTTTAATCTTGCCCTGTTGATATAAGCGTAAAAGGGTCTGCCCGGCCGATGAAGTCAGTTCTTCTTCAGTTTCGGGCCGGAAAGGCGAAATCCGGTTATAAACAAAATTAATTGCCTTGCCTGAGACAGGCAAACAAAGTTGGCTGTTTTTTACCAGCAAATCTTTGATCCTGGCATATTCGGCAATTATCCCGTATCCAGAAAGGATTTTTGCCATATCTTGGTGACTTTTTTCATAAAGCAGCTGATTTTCAGAAAGGGGCAAGTCAGGTCCCACAATTGCCAGGGTTGGTTGGTCAACTTCACCCAAAAGACGGAAGAAAAAATCCAAAGAGCCTGGGGTTGCCGGAGAAATTCCTAAATCCGCAAAAATTTCTACTTGAGCTTCTCGATAAAGAATTGCCGGGGCGGTCCCGGCCGTGACAATGTTAAGTTCGCAAAGAATCGGCTGAGTTTCTCCGGTTTCAGTCCGAGTGACGATTAGATCCGGTCGGAAATAAGTGACTGACTCATCTGGGGGGACAGAAAGGCACCAATCCGCCAGAACCCCAATTAAGGAAGATCCGGCAAAATTCCCTTCGATCAAAGAGGTTAATTTCGACCTTTTCCCCTGGACCCAATCCAGGCGGTACTGGGCAATAAGCCTTTTCAAGAATAGATTTTCCCAAAAAGCCAGTTGACTGACTTGGTCAAGAATTGATTGGTTAACCACCAAAAGATCTGGGGTGATTAGCTGTTTTCTTTCTCCTGACCAATATGAAGATTTTTCTAAAACACGTTTAATTACTGGCTCGGATTTTTCAGGAAAAGGATTTTTGGCCACTCCAATTCCTCCGCTTTTAGGACTAAAGTCCTTTGACTCTTCCCCGACCGGCTTATCGCTTTCTTGCTCTTTGGAAATTTTGATCCTTACTCTTTCGGCCTGAGACAAAACGATTCGGGATTCGACTTTCTTTCTGGTGGTCTTAGGGCCTCTTTGAGGGAATTGAAAGCTTCTGACGTATCTTTGTTTTTCGGCCCTGACTTCAGCTCTGATTTGATCAGCCTTTTTTGATGGCTGAGGGGTTTTGGTTTCCTCCTGCCATGGTCGTAACTGATCCGGGACAACTCCGGCAGGAAAGGCAATTGAGCCTTCCTTGGTTAAGGCATTAATAATGGAAATTGGGTTTAAGCCAGTGGCCCGGGCAATCTCAACCACCAAAAGTACTGGCGGCTCAAGCCCACAGGAAATCCACGGCTCTGATTTTTTTTGAACCGCTTGGTTTACTTTTTGAACTTTGGGGTCAATGAACTAACCCCCTTTCAGTTTTTGTCATTTTTCCTCCTTTGGGCGGCAAAGCGGACTCGAACCGCCAGTTTCCTCGTTCAGCACGAGTCGCCTTAATTGTTAGGCGCGATTGCCACCATGCTAATTGCCACTAAAAAACCAGCCGCTGGCTGGTTAAATTGTTAGCTTTGGCGATTTATAAGTTTCTCACAGGAAAACCAGCCAATTTTTTAGTGGCTGGAATGATGGACCAAATTTGAGAAACTTCTACCCATGGCGGAAATCTTACCAAAATTACCCCAGGAAGTCAAACAGAATGGCGGATTTTTAATCGACCAGAGGTTTAATCAGAAGAGCGGTGGGAGTTTCGTTTTCTTTTGCCCGGGAAGAGATGACAATTAAAACCTGGTCAGTTTTTAGATCCTCAAAATCTCCGGTGGAAAAGTCCGTGTTTCTGTCAACAATAACCAGATATTTTTCAGACAATTTTTTAAGATGGTTCAGAGTCAGAGTTTTTGTTTTTGAGTTAATTTCCGCCAACCGGCCAATAAAAGCGGTTCTTACTGGAGAAGCTGTTTTTGGGGGAACCACCACAACAATCCTTTTGGCAACCAAGATTTTGTTTTCATCCAAGCTTCCCATACAAATTAACTTTTGGTCAATTTCCAATTCATTAACTTTAACGATTTTTTTATTAGCTCCAACCACGGTTGCCCCTTCATCAACGGTAACCATTTTTTCACCGGTGAGAGTTTCTAAGGTTAAGGTGGAGTCAGTCATTTCCTTAAGAATTCCCACATAGCCTTTTTTTTCAATTTTATCTTTGATTTCTTGAATTTTTTCGATCACCTTTTCTTTGACCGCATCTCTGATTTCTTGGACCCCTTCTTCGGTTGGGGAAGCGGATTCGGTGGAAGATTCTTCTGAAGGAGAGGGGGTGCCGACCTTGGCGGTATTGGTAACCTCAACGGCCCTGACTCTAAAGCCGGAATCTAAACCGGCAAAAATCAAACCCAGGATCAATAACCAAAAAATAAAAAAACGATCAATTTTCATATTTCTGCAGTGGAATAAACAATGGTTAAGGTTTGTTTTTCTGAACTGCCTTCTTTAGTCAAGCCCTGAACCTCAATTTGATTTTCTCCCAGGATCAGATCGATTTCGGTTTCAAAAGCACCGGTCTCATCGGTTTCAACGATTTTTTCTCCTGTTTCAAAGATAACGGAAATAAACGAATTGGGGGCATAATTTCCGGCTAAAGAAACTTTTTTTTCTTTGCTTAAAAAATCATTAGCCGGAGAGCTAAGATTAAGCTTTGGTTGGGAAACCTCGGAAATGGTTGGTTCGGAAGTGACCCCCGGGGTTGGAGAATTAGCAGTTTTTATGGCCTGATTTGCTTGCCAAACCCCAAAAGTGATTGCCAGGCCAATGATAAACCCGATAAAAATTGCCAAAAAGACCTCTTTTTGCATTGGGACGAATATACTTAAAAATCATCATCTTGTCAAGAAATTCTCAAAGATGATAGAATCTTAGTATGGAGATTTATTATTTAGGCCATTCCTCTTTTAAAATTAAAGGAAAGTCCGTCAGTTTAATTACTGATCCTTATGATTTTGCTCAAATTCCGGGTCTGGGTATGAAGTTTCCCAAAGCTGAAGCAGAAATTGTGACTGTTTCCCATGATCATGCCGACCACAATGCCGCCGATTTAGTCAAAGAGGAGCCTTTTGTCATCTCTGGCCCGGGCGAATATGAGGTCAAAGGAGTGACCGTTTTTGGGATAATCTCTTCTCATAACCGGGAAGAAAGCAAGGTCAAGGCCGAAAACACGATCTACCTAATTGAAATGGATGGGCTCAGAATTTGCCACTTGGGAGACTTGGGGGAAATGTTAAATGATGAAAAATTGGAAGAAATCAACGGGGTAGATATTTTAATGATCCCGGTGGGAGGTTATTACACGATCGATCCGGCCCAGGCAGTGGAATTGATTGGCAAGATTGAACCTTCGATTGTTTTGCCGATGCATTATAAAATAAAAAAAATGGGACAAGATTTTTCCCAGTTAGCCACCCTAGATGATTTTCTTAAAGAAATCGAGGCAACTGATCTTCCGGTTTCTCCTAAACTGATAATTTCTAAAGACAAAATTCCCGAGGAAAGACAAATCGTTTTACTGGAAACTAAAGCCTAAAAAATATGGCCGACGTTCGGATACCACCTCATTCAGACGAAGCCGAGTCAAGCGTTTTGGGTTCAATTTTGATTGATAAAGACGCGGTGATTTCAGTGATGGAATTTTTGCGACCGGAACATTTCTACAATGAAAAAAACGGCCAGATTTTCAAGGCAATGATTTCTTTATACGAAGAAAGGGTGCCCATTGACCTGATTACCCTGACTGAGAAGCTTAAAAAGCAAAAAAACTTAAGCAAAACCGGCGGTTCAACCTATTTGACTGATTTGGTTAATAATGTGCCCACTTCCGCTCATGTTGAGGAATACGGCAAAATTATTAAAGACAATTACACCAAAAGGGAATTAATTTCGGCCGCGGCCAAAGTTACGGAAAAGGCTTTTGATGAATCTCAGGAGGCGACTTCGGTTTTAGACCGGGCAGAGCAGGAGATTTTTTCCTTGTCCCAAAGATACTTAAAACAGGCTTTTATGCCGGTAAAAGACGCTTTGGCAGAAAGTTTTGACCGCTTGGATGAGTTACATAAAAGAGCCGGGGGCTTAAGGGGCATTCCTTCCGGGTTTAAGGACATGGATAATCTTTTGGCTGGTTTTCAGGCTTCAAACATGGTTGTTTTGGCTTCCCGGCCCGGAGTGGGCAAGACGGCCTTTTCTTTAAATATTGCCCGTCATGTTTCTGTAGAAGAAAAGATCCCGGTCGGGGTTTTTTCCCTGGAAATGAGCAAGGAAGAATTGGTTGACCGGCTCTTGGTTAAGCAAGCCGAAATCGATGCCTGGAAACTTAAAACTGGAAAGTTGGAAGAGGAGGATTTTTCCCGGCTTTCAGAAGCAATGGGAATATTGGCAGAAGCACCGTTGTTTATTGACGATACCCCAGCAATCTCTGTTTTAGAAATGAGAACTAAAGCCAGGAGGTTGCAGGTAGAACACGGCTTGCAGCTGATTGTGGTTGATTATTTACAATTAGTCAGAGGCCGTCAGTTAGAAAACCGGGTTCAGGAAGTTTCAGAAATTTCCATGGGCTTAAAAAATCTGGCCAGAGAGTTGAAAGTGCCGGTGATTGCCTGCTCTCAGCTTTCAAGGGCAGTCGAGATTAGGGGTGGGCAAAGACCCAGACTGGCAGATTTAAGGGAAAGCGGTTCGATTGAGCAAGATGCGGACGTGGTGATGTTTTTATACCGGGAAGATGAAGAGAATTTAGAAAATATTACCTTGGAAGTTTCCAAGCACCGGAATGGTCCGACCGGGATAATTAGGCTTCGGTTTGTTCCTACCAGGGTTTCTTTTTACCCCATGGAAACCAAAAGAGAGAGATAGTGGGCAAGGAGGGAGTTGAACCCTCACGGTAGTTTCCTACCACAGGTTTTTGAGACCTGCCTGTCTTCCATTCCAGCACTTGCCCCCTGGATTTAACAAGTTTACCAAAAGCCTGTCTTTTTGACAATGATTTTATGATATGATATTGGTTCAGAAAACGAATGATGAATTTTTTAAACATTTTTTATCAGTTTTTAGCTTTAGTTTTGGCTTCTTTTATCTTTTGGCACCGGCTTAAAGAGGATTATCAAGGCGAACCAATCTTTACCTTGTCAGTCTTAATCTTGACCGCCGGATATTTTGGCAAGCGTTTTTGGGGAATCCAGGCAGGGGTTTTGGGGGCCGCCTTGGTTTTAATTTTGTATTCCAATAAAGCTAAGTTAAATCCCTGGTTAGTGGCAGATGCCGCGGTTTTACCAATTTTAATTATTGGCTTGGCATATAATCTGGCGGGATTGCTTTTTGAATATGCTTTATGGCGGCTAGTGGTGGTCTTAATATTGGTTTTTAACCTTTTTTTGTCTTTAAAGCTCCAAAAAAGCTACCGCTCGATTTCCTGGTATAAAAGCGGGAAGGTTGGTTTTCTGGCCTGTATAGCCTGTGTTGCCTTTTTCAGCCCTTTTTTGGTACTTGAATTTATTTTAAAGAAAGCCCTATACTGGCAATTATCTTTAAATTTGGTCTTGGTTTTAAGCTCGAGCGTCTTGCTATATAAGCGTTCAGAAAGAAAGCTAAGAGAAGATTTCAAAAAAGTAACCAGTATTTTTAAAAAAAATGGCAAAATTTCAATTTCCAGCTGATGTTTTAAGACCGGTCAAGAAATTTCTTCACCTTGAAGAAAAAAAATTAGAGCAAAGGAAGGAGTCTTTGGAAAAACAAGACCCTTTTTCTAATACGGCCCGGCTTACTGATAATGCTTCCCCAGATGCCGACGCCTCAGAACAATTCGGTCATGCCACCAATGAGGCCTTAAAAAAAGAAGTGGAAAGAAAACTGATTCAGGTGAGAAAGGCTTTAACTAGAATTAAAATCGGCAAATACGGCATGTGTGAGAAATGCGGCAAGATGATTGATACTGACCGGTTGATGGTGATGCCGGAAACCACGGTTTGTACAGAATGCGGCAAGGAAAAAAAGGATTAATTCTTCTGGAGATTTTTCTGGTTGATCAGTTTTTAAAATTTTTGGCAGTTCGCTTAAATCTGGCCGTAATTAATAAAGGAATTGCTTTCGGCCTGTTTAAATCCTTTCAAAATTACCCCCTTTTAATTTTGGCAATTTTAATAATTGGACTTTTTTTGTTTCTTCTTGCTGTTTGCAAATTATTGGCTCATAGGGACGGAAAGAAAATTTTTTATTTAGCCCTGGTTTTGACCGGAGGCCTTTCAAACTTACTTGACCGATGGATATATGGCGGAGTGGTTGATTACCTTCATTTGCCCCGACTTCCCAGTTTCAATCTGGCCGATTTGGCGATTAACATCGGCTTTGTTGTTCTTTTTTATCAGGCTGTTTTTTAAATCGGCCAACTCTCAAGGTTCTTCAATCTTAGCCTTAAAATTGATATATTTAGAAGATGCCTGATTTTAAATTTAATATTTTTGCCAGGGACAAAGAAAGTTATGCCCGGGCTGGGGAAATCATTACTCCTCAGGGAATCATTAAGACCCCGGCTTTTATTCCGGTTGGAACAAAGGCGAGTGTCAAGTCGCTTAACCGCAGACAGCTTGAGGAAATCGGGGTTCAGTGTTTTTTTGTTAATACCTATCATTTGTATTTGCAACCAGGGGAGGAATCAGTCAAAAAACTCGGCGGGTTACACCAGTTTATTAATTGGCAAAAGCCTTTGATGACCGATTCTGGCGGCTTTCAGATTTTTTCCCAAGCCAGAAACAATAAATTCGGAGGCGTCAAGGCCAAAGTGGGTGAAGAAGAGACCCTTTGCCGGATTGACGAGGAGGGAGTTTCTTTTAAATCATTTAAAGACGGCTCAACTCACCGCTTTACTCCGGAAAAATCGATTGAGATTCAAAAAAAACTCGAAGCAGATATTATCCTGGCTTTTGACGAATGCACTTATTATCCGGCTACCCATGAATATGCTAAAAAAGCAATGGAGCGGACCCACCAATGGGCGCAACGTTGTTTAAAAATCCCTCTCGGGCCAAAACAATCCTTATACGGAATTGTCCAGGGCAGTACTTTTAAAGATTTAAGAGAAGAGTCGGCCGAATTTATTGCCAGTTTGCCTTTTCAAGGACTGGCGATTGGTGGTGTTTCCGTAGGAGAATCAAAAAAGCAGATGGTTAAAGTTTTGGATTGGGTAGTGCCTTTACTGCCCGAAAGAAAGCCCAGGCACCTTCTGGGCGTGGGCGAGATTGATGATATTTTTCAGTTAGCGGAAAGGGGAATTGATAGTTTCGATTGTGTGATGCCAACCAGATTAGGCAGGATGGGACAGCTTTTGACAAAAGATCCCCTGAAAAAGAAATTTAGTTTTCAGATCACCAAATCAATTTATAAAGAGGATAAAAGACCGATTGAGGAAGAATGTGGTTGTTATACTTGTCAAAATCATTCTCGAGCTTATCTGAATCATCTGTTTCGCTCAAATGAGCTTTTGGCCTATACTTTAGCTACCTACCACAATTTATGGTTTGTAGAAAGGCTGATGGAAGAGATTAGAACAAGCATCACCAAAGGAACCTTTTTAAAACTTAAAAAAGAATGGTTAAATAATTAAAATGCAACTGCCTGTCTGGAAACAAAAACAAGAGCAAAAAAAGTTTAAAAAGCAAAAACGATTAATTTCCCTTTTTGTTTTTTTTGTTTTCCTGTTACTAATTTTGGCCTTAAGT
>Ga0116202_10002318_pt1 | contig 11362 bp, 6 predicted proteins | sample LakKivw325mmetaG_FD_94479 | JGI IMG/M metagenome (GOLD analysis project Ga0116202, IMG submission 94479) | Anoxic lake water microbial communities from Lake Kivu, Rwanda to study Microbial Dark Matter (Phase II) - Lake Kivu water 325m metaG | ecosystem: Environmental > Aquatic > Freshwater >... | reverse complement strand
TAATAATACGCCTAACATCCTAAAGATAACCAAGGTCGATTCCAAAGGGCAGCCTCTATCCAATTGGGCATTTAAGCTGGTTGGACAAAATGGGCAGGGCACATTTACGGCACCTCCCACAGACAGCTCCGGTGTGACCACATTCAAAGGATTTTCTTCGGGGGCCTATGACATTCAAGAAGATCCAGTGAAAAGTGGCTGGAGGAGAATATCAGTCGATGCCAGCCTCCCCATCAGATTTGGATCTGGAGAAAATAAGTCCATTGTTATTACCAATGCCGAAGAAGGATCCATAAGCATCACAAAGCGAGATACAGAAGGCAATCCGCTGGGAGGCTGGAGCTTCAGCATAACCGGGCCGGATAACAGAAATGTAATCACGAACAGTGATGGAGTGGCTTTTGCGGGAGGATTGCTGCCTGGAGATTATACCATCCGGGAGAGCATGCAGCAGGGATGGCAACCAGTAACAGATCCCGTGCAGGCAGTAACGCTGAATCCTGGGGCAGCAATAAAGCTGGCCTTCGTAAACAATCCCGAGCTCCCCTTGACCATCGTGAAATTCCAGGACAAGAACGGAAACGGGCAGCTGGATCGGGATGCGAATGGCGCGGCCTTGGAGAGCGGTCTCTCTGGCTGGACATTCAAAGTAGAAGGACCAAATGGCTTTAACACGACCGTCGGACCTACCAACTCTGAAGGTATCGCTATCGTGCGAGATCTGACGCCAGGTGAATACAGGATCACAGAGGACATCTCCCAATCTACAAAACCCGGTTGGATCTGCAAGACTGCAAATCCACAGGTTGTGAAGGTATCTCGAAATAAGGTAAACAGAGTTGAGTTCGGAAACAAGGTAAACCGGCTCACTCTTGTCTCGTTCAATGACTTGAGCATGAACGGAAAGAGAGAGCAGAATGAGACAGGATTGCCAGGATGGACCTTCGTCATAAGAGGTCCTAATGAAATGAGCAATCCTCCAGCGATCACAACAAGCCCCGCAGGGGCCGATGGTTCAGTGGTGGTGGAGGGTCTGAAGCCGGGAACCTATAGCGTTACGGAAAACCCGGCAGCCGGCTGGATCAATACCTCGTTGGCCACGGCATCTGTGCAAATTCCGGCCGGAGAAGAAAGACAGCTTGCGTTTGGCAATATCAAGCCCAGCAGGATAGAGATCTTCAAGTTCAATGACTCTAACCGGAATGGCAGTCTCGATGCGGGCGAAGCTGGCATGCCCGGCTGGTCTTTCAGGGTCACAGGCCCAGGAAACTTCGCAGTAACCACCAGTCCAACTGATTCCAGTGGAGTGACTGCCATTTCTGGGCTTCTCCCTGGGATCTATATCATAACCGAGCCGCAGGTCGATCGCTGGATAAACACGACCCCTCTGGCGAAGAGCGTGACAGTTGGCTTCGGAGATAGCCAAAGAGTCAGCTTCTCGAACTTCTACTGCCCAAGGTGCTTCAGGATCAATGACCAGCCCAAGGCCGCCATCAGTATTGATCAGGATCTGAGAGTGACCAAAAGAGTGAGCAATATCTCTGCGGAAAACATCAACAAGAACGGCTATCCAGTGAGCTACATTATCGAAATCTGTCCCTCAAGGGGCATAGATAAGATTTCAGCTGTTCCAACAGATATAGTGATCGCAGTAGACAACACCATCAGCCTGAGCAATATCGGGGAAATGACAATTTCAGGCGTGAGAACGCTGGTGAACGGGACCTCGAAGTATGACACGGAAAAGGTGACCCGGATAGGGCTGGTCTCATGGAGCGACAAGGGCTATGGCAAGATCCAGGCCCCCCTCACCAATGACTACGACTCGGTTGCATTAGCTGCCAACAAGATAGTCTTCCCGGAGGGCAATCATACTGACTATCAGGAGGCCATAAACACTGCTCTGCGGGCGTTCGAGGGCAAGGAGTCGGATGCGAGCAGGGTCAAGAAGATCGTATTCATCACGGATGCAAACGACAGCGGCTATATCGCGCCCTCTAGCATGCCCGGGCCTGATTACTCGATTTATGCCATCATCGTCGGAAACAACCAGGGCAAATCGTCATATGCGACCCTGGCCAAGCTGACAAGAGATCACCAGGGGGACATAAGATCTATAGATAATGTATCTGAGATGCAGCAAGTGCTCATCCAGATGGCCACTGCAGGGCCAAAGATCAAAGATGTGCGCCTGGTAGAGACCCTGCCCAACTATCTCGTCCTGGATAACAGCTCTGCCCTGGATGACTCCGGCAGGATAAAGATCAACGGAGACAACAAGGAATGGACCACCACTACAATTTCTTGGGATATTGGTGACCTCTCCGGATGCTGGAACACGAGCTTCGAAGCAATCTTCTGCTGGAAACTACCCGCCGATGTCAATCAGCCGAAGTTGGCATCGTATGTCAATTATACTGATTATCAGGGCAGCCGCAAATCCATTCCCTTGCCCGAGTATGAAATCAACATCGTGTCCTCAGTTGCAATCCCACAGAGTACACTAGCATCTACAGAAGCAGGAGCCAAGAAACAGCCCGGATTTGGGTCGTTGTTTGCAGGACTGGGCTTAATCGGGGCAGTCTATCTGTATCGCAGATTGAGCTCGTAGGATGCAAGCTGACCAGCAAAGCCTTTCAATCAAGGAGCTAAAAGAATGTCGTCCGTCAAAATCAAGTCCGTGGGCAATGAGAGCATATCAAGATCATTTAGGGTGATGCTTTTCTTCGCCTTGCTAATGATTGGCTCAGTCCTTGGGGAGGATTATCAAATCATCAGCGCTGTGACCCCCGATTACGGCTACGGAGATACGACCTTCAACTATACTGCACAGATCCAGCTCATGAGCGAGGATACGGCCACTTACTCTGGAAGCTGGCAGATAGAGCTTAAAATCTATAACGGCACAAATTTGGTCCAATCAAATAAGCTTCCCGCCGCGCCAAGGATCCTTAGAACTGATGAATGGATGAAGAGAATGACTCAGCCATTCACTCTTGGCCCCTACAATTTTGAGAAAGATTTCGGCATTAAAAGGACTGACAACGCCTCCTTCGAGATCATCGCCTACCGGGACGGAACGAAGGTATCTAGCGCCAGGTTCAATGGGCCGGATGTTCAGCCCCCGCATCTCATGGGCACTCCAAACTATAACAAGCAGCCCTATTATGTCGAGCCATTTCAAGTGACAGCGGTCTTCAAAGACAAGGCTGCCATGAGCCCAACATGTTACCTGGAACTGCACGGACCTCTGAATTCTTCAGAGAAAGAGGAGAGCTGGACAACATCCGACGTCGCCGCAAAAGTCCAGGGCACCACATATACCTTCATGCTCGGCGAGGATGTGGATATGTCGAAGTTTCCCACCGGCGGCAATTTTAGTTTTTTCATCATTTATAATAACGCCCTCTTCACTGCCCGCGAGGGGCCTTTCCCGCTTATAGTCAGGCCCTACAATCCCGCGATTGAGTCCATTGAGGTCAAAGACTCCCTAGACTATAGCAACTTTACCATCAGGGCCTACGTGGACGATGTTGGCAAGAACCTTCAGGAAGATAGCGTGGTGAATAGCAATGCTGCGCTCTCCTTAATCAATCCCAAGAGAGAGCCTAAGGTCACTAACGTATCCCTCACAGAATCTCAAATAGTCAGGCGAGGCGGAAAAGATCTCTTGCTATTCCAATGGACTCAGGAAGAGCTTCCATTCAGCCTCAAGGATGTAAATCTGAGCAAAAACTCTCCCTTCAAGGTGGCTGTAGTCTACAAAAACGACAATTGGAATTACAATGCCACGAAGGAGAGCAGATTCTTTAGAGTGATCCGAGAGATCCCGCTCATCAAGGTTGATTATAACCGCACGCTCTATATCAGAGGTTCTGAGCCTGCGACCCAAGTAATCACCGGACTGGTAAGCTACTCAAAGGGCAAAGGAGACCTGGAGCTAAAACTCGAGGGCAAAGACAGACAGATCGACGAGATCAGCGACGGCGTGGACCTGGGGGGCAACCGCTATAAATATACCTGGTCCCTCGTCTTCAACAACAGCAGCGTGGGTAATTCCTATCCCTTTACGCTCTTCTATAGTCATCCCTCCCTTGAAGGTGGAAAGTATCCTTTTCCGGATAAGTACAACTTCACTATCTCATCGATTAATCTGAGCTTCAAAGACGTCAGCGTTGCCCCAATTTTTGGCAGGTGGAACCTGGATTATACTTATTCCGCCAAGGTCACTTCCAGCATAGGCGGAATTGTGGTCCTTCAGCTCTATGATCCATGTGCCCGGAAATGGCAGGACTGGCCGGAAAGCCGCAGGATATACGCTGGTGAGAACAAGCTGAGTTGGGTGATAAGGCCCTTCGCCCAGTATTGTGCTAATATGCAGTCCGATCCGCCGATGTTCAGTGCCAAGGCGATTCTGGACCGACCTTATGAGTCTGGCACTTTTGAAGGGCCCGGCATCGGGGTTGTCCTGCCTGAAATCCGGCAGTATGAGGTCAATCCGGATAGCGGCAGCAGCGATGAGACGTTTAACTACTCGGCTGTCGTGAACTACAGCAAGCCCACCCCGATCGAACTTCAGACCTTTAATCCGCTTCTAAACCAGTATGAAAGCAAGGCGACGCAAGACTACAACAGATCGGGCCAAAACCAAACCCTGGTCTGGAAAGTCAAGTTCCCGGCGGAATTCCAGGGGAAGAGGCTGAGCTACAAGTTCAGATATCAGGGCAATGATCTGGCAGTTGCCAATGGGCCCACTATTCAAATCGGAGGAAACCCGAAGATCTACAACTCTACGGTCTCCCCCTTAAACGGCTCCATCGATACCGAGTTCAGCTACAATGTTTTGATTGGATTCAAGAAAAGAGTGACCCTTGACCTCCAGGCGTACAACCCCGAACATCGTCAATACGAGTCCCTAGGGCTGAAAGACTATCTCAGCCCTGGAAATAATGAGACTTTAGTCTGGAAGGTCAAGTTCCCGCCAGAATATGCTGGGGAGAATGTGAGTTACAAGATTCGGGATGCTGGTACTGGTATCGACCTTTTGATTGATCGTGGTCCGAATATAAAAAGAAATGAATCAGAGGAATCCGAGGATAGCAATGGTGGCTCGGGTTATGTAAATGGAGATGGATCGACCGATAATGGAGCCACAACTGGAACTGTGGGGAGCATCACGGTAAGAGGTAACGTCTCTCCAAGCATTGGATTCATTCAGGAATGGGATGAAAAGGATTCTCTTTATGAGCTAACATACATCCTCCAGCTTGAGAACTGGACCTCCCAAGATATGCCCTGGGTACAGCTGGTCGTGAAGCCTTATAGCCAGTCTTCCTGGAAGACTGTGGGTGAGAAACAGAAGTACGATCCCTCTCTGGGAAAAGTCACCTGGAAGATCAAGCCCTTCTGGAATACGCCTTTCCTTGGGTTGGCCGAGTACAAGTTCTTGGTTGATAATGCAGAGAGCCAGATCTTCAAAGGGCCCAATATCGTTGCCAGATATAAGGCAGCTGATAGCTGGAGCAGCTATACTCATAAATTCAATGCTACCATAAATGCATCAGCGAATTTGACTGTATGCTTGCTCGGCGGAGATAATCGCTTGCCTGAGAACATTAAGTCTTGGAAACAGATTGGTGATTGCAAGAGGTATGTGGCTGGCAGCGGTGAGCAAAATCTGAGCTGGAAGCTTCCGGATTCACGGCCGCTATACTACGATTTCGACATCCAGCTAGAGAAGGGCGAGGGGATGCAATGAGCCAAAAAGTGATCTGCATTCTGGTTCTGCTATCTCTATTTCTTTCGGTGGCGACAGTAGTGGCTCCAGCTCCAGCTCCGGGACCAAGTGGTGGTGGCGGCGGAGGGCCTTCCTTGAATATGCAAAGCTTCATAAACAAATTGGAAAGCTGGAAGAAGGAAGATCCCTCGAAATATAAGTACATGACCAATCTCTTGGGAATTTCGGACAGCGGTTCGCGTAGCTCAACCAAGCCGCCTGAATTCATTGACGGCTCGGTGGTGCCTAGAATCGGCAACTGGTCAGACGAATTCATTTATACGGCAAGGATTAGGAACGTCAATGATAGCGAAGTCACCATTGGATTAAAGGTATTCATCCCCTCCGCCAAGAGCTGGAAATCCTTGGATGATAAGGATGTTCGTAGCTATATGTATAATAAAGACCATACAGCGTCAATCCAATGGAAATTTCGGGAGTTCACTCCCGACGATGTGGGCAACGGGTCCGAATTCCAGTTTTATTACTACGATCCGTCCAATACTAAAAGACTCCTCGGCCCGGAACTAATCGGCCCTGAGAACATAATCCGGCAAATCCTGAATTTGAGTTACTATGTGAGTCCGGAGAACGGCACCAGCAATGAAATGTACAACTACTCGGTCTTGGTTCATAACCCCTCCAGGGGAAGGATGAAGATAGCACTCGAGGTTCTGCTGCCCGGCAGCAACGAATGGTATCCTGTAGGTGAGAAGCTCTTATACCCCTCAAGATACGACGCCAGCAATAACGCAACCATTGCTTGGAATGTCAGACCCTTCACGCTGGATGATGTGAATAGGAGTTCGTCTTTCCGGATATCCTACGAAGATGATCGGCAGAATAGCGATACGGCTGTGGTAGATGGGCCCACGTTGGAGAATCATCCTCCTGAGATCCTGGCATCTTGGGTGGAACCTCCCAATGGAACCTCCAGGCAAAGCTTCACGTATCATTCAGTGGTTTGGGATATAGATGGAGATGATCTACAAGCTAAGCTGATCATCTATGACCCAAGTCAAGAAGAGGTTCTGACAAGCTTGAGCCAGGGGGTCCGGGGCATAGATGCCTCGAATCAAAATGGTTCTGAGCTGATTTGGCTCTACAAGTTTGCGGAAAGCTATGAGAATAAAACGTTCCAGTATAATGTCACAGTTAGCGATGGCGTAACAGAGGTGACGACCGGAAATGTCAGCGGCCCGAATATTCTGGCTCTGCCTACCATCACGGTAGAGGTTCTGCCGCCCGAGAGCCAGAACAATAATTGGTGGGATGAATACAAATTCAAAGTAAGAGTGGATAATCCGAGCACACAGACCGCCAGATTTACACCCACCATCCGGACCTCAAAAGGATGGGATTACCTGGAACCCCGGGATGTTGCTCAGACCACTGGCCCGGAGACAATTGAATGGGCCTATTCGAGATTCACGTCCGGCGATCGCAATAAGCCGATAAGATTCGAGGTAAGATACACGCTCCCAGACCAATACGGGAAGTTCATATGGACCAGCCAGAGTCAGGATGAAATTCTTATATCTGACGTTATGATGAGTTCCTCTCCGATGGTATTCAATCTGATATGGATCGGTCTGTTGGGAGCAGTTGCATATCTATTTGCCGGACGCCTGTCTCAGCTATTAGACAATCTTGGGGGGAAGGAGAATTGATCCTCAACATTTTTGCCATCCTTCTTTACGGGGTCGTTCTTGTCGGAATACTTCTTTGGGCAAGAAAAAGCGCCCATTCGAAGAGGGTGGCAATTAAAAAATATTTCAACTGGGAAGATCACCAAATCCGGTCAACGGGCTATAACGACCCCCGGATCAGGAAGTATACATCGATTGCATGGTCCTTTGCCTTTGTAATGGCGGGCATCATCGCAGTTCCTTTTATTGCTTTTATTGGATTTGGAGACAGCATCTGGCTCCAGATCCTGGCTATATGCACAGTAGAGCTGGCATGCTTTGTGGCAGGATTGGTAATTATGAAATGGATAGGGATCATCGATTGGTATCTGGAATGCTATATATGCAATTTCAAACTCTTTAAGGCAGCCTTCATCTTAACCATCGCTGCAATCATACTTGGTAATGTTTCACTTATCATGTCTTTCGATCCATTTGGGCTCCTAGTTCAGCTAGCTGCAGTAGGTATAATGGCTATAGCTCTATATTTCATGATCTCGCCCATATTAGAGGAGAAAAAATATTATCTTGACCGAAATCCTGTGTAAAAATAATAAGCTTAAGTATAAAAAATTTAAGCTGCCTGCAAAATGGGATCTCGCTCCTTATAGGGTACACGCTCGAAGTGGTCACCATGGAACTGTATCTCATGCTTGGGCATATTACCAGGAGCCTCAAGACTCTCGGCTAAATCTCTGATCATAGCTCCCACGAAATCCTTCAGCACTGCCCTGGTGTTCTCATGATATATGTGCTCAAATGCATGATCCAGGTTCATCTTCTTCTCTTTTATGAGCCAATCTACACAAGTTACAAGGTCTCTAACGCGGCTGAGTTCGAGTGGACTATCGAATAGCGTTAGAACCATAAACTCGGCTTTTTTCGGTTTACCTAACAGAGGTGCCTCTTCGACAACGTCATTAGGCTGGATATTATTCGCGTTTATATCTAGGATTTCGCATAACTTCTTTTTCAGGTGGCTTCTGAGCTCATTTGTTATGCCCTTGGTTAATATATATACACCGCCCGTATCAGGATCTCCATCTACTATCTTCTTTTGACCCAGCAGGAAATCTTGTTTGTTTATTCGCATCATCCATCGGCCTGAGGATTCTTCATAGGGGTTAATCATTTTTCCATCTGGCATGAAATTCAGCAATGCATTGTCGATGTCCTCTGGACGTATATCGCTCAGACGATCCTTGCCTATGCTTGCATAGTAGGGTGCCATCACTTTGCAGCCCATTTCCGATCTTCCATATTTAGTGAAGAAATCGCCTGCATCTCTATTTGGCCTCCAATCGCAAAGCATGCGAATGACATTCATGACTGGCCTTGTGGGCCTGGAATCGTTCCTATCCATAGCCTCATTATCCAATAAGATCAAAGGATTGGGTCTCTTGATGGGCCTCATTAGTTCATAAATTGCCCATACTGTATTGAATCTTAATCTGTTTGTATCCTCTCCCAGATTATTTTCTTCGATTGAGGGCAGAATTCCCAGAACAATATGCTTTGAACCTGATATGTTTTGACTTTCCTGAGCCTCATAAAACCTGCTAGCTATCCCATTTATTGAGCCCGAGCCTGTCCCTCCCCCGAGGCCAGCCATAAATAGAACATAGTCTGTCGTATGGTCCAGTTTCTGATTCTCGATAGTAGTCCATATTCTTTTCGTTATGCCTAACCTTGAATCCATGGCAAAAGCCAAAACGAAGTCCTCTTTCTGCCTATTTATGCCCTGCCGACCTTTAGCCTGAGCATCGGTATCATTACCGGAAATAACCGAGCACCCAATATCTATTCCAGTGAATTTGTTGAATTCTTTATTGTCAAGCCCTTCGTTCATTATCAGGTAACCGGGATTATTTTTGCTTATTGGACCTAGCTGTTTCACATCGGCCAAAGAAGTATCAAGAAGGATGCAGTTGCTTATTCGTTTAATTTCATTTTTATATTTCATAATAACTTTGCAGGGGGCCCCTCCAGAAGTAATGATGAGCGGTCGCATAATTTTGTATATAGAATCCAAACTTTAAATACATTCTGATGATAGCAGGCAGAACATTGAGCCGTTCAGCTAGATAAGTCCGATGGCAGATAGAATTAGGGCAAGATTGGAAGTTGTGTCGTTTGGCGGGATGCATGCTATGTGAAGCATATGAAGTATCCTAAGTCAAAGGTAAACGATCAGACACGTATTTTGTAACTCTTTGGGTTCTATGCGAAAGAAATATGGGACAAGAACTACATCCTTATGCTTGACAGGGCAAGATCAGAGGGAATAAAATGGAGCTCATAATCGGCGAGGAAGAGATATTTCGTCTGCTGCCTATGATGAATATGGAAAAGGCAAGAGAAAAGGCATGGGATAAGAAGACAACCGTTTTCAGCAGCGGATTGACCGGACTTCTATCTCGACCGAAAGCCGAGGAAGTTCAGATCTCCTATAGTGAGTGCCGCTATGAGCCCTTCTGGCACGTAATTTGCCAAGTATATTATGAATACGATCGCAAGCGCAACTACATAGTTCCCGTTCTTCAACCTGAGGTGAAACGAGTTACAGTCAATGGCACAGATTATCAAGTAACGGACAAACCGCATCAGTTTACCTTCGAAGGAGTAGAGCATTGCGTTGAGGGGGCTAGCAATGAGGTAATCTTTGATGCTACACGAGGTCAACAACGGGATTGGAAGAATTATTTGCTCTTCGATAAGGAAGTTGTTGCCGATCTGGCCAATTTTGCACCCGAGGGAAACATCGTTGTGCAACCTGAAATGCATGCAAGCGCAATTATCAGGCAAGTTCTGGGATCAATGCTTCGCCCAATCCAGGCTGATAAAATACACGCGGAAAAGATAGAAATAAAGAAGATCGGGCTGTACTTCCGGCCAGTATATGCTTTTGAGTACAAGTGGGATGCGAAGAGCAAGACTGCTATTGCAGAATTCGACGGATTAACCGGGTCAATGACTGCAGGTGGTACTACTCTTAGACAGCAGGTTGAGAAGGTCATAACTCGTGATCTCATCTTCGATGTGGGAGCTATGGGGGCTAACGCGCTGCTTCCAGGTAGCGGAATTGCCATCAGAATGGCCAAGGCCGTAGTAGCAGGTAAGCCAAACGATAAAAGAACGGAATAAAATTCATACGTCATCGGTTAAGCCCACCAATCCTCCGTGAATCGTTTTCTGTTGACATGCGGGTCGAGGGCCTCACTTGAATAAACGAATAAACTTTTAGCGAAGTATCGAAGGTGTGCTCAATTCCCGGAAAGCGTAATATAGCCATTAGCTGGTAGCCTGATTTCTCAGAGAAGATAGTGCTCCACCGGAGATGAGTAAATCGAACCATCTTTGCGTCTGGATTGAGCCCACGTATGATTGTATAAATTCTTCTGCTTATAAGGAGGGTGAGTACAGCGATCCAGATGAAGGCCTCGATAACCTGCTGGTTAGCGGTAGGAACCACATCTAATACATATTTGCTTTTGAGCTCCTTGAAGAGAATCTCCGCCTCCCACCGGTCGGCATCTTTCACCACATAGCCCGGACATCTGTTTCCCCCAGCTCCTCCATGTACCCCTGCGGATCTCCTGGGCCTTGGGCTCTATCCTGCGAAGCTCCTCCTGGCTCCTTGCCTCGGTCAGGATCGACCCAGCCAGCTAAGACGTCGTCTAGAATACAGGTTTCATATTTTGCGATTATCTGCGGGGAATGAGACCCACGCACTTCGATGGCATGCAAAAGTTAATCTTCAATAATGACTATCTGGCTGTGGAGGGATAAAAGTCATGAGTGTCCCAAATGGGATCAAGCAGAATATGCTGCAAGCATTTATTGTTAGTATGGTTGTCATTGCTATTATAGCGAGTTCAGGATGCGTAGGTGGTGGAGG
>Ga0116202_10002317_pt1 | contig 11363 bp, 15 predicted proteins | sample LakKivw325mmetaG_FD_94479 | JGI IMG/M metagenome (GOLD analysis project Ga0116202, IMG submission 94479) | Anoxic lake water microbial communities from Lake Kivu, Rwanda to study Microbial Dark Matter (Phase II) - Lake Kivu water 325m metaG | ecosystem: Environmental > Aquatic > Freshwater >... | reverse complement strand
TTCCGGGCCTTTGTGGCAGCGACTGAGGACGAAAGCCGGGTGCGCGAAGCCCTTGGCATATTCGTTCCTCTGGACAGAATATCTGCAACCTCTGCTAGAGGTCACTATGGAAATGAGATCAAGATCCTGGAGGCCAGCCTCAGAAAAAAGGATTCCCTAGCCTTCCTCCAAATCCTGCGAGAGCAGCTTCCCGCAGGAGATCTGATCCAGTTGCGGCGGGAGACGCCAGAGAGATTGGAGGAGAACAACCACTTCCACCTACGCCTGGATAAGCAGGCCGCCTACAAGGGTCTTCTGCGCCTGACGGATTCGGCCGATGCCTTGGATGTTTCTATGCTTGTCAAGACCTACCCGGCTCGGCGCGAGGAGGCCTTGAGGATCTTACGTGAGCTCTTATGAGCTTTTTCGAATGTCTGAAAGCATATCCCGAGGGAACTGCTTCCGCCAGCCGCCTGGCCTTGACCGCGAAGCGATTGGGCTATCAGGGGCTTATCATTTGCAACCAGGAGCCAGATAAGGTCTTCAGATCTGAAGCGGCGGATTGCATAAAGGGTATCAACCTGATCATGGGGGTGGAGGTTAAAGCCGCCAACGCCAGAGCATTGCGCAGCCGCGTCTTTGCGCTGAGGGCGAGATACCCGTTTCTTGTCGTCCAGGGAACAACGGAGGAGACGATCCGTGCAACCTGCGAGGACCCCAATGTGGATCTGCTACTACATCCCTGCGATGGCCAAAGGCCCCTCACCATCGCCTCGGCTAGGGCGGCAAAGTTGAATCGGGTAGCCATCGGTTTTGACCTGAGTCCTTTGCTGCGCCTGCGCGGCAGTTCACGCGCCCGCTGGCTGGAGGCCGCCAAGCACAACCTGATACTTGCCCGCAAGTTCGACTTAGCTCTGGTTATAACTGCAAACGCAAGGTCTCATCTGGATCTCCGAGCTCCCAGGGATCTCCTTGCTCTGGCGGAAACGGCAGGCTTTGATCCCTGTGAGGCGGCTGCTGCCCTGGCGCTGCCAGGCAGGCTGGTGGAACTGAACCGCAAGAAGTGGCTCAGTCCAGGAGTGGAGCTTCTTTGAGAAGCAGGCTGCCGGTGCTTCGCACCAGAAGGAGATACATGGCCTTTGAGCTCGAAGCAGAAGGCGAAATACAGCCGAGAGAGCTGATGTCCGAGATCCACTCGTCCCAGTTTTCGTTGTTCGGCGATGCTGGGGCAGCAAAGAACAGACTCAAGATGATCTCCTTCGACGGACGTTTCGGCCTCTTGCGCTGCCGCCACACCTATATCCGGGATACCAGGGCTATTCTGGCTTCGATCTACTCGATCAACGGAATTAGGGTCGCACTACATACAAAAGGGGTCTCTGGAACGATCAAATCCGCCACAGAAAAGTATATACCGCAACTGAGGAAAATAAGTGTTGAAAACGACGGAAGAAGAATCGAGCTAGAAGAAGTTTCTGGGTGGATTATTCGCACCCATGGCCTTGAAGTCGATCTCTGTCCGGATGACCGGAATAAGACCAAAGGATCAGATACCAGATACCTGGGACTGACCTCTTTTGATTTATGTGGAGGACGCGAGGATGCAGATGGCACCCCAGATGGGTTATGACAGGGCAATTACTGTATTCAGCCCTGATGGCAGGCTATTTCAAGTTGAGTACGCCCGCGAAGCCGTTCGGAGAGGAACTACGGCCGTGGGCATAAAGGCGATTGACGGCGTGGCCGTACTGGTGGACAAGAGGATAACCAGCAGGCTCATGGAGCCTAAGTCCATTGAGAAGATCTTTCAGATAGATACTCACATCGGCGCAGCTACATCCGGCCTGGTGGCGGATGCCAGAGTTCTCATCGATAGAGCTAGGGTGGAGAGCCAGATCAATAGACTGGTTTACGATGAGCCTATCGGAGTCGAAGCTCTGGCCAAGAAGATATGCGATTTCAAGCAGCAATATACCCAGTACGGTGGAGTCCGGCCCTTTGGGACAGCACTCTTGATCATCGGCGCTGAGGAAGACAGGTCGCGCCTCTTTGAGACTGATCCTTCCGGAGCTCTCCTGGAATACAAGGCCACGGGCATAGGCGCCGGCCGCTCTGCAGTCATGGAGGTCTTCGAGGAGAAGTACAGAGAGGACCTGAAGATGGATGATGCGGTCCTGCTGGGCCTGGAGGCTCTAAATAAGGCGGCAGAGGGCAAAGTAGACGCGGCAACCACAGAGATCGGCATCATCAAGCTCGCTGACAAGAAGTTCTACAAGCTGACGGAGAAAGAAGTAGCGGACTATGTGGACCGGATGAAAGCCCTGGTAGGAAGCGACAAAGGAGAGAAGGAAGAGGCTTAAGAATGGTCAGACTGGAGGACGCGGTTCCCGCCAGGCTCAAGACCCACGGAACCACTTTCGAGGTTTTAGTGGAGCCGGATTTGGCCCTGGCCCTGAAGAGAGGCGACTCCATCGACCTGGCGGAGATCCTGGCCGTGGAGGATGTCTTCGAGAATGCCTCTCGCGGCGATCGCAGCCCTGAAGAGGATCTGATCAAGGCCTTCGGGACCACGAACCCTCTGGCCATAGCCGAGGCCATAATCAAGAAGGGCGAGATCAGCCTGACGGCAGAGCAGCGCAAGAAGTTCATCGAGAATAAACGCCGCCAGGTCGTGGAAGTCATAGCCAGGAACGCCATCAATCCTCAAACCAAAACGCCGCACCCGCCTGCTCGGATTGATCAGGCCATGACCGAAGCGCGCGTTCACATCGACCCCACCAAATCGACGGATGATTTGGTCAAGATCGCCATGAAGGCCATCAGGCCTCTCATTCCCATAAGATTCGAGGAGGTGGAGGTGGCCGTTAAAGTTCCGGCCGCTTATGCACCCAAGGCCTATGGCGAAATCGCTGCTTTTGGCAAGCTCAACCGGGAGGCCTGGCAGAACAACGGCTCCTGGATCGGAGTAGTCCAGATACCTGCGGGCATGCAGACGGACTTTTACGCCCTGATCAACCGGCTGACCAAAGGCGAAGCCGAGACGAAGCTTCTTAAGCATTGAAGGCTGAGTTGGGAATCGCATGGATCGCAAGGTGGTTGTACCAGGTGATCTTCTCTCTGATGATGCCAAGAGGTCAGGCGAGGGGACGTTTGTAAAGGATGGACGCGTTTACTCTCTGCTATATGGTCTTGCGAACTACAGGGATAAGATAAATGTCATCCCCCTGGCGGGGAAGTACATACCCGCACCAGGGGATAACGTCATAGGAGTGGTGAAGGATATAACCTTCTCCAACTGGATCGTGGATATAAACTCGCCCTATGACGGGCTGCTGCATATCTCGGAGTTTCCGAAACGTATAGAGTCGGAAGAGATGTCCAAGTATTTACGCATCGGCAGTTCCATCATGACCAGGGTGAAAGATGTAGATCCCACCATGAAGGTGGAGCTCACCTTGAATGACCGCAAGCTCGGCCTGATCAAGACCGGCCAGGTCGTGGAGATCAGCCATACCAGGGTTCCAAGGCTGATCGGCAAAGGCGGCTCCATGATCAGCATGCTGAAGAAAGAAGTAAACTGCAATATCTTCGTTGGCCAAAATGGCAGAATCTGGATCAACGGAGGTGCAGAGGATATGGATCTGGCTCTAAGGACCATTACTCTGATCGAGAAGGAAGCCCACACCAATGGCCTAACGGACAGGATAGTGGACTTCCTGAAGAAGGAGAAAGGGACCAGAAGTTGATCGCTATGGATGAGAATGATATATCATTTTTCAAAGACGGACTCCGCCTGGACGGCCGAAGGGCAGATCAGCTCCGGCCCGTGAAAATCGAGGTGGGTGTCCTGGCCAGAGCGGATGGCTCATGCTACATCGAGATGGGTGGAAACAAGGTCATTGCTGCGGTGTACGGACCAAGAGAGGTGCACCCGCGACACCTGCAGGAAGTGACGAGAGCCATCGTACGCTACAGGTATAACATGGCATCCTTTTCTGTGGAGGAGCGGAAGAGGCCAGGCCCGGACAGAAGGTCCTACGAGCTCTCCAAGGTGAGCCGCGAGTCCCTGGAGCCTGTAATTCTAACATCGTACTTCCCGAGATCCGTCATAGACGTCTTCGTAGAGGTGCTGCAGGCTGATGCGGGGACCCGAACGGCCGGCATCAATGCCGCAGCTGTTGCGCTGGCTGATGCGGGAATACCCATGAAGAGCATGATCTCCTCCTGTGCGGCTGGCAAGGTCGCGGACACCATCGTCCTGGATCCGATGAAAGAGGAGGACAACTTCGGCCAGGCGGACCTGCCCATCGCCATGAACCCCAGCGGGGAGATCACCCTGATGCAGATGGATGGGGGCCTTTCCCGTGAGGAGTTCCACCAGGCAGTGGAGATGGCCATGAAGGGATGCAGGGATATCTACGAGATTCAGAGGAAGGCCCTGGTGGAGAAGTACAGCCAGCTTGAGGCTCCAGCGGAAGAGGTGAAGGCCTGTGAGTAGCGTCATCTCGGAGATCAGGAAGGATTATCTCTACAACCTGATACTCAAAGGCGAGCGCGCCGATGGCCGTAGCTTCGACCAGTACAGGGAGATCTCCATCGAGAGGGACGTGATCAAGAAGGCGGAGGGAAGCGCGCTTGTAAAATTGGGATCGAGCCAGGTGCTCGTGGGTGTGAAGATGCAGCCCGGAGAGCCCTTCCCCGATTCGCCCAACCGCGGAGTCATCATCACCAACGCCGAGCTTGTGCCATTGGCCTCGCCCACATTTGAGCCTGGACCGCCGAACGAGGTGGGAATAGAGCTGGCGCGTGTCGTGGATCGCGGAGTTCGCGAGTCCAAGGCGGTGGACCTGGAGTCGCTCTGCATTGTGCCTGGCAAGCAGGTCTGGATAATATTCATTGATGTGCATATCCTGGATGACTGCGGCAACATCCTCGATGCTGCATCCCTAGGAGCCATAGCCGCGCTTCTTACCACTAAAGTGCCGGCCAGCAAATTTGGTCTCGGCGATGACTACATGCTGCCGGTGAAGGATATTCCCATTGCCACGACAGCCATCGAGTTCAGCGATGTGCTGATGTTTGATCCGGGTGTGGATGAGGAATCGATAGCCAACACCAAGCTCACCGTCATAAGCACTACGGATGGAAATATATGCGGCATGCAGAAGAGCGGCACCGGAACTCTGAAGCCGGAGCAGATCTACCGCATCGTTGATATAGCATGTGAGAAGGCTAGAGAGATCCGGGAAAAGTTTCTGGAAGTATAAACGGAAGTAGAATCATGGTTAAGCAGACTACTAAAGGAAGGAAGAGCAGATCGGCAGCCAGGTTCGGTCCCAGGTACGGCCGCAAGTCGCGAAAGCTCGTGGCTGATATGGAGGAGAAGACCAAGGCGCTGTACGACTGCCCCCAGTGCGGAAGGACGAAGGTTCACAGGGAGAGCACAGCCATCTGGAGCTGCAGCAAATGCGGTTACACCTTTGCCGGCGGCTCTTTCATCCCCGAGACTTCTCTGGGCCGCTCTGTGCTGCGGTCTCTTAAGAAGACCCTTGAGGCAGAGTAGAAGATGGCCTATAAGTGTACCAGATGTAAGAAGACCGTAGAGGTTGATTACGAATACAGCGGCATACGCTGTCCTTACTGCGGGCACAGGATCCTGATGAAGGAGCGGCCCACTACGGTCAAGAAGATGAAAGCAGTCTGATGAAGGTCACCACCTCACGAGGGCCTTCGGCCAAGTCCAGAAGATTTGGAAAAGCCCTGGCCTCGTTCCTATCCCTTCCATATGTCAACCGGGGAAAGCAGAGCCCGGGAGAGGAAGATGCCTGGCTGGTGGTGGTGGAGAACCACGGCAACCCCGGAGGCCTGGTCAAGCGCTATTCGGGCAAAGAGGAGCTGCTGAGCTTTACGCTATCCCTGGAGCCCGTGGCTGGGCGGCTGAAGAAGCTTGTGCCTGTGGTGATCGGAGCGCAAAAGGAGGCTCTTCCCATCGCCAAGTTCTTCCAACTGGAATGGATGGAGGGGCCCTTGTCCGCGCATGAAGGAGGGCCGAAGCGTACTCTGGCAGTTTCATCCGAGCGGATCGATTTCATCGACGATGGCGAAGCCAAGTTCAGGCTGAAGATATGAAAGGCTCTGCAGAGTTCGTCTTTGAAACCGCCTATCCAGAGATGATTTACCAGGCGCTCGCTCCGGAGAAAGATGACGAGCTTCATAGATCCAATGTTGAACTGATCCTGGGCGAAGGTTCTATCAGATTGAAGATACGGGGTGAGGACGCGGTTTCCCTCCGGGCAGCTTTAAATACCTGGATAAGGTTGGTCAAGATCGCATTTGAGATGGTGAGTTTATGAGTGGCGAATTGCCTCCGCAGATACAGAATCAGCTTGCTCAGCTCCAGCAGCTTCAGCAGCAGGCGCAGGCCGTTATGACGCAGAAGACTCAGATCGAGGGTCTGATCCGAGAGACAGAGGCGGCGCTGAAAGAGCTGGAGAAAAGCAAGGATGACGCGGTTATATACAAGAGCGTCGGGGAGCTTCTCTTCCGAGCCGACAAGCCGAAGCTGGTGGAAGAGCTCAAAGAGAGAAAAGATATGATGGATCTCCGGCTGAAGACCATGGCCAAGCAGGAAGAGCGCATTCAGGGCCGGTTCACTCAGCTTCAGGAGCAGCTTAAGCAAGCTCTCGGTCAGGTGCCGCCCAAGGGCGGTTAACTTTAGCGGGCCCGTGGCTTAGCCAGGATATAGCACCGGGCTTCTAACCCGGGGGTCGCGGGTTCGAGTCCCGCCGGGCCCGCCTTATTCTAAAAAAGAGGAGTAATGTGCGAACTTTCCGTTTACACTGTAAAAGGTGAAACCAGGGAGAAGGTGATGGAAAGCGTGGTCAGACTCATCATGCACGACGGAAAAGTGCTGATGGAAGGCATCTTCGGGGATTCCAAGGAGGTTGAAGGCAGGCTGGTTGAGGTGAATATAATCGCCCAGTCGGCAGATGTAATCGTGCCATAGAGTCCAGTGTATGGTTGGTAAGTCGTATCTTAAATTTCAAAGACCAATCGACCAAAGGGCTACTGATTTCAAAGATTTTAGAGCGGCATTACACAACATCAGAATAACGCATCAATTACTTCATGGTTACAATGTCGCAGCCGCTTTTTAGACTGCCGAAGCTGTGATGTGAGAACGTATTTACGCTCCATGCTTTTCGATCTCAGCCCAAGTGCTTGTAATAGTTGAACGTACCCGAGATGTCGCGGCGGTTCCAACACTTGCCGAAATAGTCTGCAGTTTTGATCCCGTACTCATCTGGCGGGAAATATGGGGGCACTAGCACGCCAGCAGTGCGTAGAAGCTGGAGCTTTTGCATCTTCTTATGGTTCCTGAGCTGTATCCGTTTTATGGAATTTTTTTTCATGTTCTGCAATGGCATTGATTACAAGATCTCTGTAAGCGGAGGTTGGAGGTTTTTTCAGACCGATCACTAGAAGCTCCCTAACGACGTCGCTTTTACTGCGGCCGGAAGCTACGATACGGTTCTCGATGGCCTCCAGAATGTCATCCTCTACCATTACGGATAGTTGTTTCATGTTATGATATAACATAATATGAAATTGATAAAGTATTCGCCAGGGTCGATCGATAATTCACATGATAAAATATGGCGAAACCCTAATATACCATAATATCACATGTTATATCATGAAACCGGCAGATTCCGTAAAAACGGCTGTTCTCCAAGAAGAGACCAGGATTTTCAACACACCGAAATGGATTGTCGAACACTCCAATTCGTATCAGTGGATGAAGAAGAAAGGATTCAAGAGTGAGTTGGAGATGCGCGAGTGGGCGTCTGCCAACTACGTGGACTTCTGGGATGAGATGGCCAAGACCTTCGCTGATTGGTACCAGCCATACACCCAGGTACTCGATGATTCCGGTAAGCCATACTACAAGTGGTTTACCGGCGGCAAGATCAACGTCGCCTACAACGCCGTGGACAGGCATGCCAAATCCGCAAACCGGAACAAGGTAGCCTTCTACTTCATCGGCGAGCCCTTAGGTGACACGCGGACCATCACCTACTACGAGCTCTACAGAGAAGTCAACAAGATGGCCAACGCTCTGAAAAATGCAGGCGTAATGAAGGGAGACAGGGTTGTCGCATACCTCCCCATGATCCCCGAGCTTCCCATCACCATGCTCGCCTGCGCCAAGATCGGCGCTATCCACACCGTAGTATTTTCTGGATTCTCCTCCGGCGGCCTGAATAGCCGTGTTAATGACGCTGAGGCCAAGGTTGTTGTCACTGCTGATGGTTTCTTCAGGCGCGGCAAGCCACTGCCCCTCAAGCCCAACGTCGATGAGGCGCTGAAGACCGCACCTTCTGTAAAGAAAGTAGTAGTCGTCAAGAGAACCGGCGTTGCCGTCTCCATGACAGAGGGACGCGATGTCTATTACGACGATTTCGTGAAAGGCCAGTCCGCCCAATGCGAGACCGTTCAGCTCGACCCGGAGGACAGGCTCTTTATTCTGTACACCTCCGGCACAACCGGCAAACCCAAAGGTATTGAGCATGCTCACGGCGGGTATGCCGTCGGCCCGGCTCAGACATGCTCATGGGTATTGGATATTCATGACGATGATGTCTACTGGTGTACCGCAGACTGCGGCTGGATTACCGGCCATAGCTACGTTGTCTACGGGCCGCTATGCCTGGGCGCTTCCAGCATCCTTTACGAGGGATCTCCCGACTTCCCGGATCTGGGCCGCTGGTGGTCTATAATTGAGCAGTACGGTGTTTCCATATTCTACACCGCACCCACAGCGATCAGGATGTTTATGAAGGCTGGCGAGGAGTACGTAAAGAAGTATGACCTCAACTCGATCAGAATTCTTGCATCGGTGGGCGAGCCGCTGAACCCTGAAGCCTACATTTGGTTCAGGAAGAACATAGGCGCCGACCAGGCACCCATCATGGATACCTGGTGGCAGACCGAGACCGGATGCCACGTCGTTGCCCCGCTGCCCATGACACCCGAGAAACCTGGTTCAGTCGCATTCCCGCTGCCAGGATTCAACACTGATATCTTCGACGCGGACGCTAACTCTGTTCCACTTGGCTTTGGCGGAAATATAGTCAACAAGACTCCATGGCCATCAATGCTCCGCGCATTTTTCAGGGATGATGAAAGATACAAGAAAGAGTACTGGGAGATGTATTGGCAGACCAAACCCGGCACTTATCTTGCTGGAGACAAGGCTACCAGAGACAAGGATGGCTACTGGTGGATCCAGGGAAGGATCGATGACGTGCTGAAGGTGGCAGGGCACAGGATCTCCAACGCGGAGGTCGAGTCCGCTGCTGTCAGCCACCCCAAGGTAGCCGAGGCAGCCGTTATCGGCCAGCCTGATGAGGTCAAGGGCGAGAAAATCGTGGCCTTCGTGATCCTCAAAGATGGCGTTGCCGAGAGCGAGGGGCTCAAGAAGGAGATATCCAAGCACGTCAGGACAGTTCTCGGACCTGTCGCCTATCCAGACACAGTCTACTTCGTCAAGGATGTTCCAAAGACCAGGTCCGGCAAGATCATGCGCCGGGTCATCAAGGCCAAGGCCCTGGGCAAGGAAACTGGAGACCTGTCCGCTCTGGCCAACCCTGAGTCCGTTAACAGCATACCGCTCATCACCTAGACGTGAGCGGATCTTCTTTTTTTTATTTCTGGTTAGGACCAACTCGTGATGAGATGGCGGGAACAAAGGGGCTCGATGATGGCTTCGTGAGATTTTCGGCTTGGACCATTTTAGGCAAGCACGTCTTTGCCTTGGGCGATTGGAAAAGATCATATCGCCAGGGTTAGGTGTTTGCTAGTGATTGCACATAATTCAATCAAGAGATGATAATAATAGGGATGGGAATGAAGTCCATAAACTTGAATTGGGATGAGATCAGGAAAGCCTGGCCTGAAAAGTTCAAGGCTGAACGTTTCATATTCGAGGAGATCCATCCTGGAGACAAAATATTCATAGGAACGGGCTGCGGTGAGCCTCAGCATCTGGTATCTGAGCTTCTTGGTTATGTGAAGAAAAATCCCAAAGCATTCCTGGACGCTGAACTGATCAATATTGTCACTCTCGGCGTAGCCCCATATACCGATGAGAAGTTCAGGTACAACTTCCGTCTCAAATCTTTCTTTATCGGGAACAGCACCCGGAGGGTGGTAAACAAAGCCGAAGCAGATTATACCCCAATATTTCTCTCTGCAGTCCCCAATCTAATTCGCACCGAAAGGTTCCCAATCGATGTTGCCTTGATCCAGACCACTCCTCCGGATAAAAATGGTGAGATGAACCTTGGGGTAAGCGTAGACATTGTTAAGGATGCCGTGGAGAAGGCAACCCTGGTGGTGGCTCAAGCCAACTCGAATATGCCTTGCGTCCAGGGAGATGGAAAGATTAAAATCAAAGATGTGGACTTCATTGTGCCCTGTGACGAGCCGCTCCTAGAGTATATAGAGCAGGTTCCTGGAGCCATAGCTCAAAGTATTGGGCGCTATGTCTCAAGTATAATCGAAGACGGTTCAACGATTCAAGTAGGATACGGCAGTATACCTAACGCTATCGTTTCCAGCTTTGGCGATAAAAATCATTTGGGGATCCATACCGAGCTACTGAACGATGGAATTGCCGAGCTGATGAAAACAGGCGTGGTGGACAACACTGAGAAGTCCATCAACCACGGAAAAACAATTGCAACTTTCTGCATGGGCAAGAAGGAGACCTATGACTTCATCGATGAAAACCCCAACGTTGAGTTCAGAACTATTGATTACACCAACAATCCGTTGATCATAGCCCAAAACAAGCTCATGACTGCCATAAACAGCGCCCTGGAAGTGGATCTCACTGGTCAGGCCACGGCTGAATCGATAGGCAAGGTCTTCTACAGCGGCATAGGGGGCCAGGCTGACTTCATGAGAGGAGCAGTGCTTGCACCAGGAGGGAAGACTATCCTGGCCTTGCCATCAACCGCCGATGACGGAAGCGTTTCCAGAATCGTGCCGTTCTTGAAAGAGGGAGCTGGTGTTACCCTTACAAGAGGCGATATTCATTATGTCGTGACGGAGTTCGGGATCGCCTATCTTCACGGCAAGAGCATCCGGGAGAGGGCAATGGACCTAATCGCCATAGCCCATCCCAGATTCAGGCCATGGTTGGTAGAGGAGGCAAAGAAGCTCTCTCTCATTTTCAAGGATCAGGCATTCATCGCCGGGTTGAAAGGAGAGTACCCAGAGGATCTGGAGGTCCGCCGGACCATCAAGAACGGGCTCAAAGTCTTGCTACGGCCGGTCAGGATCAGTGATGAGCCTCTGCTGAAGGATTTCTTCTACTC
>Ga0116202_10002316_pt1 | contig 11365 bp, 10 predicted proteins | sample LakKivw325mmetaG_FD_94479 | JGI IMG/M metagenome (GOLD analysis project Ga0116202, IMG submission 94479) | Anoxic lake water microbial communities from Lake Kivu, Rwanda to study Microbial Dark Matter (Phase II) - Lake Kivu water 325m metaG | ecosystem: Environmental > Aquatic > Freshwater >... | reverse complement strand
CCAGCGTGAAACCAGCCATGCGTCTCACTTGAGTTGTCCTTCCTTGCGGAGACGGTTCAGCTCATAGGCGAGAAGCGCGGAGGGCACCTCAACGAGCGTGGAGAACTTGTCAAACACCCTGGCCAACGCGCGTTTATGGACTTCGTCCGTATCGTCACTGTATTGCAGCTTGTTCATGGCGTCGTTGATGACCTCGAGTCCATAGGACAAGATCTTCGCCCGAGTCTGCGGAAAGGTTCTTAGAGGGGTCTGCGCATAGAATCGGGATATCTTCTCAGCGACCAAGTCCCACCCGACCTCCACTGCCCTCTCCTGCTCGCGACGCTTGCTGATCGTGGCCTGGTTCGCGCTGGCACGCTCCAGATTCTGCTTGTAGCGCTCGTAGTCGGCCGCGGTAACGCCCTCAACTATCAATACCCGCATGCGCCTGCCCATGAGATTGCCTATACATTGCTCCACGATGGCGAAGTTCTGGCTGCTCTTGATGTGACTGGCCATAGGCATGTCTGTCGGCGAGAAACCCAGGACGAAAACGTCATCATCGATGGCCAGCCCGTGCGCAAGCTCAACAGCGCGAAAGACTGTTGGCGACACCACTCTGTCCTTGACCATCTCCGCAGCTTTCTTCCACACCTGCTTTGCCTGTTCGTGATTCATAAATCCACCTCTCCCCCCGATAGGCTGCTCAGCCCATCAAGGGGTCGATATACTGCCTGTGCGGCGAGATCGGAGACCGGCTTCGTGAATACTATCAATCCCAAGGTCACCAGCAGCGCCGAGACAACGGTTGCCCTCGCGGCGAACGAAATGCTCAGTGTTTCCGACTGCGACGCCGGCGCGAAGTACATCAATCGTACCACATTGAAATAGTAATATGCGGATATTACGCTGTTGATCACCCCAAACGCCGCCAGCACGATAAGCTCCACGTGCCCGGCCATACCCACGTTTACCGCGCTTCCGAATACGAAAAGCTTGCCCAGGAACCCGGCCGTGGGCGGCACCCCAGCGAGCGACACCAGGAAGACCGCGAGCGCGCCCGCCATCAGGGGGGATCGCCGCGCCAAATCCGCATAGTCCTTTATTGCATCGGAGCGCAGCCGTTTGCCGACCGCGGTCACCACCGCGAACGCACCGATGTTCATGAAGAGATATGCCAATACATACATGATGACCCCGCGCAGATCCCAGGGCAGGGGTGGACCTGTGTGTCCTCCCGCAGCGGATATTTGCGTGCGGATGGACGCGTTAGGCACGGACAGAGCACTGCCTTCTCTCGTGAAGACGTGCATCGCCGCCAGCACGCCAACCATTATGTAGCCGATCTGGGCAATACTCGAGTATGCCAGCATCCGCTTGATGTTGGTCTGGGCGATGGCAGCCAGGTTTCCGTAGAACATGCTCGCGGTGGTTAGTATGACAAGAATCCAGTACCAGCTCAGGCTTCCTGCTTGGCCTGGAAGAGCCGCCACCAGCACAAACCTGGCGAGTACTGCGATGCCCGCTGCCTTGCTGACCACAGAAAGAAAGGCGGTCACCGGGGTGGGGGCGCCTTCGTAAGTGTCGGGCGCCCAGAAATGGAAACCCGCGAGCGAAAGCTTGAAACCCAGTCCCACCAGTGTGAACGTAACTCCGACCCAACCAGCGGCGGTCACTGCCGAGCCCATTCCCATGCCCGAAAACTTCTGTGCGATGCCCGAGAGCGAAGTAGCGCCGCCGGAGACCCCAAAGAGTATCGACATGCCCTGCAGCATCACAGCGGAGCAAGCAGCGCCGTAGATGAAGTACTTCATCCCGGCTTCAGCAGATCGGCGGTTCTCCTTGTCAAAAGCCGCCAGAACGTAGCTGGTCAGACTCAGGAATTCTATCGACAGGTAGATCGCTATGAGATCGGAGGCTCCGGCCACCAGCGAAGCCGCCGCGGCGGCCAGCATCAGCAGGCAGTAGTATTCGGCCTTGTGGCGCTGGAACTCCCCGAAGTAGTCGATAGAAAGCAGCATCACCATCAGCGTTCCCAGGACGGCCACGAAGGTGAAGATCGCGGCGAACGGGTCGACCGTGAACTGAGCGTGTCCCCCTGAGGTTACGAAGAGCGCGTTCGCGGGCACCAACAACTCCTCGCCCGCCACCGTGATGCTTTGGAGTGAGTCCTTGACCAGCAGCGACCAGTAGACCAGACCGCCGGCCGCCACGAGCCCGACTGCGGTCAGGGCCGGGGCCAGGTAGTGCGCCGGCAAGAAGTGTTCTATCCAGCCGTCACGTTTGGGTGCGGCGGCGATGCCGAGGAACAGAACCAACAGAGCTGCGCCCAGCATCCAGAGAACCGGCGACAACAAGAACATGTTTCCTATATACATTCAGCAGTCCAATCCTTCTCGGCGATGAGCGTTACTACCTTGCGATCATCGTGCCAATTCCCGTGTCCGTAAACACTTCCATCAGCAGCGAGTGAGGTGTCATACCATCGATAACGTGCGCTCGTTCCACACCGCCCTCTATGGCGGTCACACACCCTTCCAGTTTTGGGAACATCCCTTTGTCGACATTTCGGGATGTCACCATCTCTCGCGCCTGGCTCAGGCTCAGCGATGAAATCAGACTCGACTTGTCAGAGAAGTCCCTGTATATTCCGGCGACGTCCGTCATCACTATGAGCTTTGCAGCGCCGACCTTCGCCGCGATCTCGCCGGCAATATGGTCGGCATTTACGTTGAAGCTCTCCCCGTTGGGGCCGATTGCGACAGATGAAACCACAGGCACGTAATCGTGTTCCAGCAGATCGGTGAGTATGCCCGGGTTAATCTCCTCAACCTCACCAACAAATCCCAGGTCCACGCTGCTCGTGGCCTTCCGTGCCACGATTAGCCTCGCGTCTTTCCCGCTCAGACCGACCGCCTTTGCGCCAAGGTTGTTGATCGTGGCAACAATACCCTTATTCGTTTTTCCGGCCAGCACCATTTCCACGATTTCCATTGTCTCGGCGTCGGTTACCCGGAGGCCGTTCACGAACTCAGGCTCTTTGCCGATCTTCTTCATCACCGCGTTTATCTCGGGGCCGCCTCCGTGCACAAGGATCGGTTTCATACCGACGTAGTGCATCAGCACGATGTCTCGAAGAACGCTTCGCTTCAGGTCATCATCTATCATAGCGTTGCCGCCATACTTGATGACAATCACCTTGCCCGAGTACTTCTGTATGTAGGGCAGCGCCTGCACGAGAATCGCTGCCTGCTCGCTGGTATAACTCATCACAATCTCCACAACCCGGCCGCCTGGCCGGTACGACTCACTATTATAGCATGGTCTGCGGCGTTAGTTAAGCTTGCCATCAGGGAGCCTATGCAATACAATATAACGGCGCCGCAAAACGTCGGTTTGAGTGTGCGTAGTTCGGGGAGATTCCGAGGGCGAGGGGGCATGATTTCTATGATGGCAGTTATTCTTGCCGGGGGCAAGGGGACCCGGCTCAGACCGTTTACAATGGTTATCCCCAAGCCGCTGCTCCCTTTGGGAGACGTGCCGATACTCGAAGTAGTTCTCCGCCAACTGTCTGCCGCAGGTTTCGGGCGGGCTGCTATGGCCCTCGGTCACATGTCTCATCTCTTCGAGGCGTCGGTCGGACGCGGGGAGCGTTTCGGAATGCAGATCGACTACTGCATTGAGGATGAACCGCTCGGCACGGCAGGCTCGCTGAGGCTTGTGGACAACCTCGAGGACGATTTTCTTGTCATGAATGGCGACCTGCTCACCACACTGGACTTCGCTGAAGTGTTTGCCACGCATCGAGAGCAAGAGGCCTGGGGCACAATTGCCTGCCACAGGAGAGAAGTCAACATCGACTACGGGGTTGTGGAGTCGGAACCGAATGGAATGCTCGTCGACTATGTGGAGAAGCCTACGATCCCGTACAAAGTCAGCATGGGGATAAACGTCCTCTCGAAAAAATGTCTTGATTTCATCCCGCCGTCGGGGAAGTTCGATATGCCGGAGCTGATGCTGGCGATGCGCCGTGCCGGAAAGAGGGTTGTCTGCTACGAGACAGATTGCTATTGGCAGGACATCGGTCGATTTGACGACTACCAGCAGGCTTCCGAAGACTTTGTGGAAGATCCGCACAGGTTCATACCGGACCTCCCCCTAACCCCCTCCGAAACGGAGGGGGTAGGGGTAGGTGTTCCGGCCGAAAGGGGCAATGCTTGAGTCGAGTTTTGATAACCGGGGCTTGTGGTTTCTGCGCTCGCCATCTGGCCGATCGTCTGGCGCTCGACCCGGAGACGGCCGTGTTCGGCGCCGATATCCGCCGCAGCGAAGACGCCCTCAGCCGGCTTGCCGATTTTCGACAGGTAGACTTCACTGATTCGGAGGCGGTGTCCGCCCTGGTGGCCGACCTCCGGCCCGATATCGTATTTCATCTGGCGGGCGCCGTCAGGGGCCGGCCCGAGTCGATATACGCGGCAAATCTGCTGGGCGGAGTGAATCTGTTAGAGGCCGTAAAGGAGTATGCGGCGGAGGCCCGGGTCATTGTCGCCGGATCGGCTGCGGAGTACGGCCACGTTCCCGAGGAGGACATGCCGATCACGGAGGAGCAGGCTTGTCAGCCCGTGGGTGCCTATGGCATCAGTAAATACGCACTAACTCTGGCCTGCCTGGAGTACGCGCGTAACTCTCGAAACCTCCCCCTAACCCCCTCCGGAACGGAGGGGGGAGGTGTTCCGATGAGAGTCTCAGTTGTGAGACCTTTTAACATAATCGGAGCTGGAGTGCCGGCCACACTCGTAGTTGGCGCCATTATCGAGAGAGCAAAGGACGCCATCGTCTCGGGCCGGGATACCGTCATTGTGGGGAACCTTGACACATATCGTGACTTTGTCGCCGTAGAGGACGTTGTGGACGCGTACATTGCGCTCGCCGGTGTGCCCGACACTCCTGTCGGTAGGCCCGACACTCTTGTCGGGCAGAACCTCCCCCTAACCCCCTCCGAAACGGAGGGGGGAGGTGTTCCGAATGGAGAAGTGTACAACATCTGCTCGGGCAAGCCGACCAGCATCCGGTTTGTTGTCGAGACACTGCTGTCATTCGCGCCCAGGCCTCTGCGGCCCGTGGTCGACCCGAACCTGGTTCGCGGGACGGATGTGAAGACGGTTTATGGAAGCTGGAAAAAGGCTCGAGACGCTTTCGGATTTGAACCGAAGACGGACCTCACGGCTGCGCTGAGATCCGCCTGGGACGCTGGATCGGCGGTTGTGCGGTAATGCGAATAGTTCTGTGTATGTCTTACGATTCGCCGTGGTCTATTATGATTGCCCAGGAGTTGCAGTCACTGGGTCACGAAGTCCACGTGTTTGATTTCGCAAAACGCAACGCGCACGCCTACGTCGGTGTCGGAAACCCGAGAATTGCCGCCGACATCGAGAGACTCAAGAGCGGGATATCTGGTTTCCACCTGCTCAACTCCCCGGTTTCAAGTGAGTTCAAGTATGTAATGGGCGCCCCCGAACTGCGCCGTGTTGCCAGAGAAGTTCGCGCGGACACAGTGATGGCCCTGTACGGAGGCGGATTTGGATTGATGGCGTATCTTAGCGGCGTCCGGCCATACGGAGTCTACGTGGTCGGCAGCGACGTTCTCAAAGCAGGCAGTATGCGCAGAGTCATCAACGGCATTGTGCTGGGACACGCCGCCAAGGTCTTTGCCAATGGCGAGTATCTGGCAGAGCAGACAAGACTACAGGCTCCCAACGCCGATATCATCGAGTTGCTTATCGGCGTTGACGTTGAGGCATTCAAGGTCAGCAGTTTCCCGGAGGGGCCATTCCAGTTCATCTGCAGCCGAGGGTTCACCCCGATCTATAACAACGAAGCTATAATTGAGGCCATAGCAAGGTTCCCGGAGGACACTCCGGACTTCCGTATGGTTTTCGTGTCTGGTGGGCCGGGTCTGAACGATGCCAAGGCGCTGGCGGACAACCTGCTGCCGCCCAAGATGCGTGAGCGAGTCATCTTCTGGGGCGGGGTATCGTATGACGAGTTGACAAGTGGGCTCAGCAGTTCGCACGCATTTGTCTCGATGTCGCGTTCAGACGGAACGGCTACTTCGCTTCTGGAGGCGATGGCTACAGGGCTCTACCCTATTCTCTCCGACATCCCGCAGAATCGGCCCTGGGTAAGTAAGGATCTCAAGAACGGAACCTTGGTACCTCTGGATGACGCGGATCTGCTCGCAGGCGCCATGCTAGACGTTCTTCGGGACCGGCAAAGTTGTGTGCGGCTCGCTGAGGTCAACCGCGGGGTGATTGAGGAACGTGCCAACGCGAGGGTCAACAGGCGCGAACTTGCCCGGCATCTGGTGGAGGCTGTCGAAAGCCACGGGAGGAGCAGGCGATGAGGTTGGAAGACTACGGTTACTTGGCGACGGGAAGAACCTCGTCCTTTTTCGAGGCAGACATTTCGTCCCGAGATGCACATCTTCGAGCAGCGATTGGTGGCTCGCGGATTCTCGTCATTGGGGGTGCAGGCAGCATCGGGAGTTCCACGGTGCGCGCCCTCACGCGATTTGCACCCCGATCGCTGCACGTGGTGGATATAAGTGAGAACAACCTGGTCGAACTGGTCAGGGACCTGAGAGGGTCAGCCGGTGGGCTGGCAGTGCCCGATTTTCGCACGCTGCCATTGGACTACGGCAGCCCGGTTATGAGCAGGCTGCTCTCGGCAGAGGGTCCCTATGATTATGTCCTCAACTTCGCCGCACTAAAGCACGTTAGGAGCGAGAAGGACGTCTTCTCGCTGCTTCAGATGATCGAGACGAACATTGTGAAACAGGCTCGACTTCTTGGGTGGCTTAGTGAGACCCACGGCTCACTGAGGTATTTTTCGGTTTCCACAGATAAGGCTGCCAACCCGGTGAATCTCATGGGAGCAACAAAACGTTTCATGGAGCATGTGATGTTTTCCGATGAGATCGCGAGGAGCCCGAGCAGCACAGTGTCCAGTGCGCGGTTCGCAAATGTTGCTTTCTCGGACGGCAGCTTGCTATACGGATGGATACAACGCCTGGCCAAGAACCAGCCGATCCCGGTTCCTGAGAGCACTAAGCGGTTCTTCATCTCTCTGGAGGAAGCGGGCCATATCTGTGTGCTGGCTTCTGTGCTCGGGATGCGCGGCGATATAGTAATTCCCAACCTTGATCCCGCGGATGACCTTGTCGAGTTGGCCCCGATTGCCGTGAGGTTCATTGAGGCGAACGGTCTGAAACCCCGTGAGTACCGTGATGAGAGAGAGGCCGTCGCCAACGTCGAGGAAGACAGGTCGCGCGGGTTCTACCCTCTGCTTATAACGCCGTTGGATACCAGTGGCGAGAAGCCTTACGAAGAGTTTGTCGGAGACGGCGAGACCTCAGCGGACATAGGCTTCCGGACGGTGCAGGCAGTGAGGTACAGTCCGGCACCTGCAAACACCGTCAGAAGGTTTCTTGCGTTCGCGGAATCAGCCATATCGGATCCGAACCTCCCCCTAACCCCCTCCGAAACGGAAGGGGGAGAAGGAGGTGTTACGAGTGCGCTGGTCTCAAAGGAAGTGATAGTTGACCAGTTGCGGGCTGCAATCCCGCAGTTCGAGCACGCCGAAACCGGAAAGAGTCTGGACGGACGTTTGTAGTCCGTCAAAAGGTGTATTCACCCATTCTTGGCGGACGCGTGCCCCGAAGCTAACAACAACTATGGAGCGTGAGCAATGGACAGAGTAAAAGCCCTGCGGGTCAGCGAACACCTCCCCCTCCCCCCTCCGTTTCGGAGGGGGTTAGGGGGAGGTCGCGAGGAGCCGGTGGTTTGGGTGTTTGCCGGCGACAGCATAACCCACGGAGCGCTCCATACGATGGGCTGGCGCGACTACACTGAGCTGTTCCGCGAGAGGGTCGTGTGGGAACTGCAACGGGCGCAGGATGCGGTGATCAACACTGCTTTCAGCGGATTCAACACGCAAGCCATTCTTGAGCAGTACGACCTGCGTGTGAGTCGGTTCAAGCCCGATGTGGTATTCATCATGATCGGTATGAACGATTGCTGCGAGCAGTTGGTGCCGCTTCCGCAATTCGTGGAGAATCTCCGTGATATGGCTGGTCGCATTCAGGCTGATGGCGGACTGCCGGTTATGCAGACCACCTGTCCGGTCATATCCGGCAAGGCCCCAGGGCGCGAGCAGAATCTTCCCGCGTATATGGACTCTATCAGGCAGACAGCGGTTGACATGAGCCTGCCGCTCGTGGACCACTATGCACACTGGGAAAAGCGCACAGAACAGGTGCGCAGCTATCTCATGAGCGATCCATTCCATCCAAATGAGTTTGGACATCGCGCTTTCATGCAGCAGATCAGTCGTGACTTGGGAATCTGGGACGACTCGTCTTACGTGTGCCGTCTGTTCGTGCCCTGATCGGGAAGACCGACTACTGTTGTTGGGAGAACAGATTGGAGGACAGCCGATGGCGAAGACAGTGAAACCTGAGATAGTTACGATGCCCGCAAGGTGCATCCTCAAGAATGGGTAGCCGTCAGTCGCTAGCCGATCGATTCGTGCAGGAGATACAGGGGCTGTTGTCGTAGAGGTACTCATTACCACTCAATCGGAGAAACTTACAATGAATGCGTCTGAGCGACTGGCCGGATTGATGAAAAAGGCCGCCAGGAACGGCATCGTAGTGCCGGCCTTCAACGTTCCCTATCTGCCTATGCTGGAGGCCATATCGTCCGCACTGGCAAAACACAACACGTTTGGCCTGATTGAGGTGGCGCGCCTTGAGATAACCAAGTTCCAAGCCCAGGGAATTGCCGAGGTTGCCAGGGAGTATCGGCGCTGCGCGGATCCGGCCGTGACAAGTCTTCACCTTGACCACATACCGGTTGTCGACGAGGACGGACTGCTGGTAGACTGGAAATCTCTCATCGCCGCAGGTATCTCAGAGGGCTACTCGTCGGTCATGATCGACGGATCACGCCTTCCGTTGGCGGAGAATATCGCGGTTGCCTCCGAGGTCGTCCGCATGGCCCACTCTGCAGGGGTGTTGGTTGAGGCCGAACTTGGCGCGGTTCTGGGACACGAGTCGGGTCCAATGCCTCCGTACGACGAGCTCTTCGAGACAAAGAAGGGGTTTACAGACCCCGATGACGCAAGGGAGTTTGTGGAGAAGACCGGCGTGGACTGGCTCTCCGTCTCGATCGGCTCTGTCCACGGCGCCGTGTCGGCCGCCGCCAGGGACCAGCAGAAGACTGCGGCCAGGCTGGATATTGAGCACCTGAGAAAGCTGAGGGATGCGACCGGTATTCCGCTGGTGCTGCACGGGGGGTCCGGTGTCCAGCAGTCCTATGTCGACCAGGCCATCGGCAGCGGGATAGCCAAGATCAACGTCGGCACCGACATACGCCAGCCCTATGAGCGGGCGATAGCGGCTGGCGGCAGCATCGCCGACGGGCAATCGGCAGTAGAGGAGATGATGAGCAAGCTGATATGCGATGTCTACCACATCAGCGGATCATTAGAGCGCCTGAACGCTCTCCTGTAGAAAACCGCTGAATTCTGAGCACGCAATGCTTCGGGGCAGGGGTCCTTCCGGACGCCTGCCCTGCTGTGTTTTCAGCTCAGCTTAGCGGCAAAAAGCCTCAGTGCGTTGTCTCGCAGAATCATCTTCTTGTCCGTATCGTCCAGGCTCGCACAGTCGATTCGTGCCCTCTGCATGGGAGCAAAGTACAATGGTGAATCCGTCCCATACAGAATCTTGTCTGCTCCGACCTCTCTCACGGCCCACTCGATCAGGTTTGGTGTGATGGACTTCGCACTGGATGTGTCGGTGAATATGTTGCCGTGCCGGCACTGCTGTATGGCCCTGACCTGCGCCGTCATGTCGCCATCCCAGTTATTGCCCAGGTGCGATATGATGAGCTGCACCTCTGGGAAATCGTCGGCAAACCGAACGAAGTCTGTCGGCTGGCTGTTGGGGCAACCGCTGTGCGACTGCACAATCGCTTGATGGGCGGACGCGAACCTGAATACCTGCTCGCCGAAATCCTCAATCCTGTACTTGTGCTGCTCAGGATGGATCTTGATGCCTGCGCACCACGGATTGTCTAGCATTGTTTCCGCCTGCGCATACGTTTCGGTTGCCTGCGGGTTCACGACGACCCACTGAAGAAGCCCCTCGTGCCTCTCCGCCGCCTCACTTGCTTCGACGTTTGCCGCAATAATTCCAGCCGGGTCCGATGTGAACAGGCCGGAAAGGGGTGAGACGATAGTGCGCTCCGTGTGAGAGAGCTCCGCCAGGCGGAGCACGCCTTCAGGATCAGCTGTCATGAAGCTGTTGACCAGATCGCTCTGGTGTTCGTCGTAGAGTCCGAAGTGCGCGTGCACGTCGATTGACCAGATTCGTTCCTGAATTTCCTTCATCACAGCCTCCATAGTTGAGGAATGGCATCAGCCCGTTGTTCGGCTCCGCCCATCGCCCCGCCAAGTGTCTACAGCTCGAGGAACTCTGGCATGTTGTTTCTCAGCCAATTTCGGAAGCCGTCCAGCATCTCCGGCGTGCAAGGAGGATAGGGGCCTCGGCAGAGCAGGCTGGTCTTCAGGAAACCGGCGGACAGGCCGATGAGTCTGTCTATTGCGCTGTCAACGCAATCCGCGTCAAAACAAGGCTTCAAACCTTCAAAGACCAGCCGGTTCAGCTTGTCCATCCAGGGTTTGAGCTCCTCCCATTTCTTCGCGTACAGCAACTCATACATGTGGAGCAGCAACCTCGGGTTCTGATAGACCAGTGAACTGCAGGAGCCGATCAGACCGCTCGGGCCCAGCTCGATCAGTTGGGTCTCGCTCGAGAAGACATTGTAGAGCTTGCTCAGCTCCGCGCAGCCCTCCGGAGTCGCCCCGACCGTACCCTCATTGGACTTAACGCTGATCACCGCGGGAACTCGTTGCTTGATTGCTTTGTGCTGCTCGATTGAGATGGCCTTCTTCGCGCGGAGTGTCTCATAGATCGAGATAGGCATCCCCGGGACACTCTCGGATACTTCCGCAAAGAAGTCCACGACGCAGCGGTCCGGCACGTCCATCCAAAACGGAAGAGCGACCTGGATCGCGTCCGCGCCCTTTTCCATCGCGTATCTTGCACGTTTGATCACCCCGAGCGTGAACGTGGAACTACAGCCGATCATTACCGGCGTGTTGCCATTCCTGCACTCCGCGATGGTTGCATCGGTTACTGCTTTGAACTCGTCGAACTCGAGCGCATAGAACTCCCCTGTTGTGCCTCCGGTGTAGACGCCCGGCACTCTCGCCTCGCAGCAGCTTGCTACGTCTTCCCGGTAGGTCTTCTCGTCAAAGCTGTAAT
>Ga0116202_10002314_pt1 | contig 11367 bp, 6 predicted proteins | sample LakKivw325mmetaG_FD_94479 | JGI IMG/M metagenome (GOLD analysis project Ga0116202, IMG submission 94479) | Anoxic lake water microbial communities from Lake Kivu, Rwanda to study Microbial Dark Matter (Phase II) - Lake Kivu water 325m metaG | ecosystem: Environmental > Aquatic > Freshwater >... | reverse complement strand
TCGCGAGACTCGACCGCGCGTGGCGCCAAGTCCAGATCAAAGACACCGACGTGTTCAACGTCGTCGCGCCGTCAGCGCCGTGAGACGGCTCACCGCTGTCGGCTAACGGCTGACAGCGAAGTCCGGAAGCGGCCGGGGAGAGCTGCCTTCCCCGGCCGCTTCCATTGGAGGGCAGGCCGCCAGGGGCCGAGCTTCGGGGAATGAGGGACAGTGGGGCTGTTGAGAAACCCTCTGTCTGTCGCCCTGGACGAAGCGAGGGGCCTCGTAAGTGTCGCAGAATCGACACGAGTGAGATTCCTCGCCTCGTTCAGAATGGCAGCACGTGCCTTTTTCAACAGCCCCACAGTCACCTGTTTCTAACTAGACGCGCGTCAAGGGCGTCGGCCCCACCCGCAATTCCGCCCGCGGATTTGACACCTCCGTCCGCCAGCCATAGAATCGGGCCGTGTCCCGAGTGATAGTGTTTTCAAGGCCGCGAAGGAGATAGCCATGCCAGACGTGCGTCACAACAAAGCAAAGAGGATAAGTAGACCGCGCACTGCGAACGCGGCACGCGACCGAAAGCCGAGGATGAGGGTGATACTGGTGAATGGCAGTCCGCACGCCGAGGGGTGCACGTACACCGCGCTGGAGGAAGTGGCCGGGACGCTAGAAGCCGAGGGGATTGATGCTGAGATATTCCAGATTGGCACCGAGCCTCTGTCCGGCTGCACTGCCTGCGGAACCTGCAGGGAAACCGGGCGCTGTCGAATCCATGACCGGGTCAATGAGTTTCTGGAAGTCGCGGACGACGCGGACGGATATGTTTTCGGTTCGCCCGTGCACTATGCGGCCGCGGGAGGGGCCATCACCTCGTTCATGGACCGCGTCTTCTTTGCCTCCCGTGGCCGGTGCTTCTATCTGAAGCCGGCTGCCGCCGTTGTTTCCGCCCGAAGGGCGGGAACGACCGCGACCTTCGACCAGATAAACAAGTACTTCACCATAGCGCAAATGCCCGTCATCTCGTCGAGGTACTGGAACATGGTACACGGCTCCAAACCCGAGGACGTGAAGAAGGACCTGGAGGGGCTGCAGATCATGCGGGTATTGGCAAGGAACATGGCCTGGTTCCTGAAGTGTAAGCAGGCCGGGATCAGGGCCGGGGTGCCGTTTCCGGAGCGGGAAGAGCCTGTTGCCACGAACTTCATCCGCTAGCTGCAATGGATGGGCCTCTATCCGCGAACGGGAGTCCGTTTGACCGGAAGAGCCTCGGTTTGACTTATGCGTCACGCAGAATATGATTAGCAGCGTTGGGGTCTTAGTGTAGCCTGGTTTAACACGCTGCCCTGTCACGGCAGAGATCGCCGGTTCAAATCCGGTAGACCCCGTTAGCCAAGAAGTCCGAATAACGAAGTTCGAATGACGAGTCAATGAGGGCCAAGCTCGAAGTACGGAACATGAATGACGAATCAGGGGCGGCCGAATTCGAGCGTTGTCATTCGCGCATGGCCGCCGTGGTGTTGTCGGCGGCGATGCTGGCAGGGGCGGCTGCGGCTGTCTCGCCCTCGGCAAGGCTCAAGTCGAACTACGAGCTGGCGCTTCGGACCGAACGCCTGACCGAGGCCGTGGTCGCCAACCATCCCCGCGACATCTACAGGATGTTCGCTCCGGCGTTCACCGCCGAGCACTCGTTCGCGCGCTTCGACTCCGCGTTCACTCGCTGGCTCCGGGACCGGCGCATCGTCCGGCGAGCCACAAAGTCGTGGACATCAAAGGCCCTTCCGGGTACGTGTCGAGCTGGTTCGTATTCGCCGGCGAGCGCGACTACAACTACGTCTATCAGAACTGGCTGAACACCGGCCGCGGCTGGGAGCTCGTTTGGCTGTCCCGAATTCTGGATACGAGCTTCGCTTTCGGCCAGACCGACATGCTCGCGCTGGTGAAGGCGGCCGAAGCCGGAGTCCGCTACGTGGTCTCCAAGCCGGGGCTTGACCTGTTCAAGTCCGGATTCCGGCCGCCCGACACCGTCGTGATGATCCGCCTGGGCCGTCCGGGAGAGGGCGACTTTCAGTTTGACAGCCTGCCTGTCCTCTGGGTCACGCCGGAGCAGATTCGTGCCGGCGCCCACCTGCCGCGAACCCAGTTCCGGGTCAATCTTGCGCTGGTGAGGCTGATTGGCGACATTGCGCTGGTAACGGTGGACTTGACGCCCACTGCCCGCGACTTTCTCGGCCGCAAGCGACCGGCGCGGGGAATCGAGGTGTATCTAAGGCGGGCCGGAAGCGGATGGCAGTTCTACGACGTCGGCAAGAAGTGGTAGCACGAGGAAAGTCCGAAGTGCGAAGGACGAATGACGAGCGCCGGAGCAGACCCCGTGCTGCTGTCAGCCCGACATGCTTCGTACTTCTTTCTTTACTCTTCTCTCTTTTGTTCCTTGTCGGTTGTCCGGGCGAGGATATCACGCCGCCGGAAGTGACCATCATCGCGCCGGCCGAAGGTGACAGCGTCGCCGGCGTCACTACCATCCGCGCCCGCGCCACCGACAACAAGAAGGTGGCCCGCGTCGAGTTCCTGGTGGACGCGGTCCGCATCGGCATCGACTCGTCCCCGGTCGCAAACGTATTCGAGTGCGTGTGGGCGGGCGTTATGCGGCCCGGTTCGGCCCACACGCTGAGTTGCTCCGCGGTCGACGCAGCCGGCAACCGCAGCTCCTCACCGGCCGTCAACGTATTCGTCAGCAGTTCGGCCGGCACCCATCACTTCGGGATTATCGCGGCAGCCGAGACCTGGACCGCCGTCGATAACCCCCACGTCGTTGACTCGGACCTCGACGTCGAGGCCTTACTTACGGTTCAGCCCGGAGCAGTCGTGCTCGTCGCCGACGGCGCGACCATCGCGGTCGGCGCGCGCCTGCCTGCCGGCCTCATCGCGCGCGGCCGGGCCGACTCGCTGATAGCATTCACCGCGCTTAGTCTTGCTCCCGGGCCGGGCGCGTGGGGCGGCATCGAGTTCGGCGCCGGGGCAGTTCCCGACAGCAGCGTTCTCCGCCACTGCGTGGTGGAGTATGCCGGCGGCAGTGGAGCGCTCGTGCGGTGCGAGGCAGGGAGAGTGGCCATCGATTCCTGCGAGTTCCGCTCAAGTTCCGGTTCGGGCGTTTCGGCCTCCGGGACCGGACTCGGCTCGCTTTCGCGGTGCGCCTTCTCCGCCTGCGCCCGTTTCCCGGTCAGCATCGTGCCCGGCTTGGTCTCGTCACTCGGGACCGGCAACACCTTTACTGACAACTCCCCGAACGCGGTCGAGCTCGCCGGCGGCAGGGTTGCTGGAAGCGACACGTGGCCCAACCTTGGGGTCCCCTACGGCATCACGGGTACGGTCACGGTGGCCGACACCGCGAACCCGCTCCTCTCCATCGCACCCGGCTGCTCGCTTCTCTTCGCCGACAGCGCCAAGCTGCGCGTCGGGCTCGGCCGGCCCGGTGGCCTCTTCGCCGACGGCACCTACGGCCGCATTGTCTTCGGCCCACTCGCCGACGCGCCCGGACCCGGCCGCTGGCGCGGTATCGAGTTCTGGGAGCAGGCCGACTCAATCCGCACGCTTCTCGATTACTGCGACGTCGAGGACGCGGGTGCCGGCAATCCGGCCGCGATCACCTGCTACTCGGCGCCAATCCGGATGGCGAACACGCGGATTACCGGCAGCGCCGGAACTGGCATCCACTGTCAGAGTACCGGCTTTACGCAGTTCGAGAACAACACCATCACCGGCTGCGCCGGATTCCCCATCCGCATCGCGGCCAGACACGTCAGCACTATCGGCGGCGGCAACAGCTTCGCCGGCAACACCCTTGACGCGATTGAGGTCGACGGCGACACGATAGCAGGCAACGCCCAGTATCGCCGTCAGGACGTCCCCTACCTGGTGCAAGGGACCATCGAAGTCGGTTCGGCCCTCGAGCCCACGCTCGTCATCCAGAGCGGAGTCGAGCTCCGCTTCGTACCGGGCGCCGCGCTCGCCATCGGCCGCACCGCCCGCGCCAACCTGCAGGCTGACTCCGCCACGTTCACCGGCGATGAGTCCCAGCCCGGCGCCTGGGACGGACTCGAACTCCGCCGCTACACCGGCAGCACGAGCCGGGTCGAGGACTGCCGGCTGCTCTATGGCGGCGGGGCCGGCTACGGCATTCTCCTCATCGACAGTTGCCTGCCGGTGCTGGCCGGCAACGAAATCGCCTTCTCCAGCAACTACTGCGCTTTCATGCGGAACACCGACCTCGACCCGGACTCGCTCCGCGGCGACAACTGGCTGCATGACTGGGACCCGAGCTTCGACGACATCTACGACGAACCGTAGCTCTCGGCCTACAACTCGCCGATAAGCTCCTCGTACAGACCCAGTTGGTCGGCTTCGCTCAGTTGGATTTCGTTCACCACCCGGGCCAGCTTCTGCTGGCTTTCTTTGGTTCCGATCATGACGCCGCTCTGAATGATGCCATTGAGCTTGCCGATGGTCGCCGCGTTCTTGGCGATAACCTCGTCAATCAGGTCGGTCTGGTCGGGGAGCGCCTCGCGCATGTCCTCGAGGAAACGGTTCGCGCTCTCCTTGCTGGCGAGCAGCGTCCAGACGAGCCGGTCGAAGCACGCTTTGCCGCTGTCCGGGCAGACCGGGCAGAACGGTATCGTATCTAGGCTGCGAATCCAGAGGTCGTGGGCCGCGATACCCGACTGCCAGCCAGTGTCGGCGTAAGCCTGGCCCAGTTCCAGCGCCTGGGTCAACACGGTCGTCAGCATCTCGGCCGGCTCCGGCTCGGTGGCAGCGCGATAGGTGACCTCGTACGCCCGGGCAATCGGCCCGTTCAACTTCACCATCGCGGCCGAACCGAGCGTGTGGCCGTACAACGCCGAGTCGTCCGGATTAGACCGAACGACAATGCCCCAGTTCTCGCCGCTCCCCGGCCAGGCGCCGTACGCCAACACCGGATTGCCCCGGCTGAGCTTGCCGCGGATCGCGGCCAGAGCATCCCGCTGGACCTCGGCCGCTGACTGCGACGACTCCGCAGCAAAGGCGAACACCGTTTGGAAGGTCAGACCGTAGTACTTGGTCAGACTCTCCAGGTGGTTCCCGGCCAGCGCGTCCGGCCACGTGCCGCGGCAGCCATCGCGGCGCGCGGTGAAGGCAAACGACTCGCCGGTCAGGGCGGCCAGCCAGTCGTAGTCCGCAGTCACACCGTAGTAGCGCAGGATGTCCTCGAGCGCCACTGCGAGCCCGCCGGGATAGCGTTCGGCGTTGGGCAGCACACCCAGTACGCCGGGGTCGGCCGCGAGCTTCATTTCCGCGTCACCGCGCAATACAGTCATTGGGATCTTCTCCTGCGACCCGACCGACCGGAATTGCAGTTGCACCAGTTCCTCGGTCGTCTTCACCGGCTCGCCGCTGTAGGATAGGATGAGGTCGCCCGGCTCCAGCCCGAGCGACTCGGCCTGGGTGCGGGGCAGCACGCGCCAGATTGCCGGCCGCGCAATCTGCGCATAGGTGGCGCCCAGCGCGGCGCCGGCTTCTTCTCTGCGGCAGGCAACGACCGCGACTACGGCGACCAGCGCCAGCGTGATAAAGCACCTACTCATTGATTCTCCTTATGGGAAGGTCCGAACCCGGATGTCCGCAGCTCAATACGCGAACTCCGGAGTTCGGCGCTCTGACCATCGCTCAGCCATTATGAAAGCGAAAATGGCCGAAAGCAAGGGAAAACGAGTGAGAAAAGGACCAAGGACAAAGTGGTAAGAACAAAGCAAGGAAGCAAAAGGACGAAGATCCGGCTTCGAACCTACGACCTGCTTTGTCCTTGGGACTTGGTACTTGCGCGGCGAAGCCGCGCGGCCTAGGCGGGCTTGGTCCCAACCACCGGCTCACCCAGGCCGGCCGGCGCGTCAAGCCGCACCGACAGGTCGGCAAGGCCGGCGCACACCGCCGGCGCATGCACGTCAGTCAGGGCAGCGTCCTTCAACCGCGGCCACACGATGCGCGCCAGGGTCGCCGCCGACCAGGTAATCCTGACGTTCACGAACCCGGCCTCTTCCAGCGTCTCCTTCATCGTCTGGCTGGTGAAGTGCTCGAGCTCGTAGCAGCTCGCGCCGGTAATCGCGGCCTGGTTGCGATCGAGAAACGCGAGCCCGACTTCCGGGTTGGCCGAAGGATTGGGGCCCAGCCGGTCGACGAGGTCGCGGAGCTTCTGAAACTCCTCCTTCATCTCCGGCGTGTTCGAGAACTTCACCAGGTAGCTCCGTTCCCAAGGCGGCAGAGAGTGCTTCAGCGAATAGTGATACCCGAGCGAGTCCTCGGTTTCGGTGAACATCAGCCCTTCGGTAAGCTCGCGCTCGCGTCCTTCCCCCGGCTCGAAGAAGACGCGGAAACGGCCGCCCGGCTTGAGGACCCGGAACACCTCGGCTATCGCCTTGTACGGGTCAGGGCTCTGCTCAATCGAACTGGCCGCGACCGCACCGTCGAAGCGGCCGTCCGGGAACTCGAGTTCGGTCGGCGACACCTTCTGGACCGCGACGTTCTTGAGACCCAGCTTCTCGACGCTGGCGGTGATGGCCTCGACCCGGCGCTGCGACGGCTCCGCGCCGGTCACGGCTTTGAACAGCGGCGCGATGCGCAGGAGGGGCCAGCCGTCGCCGGGCCCGAAGTCCAGAATGTCCTGGGCGCCGCCCATGTGCGCGGCGAAGTCACGGATGCGCGCCTCATCAAGGAAATGCTCCTCCAGGCCGTACTCAATCGGAACGTCGATAACGGGCAGCTTGCCTCCGCCCTGACGCTCCATACGGTCAAATGTCTGCTCCGCGCTGTTGGACTCGACCGGCTTGGTCGTATTGACAATCCAGGTCTCAAGAACCGTGTATTTCTTCGCCATGTTCGGGGCTATGATAGCCGCACGAGCGGCCAAGTCAACTCACACCGCCGATAGTGGTCATGTGGTCTAGTGGTCTGGTGTACGGAACTCCGAAGTCGGACTCTGTCCTCACTAGAACACTGGACCACTGGACCACTGGATCACTGGAGCACTCTCCTAACTTGGGCCACAAGCCGTAAGCAGATTGCTACCTCTTCTGTTCGAGCGCCTGTCTGGCCTTGGTGAAGGAAGGGTCGAGTTCGAGGACGCGCTGCCAGCGGGCGCGGGCCTCCGCTGCTTTACCCTGGTAGTAGTCGCAGAGTCCGAGAGAGTACATGGCCACCGCGTCCGTTGGCTGAATCTTGAGCGCGCCTTCATAGTAGTAACGTGCCTTGGCGAAGTCCCCGCGCAGGAGGGCGATGTTGCCGAGGTTGTTCCAAGCCTTGAGCTCGTATGGTGCCCGCTCGAGCATCTTCTCGAAATAGACCGCGGCCGAATCAAACTGTCCCGCGTAGGCGAACACGTTGCCCAGTATGCCCAAGCCGCCGGCGTCGAACGGGTAGAGCCGAATCGCGGCTCGGGCCGCACGCTCAGCCTCGACAAAGTCGCCCCGCGCTGCGAGCAGGTCCGCTTCCATCGAGAGAACGTTGACTCCCGAGTCGAGCTTGAGAGCCTGCCGCAATTCCGCCACCGCCTCGGCGTCCTTGCCCTGTTCGTGAAGGCCGATCGCGGCGTCGAAGTGGTTCTGGACCTGGCTTCCCGGCCTGCCTGCTCCAGCAAGATCGGCATTGAAGAATAGGAACGCGGCAACAGCGACGGCGAGCGGCCAACTCAACGCCTTGCTCCGCAGTCGGACGAGTTCGACTAGCCCGAGGGCCGCGAAAATGGAGGCAATCGGAACAATCGGCAGCCGGTAGCGGCTGCAGACGAAGAAGGCGATGAACGACAGCGAGTACGCCCCGGCGAACAGGTACAACAGCAGGAACCGACGCCATTGCCGGCGAAAGAGCCACACCCCGGCCAAGGCCAGCGGCAGGAGTATCCCGAAAGGGAACTTGAGGAACCGGGAGCGGAAGAGCAGGTAGTTGATGAACGAGTAGCGCTTGACCGCGTACAGGTCGCGGTCGTTACTTGCCTCGTAACCCGCGAACCAGAGGAAAGTCTTGCGCAGGAGCAGGCCCAACGCCTTGCCCGGCTGCCTGCGCCAGAACTCGATGCCCTTGCCCAGCCAGTATCGGTCGATCTCCGCGCCTCTGAGCGGCCGGCCCGCCGCTTCCTCAGCCAGCCGCTTCACGTCGTCGTACCCGCCCCACCAATCCGTGCGCGTTCCCGGGACAATCGCGGTCACGCCATCCGAATTAGGGTTGTTGCCGATGTAGAAGTTCGTGCCGGCCTGCCACGCAATCGGCACGAACTGCTTGCTCACGACGTAGTTGCGAATCGTGACCGGCAAGACGACCAGCGCGGCCGCGCCCCAGACAAATCCGAGCCTCGTCCACGCGGCATGCTGTCTGGCCCCCTTCCGGGCCATCTGCAGCGCCTGTGGATTCCCCGCGAGGCCCTTCGACCCCGCTCCGCTCTGCTGAGGGCGACTCGGCGTCGTCTGCGGCTGCGCTGGCCGTGGTCTGTATTCAGCGAACAGCCAGATCGGCAGCAGCACGAGAAACGCAAGCACGTTGGGCCGCGTGATCGCGGCCAAGCCGAACATGAGCCCGGGTAGCCACCACTGCCGGTCAATGCCCCGGCTGCGCAGGAGCAGCAGGAATCCGAGCACCACGAGGAAGGTAAGCAGACCCTCAAGCAGCAACTCGCCGTCAAACCAGATGGCAAGGGGGTAGGCGGCCATCACCAATCCGGCGATGCGGGGAACCGCATCGGAAGGATGAGGGATGAAGGATGAGGGATGAACGCCGGACTTCGAACCGGCCTGCGGCTTGTGGCTTGCAGCTTGGGATTTCTCGAACAGGCGGCGGGCCAGCAGGTACACCAGGCCGCAGCCGGCGCTGCCGATGAGCGCCTGGATAATCCTCACCACCATCAGGTTCGCGCCGAAGACCTTGTACAGCAGGCCGAGGAAGTACGGGTACAGCGGTGCGCGGAAAAATGCGTCGGCTATGAACTCCCTGCCGGCGGCGATAGCCAGCGCCCACTGGTGATGATACAGCGAGTCCATCTGCGGCACAGCGAAGAGCGGGTCGTTGTGCTGCAACTCCAGCAGGTGAACGAGCCTGAGGACGAACGCGGCCCCGGCGACGATGAAAAACCAGACCAGAGCCGGGGATTCATGACTGACGATTGGCGATTTCCGATTCGGGCGCATCACATAGTATCTACCAGGAAGAAGGGAATGTCAAGCTACAGGGACGGCTATAGGGACAGCTATAGGGACACGCAACGGACCAGAGCGTCTCGCTCTATCGTCGCGGCGTACCGGTTCCGCGGCGACCCTTCCGCATCGTACGGGCTGACTGAGATGGACGTGCCGCTCGGCACTCGCCGCCCGAGGGTTGCCTAGTCGTAGCGCGTTCCGGTGGTTCACGATGGGAAGCCCAAGTATGACAGGGGGCGGGCCCTCGCCCGCCTCTGCTGACAGCTATGTCTGCCAGCCGCTGCTTAACGCGCAACCACGACCTTGTGACAGCGCGCGGCTGCCTGGTCAGAGCCCGCGGCCCGCACGAAGTAGACGCCGGGAGCAAGCGCCCGCACGTCGTTCGCGCCGGGCGTGAGGTCCATGACCTTCCGGCCGCTTACGTCCAGCAAGGATGCGGCTTGCGGCTTGCGGCTTGCGGCTTCCGCAAGGAACAGCACTCCTCTCAGCAGCGTGGGGCTGAACACGCGGTGCGGGTCTGGCGAAGCCGTCGGTTCCTCAACGCCCACGGCGAAAGTCCGGTAGATCGGATAGACACAGACATTACCAGCATATGGCGTTCCCAGCCCCTCGTTGTTGGTGGTTGCCGCGTCCATCTCAAGCGGCACGATGCACATGAAGTTCTCACCCGAGACGAGCGAGTCGGTATCCCAGCCGAACGACCAGTCCACCGAATCAGTACCCTCGCCGGCCGTGATCTGAGCCCAGGTCCATGACCGTTGAGCAGTACGGGCATTGTTCAGGACGCCCATCATTACGTTGTGGAAGGGCTCTGGATGATTCGCCGCGTTGCCGGTCAGGTCCGGCTTGGCCAGCAGGGTTACGTGCCCGAGGACCGTGTCGATCTCGGCATTCACCTTGGTGTCGTAGACCGGCACCTCGTCAATCACCGTTACGCACCCCCCAGGCGAGTTTGTGACGTAGGCTTTGCCCGTAACCGGGTCCACAGCCACGGCGTACGACCCGGTATCCGCGGCCACGGTTGTCGCCCCGTTGGATGCCCCGTCGATGACCGTGACTACCGAGTCGCCAGCGTTCACTACGTAGATGGTGTTGGTCACCACGTTCACGGCAACGCCAATAGGGTTCTTTCCGGCGGGTATGGTGGCAGTCGAGTCAGTAGCGCCGCATATCACGGTCACGTTTTCGCTGCCGTTGTTCACGACGTAGATTCTGTTGGTCGTCGCGTTCACTGCCACTGCCACGGGATGCTGCCCGACCGCAATTGTGTTTGTGCGGTTCGTCGGCCAGTCGATGGCCGTGACGTTGTTGCTCGCCCAGTTCGCCACGTAAGCCTTGTTCGTGACCGGGTTCACCGCCACCGCGACGGGAGTGTCGCCCACCGCCACCAGAGCCGTATCGTTGGTGTATCCGTCGATTACCGTGACTCTGCCCCCAAGTGTCGGCACGTACGTCGTGTTATTGTGCGGGTTCACCGCCACGGCCGACTGATTCGCCCCAACCCACAATCTGAACGTGTCATTATCATCGCCGTTGATCACCGTGACACGGCTGTCCGTGGTGGCCACATAGACCTGATTGGTCACGAGATTGACCCCGAGTGCTTGCGGACTGGCGCCTACCGGCACTGACGTCGTCTCATTCGTGGCCCCGTTGATAACCGTGACGCTCGAATCACCGGTGTTCGCGACGTAGATCCTGTTGGTAGTCGGGCTCACCGCCACGGCGTCAGGAGCGTCTCCGACCGCTACCAGGACCGTGTCGCTCCCGTCAATCACGGTGACGTTGTCGGTGGCGTGGTTCGCCACGTAGACCCGGTTGGTCACCGGATTCGCCGCGACACCCCGAGGTTCTGTCCCGGCCGCGACTTGCGTCGTCTCCATCACGCCGCCATCAATCACCGTGACGTTCCTGCTGCCGTAGTTCGCCACGTAAATCCGGTCCACGACCGGGTTCACCGCCACCGCGCGGGGATACGTGCCCGCGGCCAGTTGACTCGTCTCATTGGTCGCGCCGTCGATCACCGTGACGTCGTTGGAGCTAAAGTTCGGAACGTAGACTTTGTTCGTCGACGGGTTCACCGCCGCCGCGCAGGGATTCGTGCCCGTACTCACCGTGGTCGTGCCGTTGGTCGCGCCGTCGATCACCGTCATGCTGTTGCCTTCGTAGTTCG
>Ga0116202_10002313_pt1 | contig 11369 bp, 13 predicted proteins | sample LakKivw325mmetaG_FD_94479 | JGI IMG/M metagenome (GOLD analysis project Ga0116202, IMG submission 94479) | Anoxic lake water microbial communities from Lake Kivu, Rwanda to study Microbial Dark Matter (Phase II) - Lake Kivu water 325m metaG | ecosystem: Environmental > Aquatic > Freshwater >... | reverse complement strand
GTCTTACGGAGGAGGGATGGTACTATCTTCCGACGTACCCGAATTACGCACCGCAGGGACTGCCTGATTTCGATCAAAAACAGGATAACTGGAAAGCACGTCAAGGCATCTGGAGACTCATCGGAGTATGGTCCTTTTGCGCACCGACAAGCCTTGCTAATATTTTCTGGTGGTTTGACTCACAACACGAAGATCCCTTGGGATACCCTGGTGATGGACAGGATATATATCCTCTTGTACGAACTGTAAATACGATTGGCACTCCAACTCCTGGACCAAATTTCGATGACCATAATTACAACAATGTCAACGACCTGGAGAGCCGATGGAACCATGGGCGAGGCGATAAAGAATTTATTGAGACCCTTGCATGGTACTGCAACACGAACTTCTGCCGATACCCCTTTATCCGAGGACTCGGAGGCACGTTTGCAAAGTATCTTGAAGAAGGTGCCCGGCAATGGATCAAAGACGCAGGGCTTCAGGATCATTACATCGTAGAAGGTGTCTGGCAACCGGATTTCTCCCTTCTTGTCGAAAAACTGCAGAACAACAGCGGTATCATCGTTAATCTTCTTCTTTACCGATCAAACGCATTTGTCATTCAGACGTTCCTTGGTCATTATGTCGCAGTGGCAGGAATTCACCCGAATGGTTCGATTGCCTTGTCTGATCCGTTTCAGAATTTCGCAAACCCAACACCCACTCCTACAGATCATAACGACGCAAACATCGTTTCTTATGATGTCTATGCAGTGAATTTCACCTCCCCTTTTCCCGACCGGGCCTCCTGGTGGATCCCTGAATATTTCGACTTCGGCATCAAACGATTAGGGGGTATCGCGCATTACGCACTGTTCGTAACTGAGGTAGCATAATTCGTTCAACAACTCCCTTATCAAAAGAAAAAAAGACAGAGGTTTTTTTTATCCGTCGTTTTCCATGAACACCGCCGCGGCAAGCACCGTGGTCCACAACCCGTTCTTATCACCCTCGGCAGTCTGTGCAACACTTTGGGTCCAGACGATCTGCCCACTCATCTTGTATTCCTGTTTCCGTTTATCCCATGCCTTGTCAGGGTCGAACTCCAACCCCAGCGTAGTTGCAAGCATGGTCGCAGCAAGATCCTCAGTGTAATCCTCGAGTTTTTTACCGGTGATCCCAAAGGAGTGATGTTCTGAGATGTAACCGTAATTCCCGCGGTCCTTTGGAACAGCGATACCTACCGCTGCACCAATCAACCGATTCGGTTCATTGGTCGAATTTCGAGACATGACGACATAGGTGATCTCACCAGCGTTCAGCTCTTTAACTCCTTTCTCCTTGGTCACAATCGTACAATGTGGAGGGATGATGCTTGAGACATACACCAAGTTGCACTGTTCGATATCAGCGTCACGCAATGCAAGCTCAAATGATTGTAGCTCGTGCTTATGCCTCCCAACGCCTTTTGTAAAAAAAACTCTTTTTGGTACCATTAGTTCTCCATAAATACTGTAATATTTTATAAAGATATCCCTGAGTTATGCGTTCTCTCGTTCTTCCTCTTCAATTTCTTCTTCGTCCTCAGGTTCAACGACCCGTACCGATTTTTGTTTTTTCAGCAGGTCTTTCATCTGCTGTTGAACATCAACCTGTTCAGGCTCGAACGCTTCTTCTTTTGCCACGGTTTTTTTGGTTACAACGGTTTCTTCGACTTCGATTTGCTCTTCTTCCGGTTCTTCCTCCTCGACCGCTTGTTTTACCGCTCTTTTTCGTGATTTTCCACTAACCTGTTTATGAAGAAGATCTCGCATCTGAGTCTGAATATCCACCGCTTGTTTCTGGAACTCCACCTGTTCTTTCTGGTATTGTGTCGGCACATGGCTTTGCACCAAATCCTCGATGAGTTGCTTGATATCCTTATACGGATAGACGCCATGCAGCTCATAGTAGCTGCGGGCGATTGGTGTCTGCACTTCCTTTCCTCCGCCAGCAAAACCAAACAGTTTTGCCTTCTTCGTCCCGACCGCAAGGCCACCTCCAGCCATTGTCTTATCACTTCCCAGACCAAAACCAGACTGGCTGACAGGGATGATCGTCCCGAAACTGAAAATCTGGCCAAGAATACCCTGTTTCGCATCAATGTCAGCGATTTTATCGTACCGAATGGTACGCTCCCGTTTCGTCAGCAAACCACCCTTGAAGATGACGCGAAGGTTCGTAAGAATGTATTTATGAGAACGGCGGTATAATTCAACAATCAAAAAACCACCGATGGAGACCGCGATGGAATACACTAACAGAAACAGCGTGGAGTCGGCTTCCCACTGCTGCCAGACAATAAGACCCACTGCACCAGCAAAGACACCAAGATAGAGGAAAAAGATGCTCCATTGTATCGCGACCAGTGAAGCCACCACACCGATGAGAAGCAACACAAGCCCCCACAGGATCAACGGATACCAAGGATTGCTGGTAAACATCTCTGCATATGTTGAAAAGTTAGTTAACCACCACACCACAATCCCCCAGACAATCACAAAGATACAGAGTACCTGTAATTTCATGAATGACAAAGGATGAGGCGAGAGCATCCGTTCAATCTGTTCGTTTTTTAACAGTTCTTTTCTTTCCATCCGCAACCCTCACATGCTTCATCTTTGTTGTAGTTTTAAATCTATTGGTCCTCTTATATTTTATCAAAAGAATGGTTATGACCACCGTTGTTACCACCATAATCAGAAGGGAAAATGTTTCGACGTCATCCCTTGGATAATACAGAAAGAAAATTCGTGCTAGGATATACGACACAATCAGGCTCATATACGGGATTGTTTTCCACCATGGTCGAATTTTATCAGTTGCCCTGATAAGAAGGATAACAAGATAGGTCAACAGCAATGCAAGTATCGCAATCAGAGACATCCATCCAAACACGATAAACACCCCAACATAGACCTGCGGATTGAGGAATAATGACAACAAATAAAACACATAGACGATGACAATGAGCGCAAGGATATAGACCGGTTTTTGTATAAGATGGTTTTTTATGCGGGTCAGGTCATGAATCATATCGATTTTCTCCTTCCGCTCTTCACCGATATAACTTGGTCGTATCCCTAGGCCAAAAAACAACAAAACAAACAGAAAACCGACATGAACCGGATTGAAAAGATCGATTGTCGCAAGAAACGAAAGGAACGCGAACCCAAATCTCACAAGACTCTCACCAAACACTGTTAACGACTCGACAAAAGTGAAATCCATAACAGTTGGAATTGAAAACCCTGAACCAATGACAAAATAACTCGCCAGAAGAACAAGACCTGCTGGAATAAAAAAAGGACCAAACAGCAGAAACGAATGAGCGATCCATTCGAACACCCCTGTTTTTTCTTTCTTTGGCTCAACCTTACCGTAATTGACAGTCACCTGAAATGCCGCTATCCCGCTTCTAGTCACCGTATACCCAAGAGCATGACATACCGTCTGAAACAAAATACCAACAAAATTGGTAAATCTGCAAAACGCGTCATGTTGATGTCGCAGCAATGCAAGCATCCTTTTCTGTCCCTCAATGAGGAGGAGCTGCAGAAGCCAAAAGGTGACCACACCAGCGATAGGTCCAAGGGCTGCTCCTATGAATGCATCGATATTCAACGGGATAGTCGCCATCTCTCTCCAGAATGGTAGTTATCCAAGGATATAAAAATCTTTTTTAGACAAGCTCCATCTCAAGCTCTTGACCATTGTAATCATATGCTTTCCAGGAGACATCACCAAAAGGCGGTACTCCGACAATGATATGGACCCGCCCAAAATGACGGAACAAATCTAAATCCGCATCGGAAGGAAACGCTAGAGCTGACGGATGGGAATGCACGGTGCCAACAACACTATAATCCACAGGTAGCATATGCAGATGGAAGATTGCATGGGAATCCCCTGAGATAGTACCCGGGAGCAATACTACCTCTACGATCGTGTGTTTATTCACCCGGTCAACACGAAGAAGTGCGCCGAACTCCTGAGGATAATTTGATTTAGAACTCTCAAAAATCAAGTCAAGACATTTCTTGGTAATCCTCCACTTTATGGGCGGCTGTTCCTTTGTCTTCCGTTTGAAGAATCTCATAGACTATCTCATGAGTTTTAAACGAACCATCTGATAAAAGCTTTCACCAAACCGGATGAACCGTGCTTTCTTCTCCGATCCTGTGACACTGATGGCACTCTCCGGTGTCACTGGCATCTGGAACCGACCGTCAATAACCAGGTTGGTCTCTTTGCATTTCGGCAGTAGATGCACGCTGACGTTCCGGTCAAGTGGCACAATCCATGGACGCGCAGACAGTTTAAACGCAGCAAGAGGAGCAATAATCATTGCATTCACGGTAGGATCCATAATCGGCCCACCCACACTCAGCGAGTAACTGGTTGAACCTGTCGGCGTGGCGATGATGACGCCATCGGCTCCCATCGATTCAATCAGCTCCTCATCAACAAATAATTTGAGGTAGAGTATTTTTGCTATGCGTGCTGTTTGTATCGTCACCTCATTGGTCGCGTCCGGCAAGCGTTTTCCATCGACAATGATTTTTAATTTCGCCCGTTCCTCAACATTATACTTCCCGGCAATAATCTGTTTTAACCCTTCAAAGGCATATTTTGATTCGACCTCAGCAAGGAACCCAATACCACCTGAGTTTATTGCGAACACTGGTTTTTCTACCTCGCTTGTCGCCATAAGGATGGTCCCGTCACCACCAATCGTAACAACGATATCTGCTTCGTTGTCTATCTCTTTGAACGACGAGCCTTTGTGTTGAATCTCAGATGCAACAGATTCCTCGACAAACACGGTTCCATGCTGCTGTAAAAAATCCGCTACATCCTTTGCTAGTGAGATGGTTCGTTTCACACTTGGATTACAAATCAAACCCCATTTCATGGTCACGATTATGCCCTCGCAAGTTTCATCAATGGTGTCAGCTTCACTAATAATGAGGGATGCTTGCTTACCAATGCCTTAATGATACTGAGTGTACTGAACTCCTCAAACTTATAATCCTTCAGAGAGTCCGCCAGCATATCGAGTGTTTTATCCTCCATCTCCAGCATGATTTCTTTAGCCACATAGTTCCGATGCAATTTTTTTCCAAAGGAAATCTTCCATCGGTCTTCATACTCCATGAGAGTCTTGGAATCAAAACTCTGTTTCTCAACCGCCTTGCCAATAGTTACACCAGCGTATTTCCCCGCCTCAATCGAATGCATCAGACCACCACCGGTGATCGGGTCGACCTGACGGGCTGCGTCACCGACCAAAAGAAGGTTGTCTTTGACGGATTGGATAGGTTCCGCAACAGGATCCGCGCCGGTCAGAAAACGAAGCGGTTGACCCTTTTTTAACTCGGGTTGAGACGTGATGAATTTATCAAGTAAGTGCGTTGCTTTTCCTGGTTCACTGAGACTTGCAAGAACACCAATGCCTACATTGGCGACATCTTTTCCTTTGGGGAACACCCAGACGTACCCGCCGGGTGCCACCTTACTTCCAAGGAAAAAATCGCAATAGGGACTGTCCCAGTCAATGTTGCTTAGGGTGTATTGAGCACAGGTTTCTAAGTCATAGGGTTTAAGCGTGGTTTGTATTCCTGCCCATTTCCCAATCCGTGATTCAACCCCATCAGCACCAACCACGATATCAGCCTCAATTTCAAACGTCTCATCGAAATGTTGCGCAGTGATTCCTTTTATTTGCCCGTTTTTTTTCAGGAGATTGACTGCGCAGGTATTCAACATGAGTTCCGCGCCTTTTTGTAAAGCGCCTCGTGCTAACTCCTGATCAAAGATATCCCGATAGACCACATATCCTGTTTCATTTCCAGCATATTCTGCTGCCAGTGTTATTTTCGTACCATTCGGGGAAAAGATACGTGCGCCTTCCATTTTTGTCGCTATCCATCGTTTTCCCTCAAGGACGTTATAAGTATCGACCTTCTGACTAATTCCTTCACCACACAGGACAGGTACGCCGACTTCCGCGCGACGTTCTACAATCAGTACTTTTGCACCATTTTCTGCGGCGAACCGGGCAGTCACACTTCCAGCCGGCCCGCTTCCGATGATGACTGCGTCATATTTCATGTTATGCTCCCTCCCAGGTTATCGCACCAATCGGGCAGGTTTTTATACAAATCGAGCAGCTATTGCATTGTGCATGATCCACGACTGCTTTACTTGAAATCATGAGGATTGCGTCCTGCGGGCAGACAGAGATGCAGCCACCACATGCTAAACATTTTTCTTTCTTTACAACTGCCTTAGGCTTTACCATAGGATTCACCTCGAGTGATACCGGATGCTATCAGATGTGCGACTCGGATTGGTTCAGGTATGGCACCACGTATGGTAGAGATGTTTATTATTTCTTTTGCCTCCTCAAGGGACACCCCTTCATATTTGATATAAATCGGCTTATGCTGGGTAGGGATCATCTTGAGTGTGCCTTTCTGTAAAAGCTGCCATCTTTCCTTCCAGTCATTAAAATTTTTTTGTAGCGCCTTTTTTATTTTACTTTGGTCCGGTTTATCTCGTGTGATAGTGATCACGGGCACCTGTGTTGATTCGTACAGCGCACTAATATCCACGATATTAAAACCAGCGAGACTGGCGCCATCTATCATGATTGCTTTGAGCTGTCGGAGATGTCTGGTATTTTTTATCATCTGTTCGCAGATTGCGGTTGCCTCTGTTCCGTCAATGGTGACCTGGCTTCGTAGGACACATTCAAGGTATTCACCGCCTCGCATCACGACACCGATTACTGCTGCGTATTTTTCATGAAAGGTAAACGGGGCATCATCAATCCCAAGAATACGTATCTGTCGTTTCATCATCGGAAAAAAACTATGGATCTGTTAATAATGTTTCTATCGGTCGTCAAACCTGTTGAAAAATAGTTTTTTCCCTTGTGAAGATCAAAAAGGTTTTTTGATTCGGTGTTGTCTGCTTGCATGCAGCAAAGTACATATATATATTATAGCGGCTTTTTTCATTTGCAGTACAAAAAGAACGTTGAATACGTGGCAGTCCGCGTTGTTTTAAAAGCTAAGACCAGTCAATGTTTTCGTATCAAGCACTCCTGTGATCGATCGTATTTTATTGACGATGATTGTCCCGAGTTCTTCGAAATCGTTGGCATCGATTTTTGCGATCAGGTCATATTCTCCAAACAAAGGATGTAGCTCAACTACCTGAGGTATTTTAGATAACTGGTTATACACTTCATGTTCATGTGCTGGGGCGACATTTATTAAAACAAATCCCATGGCCATTTTCTTTCTCCTTTTTTCTCTTCACTTTCACCAATCGTTTCCTTTCTTTTTTGAATTAGGATTCTGTGGTGAACCTAAGGCTCCATTTCGTCAGCGCTTGTCTCTCCGCTTGCCGCAAGCTTGCAGCTTTCACAGATACCTTCCATTTCTTCCTCGGGTTCGAGTTCGTCTCCGCAAACAGAGCAATACAATGACATAGTCTGCCATCCCTCTCACTGCATCAGTGATGAGTATCAAATTGCAATAGGCTTATCGTTTATAAAGTCTTTTCTTTTCTGACTTTTTATCCCTTTGACAGTGAGAGATTTTTTTTTTAAAACCGCTCTGTCTTCGTCATTAAAACACATGACCAACCACACAGTCTTTCAAAAAAATTTTAATACGTGTTTTCCAATATGGGGTATGTAGTGAGTCTTTTACAATGAAACGGAGAACCACATGGATTTGATGGGCCTTCAAACTGACGATGAGCCCCCACCTCTTTATGGTGTTGGAGATACTCTTTTTTCCCACGCCAGAAATCTTGAACGTCTGTTAGGTTTTGGAAACATCTTCCTCAAATTCGAGGGTGGCAACCCAACCGGGACACAGAAAGACCGGATCTCCCAGTACCATGTCAAGAAAGCATTGCTTGAGGGATACGATACCATCACAGTCGGCACCTGCGGGAATTATGGTGTGTCACTTGCGTATTTCGCTAGGCTAGCTGGATTAAAAGCAAAAATCCTCATCCCCGAGCAATACTACGTTGCACCGAAACGAAAAGAAGAATTACAGGGCATGAACGCCGAAATACTGACCATCGATGGGAAATACGAAGACGCAGTCGAAGCAAGTCGTAGACTGGCACGCATGGAACATATCTACGACGCAAACCCTGGAAACGGCAATGAAGGCTGGCGTGGATATATGTCCATCGCCTATGAAATTTTTCGACAGCTTGGTCGAACACCGACCGCGGTTGCAGCCCCGGTAGGGAACGGCACAACACTCGTCGGGATTTATCACGGGTTCAAGAACCTTCTTGATCATAACATCATCGATCGAATGCCCTATCTTGTTGGGGCATCGACACCTGGGGGCAACCCTATTGTAAAAAGTTTCAAAACAGGGGCTTCGAAAACACAGGATCTTCAACCTTCAGAGATAAAAGAAAGTAACATCAACGAACCACTCATCGCCTACCATTCCTACGACGGTGATGACGCGCTTCAGGCGATTTATGAGACCAACGGCTGGGCTGATTACGCCTCCGATTCCTGCATGCTGAAGTTCCATACGCTACTTCGAGACCTGGAAGGATTACATGTTCTTCCTGCATCAGCAAGTCCCATCGAGGCATTGATAAAATTCAAAGAACACCGGGTCTTAAACAGTGATTATGTGATTGTTCTGACGGGGAGAAAATTTAGGTAAATAATTCTACCATGGATTGATTTCTATATGCCGAAATCTCGCGCGATGGTCTACGCTGATCGACTCTACAACTGTGCAGATGGGAAGACCGCCCATGGGCTTGTACGGTACAGCAACAAATTTCAAGTCGTCTGCGTCGTTGATACAACACTGCCCGTTGGTGACGCAGTAGAGTTCTTAGGTCAGAAAAAGACCGGGATTCCCTTGTTGAATAACCTTGAAGATGCGTTCATCAAAACAAAACCTGATACATTTATCATCGGTGCGGTCTCAGAGGGCGGTCTGCTGCCCAAAGGATATGACCATGCAGTCGACTGGGCGCTTTCAAAGGGACTCCATGTGATTTCTGGTCTTCATCAATTTCTCTCAGACGACCCCCTCTTCATAGCACAAGCAAAACAACATCAATGCACGATTACCGATGTTCGGAAAATCTTCCGGGACCACAAACGATTCTACACCGGCGACATCGCACAGGTGCACTCAGTACGAATCGCCCTTATCGGAACTGACTCCGCGATAGGAAAACGGACCCTTGCAGTCCTGCTTGTCAAGGAGTTACAAAAAAGAGGAAGGACCGCTGATATGATCTTCACCGGGCAAACCGGCTGGCTGCAAGGATGGCCACACGGCATCGTCTTAGACGCGATGATCAACGACTTCGTTTCAGGGGGGATCGAAGGAGCGATTCTTGACTCTTGGGAAGACCTCCATCCGGAGTTCATGATCATCGAAGGACAAGGAAGCCTCGTCCACCCGTTCTTCCCAGGAGGTTTCGAGATACTGGCCGCAGGACAGGTACATGGCTTTATCCTTGTTGATGCACCGAAACGCCCTCATCTCGACGGCTTCCCCGGTTACCCGATGCCGGACCCACGGCGAGTCGTAAGCATCGCTGAGTTACTCACAGAAAAAAAACTCATTGGCGTGGGAATCAACCATGAACAGATGAACAACACCGATATCATTCAAGCAAAGCACATCTATCAAGAAATGTTCCACGTTCCGGTCTCCGACCCGTTCTCAGAGGGTGTCAGCGAACTCGTGGATGCTTTAGAGGCGATACGAAGTGACACAACATAATCTTCTCTGTCTGTCATCGATTTCCCTTTCAGATCCGATCCTCTCCAATCATACCGCACACGCTCGAATCACCGTCATTAGTCGTACTGGCAAAGAAAATCATTTTACCATCATGAACAAATACGAGAAAAGACTTGATGAACGCTCTCTGCCGTTGCTGCGACTGGCATTTTGCATGCCGCTGCTTAACTACGGTCTTTTTTCAAAAAACATGACATTGGATTTCCCTGTAAGTGATTCTGATCTTTCTTTGCTTACCGACCTGAATGTTGTTTTCAGCCGTGACATCTTCGTCAACAAAATCGCTAAAAGGGAAAACCCCTACATTCTGCCTGAGTTTTTTCCAGATCCTACAAAAATAAAACATACCGATGGTGATCCGAAAGCAACCATCCGACCAAAAACACTGGTATCGGACAAACCCCTTGCTCACCAGATGGACTCACTGAAATCAGGAATCCTTTCTAGTGGTGGGAAAGACAGCCTCCTTTCCTACGGGTTGCTTAAGGAACTCGGCTCGACCGTCTACCCACTCTACATAAACGAAAGCGGGGGTCATTGGAGGACCGCTCTTACGGCCTATAAATTCCATAAAAAAAATGATACGCGCACCCAGCGGGTATGGACAAATGTCGACCGATTCTATAGCTTCATGCTTGATCAGCTGAGCATCATCCGACCGGATCATAGAAAAATTTGGCATGATACTTATCCGATACGACTCTGCATCTTCCCTTTCTATATCTTCAGCTTGTTGCCGATTTTTTTCGAAGAAAGAATCGGTAATCTCCTGCTCGGAAGTGAGTTTGATGATCTTCGTTATGAGATACGGTACAAGGGAATACAGCACTATTTCGGCGTCTATGACCAGCATCAAGATTACGATATGCGGATGAACGCATGGTATGAGAAACGAATCCCTGGGTTGCATCAATGGTCTGCGCTGCGGAATATCTCCGGTCTTGTCGACCAGAATATATTAATACGCCGATATCCCGCCCTTGCCAGACTCCAACGCTCGTGCCACTCCTGCCATATCAACAAAGGGGTGGTGTATCCCTGTGGCACTTGTTCGAAATGTCTTGGGGTTTTACTGTATCTGTTAGCAAACGACTTAGATCCGAATCTTCTGAATTATCAGAAAAAGGACATCGACTATTTCTATCACCACATAGAAACCACCTCGCTAAAGCTTGACAAAGATGAGAAGGATCAATCATTTTTCCTTCTCAAAAAACCCGGTCCTACCCCAAAGGTACAATGCGTTGATCATGTCCAGAAAATCCATGTCCATTCCTCCACCTGCGACCCGTACTTGTATCCCCCCGGCTACCGTGATGGCCTTCTTCGTATCCTTGAGCAGTACACCACAGGGTATTGTACTCTACAAAAGAACCAATGGGTGCCTGTAAAAAACTGGCGGGAGCAATCCGCTCTCATAGTTCTTTGATCATACGATACGCGTCACGAGCCCCTTCATGGTTATAGTAATAATAATGCCTCAACAGTTTTGTTTTTTGAAACCCGGCGCGTTCATAGAGTGTG
>Ga0116202_10002312_pt1 | contig 11369 bp, 7 predicted proteins | sample LakKivw325mmetaG_FD_94479 | JGI IMG/M metagenome (GOLD analysis project Ga0116202, IMG submission 94479) | Anoxic lake water microbial communities from Lake Kivu, Rwanda to study Microbial Dark Matter (Phase II) - Lake Kivu water 325m metaG | ecosystem: Environmental > Aquatic > Freshwater >... | reverse complement strand
CAATCAGAAACTGGAAATGAAAATAGATAGGGTGGTTTTTCGCGAATATGATATAAGAGGAATTGCTGGAACGCAGATTAATAATAATTTTGCTTATAATCTCGGCAGGGCTTTTGGCACATACATAAGAAAGTCTGGTTTCAGGACCACACTGGTTGCCTGCGATAACAGGAAAAGTTCGCCTGATTTAAAATATCACCTCATAAATGGAATTATAAAAACAGGCATTGATGTGTTTGATGCAGGGATGGTGCCGACACCTGTAGCTTATTTTGCCCAGAAAAAAAATGGTCTTGATGCCTGCATAATAGTAACAGCCAGTCATAATCCTCCTCAGTTTAATGGATTCAAACTTGTGGTGGGAGAGGCAGGCCTTTATGGAAAAAAAATACAGGAAATAGCTGATATTTTTGAGTCCGAGAATTTTGCTTCAGGTAAAGGAACCGTAAGGGAAATTCCTGTTGAACAGGACTATATAGGTTTTATGAGGAAAAGATTCAGTTTCAGTTCAGGAATTAAAATCGGTATTGATACAGGAAATGGCACAGCTGGTCCTTTCGTAAAAAAACTTTTTACAGCTCTTGGAATAAATTATGAAGGATTGTATCTGGAAAGTGACAACAGTTTCCCGCACCATCTTCCAGACCCTGTTGTACCTGAAAACCTTGTTGACCTGATAGACCTTGTAAAGAAAAATAAACTTGATGCTGGCTTTGGCCTTGATGGAGATGGGGATAGAATCGGCGTGGTGGGAAGCGATGGAAGTATTCTCTGGGGAGACCAGCTTCTCATAATCTTCGGTCTTGATATCCTGAAAAGGAATCCAGGAATACCTGTAATATTTGATGTCAAATGCACTCTTGCCCTTGAAGAGGAAATAAAAAAAGCCGGTGGAAACCCGATCATGTGGAAAACAGGCCATTCTCTTATCAAAGCAAAACTGGTTGAGGAAAAAGCAGTCCTTGGTGGAGAGCTTTCAGGCCATATCTATTTTGCTGATGAGTATTATGGTTTTGATGATGCAATATACGCAACATTGCGACTTTTGAGAATAATGAACGAGACAGGGAAAAAGCCAGAGCAGCTTCTTGAAGGAAAAAAAAGGTATTTTTCAAGCCCTGAGATTAGAATTGAGGTTGGAGAAGAAAAAAAATACAGAATAGTTGAAGCTCTCAAAAACTTTTATAGAAAAGAATATAAGATTTCTGATATTGACGGAGTTAAGGTTTATTTTTCTGATGGATGGGCTCTCGCAAGGGTTTCAAATACACAGCCTGCAATAGTTTTAAGGGTTGAAGGTATGACGCCTGATGCTCTTGAAAGGATAAAAAATCAATTTATGAAAAAAGTCGAGGAGCAGATGAAATGAACTGGCAATTTTTCTGGCTTGCTTTTGCAACAATTTTTCTTGCTGAAATAGGTGATAAAACCCAGCTTGTCTGTTTTTCCCTGAGCACTAAAAGTGTTTCAATTTTGCCTGTATTTCTTGGTGCAATAAGTGCTTTTGTTCTCAGTACACTTGTTGCCTGTTTTCTCGGAAACTTTTTGGCAAAAATTGTTCCCACCAAAATCATTCATTCTATTGCTGCAATTATTCTGATAGCGTCAGGTATTTTCATTCTTGCTAAAGAACTGTGATCAGGAGGAAAAATGAAATACATTGTTTGTTTGAAACAGGTTCCGGACACTATGGAGGTAAAGGTTGATCCTGTAACCAAAAGAATTGTGAGAGAAGGTGTTCCCAGTATTCTCAATCCCTATGACTATTACGCGCTTGAAGAAGGTTTAAGATTGAAGGAAAGGTTTGGTGGCACAACCATTGCAATTTCAATGGGTCCACCACAGGCAGAGGCTGTATTGAAAGAAGCCTTGTCTCTTGGGGTGGATGAGGCATATCTTTTAAGCGATAGAGCTTTTGCCGGCAGTGATACACTCGCAACATCCTATACACTTTCACAGGCAATTAAAAAAATAGGAGATTATTCAATAATTTTGTGTGGAAGGGAAGCAATGGATGGAAGCACCGGACAGGTTGGTCCGGAACTGGCAGAACATCTTGAAGTACCCGTGATAACCTATATCAGCAGGATTATCAATATCTCTGATAACCAGATTGAGTGTATAAGACTTCTTGAGGATCATTATGAAACATTAAAATCTCCGCTTCCAGCTGTAATCACTGTGATAAAGGAAATCAATGAACCAAGACTTCCGTCTCTCAAAGGTATGCTGAAGGCAAAAAAAGCACAGATACCTGTTTGGACAAAACAACATATCGGCGGAAATGATAATCAGTACGGACAGGATGGTTCCCCGACAAAGGTTGTTGAAATCTGGCATCCGGAAATAAAAAAGGAAGGAAGGATTGTTAAGGGTGAGCCAGATGAACTTGCTGAAATTCTTTTTCAGGAACTGAAAAAACTGGGAGTTGCTTAAATGGAAATCATGGTAAATAAAGAAAAATGCACAGGATGTAAAATCTGTGTGGATGTGTGTCCTGCTGGAGCAATAGAAGTTGATAGAGAAGGCAAAGCTCAAATCAATGAGAAATGCACCCTTTGCAGGTTGTGTGTGAAAGAGTGCCCTGAGAATGCCATTGAGATTACAGGCGAAGAAAAAAAGGTTTCTAAAATCGACCTCAACCAGTATAAAGGCATCTGGTTTTTTGCTGAACAGAAAAAAGGGAAACTTTCCCATGTTTCCTATGAGCTTTGCGGAATTTCCTTAAAACTTGCTGAAACACTTAAAGAAGAGGTCTGCGCTGTTTTATTCGGTTCAGATTGCAATGAAATGGCTCAACAATTGTTTGACCGTGGAGCAGAAAAAGTTTATATCGTTGAGGATAAATCCCTTGATGATTTCAGGCAGGGTGTTTATGTGTGTCTGATGACAGAATTGATAAAAAAGTATAAACCAAATATTGTCCTTGCTGCTGCCACAATGATAGGAAGAAGCTTTATTCCGCAGACAGCCGCAAGATTGAAAACAGGACTTACAGCTGACTGCACGGATCTTGCGATAGATCCTGAAACAAAACTTCTCCAGCAGATACGACCGACATATGGCGGGAATCTGATGGCAAAGATTGTCTGTGAAAATTATAGACCCCAGATGGCAACAATAAGACCCAAGGCTGTTGAAGAAGCAAAATTTATCGGAAACAGAAAAGGCGTGATAATAAAGGATGATTTTCAGTCATTTAATGCAACATGCAGAATTGACCTTGTTTCAAAACAGGCTGTTGAGCAGACAATTGACCTTCAGGAAGCAGAAATAATTGTTTCAGGTGGAAGAGGGCTTGGAGAAGGCAAGAATTTTGATATGATAAGAAAATTCGCCCAGCTTATTGGTGGAGCTGTTGGTGCTTCCCGCGCAGCGGTGGATTCTGGTTGGATTCCTTATCCACATCAGGTGGGTCAAACCGGAAAAACTGTTAAACCGAAAATATACATCGCATGCGGCATATCAGGGGCAATACAGCATCTTGCCGGAATGTCAACATCTGACTATATCATTGCGATTAATAAAGATCCTGATGCCCCAATATTTAAGGTTGCAAATTTAGGAATTGTCGGCGATATATTTGAGGTTATACCGAAACTCATACAGAAACTGGAAAAGAAATGATCCAAAAACTATTTAAGCAGAAAAGCAAACATAATAATAAAGTATATCACAAGCACAACAAAACCGACCGGTAATCCGAACTTAGCCCATTGTTTGCTTGTTATATCAAGTTTGCTTGCTGCAATGATATTGGGAATGTTTCCTGGAATGAGCATTCCTCCTGAAACCAATAGCCCCATTAAAGCAAATTCAATCTGTTCAATTCTCATTTTCGGACTTATCTCAGCTGAAGCAAGCGTTGCGTTGTCTAAAACAGCAGAAACAGTGTTTATCCAGTATAGAGCTAACTGACCGAGTGGAACAATGTAAAGATCAATAACGGGTCTGAAGCCGGCTCCAAGAAATATCAGTGCCATAACAAAAAGATAAACTTTCCCTGCCCTGAATATTATCTCTGACGTTTCTTCTTCATTTAATATTTTTCTTTTCATAAGTGAATCACAGTTTTGCTGTGCTCTTAAAAATGCACCGATGATACCAAATACCACAACACCGGGTATTATAAGAAACCACATATGCTTGAGCAGGAAGAAAAAACCTGCATGATATGGTGCTCCTTTGAGCTTTGCCGTGACTATCGTTGAAAGAGGTTCTCCTATTGGTGTTAATGCTGCGCCCATTCCGATTGCAAAACAGGCGATGATTGTGAGTCTTGTTTCAAATTTTTTATCAAGTGTAAGGCTGTTGATTATTTCAACAAGCACGATTGCTGCGATAATGGCTGTTATAATGCTTGAGATAAGTCCGAGAAAAACAATAAAGAAAAAAGCAAAAAAATGCGGACCAAATCTTTCTTCTGTTCTTGATATCCCTGCTGTAATTTTGTTTCTGAATCTGTTAAAGAACAATCCTGCACCAAGCACAGCAAGCGTGATCTTTATCGGTTCTGCAATCGCTTCTTCAACAAGATGAAAAGACCATATTTTTTCCGGACCGAAAAAATGGGAAAGTGTTGCAGAGATTATGCCCATAATAAAAAGAAATGGCTCTAAATTTCTCTCAACACTGTGGACAGTTAGAGGTAATAACAAAACCAGCAGAATTATCAATACCTGTCCCGCAACAAACATACTCACTCCCACAAAAGAACACTTTCAAAATTGACTTCTGGCATTGGATTTTCAAATGAAGGTTTATCTCCCTGTTTTGCCCACCAGAGTGCTCTTCCTTCTTTAAGAAGCCATATGATTGTCCTGACAGTATATTCTGAAGGTGGACCACCTTCCACATATATTTCGCCATTTCCACATACATTTCCCCTCTCAGGGTCTCTGAATTGAATAAATCTTCTCATCGTTTCGAGGGTGGGATTTTTCCTTGCTTCATCAAGCAGTTCATTCATCAAAATTCTTCTCTGGTCCTGCTTTTTCCAGTATACATCATCGCTGCAACCGGGCTTCAGATTTCTTGCTTTTAATGAAGCCATCCTTCTTTCATTCAGGTATATGTTAATTTCAGGATTCTCTGCTGTCATTGCTGTGATAAAGCCAAAACCATCCTCTGACCATCTTATACCAATTCTGCAGGCAGTCTTTTCAATCATCGCGCAATTTTTATCCCTATCAATCACAATGGCATTGCATGGACCCCAGAATTGATTGTATCTTTCCAAAATTGCCACTGCCTCTTTTGCGTTTCTGCAGTATCTTGCAACAATCTTAAAAACAGGTGCAGGAAATACCTCTTCTGGTTCTTCATCAAGAAAAACACCGGAAGAGACAGTACCGATTATAAGATGTTCATTCAGAGCAGGCCAGTGTGGTTTTTCGAATGGCTCTTCAGGACTTGTATCAAGATTGTTGGCAAGAAGAGGTCCATGATCACTGTATGGAAAAAAAATATAGCTGCATTTTGCCTTTTCTGAAACTTGATCCAATTTCCCTATTTTCCCGGTGGATATCATCCTGTGATAGAAGTTCTGTCCATTGGTGTAAATTGCGGTCATCCCACTATCAAGGCCGGCACCATCCTGAATACCTTTCCATTCAGCAAGAATAAGCTGTTTTACTCCCCTTAGTTCAGGATATTTTTTAAAGTCCACAGGAGCACTGATCCTTTTTTCACTGTGTTGCAGGACAAGGTTAATAATATCTTTTTCTGATTTATCAGGAATATGTCTCAAAATTAAGTTGAGATTGAGTTTAGCCATCTTCCTGATAAAATCACTGTGATTGAGTGCCCATTCTTTTGATTCATTGTACCAGTCTTGTTCACGCCACATGCATACCTCCTTAATTTTTCACACAATTATACCACAGATTTTTTATTTTCTTTGAAGAAATAGTTTTGAAAGAACCTCAACATTCAGGCACTCATAGGCAACAATCTGCATGATCCCACTCGGTGGAAGAATTCTTACAGGAAGTCCCTCAACCCAGACGCATGCATCACCAAATCTGTATCCCATATCAATATAAACAGATACATCGTCAGGAATATCCCATCCAGGCTGATTATCAGGATCATTCTCCGCGCTTATAATTATTACTTTCTGTCTTTTTCTTTTGAAGATATCTTTGGATTCTGTGTCCATACCGGTGTATCCAAGCCTGACAACAAGAGCTCCATCATCTGTTGTGCTGATATATTTTTCAACCTGATTTTTCACATTTGTATGAAGATCAACGTTTATTGCCCATTTTGAGTCTTCATATTTTCCAACATATGTCCATGGCATATGACCCATTGAAGCAACCGGGATTTTTTTCCCTTTTTTTGCTTCTTTAATGATTAAATCTGTTGCTTTCTCAATATTTTTAATCTGGGTGTTTTGAAATTTCCTTACATGGTACCTTATCCCATCAAGAAATGCTTTTGCAAGATGACCTTCTGGAATCGGTTTAACAGGATATTCGTCCATAAACTGTTTTTTATAAAGGTATTGATTTCCCCATTCAGGTCCATCTTTATAAGCATATGACTTCCACATCGCAGGAGTATGACCTTTTCTTGTGATGGATGAGAAAATTTCAGCCATTAGTGCCCAGCCATTGAGAGCATTAATCAGATGGTTCAATCTTCCTGCTTTTGTTCCATCACCAAGAACCACACATGTATCATCAACTCCTGTACCTGTATCAAACCATACATCACAGGCTTTTATCTGGCCCTGTAGATCCGGTAAATCTTTTGGACCAAAACCAATAACAAAACCACCTTTTGCCCTGAAAGATTCTATTCTCTGAATCTCATTTTCTGAAATTGGCTTTGTCTGCCACCCAATTATTGAAACATCAAGTTTTCTCTCCTCAGCAGTCCTATTTCTTTTATAGGGTCTGTCAAAACCCATATTAACCATACCACCGCTGCGACCCCACAATTCATCCTGAAGACCCTGATAAACAATAGGATAAAAACCAATCAACCCGCCTTTCATATGTCTTTCTGCAACAATCTCTGCAACCTCTGAAATTTTCTGAAGATTTGATTCAACCCTGTCGCAGGCTTCAAGAACCGCCTTACAGTACTGGTTGGCTGTATAACCATAATCATCAGGTTTCAATTCTTTAGAAATTTTGAATTGTTCAATTTTGAGAAGAGTAAATGGATATAAAACTGTTGCATAAAGAGTCCCATCCCCTGTTGCTATCATTGCCATATGAACATGAAGAGGAGTCAAACTTCCATCAGGAAGCCTGTGGAAACCATGGGTGAAGGGCTTTGGTTTGCCATTTTCCAAATTGAAATCAAAGTAATCTGGATTTTTAACAACAATAACTCCAAGGTCTTCCATCCTGTTTTTTTTCGGATCATATCTGACAAGATGATGAAGATAACCTGAACCAAAACCAGTATCATTATCAACCCTCCACAAACAGTAAACCCTTCCATCCGGATGGATACACAGAGAACCACGGGAATCAGGATTTTTCTCTTTTATCATCGGTCCAAGGTTCTTTCCCTTAATTTGCTTTCCTCTTGCTGATAGCTCCATTCTATAAAGCTCAGGAAAGCTTATCATGGTCATATAGGCGGTCTTTCCATCATCTGCTAAAACCCAGCAGCATATCGCATATCCTTTTCCCTGGGGTTTTTTAAATTTTTTTCCATCAATCACAAGAGGTCTGATTGAAACCTTTTCAGCACCAGGATCATACATGGCAATTTCAAAATCCTTTGTTATGGCATACTCCATACCGTTTCTGTCAACAAGGGTTGTTGCATATGGCAAAAGCAAAGGCCCGAGTTCCCTGTATGTTTTTGTTTTCATATCGTATAACATCCAGTGCTGATTTTCACATGTAACAACATAGATGAGGCCTCTTTTTTCATCAGCAACAACATCAATGATACCTTCTTCTGGATATGGCATACCTAAGCATTCTGGTTTTTGTATGGCAGGGTCATACACCATCACATAACCGCCAGGGTATTCTGATTGATCATCCTTTGCTCTGTATCCCTGTTTGCTTCCCACATAGATTTTGCCGCTTTCTCCAACAAAGTTTTTTGTATGAATCTTTGCCTGGGCAGCATAGCCGGTGGCATTGATCTGACAGACACTATGAGTATCAATAACTATCTTCTGTTTTTCGGTATACGGATCAAACTCAACAAGATATGAGTTCTCATTATACTTTGCTGTACCGATGTATATTTTTCCGTCAAGCCCTTCACAGAGAGAAAAATAGCCGGATTCATTATTATGCGTTCCAGCAAGCACATGATAAGCTTTTGCATCAACATATTTAAACGGTGGAAAATCTTGTTGCGCAGCAGACATGCCAGCTGTCAGCAGCGATAAAGTAAAAAGACAAATACATAAAAAATTTTTTCTCATATCCTTGATATTTTAATTAAATACACCTGTCATTTCTTGCTTTATTTAGGCCTCTAAGTATAAAATATTTTATTAAATTGCGCCTATTTTCTTCAGATGAATGTAGATAGCAGTAATATCCGAAGGACTGATTCCATCAATCCTTTTTGCCTGTGAGATTGTGTAGGGCCTGTATTTTGCAAGTTTCTCTCTGGCTTCTGTTGAAAGCCCGTAAATCTTTTTGAAATCAAGATTTTCAGGCAATATCACGCCATCTGTCTGACCTGTTTTTTCAATCAGTTCAAACTCCCTTTTTATATACCCTGAGTATTTTATTTCAATCTCTATCTCTTCCTTCACATGCTCTGGAAGCTGTTCTATTTCTCTGCAGAATTTGATTATATCCTCCAGTGTATTTTCAGGTCTTCGCAGGAAATCAGCAAGAGATGTTTTTTCATCGATACCTGATAGATAAGTACTCTGAAGTTTTGAACAAAATTTTTGTGTCAGTTCTCTATTTTTTTTAATTGTCTCGTATGTTTTTCCGTCAATAAGCCCGTATTTGAAACCATAATCCATGAGTCTGAAATCAGCATTGTCCTGCCTTAAAATTAATCTGTATTCAGCCCTTGAAGTGAACATCCTGTATGGTTCAGAAATTTCTCTTGTTGTGATATCATCAATCATAACTCCAATATATGACTGTTCTCTTTTAAGAATAAGTGGTTCCTTTCCAATAATTGATGCTGCAGCATTTATCCCTGCTACAAGGCCCTGACCTGCTGCCTCTTCATAGCCGCTGGTACCATTGATCTGACCCGCAAGATAAAGGCCGGAAATGTGTTTGCTTTCAAGGGTTGGTTTCAACTGATATGGCGGTACAAAATCATACTCAATCGCATAGCCATATCTGAGAATTCTTACATTTTCAAGACCAGGGATGGTTTTTAGCGCTTTTTCCTGCACATCCACTGGAATGCTTGTCGCAAAACCATTCACATACATTTCATCAGTGCTGTATGCTTCCGGTTCAAGAAAAATATGATGGCTGGTTCTATCAGGAAATTTAACAACCTTTACCTCAATTGAAGGGCAATATCTTGGACCTGTTGAACGAATCTGACCTGTGAAAAGCGGCGCCCTGTCAAGATTTTCCCTTATTATATCTATCGTTTGGGGTGTTGTCGCTGTCAACCAGCAACTTATCTGCGGCCTTTTTATGCTTTCTGTCCTGTAAGAAAAAGGAGATGGGTTTTCATCGCCTTTCTGTTCTCTTGTTTTGCTGAAATCTATTGAATGTTTGCTGATTCTTGGAGGAGTACCTGTTTTCAGTCTGCCTGTTTCAAAGCCAAGTTCTTTGAGGTTTTCAGTCAGACCATTTACCGCAAACTCTCCCATTCTGCCTGCAGGAAAAGACCTATTACCTATATGTATCAATCCATTAAGAAATGTCCCAGGACATAGAATAACACATCTTGATTTTATTTTTTCTCCTGATTCCAAAATTACCCCTGAAACTCTATTTTTTTCAACTGTAATCCTAACAACCACGCCTCTTAATAAAATTAAATTATTCTGCCTCATAATAACATTCTTCATATGATTGCTATATCTGAACCTGTCAATCTGAGCCCTGGGACTCCAGACAGAGCGACCTTTTCCCTTATTGAGCATTCTGAATTGAATGCCTGTTTCATCTGCCGCAAGAGCCATCTGTCCACCAAGTGCATCAATCTCTCTGACAATCTGGCCTTTTCCAACTCCACCAATGGCCGGATTGCAGCTTGGTCTGGCAATGGTTTCAGGGTTTCCTGTAATCAAAAGTGTTTTAATTCCCATCCCTGCAGATGCAAGTGATGCTTCAATTCCAGCGTGTCCTGCTCCGACAATAATAATCTGATATTCAAAATTACACATATCTTGCAATCACAAGCCCTGAAGGAACCTTTGGGTAGAAAAAGGTGGTCTTTGGAGGAAGTATTTCTCCATTTTGTGAAATTTTTCTGATTTTCATCAAATCAGGCGTCTGCATGAAAAAACCAGCACTTTCAGGATTTTTATCCACATAGTTCACAATGAAATATGGGTCTCTGTCGTAATAAAGTTTTTCACCAGCAGGAATATTAAAATATTTCTCAAACAAAAAATAGTGAAGAATGGCAACATCAAGTGATTTCCATTGATCTGAACGATTTTCAGGAATAGATTTAATAATTGCTTCAGGATTCCTGACCGACCATGTTTGAAATCGACCCCTGAAATAAACGCCAAAGCTTATCTTTTCTCTATTTTCTTCAATTGCAGCAAGTATTTCTTCAAGGTTTTGCTTTTCCTGGATGGTAAAAAATTCTCTTATCCTGCTCAGGTTGCTTTCAACATCTATGTTTTTTACAGCCCTGTGAGTTGGAAGAACCAGTAACCCATCAGAAAAAAGGTTTGTAAGATAAACCATGATGTATCGTGGTGCATCAGGGTTCTGTTTGAAAAATTCAAAAGACGCCTGGAATCTGTGGTGTCCATCAGCAATAAAAAGATTTCCTTCTGTAATTTTTTTTATCAATTTTGATAGAGTTTCAATTTTGCAACCGGAAAACTCTATTGAATAATCTTCAAAATCAAATTTTTCATTGAAATTAATTGATTCTGAAGCCTTTTCAAGGACATTGTCCCGGTCTTCAAAAAGAAGAAAAATCGGTTCCAGATTTGATTTTGTCGTCTGGAGAAGTCTTATTCTATCATCCCTGTATTTATTAAAAATTATTTCGTGCCTGATTATTTTATCCGATTTTTCAAGGTCGAAAAGACCTATGAAACCGTATCTTTCAAAGGTTGTTCCCTTAAAACAAAACCTCTGTTTGATAATGTAAAATTTCTCATTTTCATCCTGGACCAGGATTCTGTTCTGACACCACATGTCAAGTTTTTCTCTAACATATTCATAATCAGGCGTTTCTGGAAGAGTAAGGTGCACAATATTATATTG
>Ga0116202_10002311_pt1 | contig 11369 bp, 13 predicted proteins | sample LakKivw325mmetaG_FD_94479 | JGI IMG/M metagenome (GOLD analysis project Ga0116202, IMG submission 94479) | Anoxic lake water microbial communities from Lake Kivu, Rwanda to study Microbial Dark Matter (Phase II) - Lake Kivu water 325m metaG | ecosystem: Environmental > Aquatic > Freshwater >... | reverse complement strand
TCTCCAACAATTACATCTAAAGTGCTCCAAACCCAGCATTTCCTGAGCACTAATACAAGCGAAATTATTTATCCCGGTAAAGAAAGAAAATTCCAAACCGCCCGTGTCATGCTGAATAAGATTTGCGCGGGACGGGATCCACCCCGTCCCGTGCTCGGTATGCAGCTTGCTCGCTCTCAATCATCTTCCCAATTTTTCGTCCCCGAAGGCCGAAGGATCTTCTGGGCGTCCCCCCGCAGGAGCATGTTCGTAAGCGCGGAAAGCGAGCAGAGCGTGCCCCGGCCCTGAATCTCCTCGCCCTCCGGGCCGGGTATGCGGGCCACGATGCCACCCTCGGCGGTAACCTCAATCTCTGTGCCGATCTCGCTCAAGCGGTGCAAAATGATGTTGCCTGTCGCCCCCATGGATTTTTCCATCCAGCAGTGCTTGAAGGGGCAGAGGTTGCAATAGTTCTTGAAGAGCTCCGCGCTGGCCTCCGGGACGAGCCCTGCCACGATCTCGGCCTTGGCTGTGCCGTAGGCCATGCAGCAGCCTCGCACGCTATGCGCCAGCAGCTCATCGCCTTTTGCCAGGGTGACCTTAACATGCCCGCCCTTGACCTCATAGCGGTTCTCGATGCCTAGCTCGAACTTTTTTTGGCCCGTGTTCGGAGAATCCTTCAGCGCAGCCTTGATTTTCTCCGCCAGCAGCGACGTTCGCGCCGCGCCTATGGTTACGGCACAGGTGGGGCAGTAGGAGGGCGGCGACTCGGTGATCACACGGCTCTCTTTGTCCAGGAAGGTGGCCACGACTCCTAAACCCTTGCGCCGGATCAACGTTCGGCCGCCCAAGTCTTTGACGGCCACGAGAGCCAGCGCCGCAGCAGTCAGCACCCGTCCGTAGCCCTGTAGTTCGGCCGTAAGCCGGATATCATCCGCGGCGTTAATACCCTCTCTCTTCAGCACCTCAGCCACCTCCGGCTGGATCAGGCCGGCATCGATCTCCGCCGCAAGCACAGCGGGCGACCAGACCACCCCGAAGCCCTCGCCGATCACGTTATTTTGGTCATCGAAGATGCGGGCCAGAATGCCACCCGGCCGCTCGTAGGCCACGATGCGTCCCCGGGCACGGCAGATCTCCTCGGCCACACCGTGGCAAATGCCGCAGGCGCCTTCGCGGGGATGGACGGCGGATTTGACACTTTTAATAAGCTCTTCCTTGAATGTCATAATTGATATCTCTATAGATTTTTCATGATCTATATATTTTCTGACGGTTAAGACTGGATTTAAATCTCGTTTGGTTTCTGCCTTTATTGGTGATTCAAATTCAAAATCTTAACGCCAGAAGCCTCTGCAGCAGTTGATATCTTTGACGGGACAATAGACGATTAAATTGGCTGAAGAAGCTCAACGATCGCGTTATCCATCCCTTGAAATGCATGCCTGGATGCCACCCTGAACCGCTCGCGGGCCACAATGAGGCTGATGGGACGAACCCGATGATTGGGCTTAGGATGAAACTTTCAAACCTCTTGAAGGGATTTTTTTGCTGTTCCGCTGGCGCGAAATTACTTCTTTGGGAATCTGTATTAACATACCTTGTCCACCATTGTGAAGGAATAAGGATGTCTTGAATCCCTACGTGGGCATAGATATCGTGGACCTGGGCCTGATCAAGGACATAATAGTATTAGATGAAGACAGGTTGGAAGTGGATATGGTCCTGACCTCCCAGGCCTGCCCTCTGGTTGGACATCTCACGGAGCAGGTCAGGCGCTGCGTGGAAGGTTTGTATGGCATCCGGGAAGTGGAAGTGAAGGTCCTGGACGAGCCCTGGAACTGGGATCGCTTTACCAGGAGCCATGACCTGCAAAATAGAAAACAAGAAGAGATAGCGATCACTACTTATCGTCAACAATTATCTTCTCGACTGGAGAGGCAGAAAAGACATGAAGACGGATGAAGATATCGAGATGTACGGGAAGATGGCCGTGGCCCAAAATATCCTGGAAGGCTGTCAGGAGTTCTCTTCTTTGATCCCTGAGGTCAGGACCAACCTGGTCTTTGCCCGGGCAAATGCAAAGACGCGATACGAGGTCCTGGCCATCGAGGGACGCATCACGATCGTGAACGGCCTGCCCCGTGCCGCGGGAAAGCCTCGCTTCGGAGCCTCCAGCCACATGGCCCGACTGCTCATAGAGATCAGAAGGGTCGATCCCACCATTCGCGCAGGCATCGACTTTGCCAACGACCCGGCTCTGGCCAGATGGCTGGATGATTATTGCAGGACAAAAGGCTGGGTCTTCAGCGTCATCGATCGCAGAAATGAGCCGGAGGAGATCAAAGAGGCAGAAGGGGCTTCCATGCCCTGGAAGGTGGCCGAGGCCATCCGGGCCGCAGGCGGGTGTGTGCCAAAGGTCTTCTACGAGACAGGAGCCATTGGAAAGGAGCCAGTTTCTGTGCTGGTCGGAAAGGACCCCATCGAGGTTGTGGAGCAGGTTTGCGAGATCGCGAGGCGCTACCATGGAGAACGAGCCTAAGATCGGCAAGATTGATCTCGATACCTTCAACTCCTTCCTGCTCCGGCGCCTTGGCAAAAAGGACAAAACCGTTCTTGTGCCTCCCCAGACGGGTGTCGATGCTGCAGTGATAGACATAGGCAACGGCAAGGTGCTCATCATCGCCGAGGATCCCATCTTTGCCGTGCCCGGACAACCATGGGAGATGTTCGGCTGGTACACGGTTCACATCGGTGCCAGCGATGTGGCGGTCATGGGCGTTTTGCCCCGCTACCTGACCTACTCTTTGCTCATGCCACCGGAGACAAGGGATGAGGACTTCAGGATCATCGTGGACGCCATTCATCAGGCTGCTCTGGAGCTGAACATTGCCATTGTGGGCGGGCATACCGGCTACTATCCTGGCTTCGCTGCGCCGACGATAGGGGGGGTGACGGTCTTCGCTGTGGCCGGAAAGGATGAATACGTAACCCCTGCTGGAGCAGGGCCCGATGACGATGTGATCCTGACCAAGGGGCCGGCCATTGAAACTGCGGGCATTTTGGCTGTGCTACGGGAGAGAGAGCTTCTGGCCAAATATCCTTCCTCGCTGGTGGATAAAGCAAAGTCGCTGTGCAAGGAGATGACCGTAGTCAAAGACTGTGCCTCTGCCATGAAGGCCGGAGGCGTGACGGCCATGCATGATGCCACGGAAGGAGGCGTGATAGGAGGTCTCTTCGAGATCGCCAGCGCCAGCGATGTGGGCATGGAGATAGACGAGAGCTTGTTCATTTATCCCGATGAGGTCAGAATGGTCTGCGAGGCCTTTGACATTGATCCCGTGGCGGCGATCGCTGAAGGCTCGCTCCTGATCACGGCCAGACCAGGCAGCTCTGCGGAAATATTGCGGAGGCTGAAGACGGCGGGGATAGAAGCGTCCGTCATTGGAAAGACCACAGCCGATCCACAAACCAGGACAATTGAGCGGCTAAATGGAAGAATCGACACTCTGGAGATACCCAAGCAGGACCCATTCTGGCCGGTTTTCTTCAAGGGCGTGGAGCAGAGAACATAGTATGGGAGCGTTCATGAAACCATGTATTCATGCGCCCCTCAATTTTTTTTCGCTGCTATCACGATCTGAGTTTTTTCTTTACCGCTTCTTTGCCCAACTATCGAACGATACCGAGTGATCTTGCATCAAATCGCAGAGGCAAAACGAAAAATAGCAACGGCATAAGCAAGGTATATATCCATATGGTTTCGATCATAAGGTCTCGACAAGACTTATATTGTACAGCCCGCCAATAACAATCGTGATTGTGATTCAGAATCCAGAAAATTGCTGCCACCGGATGGTCATGGTAAAATGAAATCACCGTGCGAGGAGATTGTTTGGGATGTGCTGCCCGGTATTAGGGCGGCGATCGCCGAAGATTTGGTCAAGAAGGGAATCTCTCAAAAAGAGGTCTCACGGATGCTGGGAATAACGCCTCCAGCCGTTTCTCAGTACGTTTCCAAAAAGAGAGGCTACAGTATCGAGTTCAGAGGAGACGTCCGAAACTCCATAGAGCGACTTGCCGACGACCTCATTCAGAAGAAGGTCGATAACCTGACGGCGAGAATCTGCGAGATATGCAAAAGCCTGCAGAATGATGAGATCGCCTGCTGCCCAAGCGAATGCCGAGGGAAATAGCATCAAACTCTGGATAACCCAAAGGGGGGGCATTTGCCCTGGTTAAAGAAATTATCATTTTTATATTTTTAAAAGCTGGGTTGAATAAATCAAGGAAATAATCGCCCAAGCATCGCTTGATCGTGGAAAAAATGTGCTACTCGCACAAGCTGGAAGATCTCAAGAAGAGAATTGCTGAGAAAGGAAAGCTCCTGGTGGCGTACTCCGGAGGTGTGGACAGCAGCCTTCTGGCCAAAGTGGCGAGTGATGTTTTGGGCGAGAATGCCCTGTGCGTCCTCCTGGACTCAGAGACATTGCCCCGAAGCGAGCTGAAAAATGCGAGAGAGCTGGCGAAATCCCTTGGACTGAATTTCCAGGTAGCAAAATATTCCATGCTGGAAGACGAGGCGTTCGCGGAGAATCCGGCTACACGATGCTATACCTGCAAAAAAAAATCCGCAACGGTATTGAAGAGCATCGCCGAGGCTTTGGGCATAAGCTGCATCGCTGACGGTGTCAACCTCTCCGATTACGAAGATTTTAGGCCCGGGATCAGGGCCTGCGGCGAAGAGGGAATCTGGCATCCTTTTGTAGAAGCGCAGATAACCAAGCAAGATATCCGGGATATCTGCCGAGAGATGGGCCTACCTTTCTGGAACAAGCCCTCCTCGGCCTGTTTGTCCTCAAGAATACCATACGGCCAAAGGATCACAGAAGAGAACCTGAGAATGGTGGAAGAAGCAGAGAACTATCTCAAAAGCCTTGGATTTCTTCAGCTCAGGGTAAGAAACCACAGCAAGCTGGCAAGAATTGAACTCCTGAAGGAGGATGTAGACAAGGCTCTGAATTTCAGAGATGAAATCGCCCGGAAGCTCAAAAGCCTGGGATTTGATTACGTGACAATCGACCTGGAAGGATTTCGGAGCGGAAGCATGAACGAGGTTTTATGGACAGCGCCTCGATAAGATCGGATTTTCCCATCCTGAAGGATCTCATCTACCTGGACAGCGCCTCAACCAGCCTGACCCCGGAGCCGGTTTTGCAGTCGGTTCTCGACTACTATCGCGGTTACAAAGCTAACGTCGGCCGCGGCGTCTACCGTCTGGCGCAGTTGGCCGACCAGCGCTACCGGGACTCACATCGCAAGGTGGCGAGATTCGTGGGCGGGGAAGAGGGCACGCTGGTCTTCACCAGAAATGCCACTGAATCCATTAACATCGTGGCGCGAGGCCTACGATGGAAGAAAGGCGACAAAGTCGTGACCACTCTACTGGAGCACCACTCCAATCTTCTGCCCTGGATTAGGCTAAAAAAGGAAGGCGTACAGCTTGAGGCTCTGTTACCGGATGATCAAGGAAAGCTCGACCTGTCCGACTTTGAGAAGGCCATCGACGATGAAACAAAGCTGGTCGCCGTGAGCCAGCTCTCCAACGCCGTTGGAACGCTCATTCCCGTAAAGGAGATCTCCAGGATCTGCCGCGATCACGGTGCAGCCCTGCTGGTGGATGGCGCCCAGTCCGTGCCGCATTTCTCGGTGAACGTGAAGGACCTCGATTGCGATTTTTTATGCTTCTCCGGCCACAAGATGCTTGGACCCACGGGGACGGGAGCCCTCTGGGTTAAAAATGTGAGTGAGATCGAGCCTCTCTTAGTCGGAGGAGGAATGGTGGAGGATGTCTGCGATTATGATTATGATATCAAAAAGGGCTTCGAGGGGTTCGAGGCAGGCACACCCGACATCTCCGGCGGCATCGGCTTTGGCGCTGCTGTGGATTACCTGACAAGAGTGGGAATGAAAGATATTCAAGATCATGAGAGACTGCTCACCAGAAGGCTGCTGGCTGGGCTGCAGGAGATCAAGGACGTGGAAGTTTATGGTCCCCTTGACCTGGAAGAACGAGGAGGTGTGGTTTCCTTCAATGTGAAAGGACTAATGCCCCACGAGGTCGCGCTCATGCTCGACCAGGCATCGAATATCATGGTGCGATCGGGGCATCACTGCTGCATTCCCCTCATGAGGCATCTAGGCCTAAAATACGGCACAGTGCGGGCCTCGCTGTATCTCTACAACACAAAAGAGGAGATAGATAAGCTCCTGGGTGCGCTGGAACAGATTGCTGGAATGGCCTAGTGGAGGTAGCTAAAACGATCAAGGAATTCGAATGTCTCAAAGTAAGCGGGGAAGACGCAAAAGAGGCGACCTGCCAGGTGGTGGAGGAGGTTCCACTCTCAATCTTCATCAACGGCAGGCACTACGTGACCGCCATGACCAGCCCTCAATTGAGGAAGGAGTTCGTGGTCGGTCACCTATTCGCAGAGCGAATTATAGGCAGCCTGAATGAGATCGAATCCCTGGAGATCGAAGGCAATGTCGTTCGCGCCATCGTGGTCAACCCCATGCGGGTTATCCTTCCCCGAAAGCCCATCGTGAGTGGCTGCGGCGGAATAGCCTCCTTTCTGGATGAGTCCAAGCTTTTGGAGATAAAATCCGATCTACAGCTCACAAAGGAAGAGCTAGAAGCGGGGATGAAGGCTATCTCGCTCTCTGAAACTCATGTGGCCACAGGCGGCGTTCATTCCGTGGGGCTCTTCCAGAAGAGCGGACCTGTCAGCATCATCGAGGACATCGGCCGGCACAACGCCTTGGATAAGGCCATTGGATATGGGCTCATGCAAAACATCGATTTCGGTCAATCCTTAGTCGCCTGCACGGGAAGGATCTCCTCGGACATGGCCATGAAGTGCTCCGTAGCCGGCATCCCCGTCATCGTTTCTCGGGGTGCCACGACCAGCCTTGCCATCTCCATTGCTGAGAGAACCGGCCTTACCGTCGTGGGTTTTTTGAGGGGAAAGAAGCTTAGCGTGTACACCAATCGAGAAAGGATAAAGGTTCGCTAAAGATGCAAGGGCTTTCTTGCGATCTGAACTTCAGACGGATGCAGGAGCAGACATGATTTGCTCAAAATGCAGTGAACAAGCCGTCGTCTCTTTGCGCTATTTCGGGTTGCATCTCTGCCAGGCTCATTTCATCGAGAATTTCGAGCGACGAGTAGCGGAAACCATCGAGAAAAATGGTATGTTTAGGGATGGCGACCGGATTGCTGTGGCTGTGAGCGGCGGCAAGGACAGCACTGCTCTGTTGTTTTGCCTGCACAAGATCCTGGCCAAAAGAGCCGTGGATCTTGTGGCGGTCACCGTCGATGAGGGCATTGCCGGGTACAGGGACGATACCCTGAAGGTTGCCAGAGAGATTGCCGGGCGTCTGGGGATCGAGCAGCAGATCGTTTCCTTCCGGGAGGAATACGGCTTTGATCTGGATGAGATGGTTCAGGGCAAAGACGTAGCGCCCTGCACCTTCTGCGGGGTCTTCCGCAAGAGCGCTCTGAATCGAATGGCAAAACGGTTGGGCGCAAACAAGGTGGCCACCGGCCACAATCTGGACGACGAGGCCCAGTCGGTGATGATGAACTACCTGAAGGGAGACATCGAGCGGCTACTTCGCTTCCGCCCCAGAAGAGAGCAGCCGGGCCTGGTTCCCAGGGTAAAGCCGCTGCAGTGCATCCCGGAAAAGGAGATTGCCATTTACGGCATGGTGAACGGAGTCTTCGCAGAGTCGAGGGAGTGCCCTTATGCCCATCTTTCGCTCCGCGCAGACGTGAGGTACATGATGAACGGCCTGGAGAGCCTCTTTCCCGGAACGAAGCAATCCACGATGCAGGGCTTCCAAAAGATCGTGGAGATGGCGAGAGATAAACGGGTCCAGATCGACCTTGGAGCTTGCCGAATGTGCGGCGAGCCTTGCGTCAAAGATCTCTGCAAGGCGTGCGAGCTGCTTTGTAAGCTGAAAGAGTGAGGGCTCAAGTCGTCTTTTCGCGCTTCAAATTTTCGCTCTTCAATGTGCCAAGTGGTCCTACTAGATTCTCAGCAAATTAGATGAAGAGGCTATACAACCAAGGAGTTATACTTCGATATAAGAACTGACTGCGCTATCGGCTCTATTTTGTTGCCAGACTACTTTTTCTCTTTACAATTTCTTTCGCCCAACCGGCGGCACGCTCTAGTTCTCCCTCTTCCAGGGGACCTTTTTTGCCTTTAACGAAGAAGCCTTCCGGTGGAACTACGATAGTCCAGCCCTTATTTTTCAGACTGCCAGCGATTTTTTCCGCGGAATAACCAAAGATCCTGACCAATTTCATCGACAATCTGGTATCGAATGCAGCCATGCTGGCGCCCTTGAAATCAGACACAGGGACTTTGTTAAGCAAGTCTTGGATCGCCCGAGTCGGTTTTCCTCCATAAGTCGGAGAGCCGACGATGAGAAGGTCAACTGTTTTAAATTCAGATGAATTCAATTCACTAGCATGGGACACTTTAACATCACCGGTAATAGCATCACCGGTAATAGCATCACCGATGGCTTTGGCAATTCTCTCTGTATTCCCGTAGACCGAATCGTAGACGATTAATGTTTTCATTACTGCCTCCGATATAATATTAAATTTGGAGGAATCAGCATTTCTACGAACTTATCTGTATTCCTGCGATATCCCAATGGACTTTTCTCAGAATGGCCGTCGCTTCCAGTTATAAGAATGAAACTGCCAAATTTATGACTTTTGCCATGATGGTCTGCATCTGCTCGATGGCATCAAGACGATAGATAATATCTTGGAAAAAGTATCGAGCGGATTAATGTTCACCCCTTCACCGCCAGCATCCTCTCGATCGATCTGCGAGCTTTCGAAGCAGTCTCCTCTGGAACCGTCACTCGCGGCTCCAGGGTCTGCAGCGCCCGCAGCACCTTCTCCAGTTTGGTCTTTTTCATATTCTGGCAGACGGCCATCTCACTCAGCGGGTAGAATTCTTTGTCAGGATTCTCCTTCTTCAGCCGGTAGAGCATGCCCACCTCCGTGCCGATGATGAACTCGCGGGCCTTGCTCGAGCGCGCGTGCCTGCCCATGCCTGCAGTGCTGTAGACATAATCCGCCAGATCGATTACCTCCGGCCGGCATTCCGGATGCACCAGAACCTCGGCCTGAGGATGGCGCGCTCTGGCAGCACGCACCTCCTCGGGAGTGAAATGATCGTGAACGTAGCAGTAGCCGTTCCAGGGTATGATCTGCTTTTCCGTGTGGCGCGCCACGTAGGCCGCCAGGTTCCTGTCGGGCACGAAGATGACCTGCTTTTGCGGCAAAGAGTTGACCACCTGCACTCCATTGGCCGAAGTACAGCAGATATCGCTCTCTGCCTTGACCTCCGCCGTGGAGTTGACGTAGCAGACCGCTGCCGCCTCAGGGTAAATGGCCTTCAGCTCCTGGAGCTGATCGGGAGTAATCATGTGAGCCATGGGGCACCAAGCTCCCTTCTCCGGCAGTACCACCTTCTTTTGCGGCGAGAGGATAGCAGCAGTCTCAGCCATGAAATCCACACCGCAAAAGACAATCACCTCGGCGTCCAGATGCGCAGCCGCCCGGCTCAGTTCCAGGGAGTCGCCCACCAGGTCCGCTACATCCTGAACCTCGGGGATTTGGTAGTTGTGGGCCAGGATAACCGCATTGCGCTTCTTCTTCAAAGCAAGAATCTCTTCTATCATAGCGATCGAGACGGCGAAACGTTTAAAATGCTATTATTTCAATCTATTTAAATAGATATACTTAATAATATTATCTTAATTAAACTTGATTTGATCTAAATTAGCCGCCGATGGCAGCCGGAAATAGGGTCACATCATCTCCTTCAACCAGATCCGTTCGGAGGCCCTGCAGGGATTCGACGTTCTTTCCTCTCACCAGGATGTTCACATCCTCCTTTAGTCCGTCCTCGCCAAAAAGCAGCGAGCCCAGGCTTTCGTGGGTGGCGCAAAGAGCCTCCAGAAGATCCTCCACCCTGGCTCCTTCTGCCAGCTCGACCAGAGTTTCCTTTCCGAGGGTGGATCGAAACCTTGCAAAGGACCTTACTTTAACCTTCATCTTCGATCTCCTTCGCCCGCTGCAGGGCCTGCAGGGCGTCCTCCATCTTGAGGTCTCTTCTTTCGTTATTTATAAATTCACGAAAGCGTTGCAACATCTTTTCCAACACCTGGCCCTCCGCGGCTTTCAGCATTCGTTCGTAGGTTCTCTCCGGAAAATAGAGAGATTGAGCTGATCTGAAGAGAACGTCCCGGGTAGCGGCGTCGATGGTGCCCTGCAGCAAAGCCAGATCAAGGTTGAACCGGATGTTAACCAGCGGCTCAGAGCGCGGCTCCCAGGTGAAGGGATCGAAGATCAAGGCCACCTCATCGTCCGAGACCAAATCGCCTCGCTTGTAGGCCTTGTAGATCTTCCCAACCCCTTCCATGCCGTAAATGTCCAGCTCGGAGGCGCGCAGGGCACCCATGCTGGACGCTCCCAGGACCTTTGCCCCTCGCTCCAGGGCAAACAGGACCTCTTTGTGGGCCACGGAGCAATCCTGGAAGAAGACGCCATCGATGAGGCAGATGATCTTCGCTCCCTCTTTTGCAGCCCTGTAGATATCTCCGCGCTTGGCAGGCGGCCTGTATTCTGCTTTTAGAATCTGCTCCGCCTTATCGCGAGGAAGACTTGGCCCTAGGAAGACGACGGTTCCTGGCATTCTTGCACCTCTGGCCCACCCTTTCCGGGTCCACGGCGGCGATTTCGAGGCCTGGCACGATCACCCTCACCACGGGAACACCGATCTCCTCCCGGGTTAAATCCACAACCACGACGCGATCCAACCCCGCCTCCTCAAGCTTTTCGAGCATGTATTTTATGTCCAGTAGGAAGTCATCGCTTTCAAAGGACTCGATCTTGGCAAAGCTCTTTTCCCCGGAGTTCTCGAACCAGTGCTTGTTGAGCCTCTTCGTTCTTTCGTAGCCGATCTGCTTCCTGAAGTCGGCCAAGGTCGTATCCTCTCTGGCCCCGTGAATCTGGGTGAGCCGGCTCTGCGCCACCTCCGTCAGAGCACGCAGCACGGCCACACTGGCACAGGTGTGCGTTCCCATGCCTGTGGTGAGCAGAGTGGGGTCGCGAAGCCGGATATCATCGGCAGCAGCAGCGCAGGTGGGGATGCCTATATCGCTGGTGATATCCCTAAGATAGACCTCCACCTCAGCCTGCCGGAATTTGTCCAGGAGAGACCCGGCCAGGCCATCGCCGATGTCGCTGATCAAGGGGCCCATATTGCGCGCCGCCTCAACCAGGGCCCAGGCGTCCCTTT
>Ga0116202_10002310_pt1 | contig 11369 bp, 7 predicted proteins | sample LakKivw325mmetaG_FD_94479 | JGI IMG/M metagenome (GOLD analysis project Ga0116202, IMG submission 94479) | Anoxic lake water microbial communities from Lake Kivu, Rwanda to study Microbial Dark Matter (Phase II) - Lake Kivu water 325m metaG | ecosystem: Environmental > Aquatic > Freshwater >... | reverse complement strand
CCCCCTCCCCATGTCTTCGCATGCACCAGCGTTTCAGCTTGGCAATGTCACGTTCTTCTTTCATGCAAGCACACTCGGGCTTCTCGCCTTACGGAGTGTGCAATATGTCATGTGATAGCAGAGTGTGACTTCGGCTACCCAAACCCTGAAATTCCGAACTAGCTCAGTATTATGAAGGCCTTCTGTGATTGCATCACCGCATCTATGGCGATCTCTGCCTTCTCGTGCCTGCCAGAGCGCTGAGGAGGGGCGCGATGACAAGAAGTACCCAAATTGAAGAGGTGATTTCATGCCAATGAGAGCTTGCGTCCACCTGATTACGAATCCTGGAACGGCTAGGGATGTAGCGATAGCACTCAGCAAGATAGATGGTGTCAAAAGCACAGACCTAACGACCGGAAGATTTGACATCATGGTGTTAGTGGACAAGGAAGATGGTGATCTTACTTGGCTCCAGAACACCGTGCTGGCCAAGATACGGCGAGAGAAAGGCGTCATCAGGACAGAGACTGCGATCTGCACAGAGAAGTTCACGCGCTCCCCATAATAGCATGTGCTGGACTACTCGGGGTCAAGTCTCAAAGAGTAGGCTCTCCGAATCCGGGTAGGCGTGAACCTGTGTCCGCACGGCCGGCTCGATGTTCCCGACGGATCCTCCTATCAGCTTTGGCGATCTGGAAAGAGCTAAGTTGTTGTAGCGTCAAGCTTTCGTGATTGAACCCGAGCAGAGCGGCTGATCAGGACTCGAACTGCAGCTGCCTGTAGCTGAGAGAGTGACCGGAGATGAGCGGCGAGCAGAGAAGATTGGCAGTCGTAATGTTCACGGATATTGTTGGATACAGTTCTCTGACTCAGAAGAACGAGCGACTGGCTCTTGAGCTGCTTGAGGAACACAGGAAGATAGTCCGCCCGATAGTGGCCCGCCACAACGGCCGCGAGATAAAGACGATTGGAGACGCGTTCCTCATAGAATTTGAGAGCGCTCTCGAAGCAACACAGTGTGCAATAGACATTCAGAAGACGCTTCACGACCATAATCAGTCAACAGTCGAAAGACGTGTTCATCTGCGAATCGGAATTCACCTTGGAGACGTGTTACAGCGAGAAGGTGATGTTCTCGGAGATGCTGTTAACATTGCATCAAGAATCGAACCGTTGGCCGAGCCCGGCGGAATCTGCCTGTCTCAACAGGTCTACGATCAGGTCGGAAACAAAATCGACTGCCGAGCCGAAGACCTTGGACCGCATCAACTGAAGAACATAGAATGCCCGATTAATGTGTACAGGATTCATCCATCTTGGGAGAACGAAGCAGCACAATCCAGCCTCGATAAGAAACGGATTGCTGTGCTGCCGTTCCTGAATATCAGCCCAGACCCAAAGGATGAGTATTTCGCGGATGGACTTACTGAGGAACTGATAGCTCGGCTCTCGACGATTAGCGGGCTCAAAGTGATCGCTCGGACATCCATAATGCGGTATAGAGGCACTGCCAAGAGCGTGGGCGAGATAGGGAAGGAGCTGAGATCCGGCTCAGTGCTAGAGGGGAGCGTTCGCAAGGCAGCGGACAGGCTGCGAGTCACCGCGCAACTCATTGATGCTGCGACCGAAGAACACCTCTGGGTGCAGAATTATGATAGGCAGCTTGAGGACGTCTTCGCGATTCAGACGGAGCTCGCCCAGAATGTGAGTGATGCATTGGAAACGCAACTACTACGGGAGGAAAGAGAACACATTGGGAAGAAGCCTACCGTGGACATCGGTGCTTACACGTTCTACCTGAAAGGCAGATACTTCTGGAACGAGAGAAACAAGGAATCCCTAGAGAAGGCGATCAAGTATTTCGAGGAAGCGATAAGGAGGGATCCTAAGTTTGCTCTTGCCTACGCGGGGTTGGCTGACAGCTACGTCGTACTCGTGGATCATGGTCATCTTCCGCGAAGTGAAGGTTTCCCAAAGGCCAAAGAGGCAGCGAGAAAGGCGCTTGAGCTTGATGATACACTAGCCGAAGCTCACACCTCACTCGCCAGTATTCTGAGCTGGGAATGGGATTGGATCAGAGCGGAAGAGGAGTTCGCTAAGGCTCTCAGCAGCAATCCCAACTACGCGACGGCACATCATTGGTACTCCATTCACCTTCTAGGCGTTGGACGCCTGGACGAAGCGATCAAGGAATTGAAGATCGCGGAAGAACTTGATCCCCTCTCGCCAATGATACATACGTACGCGGGTATTGTCTACCCTTGTGCTCGCGAGTATGACGTTGCATTGGCAGAACTTGACAAAGCGCTGGATCTTGATCCGAACTTTGTGCCAGCACACGCGAACCGTTGGGACGTATATTTGGCCAAATCAATGTTCAAAGAAGCTCTGGCAGAACTGGAATGGGTGATCCCCTATTACCAACCGCTCACGACCGCTGCGAAAGCAGAGGTCGGGTCCGCCTATGCAAGGGCAGGACGGATTGAAGAAGCGAAGCAGCTCTTGCGGGAATGCGAGGAGGCTTCTGCTCATGAACGTGCTGAAGATGTGAACCACGCGGCCTTAGCCCTTATTCACCTGAAGTTGGGTAACAAGGATCAAGCTTTCAATTGGCTTGAGAAAGCGTTCAAAGGACACACAATTACTCCCTTCCAAGTCAAACTTCTCCCGCAATTTGACGAGATCACTTCTGATCCGCGATTCGAAGAGCTACTAAAGAAGACCCTCCGGTCACTCAGTACCATGTGACGCTCACCGTGGACATGTTCGATCCAGGATCAGCTGAGACTGGCCTCTCGGAATAGTGCACGGAATGGAATTCGAAGAGTCACCTGAAGGAAAGCGCTCTAAGCCTGAAGTGAAAACTTACCTTCCGCCCTTTCCAAGTCTCGTTTCGCTCCAAGCTTCCGGAAGATATCAGCAGCTTGCTCCAATCGTTTCCTTGATTCCTCAGGATCTTGCTGTGCTAACGCCTCGGAGTAGGCAACAACCGCTTTGGCGTGATAGTATGGCCAACCAGCCTTCCTCCACAGACCTAGAGATTTCAGGTAGGCTTCGTCTGCTCCCTTCCTGTCACCGTCAGCAAGTAGAAGAGCTGCTTCAGCCTGAGAAGCCATTGCCAAACCCGCATCACCCTTCAGCGTTTCAGCAAGCCGTCTGGCCCACACAGAGATCTTGCGAGCTTCATCAAGTTGCCCATGTCTCGCGTAGATCGTGGCTAGGTGAAGAAGCGCCTCGACTTGGTGCGGCGGTATAGGACTGAATTCTGATTTCTTGAACGCATCAACACAGGTTTCGAAGTACCTTTTCGCCTCGTCATCTCTTCCCTGATCCAATCTAACTTTGCCCATGGCGAGATTGAAGGCGACGACATGCATAATCAGTGGGTTCTGTTTGACATTTGAATTCTCAAGGCACTTTTCTGCCTGATCCAGGTTTCCCATGCTTAGATGGACGAGTCCCTTGCACACTTCCCCATACTGAATAGGGTCATTCATGAAGCCGAGCCGCTGTGCCATTCCGAGGGCTCTCTCAACCCCATCAAGGGCGACTGACCAATCCCCCTTCAACCAATCCAGATACGACAGCCAAGCAAGCGAGCCAGCCTCAGATGGTATAACGTACTCACGTTTAGCTACCTCAAGAGACTGAAGAGCATACTCTCGGCCCTTTGCAATGTCTCTTGGGTATGTGTAGGCGCTCAGATTTGATAGGATATTGGTTGCCAAATAATGGAATCCATGCTGCAATGCCAAATCGAGAGCTTCCTCAAAGAGCACCAAACATTCGTCGATTCGACCCGATTCCACTAGGAAGGAAGCTTTCGTCGTGAGGCTTTCCGCGACGGCGGCAAGGTTTCCGCTTTTCTGTCCCGCCTCTAGGGCCTTGTCAACCCAGGTCTTGGCTTCATCATAGTTATCTGAAAGCCAATTTGCGAGACTCGCGTACAGTGCGGCGGCCTCGTAGCTCTCAGGATCAGCTTCGACGTACTTGAGCGCCTGTCTTAGGACAGGAATTCCTTCCTGAACCCCGGTTGGCTTCGCCCTGAACAGCGCATAGACGAGGCCCACTGATATTCTGGCGCATGCCTTGAAGTCATGGAGCTTCTCATTGAGACTGAGCGCCTGCTGATAGTGGCGAGCACTTTCTTGTGGTTGGCCTGCAAGATTGTAGCAGGCAGCAAGCTTCTCGAGGATGCTTGCCTTCTCTCTCTCCTTCCCTTCTTCAAGTTCAATGAGGTCTAACGCACGATTGTAGCTGGTCGTCGCTTGTTGGTATGCGTGGATTGCTCTGTTTCGGTCACCCGCCATGATCGAGTACTTGATGGTTCGTTCAGTGTCTCCGCCTTCAGAGAAATGGCTGGCGATGGCTTCAGCTTGACCTTCAAGGTTCCTCGAATAGGTTTCTTGCATAGCCTCAGCGATCTTGAGATGGTACTTGGCTCTACGAATAGGGATGAGGTCGTTGAGTAGCAGTTCTCTTACCCGGTCGTCAGTGAACTTGAACATGTTCTTTTGGCGTGGAATCTGCTGCACAAGTCCGGCCGAGAACGCAGCTTCAAGCTTCTGGAGTAATGCATCTTCCTCGATCTGAGAGAACTCTCGCAAGACTTCGAAATCGAAATCGAGACCTATGACCGAGGCCATCATTAGCACGTTAATTGTTTCCGGCTCAAGCCTTTTGAGCCTGGACTTGAGAGCAGACTTCACGCTGTCGGGAAGAACTATTTCCTGAACCGGTTTGCGATCCCAACCTTTCTCCGTTCGAAAGACAGCTCCCTCTTCGACGAGGGACCGCAAGACCTCCTCCGCGAAGAATGGGTTGCCTCCGGTCCGTTGGTGGATGAGCTCTGCGAATTCTGATGATACGGTCTGTTCCCCAAAAGACTGTTTGATGAGGTCTGATGTCTCTTCTTTGTTGAGGTTCTTTACCTGAATCGTTTCAAGTAGACGTTGCTTATTCAGTTTCATAAGCGTCCGATAGATCGGACTGTCGGGTTGCATATCCTCCGTTTTGCAGGAACACACTGTCAATACTCTAAGACCGCTCGCGATTCGGACAAAATACTCCAACAAATCCGTTGACGACTGGTCAGCCCACTGCATGTCATCAAGTAGTAGCAGCAGAGGAGTCTGACTACATATCGAGATGAAGAACTGCGTAACCGTACCGTAGAATCGAAGTCTCTCCTGTCGTTCCTCAATTGGCTTGTATGGCGGAATAGTCCCAAGCTTTGCAGCTACATCCGGGACCAAACGGGCAAATTCGGGGGCATGTTGGCCAAGTGCTCGACGCAATAGTTCGGTCGGTGCCTGGGCCACGTATTGTCTTGCTGCATCGATCCAAGCTGCGTAGGGTAAGCCATCCTCAGCGGTTCCGTAGAGTACAACTGCACCCTTAGACTGGGCGCGGACCGCCAACTCTTGCATGAGACGGGTCTTGCCTACGCCCGTTTCTCCCTGCAATGCGACCACAGAGAACCTATTGATGAGAGCATTTTCGAAAGCTGTCTTGAGCTTCTCGAGTTCTGCGGTTCGGTCAACTAGAGATGTGAGCCAACGCGGCTCCTGGAACGGGACAGTCGGAAGCGTATGTTGAACGCCCTCAAGACCACTCGTTACCTTCTGTAGTGAGACAGAGTAGATTTCAAGTGGGGATTGGACGTTCTTGAGCTCCTGTTTTCCAATGTCAATGATCTCATAGTCGATCTTGTTCCAGACTTGATCATAGACTTGGCGTGAGATGCATATGCCGCCAGGCTCAGCTAGCGGTTGCACTCGAGAAGCGATATTCACTGCATCTCCGAAAACATCGCCTTCCCGGTGCACGACATCACCGAGGTGAATACCAATTCGTAGCTGAATCTCTTTTCCTTCGTATGAGAGTTGTTTCTCCTCTTGCAGTGTTTCTTGGATGTCGATTGCGCAGCGGACAGCATCTAGCGTGTTGGCGAACTCTACTAGGAAGGCATCTCCAATTGTCTTGATCTCTTGTCCTCCGTGTCTTTCAAAGATCGGGCGTAGCACGGCTTCCTGTCTTTCTAGGACCTCAAGAGCGACCGCCTCATTCTCTTGTGCTAGGGCCGTGTAGCCTACGAGATCCGTGAACATTACGGCGGCCAATCTCCGCTCGTCCTTCGACGCAGGTCTTCCGGAATGAGGGGAGCTTGGCACGAGAAGGACCAATAGTAAGTCGGATGCCGACAGTCAAATGCGTTTCCTTAGTCCCGTTTCCAACCAAGCAGCATATGCAAGGGGAGAAAGCCGGCTGGATACGGGCAGATTCCAGTTGCATTCCGTTGCTGAGATCTCTATTCTGACCTAGTACAGTCGGTTCCCTGCGCCTCGTCCGGGAAGCTGTTCACAAGCTTCTGGTAGATTTTGAGCTTCTCCAGCCCAGCGTTGATCCCGTTTTGCGCTTCTGGTACTCTGTTCTCGCTGAAGTATCTTTCAGCTTCTTCGATTCTGCCGATTCCGAGAATGGGGATGCAAGACTGTAGCATTCGCGAAATGTCCCCCGTGCCCTCGTAGACTTCTCTCAAATGTGACATGCTGGACTTGATCCACATCCAAGCCGTGTCTTTGGCATGGGGGTTTCTTGTGGTCGCTGAGATGAGGGTCATCTGATCCTGCTTCTTCACTTCGCCCTCGTTAACCAACTCGAACAGTCTGGAAAGCTGTGAAGGTTCTTTGAACGTCGTCATTGAAATGAGCAATCTCTCCTTCTCCTCGTCAGATGTGCTCTCTCTGTATTTCTTCACGATTGGGTCGAAATTCCCAGATGATCTGGCGTATCCTATTGCAACTGCCTGCTTCATGTCTGGTTCGATGGTTTCGTATTTGTCGAACCTCGATCCGAGTTCGGCGGCATAGTCATCATCGATCATTGCTAACCTGACCGAGATGATGCCTCGCATCATGGAACTGGTCTCATCGACCTTCTTCTCGAGAACTGCAAGTTGCGATCTGTGAAACTCCCTTGAAACCTCAACAATTCTCGGCCCTAGAATCGAGTATAGAAATGCGAGCTGGTCCGAGACTTCGCGCGCAGGTAGATAGTCTTGCTCGTTCGAGTACCTCTTGACGAGCGTTAGGTAGTCTGCAAACGACATTCTGCTTGCCAGAAGGAAAGCTATGGCGTCGAACATGATTCCCCATCTATCAGGTGCCGATGGCTTGGCTGCCCAGACGAGCTCGTCAAGTCCCTTGTAGTGCACCCTGTAGAAGCCTGTTCGATCGCTGTTCAGTTGTAGAGACTTAACATTCTCAGCGCTGATTGTTTCTTCTTCCTTGTCTAGGAGTAGTCTCTTGGATTGGTCGTTGACTTTCATGATGATCGGAATCGGCCAAATTGCTTTCTCTTGTTCACCTGAGAGGAAGAATCTCTCTTGCCGCAGCACTATCTTTCCTCGATCGACAATCGCGGTCACGACTGGATGCCCAGGCTTGCCTATCCATTCGGTCATGATCCTCGCGACTGGCCTCCCAGAGCATTCATCCAACGAGTTCCAGAGATCAATTCCTGCGGCGTTCGAGAACCTGTAGCGTTCAAGATATTTCTGAACCCCCTTCCTGAACTCGTCGAGTCCAGTGTAGGCTTCGATCATTCTGAGAATACTCGCACCTTTTCCGTAAGTTATCGCGTCGAATATCTGCTGTATGTCATCCGGGGATTTCACATCAGCCTCTATTGGATGTGTGTTCCTCAGAGAGTCCATACTCATGGCAGGGGAAGTCTCATCTATCAGGAAGTCTTGCCAAGCATTCCATCCCGGGAATGCAGCGTCGACAACTTTGTTGCCCATGAGCGTAGCGAAACTTTCGTTCAGCCAGAGATCGTTCCACCACTTCATGGTGACAAGGTTTCCAAACCATTGATGCGCCAACTCATGAGATATGACCTGTGCAACGCTCTTTCTCGTGGCAAAACTGCTATTCTTGTCAACGTACAGTGCTGCTTCTCTGAAGGTTACCGCGCCCCAGTTCTCCATCGCACCCGCGGCGAACTCTGGAACACCTATCAAGTGAAGCTTCGGAAGCACGTACGGCGTGCCAAAATAGGATTGATAATATTCAAGCGATTTCTTGGCAACCTGCAGGGCAAATTCTCCGTTGCGCGCTTTGCCAGGAGTTCCCGCAACTATCACGTCTACCTTGCCAAGCCGCTCATTGATCTCCTCGAACCTGCCTATCCCCAGGTAGAGAAGATAAGTCGACATTCTCGGCGTATTCTGGAATGAAACTACTTTCTTGTCATCTTCCATCTTCACTGACTCGACTGGCGTGTTTGATATCGCGTCCAGGTCCCTGTCGATTCTCACGGTGAGCTTGAATTCGGCCTTGCACTCGGGGTGGTCTACACACGGCAGCAGTCTTCTTGCGTTAGCGGCCTCGAAATCTGTCGTTATGATGTATGTGCTGTCGTACGGAGCCTTGTAGATACCAGCCAAGGTGTCTGGGATCTTCCCGGAGTAGTCGATTTCCAACTTGCCTTTGAAGGGGCCGCTCTTCACGTCCAAGCTTTCGCCTTTCTGCTCGAACCGGAAACTCTTTCCATTGCCCGATACATTCGAGATTTGTAGTCCCACAGAGTCCAGAACAATATCTTCCTTGGACTCGAGTGTTGTTAGCAACTTTCCGTCGAATCTGAGATCCCTGAAACTCACACCGAGAAAGAGGTCGTAACGTTCAACATGTATGGTCATTTGTTCGCCTTTTTCAGGTATCTGTGAATTTAGCTTGGATGTGACTGCCGTCGCAGAATGGCTTGTTAGCTGAGCTGCCGCAACGGCATAAGGTTACGCGATTTCTAGTCTCGTATTTGGTTCCATCTGATGACTCCAATGGTACACCACCCTTCACCCAGATTGGGCCGCTGACTTTCTCTTCCGGATCATCCACCAAACTGATAGACGGTTCAAGCTGAGGCTCGATTGGGTCCCCGGTCTTCTTATCCCAAACCACGAGCCTCCCTGAGGGACAGTTGCATGTTTCCTCAATCGCAACCTCCTTTGATTTTGCGTCGCCAGAATCCCTGACAAGCATCCAAACCCCGCCTGCAGCATCACAGAACCGAGCAGAGATGCAAAGGTCCTGAGCATCGGTCAAAACAAGATCAGGCCCTGAGATCTTCTTGGCTTGCTCAAGGTACTTCTTCCGACTGGCGGTCTCGGTGTCGTCGAAACCAATTTTCGCGTGAGTATCGTCACAGTAGGGCATCTTTCTTGATTGACCGCAACGACAAAGATCATACTTCTCCTGATCTGGGTAGCGATGTCCTTTGCGCCATTTAACCGAGTAACCCTCATTGTCTGTCACTATGATTTCCTTAGCCAAGGGCAAACTGCCGAAAACATGATAGGGCCCGTTCTCAGCCACTACTATCCTAGGGTCCTCGCTTCTCGAACGTTCTTCCTTTTTTTCGGGCATATGTGCTATCCTGACTCGACTGTTAGTGAGTCGCGTATTTAACAAGAAACCGGATTGACTTGAATCGAGGAGAGGCGCCCTTGGCTGGCACAATCACGCGTGGATATACTAGTGCGCACGGACACGCAGAATAATGAAGACGACGACCCGCGACGGTTCAAACTAGTGCGCCCGCACCCATGAGACCCGCATGAGAAGGCGACCTATACGACGAGGGGTTCAGCTATCTGCTTCTTGCGCCTGCGTCTCACCGAATCCACAATTGCCAAGAACTCAGCCTCGCTGAGCAATTCAACGCCTTTGTCGCAGTATTGTCCTGTCTTTCGCTCGATCTCACGATCTATCTCTTCGCGTTCTTCGTGGGTCGTATCGATCCCGAGTCTTCGCAGCCACTCTCTGACCTTGATGCTCATCTTCGTCTCGTCCTGCCTTCAAGGGGCTGAATGCGTCCATTTCGGGCAATTGTCAATTCGGTCTCACCCAAGAACAAGTAAGGATTGCATTCTCACCGATGTAAATGCTGCTGAAACGCTTCACCGCTACCATTCAAGGAGATGCGGTTAGAATTGTGAATTCCCGCGCCAACGTGACCAGGTACACACAAAACGACGGTTCGTCGGCATTTGCGCCGTCGTCGAGTACCTTGGTCCGAGGTCATTTCGAGTGGGCGTCGGACACAGATGAACAATAACGTAGGGGGATTCGAACTTGTCAAGCGTCGTAGCGAGGACTACGACGGTTTGGGTTTCAGCTTCGCGGAATATGCATCTGCTAGTTTGCCGATTCTGATCATTAGCCAAATGAGGACGATCACTACTGCGGTTTCAAGTATCGTTGGAATTAGTCCGAAGCCGACGACGAAGTGCCCTGGTGGCATTGCATCATTCACCCCCACCGACTGGATCCTGATCGTGCAGGGGCGCACAGCGCAATAAGATGGTTGAGGATGATTCGTCCATTCCGCTTATAGCGAACTGCATGGCCTCGTTCGCAACCAGGCCAGGAAAAGTTGGCTATCTTTCAGGATCACAAAAGCAGAAGTCATGAAAATCAACTGCCTGTCCTCGGCATCTACTCATGCCTTCTTTGCGAGCGTCGCTTCAGCACTAAGCTTCGACTGAACCGTCATTACCGTGAAAGGCACGGAGAGAATATCCAAGACTGTGAGGGAGAAGGCGGCGTCCTCGTCGTCTGGTATGCTTCTCATCTGATCCGCAGACTACGTGACTATCAAGGCGCCTATGGGCGCAGAGATGAACGGACCGACTAGGCGGTCTACGATGTCCACGAAACAGAATTCCACGAAGATATTTGCTGTTCTTCTGGTTCTGGTGATCGGATTTGCCGCGATTGCCATCTACTCCAGCATAGCCTTGGCCGAGGAGAGCTCCAATGTCAGCGCGCTTCAGGAAACAGCAGCAGAACTGCAGACCAGAAACAGCCAACTAGAGAGCAACCTATCATCACTGAGCCGGCCTCAAGGCAACGTGACTGTCTACGGAATTGATCCTGCGCGAATCTACGGGGACTCCAATCGCAGCGTTGTGACTATTCAGGGCTCGGAGGTGGCGGTCGTTGATACGATCTTCGGCCCCCAGAGAGCCATATCGAGTGTACTCGGGTCCGGTTTCGTGATCGACTACTCGAACTCCTACTATTTGGTCACGAACTTTCACGTAGTTGATGGCATCGTGAATGCTACGGTGACCTTCTGGAACGGCGAGGCCTACCCAGCGAAAATCGTCGGTTCCGACGCATACAGCGACATCGCTGTCATCGCCACCCAGGCTTCGCGTAGCGAGTTCTATCCTGTCGGATTCGCTCCGTCGTACTCTCTTGTGGTCGGACAGCCGGTGGTTGCTATCGGGAATCCGTTTGGCCTTTCTGGTTCTGTGACGTTGGGGATCGTAAGCCAGCTAGGAAGGACCATACAGTATCAGTCAGCAGGAGGCGGATTCT
>Ga0116202_10002308_pt1 | contig 11382 bp, 9 predicted proteins | sample LakKivw325mmetaG_FD_94479 | JGI IMG/M metagenome (GOLD analysis project Ga0116202, IMG submission 94479) | Anoxic lake water microbial communities from Lake Kivu, Rwanda to study Microbial Dark Matter (Phase II) - Lake Kivu water 325m metaG | ecosystem: Environmental > Aquatic > Freshwater >... | reverse complement strand
TTCGGAATACGCAACAATCCTTAAGTCGATTTCTTGACCATCCCAACCGCAGCAAGCTGCGGGGTATTCATTTTAAAATAAGTATGGCAAGCAACTTAGCTGCCCCACTCCTTGTTTTCATATTAAACCCCGAGGGTCAGAGGACCTGGCAGGTAGTAAAGATTTTGGTGGGGGAGCTACATTTGAATCTCATGACTCCATCCCCCAGCCTCCAACCAAAAGGTGGTCAGATGAGTCGAAAGGAGGATCTCCTCGCCTGGAACCGGGAGTACCGAGATAAGGGGAGGATCTGGCGGGGCGCGCCGCCGAAGCTGCCGGATTTGCACCCGGGATCGAGGGTTCTGGAGCTGGGGTGCGGGAACGGAAAGACCCTGGCTGCGATGATGAAGCGCCCCTGGCGGATCGCAGCCCTCGACCTCTCGCCCCTGGCGGTGAGGCTCGGCGAAAAGATCGCAGCCTTCTTCCAAGATCCGCCCTCTGAAGCCGACCTCCTGGTGGCGGACGGCGCGAGCCTCCCCTTCCAGGACGAGACCTTCGACGCAGTCTTCGCCTTCCACGTCATCGGCCACCTCCGCCAGGGCGACCGCCGCCGGGCGGCGCGGGAGGCGGCCCGGGTCCTGAAGGCCGATGGCCACCTCTTCTTCATCGAGTTCGGGGTCGAAGACATGAGGGCCGGGAAGGGCCTGGAGGTGGAGCCCAGAACCTTCAGGCGGGGCGGGGGCGTTTTGACCCACTACTTCTCCGAGGTCGAGGTCCTGGACCTCTTCGATATGCTCCGGCCGGTCTCCATCAGAACCGATAGACGGTCCACCAGAATCAGGGGCCAGGATCACCTCAGGGCGGAGGTCGGAGCGGAGTTTGCCAAAGGTTGAAAATTAAGGTGATATCGACCTTCACAACTTCGCCAGATCGAAGGCCCACCGGCTCACCCCCGGGGCGACGTTCCCGCATCGGCGGCGAAAATCGACCTCTAGACCCTCCTCTTCGAACCCCTTTATCAGGCCCTCGATCTGATGGCGCTTCTTGAAGGTGTAGAGTGGATCGCGCCGCCCGGCCTCACGATGGGGCTTATGAGACCGAGGATATCGTCCCTCCCGTAGGGGGTCGGGACGACCGCCCGATCGAACTCCACCTTCGTTCCGCTCTTCTTCAAGCAGCGGCATAATGCGAAGGCGTCACAGTTCACGATATCGATCTTCTTCCCGACGCGGTTTTGCCTCGCGTTCTCGGCGAGCCAGCCGCACGCCTCGGGGCTTATTTCGAGGGCCAGGACTCGGGCGCCAGCTGCGGCTAAGGGTATCGCGAAGGGGCCGACGCCGGCGAAGGGGACGATCGCCCGCTCTCCGGGCAGCGCCTTCGATGCCACCCTCATCCTCTCGGAACCGAGGCGGGGGTTGAAGAAGACCCGGGCGACGTCCAAGCTGTAAACGAAGCCGAACTCCCGGTGGATGGTGGCGGTGCAGCAGCCCGCCAGGACCTCGAAGCTCGCCACCCTTCTTTCGCCCTCCAGCTTCGAGATCTTGCGGAGGACGGTCCTGACGTTTTTGTGGCCTGAGATTATCGCATCTCCGATCTCTCTCTTCTGGCCTTCCAGCTCAGGGGGTATCGAGATTATTGCGACGTCGCCGACTAGGGATAACCGGGTTGGGACCAGATCCCGTCTCTCGTCGGATACTACGTCGGAGAGCTCGTCTCTCAGGCTCATGGCAACCTCCCTCTTTTTAAAAGATGAAATATGATTTGGCCGGCGGGGTAGTTTCAGGCTCGTCATTTCGCATCTTCGAACCTTCTCACGATCTGATATAAGATGCCTGAGAATAAGCCTATTCCGCACTGACGAGACTCGGTCATCTTCGAGGATGGATCTGTTCCATCCGATTCCATTCCCATCGCCTTCGACCCAACCTGCCCCACAACCGCTATATCCCTTGAAAGAGAAAGAAAGGTATGATCTTCGGGTCGATCCCGGTACGACCGCTTTGGTGAGGAAAGGATATGGCGAATAGTTGTCTCAATATTCTCATGCTGTTTATATTGATTCCAACGATCGTCGCGGGTGATCTGGTCGATTCAGCGCCCGAGGCAGCGACCGACGGAAAGCCATCCGAGCCGCCTCTCGTCCTTTTGAGGCTTCAGTCCCTCGTCCAGGAGGAACTCGACCTTCTGGACGAGAACGTATCCATCGCTGCAGAGGAGCTCGCCTTGACGGGCCTCGTGGGCCCCGAGGCGCGAAATATTCTGAACGCGGTCTCTAGCAAGAACCCCAGCGTCATCACCTGCTCTGCGGTCGATCTGAACGGCATCATGGCGACTGTGGAGCCGGACGCCTACCGCTGGGCCGAGGGCTCCAACATAAGCGACCAGAAGCACGTAATCGAGATTCAGGAGGCTCACCGGCCCGTCCTCAGCGCGACCTTTTCCGCCGTCGAGGGCTTCGACGCCGTCGTCCTGGAGTGGCCCATCTTCTCTCCCGATGGGGAGATGATCGGCTCGATAAACGCCCTCTTCAGGCCGGACCTCCTCCTCAACTCGACCGCAGAGCTGTGGAGGCAGGAGATCGGGGACGAAAATGTCACTGCTTGGGCGATGGCGACCGACGGGCTGATCCTCTACGACCCGGACCCCGAGGAGGTGGGAAGAAACCTCTTCACCGACCCCCTTTATGAGCCCTACGCCCAGCTCCTCGCCCTGGGAGAGAGGATCGCCTCTGAGGAGGAGGGCACCGGCACTTACGAGTTTCTGGGCCCGTGCCTCGTCGATCCCGTGGTCAAGAGCGCCTCTTGGGCGACGGCGGGTCTTCACGGCACGAAATGGCGGGTGGTGGTGGTCCGAGTCTAGATCGAATTTAAGCCTCATGGCTCGGCCTGCGCTGATCTGGTCGGTGCATCTCGGCCCGCCCTCTTGAGATATGGCTTAGTCCGGATCATACCTCCAGCGGCATCAAGTCCACGGATTTTAAGTACTCCTCCTTGGAGGCCCCTCTGCACTTTTTCAGAGCCTCTCTGAGCTTTCCGCCGCATTCTCCGAGCCAATCGAACTTCTCGCAGGAGGAGAGATCGTCGCAGGAGCTGCAGAGCTCGATCCCTTTATCTCGAGCGCAGATCCTGATGGTGCAGTCCGGGGGCCCTCCCCCGTTCTCGCAGCCGGCGCAGACGGCGTACTTCTTCATCCACTCCAGGCCGTCGACGACCTTTTCCCAGTCGATCAGTCCCCCCTCCTCCGAGACGAACGGCGCCCATTCTGAGATCTTGCAGTCTTCGATGAAGCCCCTCGTCCGGCCTGCGGTCTCGGCCACGATGCCGCTGCCTAGAGGGCACGAGATGCAGACGATCCCGCAAGGGCCGACCTGGACCTCTCTTTTTTCCGGATCCATCTTCATCGCATGAGAGAGATCTTTTTAACTATTTATATTATCTCCGTCCGATCCAACGACCATCCTCGTCGTAGTTCATCGACCTCTCCCATCCCGCGGCCCTCCAGACGGCGTCGAAGGCCGGCCTCAGCACCTCTTCGGATGCGTATTCGAAGCTCTCCACCATCATCTCGGGGACGAGGAGGGAGTCTCGGTCGATCTGGACGTCTTTGATGCCTGAGAACTCCCCCTGCATGAACCTGCCCTTGACCCCCAGCAGGCTGAGCATCACGAAGACCGGAGGCTCGACGCCGAGCCGCTCCTGGATGGAGGTGTACTTGGGAAGCGCCTCCATGAGGGTCTCCTCGAACCTCAAGCTGGGGATGACCTTCTCGCCATCGGGGCCGCCGGAATGATCGCCGAGGACGAAGGAGTCGACGGCCTCGATGATCCCGCTGACGTAGGTCTGGGCGTAGGAGCCCCGGTCGTCGTAGGTGAGAAGGCCGTCGAAGTTGTACCTCCAGCCCGAGAAGAGGCCCGTCAGGGGGAGGGGGAGGGTGCCCTTGCCGCTTTTGTACCTCCTGACGAGGGAGGAGACGTCAAACCGAGAGGAGAGCTCGAAGGCCCCGAAGGGGACGATCTGAAATACCATCTTCGGGCCTTCGTTTAAGGAGGCCGGAGTCTCTTTTGCGACTATCTTCGCCAGGGTCTCAGCCCGAAAGTCCCTCATCCTCTCGGCGGCGGTCCCGGTGATGGAGAAGGCTGTCCTGATCTCGAATACGTCCAGCGGGTACTTTCCGGCCGAGTTTCGAGAGTAAAACCGGCTGGACCCCTTGGTGATCATGTGGGGTGAAGCCCAGCTTTTTGGTATCCTTACGACGATGACGAACTCCCCGCCCTTCAGGGGGACCGCCCTCATGGATATTCCGGGGATCCGGGGGGCTATCCCCGTCTGGACCATCGACTCCAGGCGGAGGATCTCCTGGTCCGGGTCGATCCCCAAAAGGCCCGATATCTTGAGGGGGATCCCGTTCTCCTCGGCGACCCCGTAGAGGAGGTAGCCTCCCGATGCGTTGGCAAAGGAGGAGACGTCCCGAAGAAACTCCCTCTTCTCCAGGTCCGATGGGCCAGGAAGGCGCCTCTTGTAGTCGATGACCTTGCTCTCAGGGACCTCGTCCTCCATCAATCTTTGGATGTCCGCCTCCTCCAGGAGGTCGAGAGGTTTGTCGTTGAGGGTCATGCCACCATCTTTTGGGATGAGCCCCGGAGGATTTAGCGATTGCGGATCTGGACGTCTGCGGAAGGTTTTTTGCGGCACAATTCAAAACGAGAAAGAGCGGCTCAGAGCGGAGGGGAAGATGAAGACGAGAATCCACCAGCGAGAAGTGGGGCCGGAGGAGTACGACGGCTTCGTCCTCGGCGGCGACGTCGGCGGGACGAACACCAACATCGGCATCGCGGGGGCGAAAGCCGGAAAGGCGACCCTCCTCTACTCCGCCCACTTCGATAGCAGAAAGCTCAGATCTCTCATACCGGCGATCCGGGAGGCCCTCGATTACGGCCGGGAGAAGTATGGGATCGAGGTGGACCGGGGCGTGGTGGGGGTCGCGGGAGCAGTGACCGACTGCAGCCGAATAAAGCCCACAAACCTAACTTGGGTGGTGGACGCTGAAGAGGTCAAGAGGGAGTTCGGTTTGGAGGAGTTTTGGATAACAAACGACTTCCAGATCATCGGCTGGGGGATCGCCTCCCTCGGAGAAGCCGACCTCTTCTGTGCGAAGGCGGGAGAGCCGGGGTTTGGCGAGACCCGGGCCGTCATCGGGGCCGGGACGGGCCTTGGAAAGGCGATCCTCTCGTTCGATGGAAAAAGATACGTTCCCCTTCCCAGCGAGGGGGGGCACTCGGACTTTCCGATCCGCGACCGGCTCGAACTGGATTTGGCGGAATATATCCGGGGCGGAAGAGAGACCCCCGCCAGCTACGAGGATTTCCTCTCGGGCAGGGGGATCGAGGGGATCTACGAGTTTCTGAGGGAAACGCGAGGAGAGACGGATCTGACCTCGGAGATCGAGGAGGCTGGGGACAAGGCCGCCGAAATCTCAGAGCACAGAAAGATCGATCCTCTCTGCCAAGAGACCTTCAGGATCTATGCGAAGTTTTACGGCAGGTGCGCGAAGAACTTCGTTCTGGAGACCCTCGCCACCGGCGGTTTGTATATCGCGGGCGGGATCGCCGCGAAGAACAGGGAGATCTTCGTCTCCCCCGAGTTTCAGGCTGAGTTTCTAAACGCCGAGAAGCAGCAGCATATCCTGGAGAGGACGCCGGTTTATGTGATCGCCAACTACGACGTAAGCACCATCGGGGCCTGCAACGCCGCCGTACTCCTTAGATAAGTGATATCTATAAATAATGATCCTCTATTAATTTCAAACGTCAGTGACCCCTTTGCACAGCTCCCCCCGCTCCAGGTCCTCTTTGAAGTAGTCGCGGGGCGTCTTCAGCCTCAAGAGGAGGCCGAGCTTCCTCTTGGCGTAGAAGGGAACGAGCCTCAGGGTCTCCCGCAGGAACCACTTCGGGTAGAGCCTCTTGATCTTGGTGTACCGGAACCACGCCAGGTCGTAGTACCGGGCGTTCATCTCCCAGGTTATGTAAGCGACCTCCTCGGCGGTGAGGTGCTTGGTGTTGAGGTTCGCGTGAAGGCCGTCGTAGAATCGGTAGTCGTCGCAGGCGATGAGCCCCATCTTCTCAAGCTCCTCTCGCATCTCGGTCTTGGGGTAGGGGGTGCTGATGTAGAATATCGGTATGTCGACTTTGAGTTTTCGAGCCAGTTCGAAGTTCGACCAGAGGTCCTCGGCGTCGTCCTCGGGGTTTCCGCCGATGAGCCCTGCTGAGACTATGATGTCGCTCGCGTGCATGTATTCGACGGCCTTGTCGGCGTTGTCGGACATCTTCCCCTTGCCGAGGAAGTTGAGGTTCTCCTTGCTGGTGTTCTCGATCCCAAGAAATACCCCGTCAAAGCCGGCCTCTGCCATCTTCTCGACGAGCCTTTTGCTCGACCCGATCCCCCGGGCCGACGCCTGGACCTTGTACTTTATGTGGTCGAGCCCGGCCTCGACGATGGCGTCGCAGAGCCTCTCCATCCTCTTTACGTCCAGGGTGATGTTGTCGTCGGGAAAGAAGATCGACTTCGCCCCGTGGGCCTCGGCGTCCCTGATGTCGTCTAGTATTCGATCGAAGGGGTACCTCCGGAAGGAGCGGCCGTACATCTGCTGGATGGAGCAGAACTTGCAGCCGTTGGTGCAGCCCCGGCTCGTCTCGACGGAGTCGATGGGAACGCCGAAGCTCGCAAAGCCCTTGGTGATCAGCCGACAGTCTCGGTTCGGCATCCTGATCTGTGAGACGTCTAAAACGGGCCTTGGGGGGTTGTGGACCATCTTATCCCCTCGCCAGTAAGAGAGCCCCTTCACCTCGGCGAGGTCGCGGCCACCGTCGATCGTCTCGATCAATTCCCGGAAGGTCGCCTCCCCTTCACCCCGGACGACGTAGTCGGCGAGCCTGCCCTCCTCACCATCGGCGATCTCGTCGTAGTTGAGGGTGGGGTGGTAGCCGCCAAAGACCGTCTCGGCGCCGCTCTCCTTCGCCATCTTGGCCAGGGGGAGCATGGCGTGGTACTGAAAGCTCATGCAGCTCAGCCCGACGAGGTCGTAGCCGCTCCTCAAAACCCCTTCTAGGTAATTTATCGGCCTCTTCACCGCGTGGAGGTCGGCGACGGAGACGGCGGCGATGTCGTCGACGTTCCCGGCGATGGAGACGAGGCCGTAGTTAGGGATCCTCGCGATCCGGTCGAAGTCGGGCTGGACCACGGGCGAGGATAGAAGGAGGACCTTCATGATATCATCTCACCCCCGGCTCCAAGAACCAGGGCTTCTCGGGGTTGAAGTCGAACCGGTTCGCCCGGGAGACGTAAGAGGCCACCTCCTTCATGCCAGCGACGCCAGCGTACCGGTAGGCGTTGGCCCAGACTCTGAAGCTGGTCCGCAGGGGCGTCATCCGGTTGTAGACCCGCTTCAATGACCAGCCCAGGATCTCCTCCATCTCTGCTGGAGGAATGTGGGGGTGGTTCCAGACGAGGTGCTTCATGTCGAATTTGTGCCAGTCCTCCTCGAAGATCCCGTAGTTCTCCTCCAGCTCGTCCCAGAGCTTCGTCTGGGGGAGCGGCGTCATGATGCAGACCTGGGTTATGTCGAGCTTGAGGCTTGAAAGGTCGGATATGTCCTTTCGAAGGGACTCCTTTGTGTCATCGGGAAATCCGATCATGTAGTAGCCGACGGTCCCAAACCCGTACTTCTGCAGAAGACGCACCGTCTCCAGGACGTCCTCGGTCGCCTCCTTCTTGTTGATGTCGTCGAGCTTCTCCTGGTGGAGGTTCTCGATCCCGATGGCGGCCCCCGCAAAGCCCTTGACGTGGCGGGGCTTCTTTCCCGTGACCGGGTCGGGCCTCATCCTCATCTCGGCCCATTCGGGGATCTTCTTTCGCAGGTAGTCGGCCCTTGCCATGCAGCCCCAGACCATCCCGTACTCGTCGAGGAGGTCGACGACCCTGTCGGCGTGCCGACGGTTCGCGCCGAAGTTCTCGTCCTCGATCAGAACGACGTTGATCTCGTGATCCTTGTAGTAGGAGATGACCCGCTCAAGGCTCTCCAGGGGGACGGGATGGGGCCTGTTGCAGAACTTGGGGGTCTGGCAGAACTTGCAGCCGACGCCGCAGCCCCGAGTAGTGAACATGATCCCGTAGATGTTCAGCTTCTTCTTGAAGGGGGTTCCCAGGTACTCGATCAGCGGCGGGTGCAAAACCTGGTTCTGCTCGATTTTGCGGCCGAAGTAGGGGGCGACCGTCCCCTCGGCGTACCCCTCGAAGATCCGGTCGAACTTGTCCTGAATCTGAGGCGTCAGGGCGCCGTAGTTTCCTGCCCAAAGCTCCCCGACCTTCCCGGAGGCCCGAGCCGCCTCCGCCATCTCCAGGATCTCGCAGGTCTCGTTGAGGTAGAAGGAGAAGCCCACCACGTCCCAGCCCTCGGAAAGCCGCTTCTTATAATCCTCAAAGGTCGGGTACTCCAAAATCTCGATCTCGGGGATGTTCTGCTTGAGGAACCGGAGGCCAAAGGACTGGAGCCGGGGCCAGTAGAACCGAAACCATTTGGATCGGGCGTTGGAGCCTATGTAGTCGTAGGGCTCGGGATCGTTTTTGTAGACCGTGGTGAAGAGGACTTTGGGGGGCATAATCGGCATTTGCCCGCCGATCGGAGATTAAGGTTACGATTCCCTCCGCCCTCCGTCTTTTCCCTATCATCGCCAGGATAATTAAGCGAGAGGCGAGATACCGAGACGGAAGTGATATTCGATGCTGATATCTACAACTCCAACCGTTGAGGGGAGGCACGTGGTGAAGTACTTCGGGATCGTGAGCGGCGAGGCGATCCTGGGGGCGAACATCTTCAAGGACCTCTTCGCCGGAATCAGGGACATCGTCGGCGGAAGGTCGGGAGCTTACGAGAAGGAGCTGCGCCGGGCGAAGGAGATCGCCCTCTCCGATATGGAGGAGGAGGCGAAGAGGCTCGGCGCCAACGCCGTCCTCAGCGTCGACCTCGACTACGAGACCCTCGGCCAGAACGGCGGGATGCTGATGGTCTCCGCCAGCGGGACCGCAGTCCTGGTGGAGTGAGGTTTTTAGGGAAGCTCCAGGGTCCCCGCGATCCGGAGCTTGCTCCCCTCCAGCTGATGGATGACGGCCCGATCTCCGGGCCGATAGACGATGGGCTTCTCCAGCTCCAGCTTTAGGAGGGGGCGTCTCCAGTCCTCGCCGGACTCGACGGAGACGACCCTCGCCGGGACGAACTGCATCCAGTGGCCGATGTGAAGGACCATCCCCTCCTTGAGGGGCGCGGGCCAGTAGCGGATCAGCTCCGCCTTCGCCGAGATCTTCGACTCGGCCTTCAGGGAGTCGTCCCTTGCCAGGACGTCGCCCCGGTCCAGCTCCTCGGCGTCGATGTTCTTGAGGGCGATCCCCGCCCTATCCCCCGACCGGGCCCAGTCGAAGTCGTCGTCGTGCTTCTGGATCGACCTGACCTGGACCGTCCTCTCGCCGGGGAGGACCTTCAGGGTCTCGTGCTTTCTTATCACTCCCTCGGCCATGGTCCCGAGGATGACGGTCCCTATCCCCCGAACGTTGAAGAAGTGGTCGACGGGGATCGCGCCCCCCCTCTCCTCAGGAGAGGGCGGCTCCTCCGCCAGCCGGTCTGCCTCGGAGAGGAGCCTCTCCCGGAGGGCGATGGGGTCGTCGTCGATCTGCTCGTACCCCTCCAGGACCGTCCCCTTGGCGATGGGGGCGATCCTGCCCGGGTCGATGTAGTTTCGGAGGATGATGTACCCCTCCTTTATCCCCAGGGCCTGGAGCATGATCACGGACTCGCCGAAGGCGGCGTCGATCGCGTCGACGACCAGGATAGCCTTTTTCGCGAGGGATGCCGCAAAGAAGAGGGGCGCGAGCCTTTCGGGGTACCGCGTCGGCTCGACGATGGTGACGGTGCTCTCGCCCCGTTTCAGGTTGTAGAAGGTGATGTCGGTGGAGGTGCCCTTCTTCCCCACATCTTTTGCGTAGCCTGGGGGGCCGAGGACCGCCACGTTCAGGTTTGCCATAGATCGCCGGAGAGAGCCTCTCGGATATTAGGCTTTGCGGTATCTTCGCGCCTATCCGCCGCCCCTCTCAAGATCAGCTCTTCCTCCTCGATGGGTCCATCAACCCTCAAGACGCCTCAAAATCTCAAGACCTTCAGGATCCTCTCGACCCCGCTCCCATCCCCTCCACCACCTCCCGGAGACTTCGGGCATCGGTCCTGACCGTCTCGACCCCGGCCTCGGCGAGGGCGTAGCCGGGACCCTTCCCCTCAAGGCTCTCCCCCGCCACGACGACGTCGGGCTTGTGAGTGAGGAGGAACCCGGCGACCTTCAGCCCCTTCCCCTTCTCCAGGTCCTTGTAGGGGTTCGCGAGGATCTTCTCCCCCTCGACCCTCTCCTCTTCGAGGTTGAAGTCGACGAGGGCGAAGTAGGGCGACTCGCCGAAGTGGGAGCTGATCTCGCCCTCCAGGTTCGCCAGGGCGACGGCGTATCGGAGGTGGGTCCGGGGCCTTGGCTCGTAGTGGATCAGGACCCGGTCGACGTTGGGGACCGCCTCCCTGATGTCCCGCTCGATCCGCTGGCTCGCCAGGTGCGCCCGAGAGAGGTCGGTGATCCTGAAGGAGACCTTCGCCTCGACGAATAGGTATCTCCCCGAGTTTCTGCCGGTCACCTCCTCCACCGCCGAGACCTCGGGGCGGGCCTCGATCGCATCTTCGATCTTCCTCAGGGTTGCCGGATCGATGGAGGCGTCGAGGAGGACCCTCATCCCCGAGACGAGGATCTCCCAGCCGGCCTTGACGATGAAAAGGGCGATGACCGCCGCCGCCAACCTGTCGAGGGGCAGGCCGAAGAACTGCCCCGCCACCGCGGCGAAGACGACCATTTCGGTGAGAACGTCGGCCCGGAACTGGCGGCCGTCGGCGACGAGGCTCGGGGAGCTGAAATTCTTGCCGACCCTCATCTCGTAGGTCCCGAAGAGGAGGGGGACGGGAACGATCGCCGCCACCGCCACCAGGACCCAGCCGCTGTAGGGGACGGCGGCGGTGGCCCCGAGGGCGGCCTCCCGGCCGATCTCGTAGGCGGTGAAAAAGAGGAGGAGGGAGATGATCACCGCCACCAGGTTCTCCACCTTGTATAGGCCGTAGGGGAAGCTCTTGCTCTTCCTCCCCGATATGAAGATCCCGAGGATCAGGGCGGCGGAGCCGAAGACGTCCACCAGGGAGTGGACGGCGTCGGCCTCGAGGGCGAGGCTTCCCGATATCTCCGACAGGAGGAGCTTTATCCCGACGAGGGAGAGGTTAACCAGGAGGGAGAAGACCGCGAGCCTGGATACCGGGTCCTTCCCCGTCCCGCCC
>Ga0116202_10002307_pt1 | contig 11382 bp, 8 predicted proteins | sample LakKivw325mmetaG_FD_94479 | JGI IMG/M metagenome (GOLD analysis project Ga0116202, IMG submission 94479) | Anoxic lake water microbial communities from Lake Kivu, Rwanda to study Microbial Dark Matter (Phase II) - Lake Kivu water 325m metaG | ecosystem: Environmental > Aquatic > Freshwater >... | reverse complement strand
GATGTCAGATGTGAGATGTCAGATGGATGAACCGGCAGCCACAGGCTGACTTCTGCCTTCTGACTTCTGCCTTCTGCCTTCGTCCGCATGTCCTAGAAAAGTCCCAACTGCCCGTTCTTGTCCGGCTCGGCCTCCGGCTCGGCCTGCTTTCTTGCGCCGCCCGGCACCACGCTGATGACGCCGAACACGCCGTCGTACCCGGGCGTGGCCTGGACCTCGTCGCGCCGCATCCGCTCGATGCCCTGGCCGACGCGCTCGCCCGCGACCCGGGTGATGTCCGCGACCGGGGTCTCCAAGAGAATTTCGAACTCCGGCCCGAGCTGGGTAGTCATGTCCTTGTACAGCTTGTCCACCGCCGCCGTCTCGCGGCCGTGGCCGGTCGCCTCGGCGATGATTTCCTCAAGCGGCACCAGGTGCTTGAACGGTATCATATCTTTCGGCACCTGGTCCGGCTTGCGGTCGGCGAGGTCGTACACCCGGTGCAGCACGCCGATGGTCAGCTTGCGGCCGCACACCGGGCAGGTGTCGCCCGAGGCCGTCGCCTGCTCCGGCGCCATGACGACGTTACATGACCGGTGCCCGTCGTAGTGGTATTTGCCCTCTTCGGGAAAGAACTCGATAGTATAGAGAAAGCGGTTTCGGTCTCTGGTTTCGAGCACCTTGCGGATGACGTCAAAGTCCGGCTCGCAGTCGAACACGTTCGCCTCCCGGCCCAGGCGCGAAGGCGAGTGCGCGTCCGAGTTCGAGACCAGTGTCTTCTTGTCCAGTGCCGACAGCAGCCAGTTCATCGGCGGGTCGCTCGACAGCCCGGTTTCATACGCGAACACTCTGTGGCTCAAGTCCCCGAAACACTCTTCGATAGAATCGAACCCGGAGTTGGACCCGAACAGCGAGAACCACGGTGTCCAGATGTGCGACGGCACGATGAACGCCCGCTCGTCAATCTCGGTCACCCGCGCCAGCATCTCGTAGCTGGAAAGCGACAAGGTCGGCCGGCCGTCCGATTCCAGCTTGCCGTACCGGGCCAAGAGCGCGCTGACCTTCCGCGCCGTTTCCAGGCTGGGGACGAAGATGATGTTGTGAATCCGGCGCAGCCGGCCGTGCGCCGAGTAGATGTTGTTCACCTCGACGTTGATGACGAACGTCGTGTCCTTGTGCGAGTACAGCCCGTTGCCGGTCTCGGTCAGGTTGGCCGCAAGCGACTTCTGGTATTCCGGGTGGGTGAAGTCGCCGGTCGCGACCAGTTTGATGCCCTTGACCCTCGCGAACTCGGCAATCGCCGGGATGTCCATGTCCCGGCTCGTGGCCCGCGAGAACTTCGAGTGGATGTGCAGGTCCGCGATGAACTTCATTTTCGCTATTCTAGAACCGACCCCCGGAGTGTCAAGCCGACCTGCCGGGTCCGAAAAACGACATGGAATTCCCACCTCTAAGACTCTAAGACACAAAGCCCAAGAAAATAACCTTCACCCGATGGGTGCGGACTTCCCGGCGGAACGCGACACTACGACGTCCGTCCGTTCGCGGGTCGGTCTCTTTGAGTCTTTGAGTCTTGGTGGTGAATGTCGGCTTCTGCGACCGGGGACAATTCGTTCGGTTTCTGAACAGAGCGGCTTGACACGAAGACTATGAAGTCTATATTCATACCAGATGTGGATGATGGTGCAGCTTGGCACAACGGGGCAGACGCGCGTCTCGCGTCGCGGCCATCCCCGCCGGCTGTCATCAAGACCGAAAAACCAAGGAGGTCCCATGCAACACAAGATGCTCGTGACCGTAGTCCTCCTGGCCGGCCTGTCGCTGGCGTTCGCCGTCGAATCGGCCGAGTGCCCGCCCGCCGGCCAGCAAAACCCCTGGCACAGCCAGCCGGCGCTGGCGCCGGTGGATGACAACTCGTCCCAGGGTTCGTGCCGCGAACTCCAGACCGGTCAGACCGATTTCCTCAAAGTGTCCGGCCGGCCGGCCGGCCCGGTCGAGGCCGATGACGTCACGCGGTACCTGCGGCCGTTCATGGACTGGGGCGACGACGTCCGTGTCGGCGCGTCCGGTATGACCCCGACCTTCGGCAAGGTTTCGGCCGATGCCGCCGCCAACGGCGACATGTACGTCGGGCTGCTGGCGCCGGTCTCAGGAGTCGAAGACACCGTAACCATCTGGCGTTCGACCAACGGCGGCACCAGTTGGGCGTATTGGAGCAGACTCGTAGGCTTGGCTTCCACCGGCGGAATCCGCGACTTCGTGATGCGCGTCGGCTCGGACGCGAACGGAGACTGGGTATACACCTTCGCGCTGTACGACGGCGCGACCACCGACGGCGGGCTCTGGGTGCGCCGGAGCAGGCCAGACCTGTCCGGCTCCTCCTGGCGGCAGATCGTGGTGCGCGGCGACACGCTGCTGAACGTCGTGGCGGACCGCAACATCGAGACACCCCAGCATCTGTTCGTCGCCTTCCAGTCAACGGGCACCCGGGTGAGCTTCGCCAGCTCGGCCGACTCTGGCCAGACCTGGGGAAACTTCGGCTATCTCTCGACTGACCGGCGTCAGCCGACCATTTGCGCCGGCGGGGACAAGTACGTCTACATCGGCAGCCTGCTGAACAGCGACTCCTGCCGTATCCGGATGGGCCGTCACAACAACAACCTGATATCCGGCGGCACCTGGTCATTCGTCAACGTTGACTCGGGCGCCGACAACCGGTTCTACGACATCTCGGTCGCAGCCGACCGTACCGCGCCGGGTGCGTCTCAGTCGGCGATGGTTCTTTCCACCTATCGGTACAACCCGAACGGCAACGTCGGGCCGCGCTATGGCTGGACACTGAATGGCGGCACAAGCTGGGATGCCAGTTTCTGGCCGCCGACGAACCAGGGCCGTACCACGTGGGACTTCCGGTACCCGTACCTCCGCTGGGCGTACAACACCAACGCGTTCCGAGCCGTGGTCACGGGCATGGAACCGAGCACCAACTTTGACACGCTCTTCTACGCCTGGTCCCTGGGAACGTCACCGACCACCTGGGAAGGCCGCGCTACGCCCAATGACTACTCGATTACCGGCGAGTACGGCGCCAACATTGACTACTCGTCCGACGCCAGCGGCGGCTTCATCGCCTACCGCGAGTACGGCGCGAAGGACGTCTGGGTTGACGTGTGGGACTGGGTGTCCGGAGTCGAGGAAGGCAAGACGCCGGTGAACCCGGCCGCTGCCGGCCTGCCGACACTCCTCGGCCGCGACGGCGCGCTCAACCTCAGCCTGCCGGCATCGGCCCGAGTCAGGGCGCAACTCGTTGACGGCACGGGCCGGGTGGCGGAGACCGTGTACGACGGTCGCCTGGACGCGGGGGCACACCGCCTGCCCATTCCGACCTCAGGTATCGGCGAAGGCGTCTATTTCCTGAACCTGGACGTCAACGGCCGGCACCAATCCACCAAGCTCGTGCACGTCCGCTAAGGACCTAAAGAGAATCAGCGGGGAGGGCAACGCCCTCCCCGCTACAGTTCGAACCCGCGGCTAGTCCGACACCCGGGCGACCACCATCATCCTCGTGGTCAGCGGCCCGACCGGCAGGAAGCTGCCGTGGTTGAAGAACCGGACTTCATCGAACCCGGCCGCCCCGAGGCTTCGCCTGACTTCGTCGAGCGTGTAGGCGCGCTCCCGGTGCACCTCCTCATACTCGACCGGCTCGGTGCCGTCGCCCGCATCCTCCCAGAAGGTGATGTGGAGCGTCGATACGCGCGTGGCCTCGTCGTAAACGTTCTGCCACACCGAGCGAATCGGCCCGACCTGCCGCTCGCTTACCCGCGTGCCCCAGAAGGTCGAGAGGCTGTAGACCGTGTTCATGTCGAAGGTGAACAGCCCGTCTTCCTTCACTGCCCGCCGGACGCAGGAGAAGCACCGGACCAGGTCTTCCTCGCTCAGGAGGTAATTGATGCTGTCGTACAGCGAGATGGCGGCGTCGGCCGGCTCGTCCAGCCGGAAGTCGGTTATCTCCGCCTGGATGACGCTTATCGGCAGGGCGTCAATCTTTGAGCGCAGCACCGCGAGCATTTCGGCCGAACGGTCAACGCCGATGACCCGATACCCGCGCCGGGCGAGCATCACTGAGGGAATCCCGGTGCCGCAGGCGACGTCGAGGATTGTCTGGGGTTCGACCTTGAACCGGCGGAACACCTTCTCGACGTAGTCCACCCAGCCCTTGTAGTCAACGTAGTAGAGCATGAAGCGGTCGTAGAACCGCGCGAAGTCGGCAAACGGCGGGCTGGCCATGGCAAGCTGACTATAGAAAGCGCCTCCCGGCTGTCAACGCACAGGCCGGAGATTGACGCGGCACGGGCGGACTGTAATCTAGCCGGTCACGCACCAAAGGAGCACTCATGCCGCTTGCTGACTTGCGCCCACAGGCTGTCCGCCGCACGCCCGAGGAACTTGTCCGCCACCTGGGAAGTTTCAACCTCGACCTGCGTTTCTCGGCCGGCATCTGGTATTTCTCGCCGCCCGACTCGCGGTTCCATGAGAAGTACGGGCCGGACCTGGACATCCGAACGCGGCTCGACGTCGCGGCAAAGCTCAAGGACTACGGCCTCGGCGGCCTGGAAGCCCACTACCCGAACGAAATCAACGAAGAGAACGCTGAGACCTGGCGCTCGTTCTGCGACGACGTCGGCATCAAGCTGGTAACCATCGTCCCGCTGCTGTTCCGCGACCCGGACTTTCGGTGGGGCTCGCTTTCCAGCCCCTTGCCCGAAGCGCGGAAGAAGGCGATTGAGCTGACCAAGCGCTCGCTGGTGCTGAACCGCGAGCTTGAGACCGAGTTCACGGTCGTCTGGCCAGGAATTGACGGATATGAGAACCCGTTCGGCATGGACTTCCCTGCCATGCGTGACCGGTTCGCACGCGGCCTGGCCGAAGCGATGGACGCGGTACCGGGCGTGCGCATCGCGTTCGAGCCCAAGCCTTACGAACCGCGCGGCCGCATCATCTACGGCACGACGCCCGAAGGGATGCTCCTCTGTCACCAGGTCGAAGAGCTGTTGACGAACGACGACAACAAGCAATGGCTGGTCGAAGGCCACGCGCTGGTCGGCCTGAACCCGGAGTTCGGTCACGCGCTGATGGCCTACGAGGACCTGCCGTATGCCTACTCCTGGCCTTTGTCAGAAGGCCGGCTCTGTCACTTGCACCTGAACAGCCAGCCCCTGGGCAACTTCGACCAAGACCTGAACGTCGGAGTGGTCTCACCGGAACAAACCGAAGCGCTCTTGTACGTGCTCAAGATGCATTCGTACAAAGGTTGGTTCGGCATTGACATCAACCCGGAGCGCATGCCGGTCGAAACCGCCCTGCGTATCTCTATGGACGCGCTGCGAGCCGCGAATGACCGCGTGGAGAAACTGAACCATGAGGGGGTAGTGGATGCGACAAACAGGCCGGACAAGTCTCCAGGTTGGCTTGAAGGCTACCTGGTGCGTATGCGTGCTCCTGACCCGAAGAACCTGAGCGACTGGCCTCGTCCGAGATGAAACAGATGGTGCTCGGCATTGACATAGGAACCACCGGAGCAAAGGCAGTTCTTATTGATGCCTCCGGCACGGTGCTCGCCGAGCATACTACCGAGTACCCAATGGCCACGCCGCGGCCAGGCTGGGCCGAGCAGAATCCCGAGGACTGGTGGCAGGCAGCGGTCGCGAGCATCCGCAGGGTCGTCGCCGATTCAAAGGTCAACACACGGCAGGTAGCCGGGGTCGGCCTGACCGGCCAGATGCACGGGCTGGTGCTGCTCGACGAGCGAGACGAAGTCCTCCGACCCTGCATCATGTGGAACGACCAGCGCACCGCGAAGCAGTGTGCGGACATTACCCGTCTTGTCGGCTTTGACAAGCTCATCCGCATCACCGGCAAGCCGGCGCTGACCGGGTTCACCGCGGGCAAGATTGTGTGGGTGCGCGAGAACGAACCCGACGTCTATGCCCGCGCCCGTCATGTCCAGTTGCCCAAGGACTATGTCCGGCTTCGGCTCACCGGCGAGTACGCCATTGACGTTGCCGACGCTTCGGGCACGAACCTTTTGGACACCGGCCGCCGCGCATGGTCAGACGAGGTCGCCGGGACGCTCGACATTCCGATGGCCTGGCTGCCGAAAGTACACGAGTGCCACGAGGTCGTCGGCCATATCACTGCGCAGGCAGCGGCAGCAACCGGCCTGGCCAAAGGCACGCCGGTGGTGGCCGGCGTGGGTGACCAAGCCGCGCAGTCAATCGGTACCGGCATTGCGGACGAGGGTATGGTGTCGGTAACCATCGGGACTTCCGGCGTGGTATTCGCGGCGACCAACGCATACCGAGTTGACGCGACCGGCCGGCTCCACACCTACTGCCACGCCGCGCCGAATCGCTGGCACCTGATGGGCGTAATGCTCTCGGCCGGCGGCAGCCTGCGCTGGTTCAGAGACACCATCGCACAATCGCAAATCTCCAATCTCCAATCGGAAATTGGAGATCGGAAATCGGAGATTGGAAATTCATATGACCTGCTGACTGACGAAGCCTCCGGTGTCCCGGCCGGTTGCGAAGGCCTGCTGTTCCTGCCTTATCTCTCCGGCGAACGCTGTCCGTATCCTGACCCCGACGCACGCGGGGTATTCTTCGGTCTGTCTCTGCGTCACACCCGGCCGCACCTGACCCGCGCGGTCATCGAAGGCGTCACGTTCGGCCTGCGCGACTCGCTTGAGTTGCTCTGCGAGCTGCAAGTTACGTGTGCGCGTATCCGCGTTTCGGGCGGCGGCTCGCGTTCCCCGTTCTGGCGTCAGGTGATGGCCGACGTGTTCGGAACCGAGATCGTCACCGTCAACGTGACTCAGGGTGCGGCCTATGGCGCCGCGCTGCTCGCCGGGGTCGGAACCGGCGTATACGCGACAGTCCAGGAAGCCTGCACTCGCACCATCCGCGAGACGGGCTCTACCGTGCCGGGCCCGGACCGCCGAACCTACGAAGACTACTACCAGCGCTACCGGGCGCTGTATCCGAAGCTCAAGGACGAGTTCGGCCTGCTCGCCCGGACCGCCGAGAGACACCAGGAGGACGCCAGTGGAAATACTTGAGGTCAAAGGCACGGCAATCGCCGACGCGCAAGGTCAGCACGTCCGCCTGCGCGGGTTCGGGGTCGGCGGCTGGATGAACTCCGAGAACTTCATCAACGGCTACCCGGGATTCGAGTCCGGGCTGCGGGCCGCGCTCGCCGACGAACTCGGCAAGTCCAAGGCCAAGTTTCTCTGGGACCGGCTGCTCGACTACTTCCTCGCCGAAGACGACATCAAGCTGATGAAACAGCTCGGATGCACGGTCGTGCGCCTGCCGCTGAACTACCGACACTTCGAGACCGACGAGCAACCGGGCGCGTGGCTGGAAGCCGGCTTCGCGCGGCTCGACAAGGCAATCGGCTGGTGTCGCAAGCACGGCCTCTACGCGATTCTCGACATGCACGCCGTGCCCGGCTGGCAGGACCCGGACTGGCATTCGGACCATTACGGCCGGCTGACGCTCATCTGGTCTCGCCGCCAGTTCCAGGACCGGTTCGTCGCGCTCTGGGAAGAGTTCGCCCGCCGATACAAGGACGAAGCGGTCATCGCCGGGTACAACATCATGAACGAGCCGGTCACCGGAGTGCCGTACGGTTTCTTCGGCTATCCGTACGAACCCAACTGGGACGCGCTCAACCGGCTCAACCGCCGCACGGTCGCGGCCATCAGGAAGATTGACCCAGGGCACATCATCTTTCTTGAGGGCGACAAGTTCTCGGTGCTGTTTTCGGGCCTTGACGCGCCCTTTGCCGATAACCTGGTCTACTCAAGCCACAACTACGTCCGGCCCTGCCTCGGCATCGGCCCGTATCCCGGCGAATTTCTGGGCGCGCACTGGGACCGGGCGAAGATGGAATCGCACTTCGAGGAACAGGAAGGCACGCGGTTCTGCCGGCAACACGGCGTTCCACTCTGGGTCGGTGAGTTCGGCGGCGCTTTCGACGGCCCCGCTGCCGAGACCGCGTTCCGTCTCAAGGCGCTCGATGACCAGTTGTCAGTATTCGAGGAAGCCGGTGTGGACTGGACCATCTGGACGTGGAAGGATATGGGCATGATGGGCCTGGCGACCGTTGACCCGGAGTCGGAATACGGCCGGGCGGTCGCGCCGATACTTGCGGCCAAGCGCCAGCTCGGCACCGACTGCTGGGTATCGAACCAGCCCCAGTCGCCGGTGCAGGAACAGGCGGCCCGGCTTGCCGACATGGTCCTCGCGCGCCTGCCCGAAACCGGCGTGGACCGGCAGCTATTCAGGTTCTATGTCCAGCAGAGCCTTCTGTCCAACTTCGTGGGCGCGTTCATGCACCCCGTCTTCGCCCGCTGCTTCAAAGGCATGACCGAAGCGCAGATTGACCGGACCATGCAGTCGCTCGCGCTCGCCCGCTGCCGCATCAACGAGGGCCTGAAGAAGATACTGGTCAGGCACCTGTCTCATCCGTGACCCGCGCGCGCAACCCCGGCATCTTCCTCGCCTTTGACCTGGGCGCGGAGAGCGGCCGGGCGGTGGTCGGCACGCTCGCGGATGGCCGGCTGGCAATCGAGGAACTGCACCGGTTCCCGACCCGGCTCGTCCGGGTGAACGGCCACCTGCATTGGGACATCTGGCATCTGTTTGCTGAAATCAAGCGCGGGCTAGCCATCGCTGCGGCCCGGAACATCAAGCCTGATTCAATCGGCATTGACACCTGGGGCGTGGACTTCGCGCTGCTCGCCCGTGACGGCTCGGTTCTCGGACTGCCCTACTCGTACCGCGACCCGCGCACCCGGGGCGCGATGTCCGCTTTCTTCAAGCTGGTGCCGAAGCGGCGCATCTACGAGCTAACCGGCATCCAGTTCCTGCCAATCAATACCCTGTACCAGCTCTTCGCGGTGGCAAGAACCCGGTCGCCGCTGCTGGATGTCGCCCATGACCTCCTGTTCATGCCGGACCTGTTCAACTTCCTTCTGACCGGCAGGAAGCAGACCGAGTTCACCATCGCCACCACTTCTCAGCTCTATGACACCGGCAAGAGTGAGTGGTCCGTGGAGTTGCTCGAGGCCGTAGGCGTAAGTCCGAAGCCGATGCAGGATGTGGTCAAGCCAGGCACCGTCATCGGCAAGGTTCTGCCAGAAGTGTGTGAGGAAGCCGGGGTCCATCCGTGCCCGGTTGTCGCCACTGCCAGCCACGACACCGCGGCCGCAGTGGCCGCTGTCCCTGCCCGAGGCAATGACTGGGCGTACATCAGTTCAGGCACGTGGTCTTTAGTCGGGGTCGAGACCGACTGCCCGAATACCGGCCAAGACGCGTTCAAGCACAACTTCACCAATGAAGGCGGGGTCGGAGGCACGTTCCGGCTGCTCAAGAACGTCACCGGCCTGTGGTTGCTCCGGCGCTGCCTGGAGGAATGGCAAAAGGTGAGCTATGCCTCGCTGTTGCGCGAAGCCGCTCGCCTGCCATTCCCAAAGACCTTCATTGACCCTGACTCGCCGCTGTTCGCCTGCCCGGCGAGCATGACCCGCGCCATCGGTGACTATTGCCGCAAGTCCCGTCAGTCCGTTCCGGACACGCCGGCATCGTTCACCGGCGTCATCCTTGCCAGTTTGGCCTTGAAGTACCGGTTGGTGTTGGACGACCTGCGTTCGTTCCATCGCACGCCCGTCAGCCGAGTTCACGTGGTCGGCGGCGGTTCGAAGAACAAGCTCTTGTGCCAGATGACCGCTGACGCGCTCGGCCTGCCGGTGTTTGCCGGTCCGGCTGAAGCCACCGCCATCGGCAACATCATGGTACAGGCAATGGCGCTGGGCCAGGTGCCGTCGCTTGCCGAGATTCGAGAAAAGGTGCGCGACTCGTTCCGGCCGGTCGAATACCGGCCGCACCCGTCACCTGCCTGGGACAGGACCTATGCCCGGTTTCGCGAGATTATGGAGTAAGGAGGCGGTGTGAAACAGGAAACAGCCTACAGCCTGGCCCGCGCGCAGTACGCCGAAATCGGGCTCGACACCGAGCAGGCGCTTGGCCAGTTGGACAAAGTGGCCCTGTCCCTGCCCTGCTGGCAACTGGACGATGTCACCGGTTTCGAGCCCAAGCCGCGTTCGCTCGCGGGCTCCGGCCTTGCAGTCACCGGCGGCTATCCAGGCCGGGCGCGCAACGTCGAGGAGTTGCGCCGGGACGCGGACAAGGCGTTCTCACTCATTCCGGGTAGGCACCGGCTGAACCTGCATTCAATCTATGGTGAGTTCCCCGGCCGTGTCGAACGCGACCGGTTCGCTCCTGAGCACTTTGCGGGCTGGATTGACTGGGCGCGGGAGCGCGGGCTCGGACTCGACTTCAACGCCACCTTGTTCGCCCACCAGGAGTCCCAGACCGGCTTCACGCTCTCAAGCTACGAAGAGCCGGTGCGCCGCTACTGGGTCGAGCACGTCCGGGCCTGCCGGAAAACGAGCGCCCACATCGGGCGCGCGCTCGGGCTCTGCTGCATCCACAACCTCTGGATTCCGGACGGCCAGAAGGACATCCCAACTGACCGGTTCGAGCGTCGGGAACTACTCGGGCGCTCGCTTGACGAAATCTACGAGACGTCATACCCGGCCGGCGAGATGAAGGACGCGGTCGAGTCCAAGCTGTGGGGTATCGGGTCCGAGGCGTTCGTGGTCGGCTCACACGACTTCTACTCAGCCTACGCGCACAAGCACGGCCTTCTGCTCTGCCTCGATACCGGCCACTTCCATCCGACCGAGTCGGTCGCGGACAAGCTGTCGGCCATCCTGCAGTTCTCCAGCGAGCTGCTACTGCACCTCAGCCGCGGCGTGCGCTGGGACTCAGACCACGTGGTTCTCCTCGAAGACCCGTTGCGCGAGCTGGCGCAGGAGATTGTCCGCATCGGCCTCGGCCGGTTCCACCTCGCGCTCGACTTCTTCGACGCCTCGCTCAACCGGGTCGGCGCACTGGTGCTCGGGAGCCGGGCGGTGCTCCAGGCGTTGCTCATCGCCCTGCTCGAACCCAAACCCGACAAGGCCGACGACAATCTCTCCCGGCTGGCTCGGCTTGAGCAGGCAAAGTTCCTGCCCTGGTCAGCGGTCTGGGACGAACACTGCCGCCGGCACGACGTCCCGACCGGGATGAAGTGGCTCAATGACGTGCGCCAGTACGAGCGCGAAGTGCACAACAGGCGGAAGTAGAATGGGGCTGACAGCTTACGGCTCACAGCTAACAGCCTCGGACATGACTTCTGCCTTCTGCAATCAGGAACTGCGTCGGACGCAGCGAGCTTCTGACTTCTGACTTCGCCTGATGTTCTACGAGAACTCCCGCCCCTGGACCCGCTGGTGGT
>Ga0116202_10002306_pt1 | contig 11382 bp, 7 predicted proteins | sample LakKivw325mmetaG_FD_94479 | JGI IMG/M metagenome (GOLD analysis project Ga0116202, IMG submission 94479) | Anoxic lake water microbial communities from Lake Kivu, Rwanda to study Microbial Dark Matter (Phase II) - Lake Kivu water 325m metaG | ecosystem: Environmental > Aquatic > Freshwater >... | reverse complement strand
GGGGTTAATTCTATAACAGGTGCTTTTCTACTCATGCTGACAGTATACATAATATTACCTATTTATGCAAGCTGGCACTAGTACTTTGGTAATGTGAACAACGTTAAATTTTCGCAGGTTATAGTTCTTTGAGTATTCGACAATAAAGTGCTTATAAGTGCTCCAATGCAATATTTATCATTTTTAGTGCTTGTAGATACTTGACATGCACGACTCGTTTGATATAATGCTTATATAATCAGGAAAGGGAGTATTATGTAAATGGAACAGTTATTGACGCCGCAAGAGTTAGCTAAATACCTGAAGCTGAACCACACCACTATAATACGCAAAGCTCACAAAGGTGAAATCCCCGCCATAAAAATAGGCAAGCAATTCAGATTCGAAAAAGGCCAGATCGACAAATGGTTAACGCAGCAGATGGTGGGACGACAAGGTCAAATTCTGGTCGTTGACGATGAACTCCCCATAGGTCAGCTATTCAGAGACAGCCTGGAGAAAAACGGCTATCAGGTAACTGCTATGCGCAACAGCCTTGAAGCGCTGGAAATGGTTTCGAGACAACATTTTGATCTAATCTTCCTCGACCTGGCAATGCCGGAGCTCGACGGCAGCGAGCTTTTCCGGCAGATCAGAAAGATAGATAAACAGGTACCCATTGGCATCATTACCGGTTACCCCGATAGCGAATTGCTCAAGAAGGCCAAGGAACACGGCCCTTTCTTGATCATGATTAAGCCCTTCACCGGCGATGAAATATTGCAGGCAGTACAAACATTTAGTCAGCAATCATTTAACGGCGCCAAATAAAATTGCGAATCACGGATGGAGTAGCCGGGTCGGAACCATTGAACAGTAGACAAAAGAGAAAAGGGGGAATACCAAAATGGTTGTAAGTGCCGAAAGACGAGAGGACCAAAAACAAACCAGATATAGAGTATTGATTGTCGACGATGAACCTGCGATTCGCAATATTCTCGCCAGGATTCTAGCCAACAAAGGTCACAAGGCACAGACTGTTTCAAATGGTAAGGCAGCCTTAGCTATTTTACAGAACAGGGGCTATGACCTCCTGATAGCGGACATTAAAATGTCCGGGGTAAGCGGCGTCGATCTCTATGAGACATTAAAAAAGAAGTGCCCCGATATGGCTGCCAGGACTGTATTTATTACCGGAGATACCATGACCGAGGAAACCAGCGAATTCCTTAACTCAACCGGACGACCCTATCTAGCCAAACCATTCACACCAATGGAGTTTTTAACAACCATCGCTACCGCCCTATCGGGAAAATAAATTATAGGTGGAAATTATATGATAAAAATTTTAATTGTCCTCGAAGAAGAAGACGGCATAGATTTTCGGGCATATTCTCTCCAGATTTCCAACGGTTCAAATGACTTGCCTTTACACGTCAAAATGGATGATATGGTCGAGACTAATGAAGGTGCCCGCACGGGCAATAATTTATCGCAACCACATTCAACCGGCCCGGAACCAGGTACTGTCCCTTCCTTCGCCCAGCAGATTAAAAGGCCGCTGGAATCGAAACAAATATTTATGAACTAATCTATTTATGAGGGGAACGATTATGAGCAAAAAGGAAAAGGCTAAAATCCTGATAGTCGATGACGAGATGCGCGTCAGAGAAATCCTGTCCCGTAAATTAACGGATGATGGATATAACTGTCTGGCTGCGGCTGACGGCAATATCGCTCTTAAGATGTTGAGGGCTGATTCTGTCGAGCTCGTCTTACTAGACGTCATGATGCCGGGCAAAGCCGGCCCGGAAGTATTACGGGAAATTAAAGCTAAATATCCCGACACGGCAGTTATTATGGTGACAGCTATCGCCGACGTGCAGACCGCCATAGGTTTGATGAGGATGGGCGCCTATGATTACATTATAAAACCGGTGGAGTTAAACGTGCTGACGGTCAGCCTGGATAGGGCTCTTGAAAAAAGAAAACTCATAATCGAAAATCGCGACTATCAACAGCATCTGGAACAGAGAGTCGAAGAGCAGACCAAGAAAATACGGCAGTCGTTTCTTAATTCAACCACATCACTGGCCTACGCATTAGAAGCCAAAGACAAGTATACACACGGACATTCTGAGAGGGTCACCGAGATAGCCGTAGCTGTAGCCAAGGAAATGGCTGCCCCCAAATATATTGCTGAAAAAATTAAACTGGCCGGTCTGCTTCATGATGTCGGTAAAATTGGAGTCAGCGAAATGATATTAAACAAGCCGGGCAAGCTTACCGACGACGAATGGGAACTCGTCAAGGCGCATTGTGAGGTTGGAGAGCGAATACTGAGCCCCATAGTAGAGGATAGAGAAATTCTGGAAATGGTCAGGCATCACCATGAGCGTTTCGACGGCAAGGGCTACCCTGACGGGCTTTCCGGGGAACAAATGACCAAGGGCCTGGACATCATCGTTCTTACCGACACTTATTCCAGAGTGCTCTCGCAGGGAGCCATGGCATTGGCTGTAGCCGATGCGTACGACGCTATGACGTCTGATCGCCCTTACCGTCCGGCTATGCCTCACGAAGCGGCCTGTTCCGAACTGATCAGGGGTAAAGGCAAACAGTTCGCTCCGGTTATAGTGGACACTTTCATAAGCCTGATGAACAAGGGTAAAAAGACGGTCAAATTTATTCCGAAACTGAGAAAGACCGAGGTGAAGGTCTGACTAAGTCGGCTACATAACAGGACGCCATGTAGATCGGGACAGAAATGAAAAACGATGAGGTTTCGGAATCCAGAGCCAAAGAACAAGTCAAATTTATGGCTGAGCTAATAAAACGTGTTTCTCAGCCCATGATTATAACCTCAGTTGACAGGCATCTTCTGTGCTGGAATGAAGCTTTCACTAAACTAACCGGCTACCGCAGTAAAGAGCTGAGCGACCCGATTATAGATGCCGGTATTACCGCGCCCGAATGGCACGATAGTGAAGCCAAGGCCCTGGAAAAATTACAGCGAACGGGCAAGTCCCAGACATTCCAGAAAGAATACATCCGTAAGGACGGGTCGCGTGTTCCGGTAGAAGTCCTGATATATAAACTCAGCGAAGATGATAGCAACGCACAGTACTATATAGGACTCATCAGCGACATTACCGAGCGCAAACATCTTGAAGAAGAGCTGCAAAAATCAGAGAGCCATTATCGGACTCTAGTCGAAAGCGCGATCGAGGGTATTGTGGTAATTCAGGACGGAGCCATAAAGTTCGCAAATCCTGTCGTTGCGATTGGAACAGGCTATTCAGCAGCGGAACTGCAATCTATGTCCCTAAAAGAACTCCTTTGTCCAGGCAATGAAAAAGCCACGATAGAATCGATTAGCAAACCGGTCGCTCCCGGGACCTTGCTTGTCGTACCCCAGGTAAAAATAGGTACGAAAACCGGCGATGTTCGGTTGATTGAATCTACTATCACATCCATTGTCTGGGATGACAAACCTGCAAATCTAAACTTACTGAGAGATATTACGGAGCAAAAGAGACTTGAAGCATATTTGGAAAAGGAACGGAAGGAATCCAAGACAATTATAGATTCTGCCCCGATAATCGTCTTTTATAAAGATGAGAAGGGAAGATTTGTACGCGTTAACAAGGCATTTGCTGATGCCCTTAATATGTCCCAAGAGGAATTTTTAGGAAAAACGGTTTTTGACTTGTATTCAACCGAGATCGCCCGCTCAATGACAAAGGACGACCGTGAAGTTCTTAAATCAGGACGGCCCAAGCTTAATATTGTGGAACAATACGAATCCGCGAGCGGTATACGGTGGGTACGAACAGACAAGGTTCCGATTTTCGAAAAAGATGGCATGCCAATTGGACTGGTTGGCTTTGCGCAGGACATCACCGAGCAAAAGCAAATGGAGGAGTCTTTAAAACAATCAGAAGAGAGATATCGCACCATTTTGGACGATATGCAGAATGCCTACTTCGAGGTCGACCTTGCGGGTAATTACACATTTGGCAATGAGTCGCTATATCGATACCTTGGCTATTCTCCTGACGAGCTCCAAGGGGCTAGCAATAGAAAGGTCATTCCTGCCGACGACGCAGAAATGCTAGCTCAGAAGTTTAATCAAATCTATCGCACAAAGACGCCAATCAACAACATTGTCCACAAACTGATTAAGAAGGACGGCAGTACAGGCCTAGTTGAAATCGCCGCCTCTCCTTTACGAAATGAGAAGGGTGAGATAATTGGCTTTCGGGGGGTCGGTCGTGATATTACCAACCGCATACAAATGGAGGAATCTTTAAAGAAATCAGAAGAGAAATATAGGTCTATCCTGGAACAAATGGAGGAAGCCTACTATGAAGTGGACCTTTCGGGCAACTATACTCTCTTCAACGATGCGATGTGTCACCAATTGGGATATGCCAGAGAGGAATTAATGGGGCTTAATTATAAGGCTTACGTGGCGCCTGAGGATATTATCAAAGCGTGGCAGGCCTTCAACCAGGTATATCGTACGGGCAAGCCGCTCCAAGCATTTCTTGAAAAAACTATTAGAAAAGATGGAAGTTCGCTGATATTCGAGACCTCGGTCTCCCCCATAAGAAACGAGGAGGGAGAAATAACCGGTTTCAAGGGAGTCGGCCGTGACGTCACCCAACGCATACAGATGGAGGAAGCTCTAAGGCAGTCAGAAGAAAAATATCGAACTATTCTGGAGGACATGGAAGAAACTTACTACGAGAATGACCTTGCCGGCAACTTCACCTTTTTTAACAATGCATGCTGCCGACAGTTGGGTTATTCCAAAGAAGAGCTAAACGGAATGAGCTATAAGGTCTACACACACCCTGAGGACGTCAGCAAGTTGTTTCAAATCTACAATCAGCTATATCGTACAGGCCAATCTGCTAGATTGTTTACCGTCAGGGAGATTAAAAAAGACGGAACGCAAATAGTTGCCGAAATCTCAGCCATGCCCTTGCGAAATGAGACAGGTGAGATCACTGGCTTTCGAGGAGTTTCTCGTGATGTCACCGCACGCCTGCAAATGGAGGAAGCTTTAAAGAGGTCGGAGGAGAAATACAAGTCAGTACTGGAGCACATGGAAGAGGCTTATTCGGAGGTAGACCTTGCCGGCAACTTCACCTTTTTTAACAATGCACTTCTTGGACATTTGGGCTATTCCAAAGAAGAGCTCCTGGGTATGAACTATAAGGTCTATACCGCACCTGAGAATGTTGAAAAAGTGTTTCAGGCCTATAACCAGGTATATCGAACGGGTCAGCCGATTAAAATATTTGCTATCGAAGAGACTAGGAAAGACGGAACGCACATGGTCGCCGAAATATCGGTATCCCCGTTGAGAGATGATTCGGGCAAGATAACCGGCTTTCGGCAGGTCAGTCGTGACATGACCGAGCGTGTACAGATGGAGGAGGACTTAAGGCGCTCCGAGGAAAGATACCGGACTATGATGGACGAGATGCACGATGACTATTTCGAAGTCGATCTGGCCGGCAACTACACTTTTGTAAACGACGCACTCTGCCGTAGCGCGGGCTATACCAGAGAAGAGATTATAGGCAAGGGCTATGGATTAACCTATCCTGATGATGCTGCTGCCAAATTAATTTATAAAGCTTTTAATCAGATGTATCGCACAGGCAAGCCAGTTAAAAACCTCACCCAATCATTTATTCGCAAGGATGGTAGCACTGGAACGTCTGAACTCTCTGCTTTCCCCATGAGAAACGAGAAAGGCGAAATTACCGGCTTTCGGGGTGTCAGTCATGATATTACCGAACGCAAACTGATGGAAGAGGCTTTAAGACGCTCCGAGGAGAGATACCGGACTGTTATGGACGAGATGGAAGAGGGTTATTATGAAACCGATTTAGCCGGCAATTACACCTTTTTCAATGATGTTATATGTAAAAAGTTAGGTTATTCCAGAGAAGAGCTAATGGGATTGAATTACCAAGTTCACACACAGCCCGAAGACGTTAAAAAAATATCTGAGTTCTATTCTGAAGTGTATCGTACGGGTAAGCCGCTTAAATGGTTTTCTCCGGCACAGATCAGAAAGGATGGAACGCGGCTATTTGCCGAAGACTCGGTCTCTCTCTTGCGGAACGAGAGCGGAGAGATCATCGGATTCCGCGGCGTCAGCCGTGATGTCACCCAACGTATGATGATGGAGAACGCTTTAAGACGCTCCGAAGAGAGATATCGGACTGTTCTGGAAGACATGGAGGAAGCCTATTATGAATTGGATATCTCCGGGAACTACACTTTCTTCAATGATGCGCTGTGCCGCATGCTGGGCTATTCCAGAGAAGAACTAATGGGAATGAACTATAAGGTTTACGTACCATCTGAGGATGTTGACAGAGTATTTCGGGCTTTCAATCAGATGTATCGTACAGGAGAGCCGCTGACAGGGTTTCCTATGGAACGTATCAGAAAGGATAAAAGCAGGATATTCACCGAAACAACAGGCCTTCCCCTTCGGGATGAGAACGGAGAGATTATCGGCTTTCGAGGGGTCATCCGAGATATTACCGAGCGCAAGCAGGCGCAGGAGGAGTACCGGACTATTATCCGTACCGCCATGGATGGCTTCTGGCTTACGGATTCGCAAGGACGCTTTTTAGATGTTAACGAAGCGTACTGCAAACTAATCGGTTACAGCCGCGATGAGCTTCTTGACATGTCAATTTCTGATATCGAGGCGGCGGAGAAACCTGAGGATGTTGTCAAACGCATCCATAAGATAAAAGAGGTTGGTTATGATGTCTTTGAGACCGTCCACAGAAGTAAGGATGGCACAATTATCGACGTCGAAGTTAGAGTCAACTATTTACCGATCCGTGACGGGCGGTTGTTCGTGGCAATCCGTGACATCACTCAGCGCAAACAGGCAGAAGAGGAACGAAAACAGCTGGAGCTTAAAGCTCAGCTTGCCAGCCGGCTGGCATCTGTCGGCGAGCTGGCTTCAGGAGTCGCTCACGAGATAAATAATCCGCTGACCGGAGTCATAGGCTATGCCCACTTACTGCTTGCCAGAAAGGATATTTCCCGAGACGCCAGGCATGATCTGGAGATTATAAATGAAGGTGCACAGCGTGTTGCCGGCATCGTTAAGAAATTGCTGGCCTTCGCCCGCCAGGCCAAACCGGAGCAGCGATACGTTAACATAAACGAGTTGATACGCAACACGCTCGAATTACGAGCTTATGAATTATCTGCCAACAATATTAAAGTTGCACTCCAGCTCACACGCGATATGCCAATGACTATCGCCGACCCGGGTCAGCTGCAGCAGGTGTTTCTTAACCTCATTATCAATGCCGAAACTGAGATGAAGCAGGCGCACGATAAAGGTAGACTAACCATAAAGACCGAGAAAATGAACGGCACCATGCGAATAACATTCAAAGATACCGGCCCGGGTATACCTAAGGAGAACCTGGAGACAATATTCGACCCGTTCTTTACCACCCGAGAAGTCGGGCAGGGTACGGGCCTAGGACTCAGCGTCTGCCATGGAATAATAACCGCGCACAACGGAAGGATATGGGCTGAAAGCGAGCCGGGTAAGGGGGCTAGTTTTGTCATTGAGCTACCTCTGGTCACTGAAGAAACACAGGTTGAATCCACTGAGGCTATGTTTGAAGAGCCTGTTAAAGTCGCCAAAGCCAAAATACTGGTGGTGGATGATGAGCCGGTGATACGGCAATTGATAAGCAAGGTATTAGGAGAGCAGGGACATACGGTGGAGACCGTGGACAATGCTGCAGCCGCATTGAAAATGGTCAAGTCCAAGAGGTACCGCCTCATATTGCTGGATATCAAGATGCCCGGTATGAGCGGGGTTGAACTATACAAGCAGTTTCAGAAGATAGCCCCATCGCTGACGAAGCGGGTAGTCTTTATTACCGGCGACGTTATGGGGAAACGAACTATTTCCTTCCTTAACAAAACTAAAGTGCCGTATATGATGAAGCCTTTCGATGCCAAAGAATTAAGGGCTGAGATAAACCGCATACTCGCCAAAAAGTGATTTCTCAGTTCAGCCCGGCATAACACCCTGATCCACTAATTCCATATCTCACACCATATCGTTTTTGTGATTTTCGGGAGGGAGCGACTTCCTCGGTTCAAATAGCCTAAGCCCAAGCTTTGGAAGTATAATGTATGCGTGATTTCCTTTTCCAAACTATTGTGCGATGCCGTTGAGCCGGGTGACGGCCTCCGTTACAACAGTGAAACTCAACTCACCGGTAAGCAAGCACCCATCGTGGTTTGGAACTGTACCAGTAAATGTAATCTCCGCTGCGTTCACTGCTACAGCAGCGCCGGCAATAAAGAATCGGTAAAAACACTGACTACCGAGCAGTCAAAATCGTTCATTCTGGACCTGGTCGAGTTCGGCGTTCCGGTCATTCTATTTTCCGGCGGCGAACCGTTACTGAGACACGACATATATGAGTTGGCCCACTTCGCCAGGGAGCAGGGCCCCAGAACCGTATTATCCACGAACGGCACCCTTATTTCAGGAGAGACAGCCAGACAACTAAAGGATTCGGACTTCGCCGAGGTCGGCATCAGTCTAGACGGCACCGGGGCTAAAAACGACCTGTTTCGGGGGCAGGACGGTGCCTACGATGCAGCCTTACAGGGCATCAGGAACTGCGTCTCCCTGGGATTAAGAGTCTCACTCAGGATGACCATAACCGGGGCTAACTATACGGAAATTCCGGCTATATTCGATCTGCTGGAACAGGAAAGGATAGGGCGGGTCTGTTTTTACCATCTGGCTTATGCCGGGCGGGGACGCAATCTATCAAAGAACGACCTGAATCATTCACAGACCAGGCAAGTGGTAGACCTTATTTATGACCGGACTCTAGACCTGTACAAGCGAGGGCTCAAGAAAGAAGTGCTCACTGTCGACAATCACGCGGATGCCGTCTACTTGTATCTCAGGCTGAAAAAAGACGAACCAGCCCGTGCCGAAAAGGTGAAAACTTTGCTGCGCGCCAACGGCGGCAATAATTCAGGCATCCGTATCGGGGCTGTCGATGAAGTCGGAAACGTTCACGCCGACCAGTTTTGGCGGCACCGCTCCTTCGGCAATGTAACCAGGCGGAAGTTCGGTGATATCTGGATGGACACCTCGGATGCCCTGATGCGCGGATTGAAGGACAGGAAAGCTTTACTCAAAGGCCGATGCTCTACGTGCAGATATCTGGACATGTGCAACGGTAACCTTCGGGTGCGAGCCGAGGCAATTTACGGTGACGTCTGGGCCGAAGACCCCGCCTGTTATTTGACCGACACCGAAATCAGGGGAGGGCAATAAATCATGACGCCCGAACTTAGACTGGTCGCCTGGGAGTTAACTAGAAGCTGCAATCTCTTTTGCGCTCACTGTCGGTCGGCTTCCACGCAGGGCAAGTTCGATAGTGAGTTGTCCACAGAAGAATGTCTCCATGTGGTAGATGATTTAGCGGAAACAGCTAAACCGGTTCTGATTCTGAGCGGTGGTGAGCCGCTGCTGCGCCCCGACCTCTTCTTAATAGCGTCTCACGCTGTAGACAGGGGATTGAGAGTGACCATGGGTACCAACGGTACCTTGATCACCGATGAAATCGCGACCAAGTTGAGGGCGGTTCCCATTTCCAGGGTAGCCGTGAGCATAGACTTCCCCAAAGCTGAGCTCCAGGACAAATTTAGGGGCCAGGTGGGGGCCTTTCAGCACGCTCTCTCTGGAATAGCTCGATTACAGCAGGCAGGCATAGAAATTCAAATAAACAGCACTGTCACCAGGCTTAATATGAATTACCTCAATGACCTCCTTAACCTGGCGCTTGACTCGGGCGCAGTTGCTTTTCACCCTTTTATGCTGGTCCCGACAGGCAGGGGCAAAGGGCTGGAATCTGTAGCCATGTCGTCGGCTGAATATGAGCAGACGCTTAACTGGGTGTACGACCGTCAGAAAGAACTGGGCGACAGGATATTTTTCAAACCGACCGATGCCCCTCATTACCAGCGAGTAGTAAAACAGAGAGACAGAAACAATAAAGTAACGGGAATCTCTTCCGGGCACAAACAGGCGGCTAAACATGGGGCTATGGACTCGATGACGCGCGGATGCCTGGCCGGCATTAGTTTCTGTTTTATCGGGCATCGTGGCACAGTACAGGGATGCGGCTATCTCGACGTAGCGGCCGGGAATGTAAGGGATACGAGATTCAAACAAATCTGGGAGCACTCACCATTATTTAACCAACTAAGGGACCTATCTAATATAAAGGGAAAATGTGGTGCCTGCGAATATAAAAATATCTGTGGCGGCTGCCGCGCCCGGGCTTATGAGGCTACAGGCGATTACCTTCAGGAAGAGCCTTACTGTATATATCAACCCGCATTGAAAAAGAGCAAATAGCAGCATTATGGAACTCGATAAGATCGATAAGGACCTACTGAATATCATCCAGTCCAAATTTCCACTGAACGAGCGACCCTACTCTCTGCTGGCAGCAAAACTGGGAATATCCCCCGGCGAAGTCATACACAGAATCGAGAGACTGAAAGCCGCACGAATAATCCGACTTATAGGTCCGGTACTGAATCCAGGTAGGCTCGGCTACCGGACGACGCTGGTCGCTGCCATGATATCGGAAACAGACCTGGATGAAGCAAACCGGATAATCGTCAAAAATTCAATGGTAAGCCACTGCTACCAGCGCGACCACGATTTCAACCTGTGGTTCACGCTGGCTTTACCGGTCACCGAAGATATGGATAGAGAAACTCGTAAGTTGGGAAACAGTATTGGGGCTAAAAAGATAATCAGCTTGCCGGCGCTGAAAACCTTCAAAATAGAAGCGCTCTTCGGCATAGCAGGTACTCGCCTTAATCCTCTGCCAGCCCCGAAAACAGCCAATGCCACTTCCCAATCCAGTAACGAGACAAACCTGTCTAACATCGACCGCAGCGTTATCAATGCCCTTCAAGATGACCTGCCCTTGATTGAGCAGCCGTTCGACTTTATTTCAGACAAGCTGGGAATGTCTACAGAGGAGTTACTACTCTATTGTCAGAACTTATTGCAGCGAGGAATCATGCGCCGGTTCAGCGCCGCCGTCAATCACAGCCGGCTGGGGTTTACAGCTAACGCCATGACCTGCTGGCGAGTCTCTCAAATAGAGGTAGATACGGCCGGCAAAAAAATAGCGTCCTTCGGTGAGGTTAGCCACTGCTATGAGAGGCAGATAAACTCGGTCTGGCCCTATAACCTGTTTGCCATGGTCCACGAGCACAGCAGAGAGAATTGTCTAGCCGTAATTGATAGAATAAGTATAGAGTCGTCGGTCAATAATAATG
>Ga0116202_10002304_pt1 | contig 11393 bp, 4 predicted proteins | sample LakKivw325mmetaG_FD_94479 | JGI IMG/M metagenome (GOLD analysis project Ga0116202, IMG submission 94479) | Anoxic lake water microbial communities from Lake Kivu, Rwanda to study Microbial Dark Matter (Phase II) - Lake Kivu water 325m metaG | ecosystem: Environmental > Aquatic > Freshwater >... | reverse complement strand
CGGTGGTGGTCCAGCTATTGCCGTCGTAGGTTCCATTGGTGGCCGGGACATAATCACCAGTGGGCACAGAAGCGTTATAGACGGTGTAGGAGGTTGCACCGGGAACAGGATCCCAGGTGATCGTGAGCTGGTTGCCAGTCATGGAAATGGTCACATTTGCGGGGGTTTCCGGTCCATATTGATAGAAATACAGGTTGTCCAGATATACGGTGCCCAGGGGACCTTTGGACAGGATGTATTGGGCCAGATTACCAGTGATATCCATATCGGCGAAATAAGTCAGCGGAATATCGTAGGAAATCCACTGTGCGGTGGGCGGATCGGGATAGGAGAGTTCGTGCTCGGTGTCATCTCCACCGGCATAGGCTCCATCGGCTCCAAAATCCACCAACTTGATCTTGAAGGTGTTGGAATCGGGCGTCCAGATATCGAGATGCAAATGGGTCATGCCGGAGATATCGAGCAGGTTCGGACCCACGGTCTCGATCCCCACAAAGTTCACATTGCTGTATTTTTTCACAGGGTTATCGGCAATGACCAGGTCTTCCAGTATACCCTGAGACCAGGGGGTAAGCCAAGTGTCCACGGGAACATCGGTGTAGGCATCACTGAACAGCGATATCACCTGATCGGGGTTATGAGTTGGCACAGGCGGAGCGGAATTGGGATACATGATGGCAAAGTCAACCGTGTAGGTCTTGGTGGTGATGCCATCTTGAGCGGTAACCAGCACACTGGCTGTTCCAGGGATGGCAGGTGACTGAGTGATGATATAGCTGGCATTGGGATCGGTGGTGGTGACCCCGGTGATCTGGGGAACGACCACAGTGCCTTCCAGCAGGCCATAGGTATAGTTCTCGGTCAAAGGAGCGAAGCCGGGGATGGTGTTGCCATCAACCTGGAGGTCGCTGAGGGTGGCATCCGTTCCCTGAGCGGTGGGGTATTTCCAGAAGTAGAGGTTATCCAGCCAGACCTCTCCATTGCCTTCCACCTTGAACTGGAAGACGTTGCTGAGGTTGACCGGCGGCACGAAAAAGCTAAGCGGGATATCATTACTTACCCATTCACCGGGAAAGATCGTGAACACATGCTCTGTCTCCGCACCCGGACTGATCAGATAGATACCCAGATCGGTGGATGTTACTGTCCAGAAATCCACATGGAGAAAATCGTAGGCAGAGACATCCTGGTTGGTGAATTCCGTCCCTTGGTAGTTGAGGTTTTGATAGTGTGGGGTGTTGTTGCCAGCGATCATTTCATCAACCGTTACAATGGTGGTCTGGCCCCAGTTGGGGTTGAAATTGGTGCCCGGCAGGTTGGTATAGGCATCGCTGTAGATGGAGATCACGTCCTCCGGTTCATGGGTGGGAACGGGCGGAGCATCATTGGGAGCTGTTTGCAGAACAAAGTTTACGGTGTAGGTCAGGGAGGTTACCCCATCCTCGGCAGTCACCACCACTGTGGCAGTTCCAGGTACTGACAAAGCTTGGGTGATATCCATGTTGGCATTGGGATCATTAGTCGTGGCTGTGACCACCGGCGTTCTGGAACCAAGCACTTGGTAGGTATAGCTATAGATCGTGGGGGAGAATCCGGGGATCGTGGCATTATCCACCCGCAGATCGCTGAGCGTGGCATCGGTGCCCGTTCCGGCTGTGAAGAAATAAACATTGTCCACATACACGGTGTTGGGGTCCCCGGAGATGATCAACTGTGCCAAATGAGCCCGGGTGACCAGGTTGGTGAAGTCGGTGAGCGGGATGTTGTAACTGATCCAGGATTCGCTGACCAAGGGAGGAGTGGAATTGGCATTAAAGGTTAGTTCATGCTCCACATCATCGCCGCCACCCCAGACACCATTGGCACCAAAATCCACCAGTTTGATCTTGAACACCGCCGGCAGAGCAGTGGGATCGGGAGTCCAGATATCCATATGGAAGTGGGTCATGGCAGTGGCATTGATGGTCTGTGAGACAAATTCGATCCCCGCAAAGACCAGATTGGTATATTTTTTGGTGTCATTTCCAGCAATCTGCACATCCTCCACATCCGCCATATCCCAGTCGGCAGACCAGGTATCCACCGGCACATTGGTGTAGGCATTACTGAACAGCGAGATCACATAATCCGCATTGACAGTGGGTGTGGGGACGGGTTCATCCGGCGACGGGATGGGTAGTTGCTCTGAAAAAGTGATATTGTCGAAATAGACCACATTGTCGGTTACCCTGCCGGCCAGGTCAAAATCCGGGAAGATGATGATCTGATCGTTGGTTTCTCCAATCCGGCTGGAAAAATCGAAAGTAAGCTCCTCCCACTGGTTGATCAGGGTGTTCGCCACCTTGATCTCTCCGGAGGAGGCCCCGCTGGCAGAGGCGAACTTGATGCCCACATCGCTGATAACGGTCTTGTAGACCATCATCCGGACAGTGCAATTGTTGGTATCGAAGGTGAAAGTCCCGATATCAGAACCGTGCTGGGATTCGCATCCAGCCCAGGGTTGCCCGGCCTCCAGGGCTGTGAACTGAGCCACAGTTGCCGAAGTATTGATCCCGGTCTGATGAGGATTAGCCATGATCTGCACCGGAGGATTGGTGGCATTCTCAAATACCGTCCAAGTCCAAGTGGCACCATGGCCACCCGGCTCGAAATCGATCGGTGCGTTTTGCGCAAACATCAGGGAGCTCATCGAAATGATGATTATTGCCCCGATAAGCATGATTTTGTTTCTCATTGTTCTCTCCTTGTTAAGGATTTGATTCCAATTGGTTTGGTGTTTTCTTTTGCACATAGTTTGTAAAAGATGCCTTGGGCGTGCGGTCGGCATAATACACTCCCCAATTCTTCTCGATCTCATTGGGGCCGGTTGATTCGCCTCCGCCTTTCCAAGGTTCATCGAAAACTTCGAACAGATAGGTGACAACCTTGTTTTCCTGCACCCACAGATCAAGCTCAAGCAGGAAGGCCTCCTGGGCCGGGATGCCCACTTCTCCCTTGATCAGGGTACCCTGCTCCCCATCCCCCTTCTTGGTTGGATCATAATTGGTCGCCCAGCCGATTTCTCCCAACACCAGCAGTTTTCCAGGATGCAGCTGCTGAACCTGCTGATAGGTCTGATCCAGCCAGGGGATCGCATTTTGAAGCGTTTTACCGTTCCAGAGGGGATAGATGTGGGTTACGATGAAATCCAGTTCCTCCGCCACTGCCTTGCTTTCGGGTTTGTTCCAGAAGTTGTAATCATCGGCTGTGGTAATGGGTACCGTGGTATGGTTCCGGCCGGCACCGCGGCCATTCGCCCGGTATTTGCGATCCTCCAAAGCCAGGGCGCTCCGGCAATGGAAGTTTGTTACGACCAGATCACCTTCTACAGCACTACCCACCCCACCATCGACGCCGTGCAGTGGGACGACTTTCCCAGCGGACGGACAATCCTGTTTGCCAACCGCACCTGGCGGGTGAAAGGACCGGGATTCTATGGGCCAGGCCCCAATAATTTCAGCCCGCTGCCCGAACATGTCTGGGTGGATGCGGAAGACCGACTGCATATGACGATCAGGCAGTCAGGCGGTGTCTGGTATAGCACTGAAATTACTCTTAACGACTACCTTGGCTATGGAGATTACATTTTCACCACCCTTGGCGCGCTGGACCAACTCGACCTGCGCTCCGTCCTGGGCCTCTTCCTCTGGCAATACAGCACCTTTTGGGATCCCGCCCAGGCCTGGTGGAACCCCTACAACGAGATAGATGTTGAATATAGCCGTTGGGGAACCGCTGGCAATGAGATCGGCCAATTTGTAGCCCAGCCTTGGGACTGGGTGGGAAACATCGTTCGTTATGATGCCGTATTCGGCCCCGGAGAGCTATCCAGCCATGCCTTCCGCTGGCTGCCCGACCGGGTGGAATTTCGCTGCTGGCGTGGCGGACCGCAGGATGAAGCACCGCAGAATCTGATCTTTTCCTGGACCTACTCCGGGCCTCATATCCCACGCCCGGAGCAGCCCCGGGTGCATATCAACCTCTGGTATGCGGGGTCTCCCCCCTCCACCCAGCAGGAGGTGGTGATCAGTGGATTCACCTTCACTCCCGCCGGTGGGAACACTGGTACCCCTGAAGAAATTTCTCACCTGGTGCCCTTTGATTTGAGGCAGAATTTTCCCAATCCCTTCAATCCCTCCACCAGCATCGAATTCATACTCTTGGAACCCACCCGGGTCAATCTGGAGATTTTTGATCTGAAAGGCAGAAAAATAGCCACCCTGGCCGAGGGACACAAGTCCGCGGGTCGCCACACCGTGGAATGGAACGCCCGGGATCAGGCCAGCGGCATCTACTTCTACCGCCTGCGCACTGAAGCCGGAACCATCACCCGCCGGATGCTGCTGCTGAAATAGCCCCACAACCAAGCCCAACAGACACTCACGGGCCACACTCCTTTCCCTTGCTCCAATCCCTCCCGTTAGCATTACGGAATCATTACGGAGTCATTACGGAGTTAATCCGTAATGACTCCGTAATGATTCCGTATTGCTAAGGGGAACCAACTGAATTTTCAGACCGGAAACTCCCGGTAGAATGATGCGTAAATGCCCCGCTTTCCACTGGCCCCCGGAATTGCCACAACTGCCAATACATTGGCAATAAAGCGATTACTGCAAGTCGGCGGGAAGGCAAAAACCTGTGTTCAGAGGCTGCAAAAGAACACAACAGACATCCAAAGGCCAGGCTATTCACAAAGTCAGAAATTGTATTTTCGCAAATCCGAAGAGAAATACCTTGACAGAGAAGCGGGACGAAACAACTATCGATGTATTATGGATGGATTTACACGCCAATAAGTGTAACTGAATGTAGCAAGGACAGTAACAAAAATCGAAGCAAACCCAGAGCGCGGCGTCAGCCCGATGAGGTGAACGATGCAGAATCGGCCCGGTGAGGCCCAGATCAGAATTCGGGGCCAGCGATTGTCATTTTCTGGCGGAAGGATTAAACCGCGTTCAGACCAGAAATCCTCAGAGGCGGGGTCAGGGCCGTCGAACAGGGCAATACAGGCTTTAATGTCCACAAATGTCATCGCGATTGCACAAAAAAACCGCGTATTGCCCTCCTTTCTTGATTTTAAAGCTGAGCCGCCCACGCCTTCGGTCCAAGGCGCCAAGGCCAATTTCCACTCATCCCCAACAAACAAGCCCCAAGGAGTTCCACATGTATAAGTATTTGTTTATTCTGATGTTGTGCCTGTCGATGATCCCCTATAACGCGGCAGATATCGTGCTCAGCAATCTCACTGCTCCCGGGCAAAAACCGGCGGAAACGGCTGCCCCCACCAGCACCGAGCCCGCTCCGGCAGTTGCCACAGCCACCGCGTCCGACACCGAGAAAAGCGTTGTCAAGGATGTGAATCCTCCCCAGGTGCCCATCAACCCCGATGATTTCTTCAAGATCGTGGACAAGAACGAGCCCAAGGAGGAAAATCCGGTTCAGGAAACCGTTCCGGTGGAAAAACTTCCGCAGCTCATCAACCGCGAAGACCCCGTGAAGCGGATCCCTGCCCCTGAACCGGAGCCACCCAGGCTCCAGCCCAAGTTCATCACCGGTACCGAACCCCGTGAAGACGAAGCCCCGGGCGTCCAGCTCGATCCGAACGACTTCTTCAAGATCGTGGACAAGAACGAGCCCAAGGAGGAGAACCCGGTCCCGGTGACCATGGATCCCAACGATTTCTTCCAGCTCACCGATAAGAACCTGGTGAAAGACAAAGGTATGTATGACGATCCGCAGCCTTCCGCGACAACTCCAGCGCCCAAGGCAAAGGTCCGGGAAAGCGTCCCTGCCCGGGACAGCGGCGAACCCATCCGCGTGGATCCGGACGCCTACGAACCGGACAACTCCGCCTCCCAATACACAACGATAACGGTACATTTCACCCTCCAAACCCAGAATCACACCCTGCACACCACCACCGACCAGGACTGGTACCGCTTCTACGCCTACACAGGCCGGGATTACCACTTCTACTCCACCGGTACCATCGATACCGACATCTACCTCTATGAGGATAACGGCACCACCCTGCTTGCCTATGACTGGGATAGTGGGGCCGGCACCAATTACGACCTGGTCTTCACCCCCACCACCAATGGCTACTACAAACTGAAGGTGGTGGGCTACAACGGCGGCGGCAACGGCGTGGGCGCCTATGTGTTCTGTTATATCTTCGAAGCGGACCCGGACATCTACGAGCCGGACAACTCTGCCTCGCAGTTCACGACGCTCTTTCCCATGACCTTTGATCGTATCCAAAACCATACCCTGCACAGCACCACCGATGAGGATTGGTACCGCTTCTACGGCATCTCCGGAATGACTTACACCTTTTGGTCCACCGGCAATACTGACTCACGGGTCTATCTCTATGAGGACGATGGGACCACGCAACTCGCCTGGGACGACGATAGCGGGACTATCAGGAACTTCAGCCTGCCATTCGCACCCACAGCCCATGCCTGGTACAAACTCAAAGTGAATGGCTATGCCGGGGCGGTGGGAGCCTATACCTTTTATTACACTTACACGGCACCCGCGGATAGCTATGAGCCGGATAACAGCGCCTCTCAATACACATGGCTGTATCCCAATTCCACCAACCAGATCCAGGACCATACCCTGCATAGCGACACCGATCAGGACTGGTTCCGGTTCTACGGCTACACTGGCAGATACTACACCTTTTACTCCACCTACAACACCGACACCGTGCTCTATCTCTATCAGGATAACGGAACCACGCTTATCGATTGGGACGACGATGACGAGGAAGGCCTGAACTTTTACCTCCAGTTCGCGCCCACCGCCACTGCCTACTACAAGCTGAAAGTGGTTGGCTATTCCACCGGATACTATGGCTTAAACTATAGCCAAGGCGCCGATCCGGATAGCTATGAGCCCGACAACTCCCCAACTCAATACACCGCAATTTCAGTGACTTCCACCCTCCAGACCCAGAACCACACCATCCACAGCGCCGATGACGAGGACTGGTTTCGCTTCTACGCCTACACGGGGCGGATCTACAACTTCTATTCGACCGGCAACACCGATACCCGCGTCTTCCTCTATGAAGATAACGGAACCACTCTGATCGATTGGGACGATGATGACGGGGATGGCAATAACTTCAGCCTGCAATTCGCCCCCACGGCCAATGCCTACTACAAATTGAAGGTGGATGGCTTTAACATCGCCGTGGGCGCCTATGTCTTCAATTACCTCTACGGCGCCGACCCGGACAGCTATGAGCCGGATAACAGCTCCTCTCAATACACATGGCTGAATCCCGATTCCACCAACCAGACCCAGAACCACACCCTGCACAATAGCACCGATCAGGACTGGTACCGGTTCTATGGTTACACGGGCCGTATCTTCAACTTCCATTCCACCGGTAATACCGACACCGTGATCTATCTGTATCAGGACAATGGAACCACTCTGCTGGCTTCGGACGACCAAAGTGGTGCGGGCAACAACTTCCTGTTGGAATACGAGCCCACCGCCAATGCCTATTATAAGCTGAAGGTAGTTGGCTTCGGCGGAGCTGTGGGAGCCTACGTGTTCAACTACCACTACTATGCCAATCCGGATGCCTTCGAACCGGACGACAGCGCCGGCGACCCCACGGAGATAACTGTTATTGGCGGTTACACATCGTATCAGGATCATACCCTGCACAACACCATCGATCAGGACTGGTTCAGATTCCACGGCACAGCCACCGGAACCTATGAATTCTGGTCCACCGGCAATACCGACACTGTGGTCTATCTCTACCAGGATAACGGCACCACGCTGATCGTTTCCGATGACCAGGGCGGGGACGGCAACAACTTCCATCTCACGTACACCATCGGCGCCACGGCCTGGTACAAGCTGAAAGTGGTGGGCTACTACGGAGCTGTCGGAGCCTACAGATTCTATTATACCTATACGGCCCCGGCGGATGGTTACGAGCCAGATAATACAGCCCTCGAAAGCACTTGGGTGTATCCAAATACGAGCCTCCAGAGCCAGAGCCACACCATTCATGATGGCACGGATGTGGACTGGTTCAAGTTTTATGCTTACGCTGGCAGGATCTACAGCTTCTATTCCGCCTACACCACCGATACCGTGGGCTACCTTTACGCCAGCGATGGAACCACGCTGCTGTTATCCAACGACGACTACGGTGGCTATCTGAATTTCAGGCTGGATTTCGCGCCCACGACCTCCGGCAATTACTACCTGAAGGTGGCTGGATACGGAGGCTTTATCTGCGGTTTCTATGATTTGTTTTACTACACCTGGGCCCAACCGGACAGCTATGAGCCGGACAACTCGGCAACCCAGTTCACTGCTATAAACGTTTATGACACCAATCATACCCAGAATCACACGCTGCACGACGCCGACGACCAGGATTGGTTCAGGTTCTATGCTTACGCCGGCAGGATCTACCAGTTCTATTCCACCGGCAACACCGACACCCGCGTCTATCTCTATGAGGACAATGGCACCACCCAACTGGGCTATGACGACGACGACGGCGCCGGCCTGAACTTCCTGCTGGATTACGCTCCTTCTGTATCCGGGTTTTACAAGCTGAAGGTGTATCCCTTCCCCGGTTCGTGTGGAGCATATGTACTCAACTACCACTACTATGCCGATCCGGATGCCTACGAACCGGATAACTCGGCCACTGAGTACACGGCCATCACGCCCACCACGACGCTGCAAATCCAGAACCATACCCTGCACAGCACCACCGATGAGGATTGGTTCCGCTTCCAGGGCGTGGCGAACCGGACCTATACCTTCTACTCCACCGGCAATACCGACACCTACATCCACCTCTATCAGGACAACGGCACCACTCAGATCGCCGTTAACGATGACAGCGGCAGCGGTCTGAACTTCCATCTCGAGTTCGTTCCCACTGCCACGGCGTATTACAAGCTGAAGGTAATAGGCTTTGCCGGAGACATCGGGGCTTATGCTTTCTGCTACTCCTATTCTGCGGATTTAACTGCCCCCGCCAACGTCAACATCAGCATCACCGGAACCACGCTGACCATCCAGTGGAACGCCGTAACGAATGCCACCAGCTACCGCATCGAAGCCTCGGACAATCCCTACACCGGCTTTGTGATGGTTGGCACCTCCACCATCGCGTCCTGGTCCACGAGTGCGAGCGCCGCCCGCAAGTTCTACCGGATCATAGCTTTGAACTGAGCCAAACGCGAGCAAAGAGTGAGTGGTGAGTAGTGTGCCGTGACCATGGAACGGTGGAACGGAAGCTGCTCCCCACTCACGCTCCTGCTCTAACCTGAAAAGACTGTGCTGAATTTGGAGTCCGGCTGGCCTTCGTAACCTGTACGTAAACTTTGTAAAGCCTCATTTCAGCCCGGCCCGGGCTTTGATCCAGGCGGTGATATAGTCCAGCGCTTCCGGGGAGAAGGTCTGCTCGATTTTGGCGTATTCGTTCGGGTGTCCGGTCTCGCAGGGCTGGAAGAGGTGATTGAGGCCGGGAAACTCCTTCAGGGTATAGTCCTGGTTGCCTCCTTTTCCCAGGGCTGCCCCGATCGCGGCCAGGTTTTCCACGGAAGGCACCTGCAGGTCCAGAGAGCCGTTGACCGCCAGCACCGGGCATTGCACCTGTTCCAGAACGGGAGCCGGATCGTGCCGGAGGAACCAGAGCATCCAGGGGCTGGTCATCGCGGCAACATATTGGGTGGTAATGTCCTCTTTGGTGTAACCTTCGGGGATGGTGATCAGGCTGTCTGCGATAGCTTGCTCGATGAAATCCTGGAGGCGCGCCTGCAAACCATCCGTTTCGCCCCCGGCCAGGATAATATCGTAGATGCCTTCGCTCAGGGACATTTGGAGCTCGATCTCAGCTTCATCCGTATCCTCAGCCCGCCAGATCATTTCCTCCTGGCTCAGCAGCAGTTTGTCGCCGCGAACCCCAGGCCCCGCCAGCATCACGATGAATTTCACCTCCGGGGAGCCCGCCGCCACCAGGGGAGCGATGATGCCGCCTTCGCTGTGGCCGATCAGACCAATGTCGCCGATCTCCTTCCTGGTTTTCAGATAATCCATGGCACTGCGCACGTCGGTGGCAAAATCCTCCGAGGTGGCGGTGGCGAAATCCCCCTCGGAAGCGCCATAGCCCCGATCGTCGAAACGCAGCACGGCGATCCCGTTGCGGGTGAGATGGTCGGCGATCACCCAGAAGGGTTTATGCCCCACGATCTCCTCATTCCTGTCCTGTGCCCCGCTGCCCGAGATCAGCACCACGGCCGGAGAAGGCCCCTCCTTTTCAGGCAGGGTGAGGGTTCCGGCCAGTTTGATCCCGGCTCCGGGATTGGGAAACCCGATCTCCTCCACCAGATAGGGAAAGGGCTCTTGGGGTTCCTGTGGCCTGACATAAACCGGTTTTCCCAGCTCTTCGCGCTGCAGCTCCAGCGGAAATTCATAGCCGGATTGTTTGAACACGCCTGTGAAGACGCCGTCCTTCCATTCGCCCTCGTATATGATGGGCGGGCGGTCACCCACCACCGTCAAGCGATTGTCCACAAAGCTGATGCTGCTTAGTGGCAGGCCGAACGCCCCCTGGTCCGGACTGTCGAAGGTGGCGGACAGGCTGTCGCCGCTACCGGTGATGTGCAGCACGATCCTAAGTTTTTGTCCCATAGCGTCCAGCATCCCGTGCCAGTCGCCCGCGATGTCTTGTGCGGTAACGCTTCCCACGGCCAGCAAGGCGGCCAGGATCAAGATCATTGTTTTCACATTGAACTCCTTTATATGTCTGAAGATGTCGTTAGTTTCATCTGCGTGGGCGATGGCTCGCTCCGCGACCAGTTTTAACAGATTCATTTGGAGCAGGCCGTTCAGCCGGCGGGGAAGCTTGGTGGTGGGGACGAAAAGGCTTCATTAATTATATCAACTGCGGGCAAAGTGATGCCGATCACGCACAAGGCGATCAGAAACTGCACTTTCATTGGAGCCTCCCCTGATGCTCAGCTATTGAGAACTGCTTTCATATTCTTTATATCCTGTCAATAAGAATCTGTCCGGCTGGGCCACCAGCTTGGCAGCGCAGGTTACGGTGGCTTTGTTTCCACAACAGGGAACTCCATGTCTGGCAATGGGCTGGCACCATTGGTATTAAACGGCTCTTGCTTGATAGCCTTCATCAAGTCTTAATCAAGCCTTAATCAAGCGTTAATTGTTAACGCTTGATTAAGGCTTGATTAAGACTTGATGAAGGCTATGGGGAAAGAGCGGGGTGAGAGGGAAGTAAGGCTGCAAAATAAATGGACCAAAATACTTATGAGGGTTACTCGCCTATAAGT
>Ga0116202_10002303_pt1 | contig 11394 bp, 10 predicted proteins | sample LakKivw325mmetaG_FD_94479 | JGI IMG/M metagenome (GOLD analysis project Ga0116202, IMG submission 94479) | Anoxic lake water microbial communities from Lake Kivu, Rwanda to study Microbial Dark Matter (Phase II) - Lake Kivu water 325m metaG | ecosystem: Environmental > Aquatic > Freshwater >... | reverse complement strand
CGATCCATCGTCTTGACATGCCCAGACGCCGACCAATTGTGATCCGGGGCAAAGACAATGACTTTTCCTAGCTCGCGCATCGCCTGCGCCAGCGCCAGCAGACCGGGGGCTTGCACGCCATCATCATTGGTGACCAGGATGTGCAAGTTAGTTTTCATTTACACATTCCAAAAATCAGTGGTCATGCGCGCCTTCTGGGATTATTGTATCAGAAACTGTAAGAACCCTTTCCCTTGAAGAGAACGGGTTCTTGGGAGACTAAACTGGTGAATAATATGCCTGCCAGATCCGCCGATATCGCTCTACCTCCTCCTCCCACCGCTCATCATCCCAACCCAACTCTGGCTGGACGATGGCGCGGATGCGCTCCATCTCGTTCAACCCGCCGCCGGGCAAGTTGATCGCCAGGCGCAGACGGCGCGCCAGCAAGTCATCCAGGTGCACCACGCCCTCGGCGCGCGCCGCCCAGCGCAGCTCAGTCCACAGGGAGGTGCCGGCGCCGATGGCCTCCAACTCTCCTTGCTGCGCGATCTCAACCAGGTTGCAGGCTTCGCTGCCGTAACGTCCGAGCAGTCGCAGGCGCAGTTCGGGCGGCAACTCGCAAACGGTCATCTCAGACGGCAGAGGGTCGAGGACGCGCTCCTCGCGGCCCAGGCGTGGATGCTCCGGCAGGACAGCACGCACGGCGCGCAGGGCGGTCTGCGCCATCAGCCGGAAGGTGGTCAGCTTGCCGCCGCTGACGGTCAGCAGCTCAGACTCGTTCCACAGCACGAACTCGCGCGACTCCTTGCTCGGATCGGCCTTGCCGGTATCCACCACCGCCCGCACCCCAGCCAGCGTGGACTGCACATCGGCCAGTGAAAGGCCCAAGCCGGGGAAAGCGTGCGTGACCGCGTCCATCAGGTAGGCAGCCTCAGCCTGACTGACACGCAAATCAGTGGCTGGGGCCGCGCCGTGATCCACGTCGGTGGTACCGACCAGGGTCACGCCCTCCCAAGGAAAGATGAAGACCGGGCGTCCATCTTTGGGGTGAAGGAAGGTGACGGCACGCGTCAGGGGAAGTTTGCCCGACGGGAAGAAGATGTGACTGCCACGCAGGATGCGCAGGCGTGCCCGACCCTCAACCTGCTGACGCAACCCGTCCGCCCAGGCGCCCGTGGCGTTGATCACCGCCCGGGCGCGCACTTCGGCTGCTTTCTCGGAGCCGGGCGCGAGGCGCTGCTGCGAGCGGTCAGTCGAGCAGTCCCGCACCGTCACGCCGCAGACGCATCCGCCAGTTTTTAGCAGGCCTTCCACGCGGGCATAGTTCAATGCCAGCGCGCCATCTTGCGTCGCTTCAAGAATCACGCGCAGCACCAGCCGGGCGTCATCGGTCTGGGCATCGAAGTAGCGGTAACCGGCGACCATCTCCGGCGAGGTCAGTTGCGGGCAAAGGGCACGCATGCCGTCCGGCCGATAATAGGCGTGGTTCCACTTGAGCGCCATGATGTCGTAGAGCGACAGGCCCAAGCCGAAGACCCAGGCCGGGATCTTGTCGCCGCGAAAGTTCGCCATCAGGAACGACAACGGTATGACCAAGCCGCGCCCTTCTTTCAACAGGTGCTCGCGCTCGTGCACAGACTCATAGGTCAATTTGATCTTTGCATTACGCAGGTAACGGAGGCCGCCATGCACCAGCTTCGAGGAACGGCTGGAAGTGCCGGAGGCGAAATCACCCTGCTCGAACAGGATGGCGCTTAGCCCAGCGCGGGCGGCCTCGCGTAGAATGCCCGCGCCGGTGATACCCCCGCCGATGATGACGAGATCGAATTCGCGGTCGAGTTGCGACCAGACGGTGTCACGCCAATTGGTTGTCCACATATCGTTGTCCGTAAGATGTGATTCGTGAAGCGTGATGCGTAAAACGTAAGTAATGAAACGCGGCTAATCCTCTAGTAATTTGCCCGGGTTCAGCACGCCTTGCGGATCGAGCGTCCGGTGGACGGCCGCCAGCATTTGCATTCCTAGTTTGCCTTTCTCGGCAGCGAGATAGGGGGCGTGATCCAGGCCGACGCCGTGCTGGTGGCTGATCGTCCCGCCGTGGGCCACGATGACGCGGCTGGCCGCACCTTTCAGAATTTGCCAGCGGCGAAGGGTTTCGTCGGGGTCCGCTCTTCGACTTCGGGCTTTGACTAGCTCAGCCCTCTGCTCAGGGCGACGGTAGAGGTAGGTGATATAAATGCCAGCCCCATCCTTGTACACGTGCGAGAGGTGGGCAAAGACCAGCACGCGCTCACCGATCTCTGCCAGGCCATCGCGGATGACCTGCTGGGTTTCTTCCGCCGTTGCCAGCACGTTCTCCCACGGGATAGCAGTTTCGAGCGTATCCAGAGCGTAACCGCGCTCCCAGAGCGTGTTGCGCAGATAGGGTGTCAGGAAGCGCGACTTTTTCCACATCTTGCCGATGGACGTGCCGGTCCACAGTCCGCCGTGGGCGTGGATGATCGCCCGCGCCGCAGCGAATTGCTCCCTGGCAGCCTTGCCTCTCTTTTCTGTGGTGAATCCCGCAATCAGCAGGCAGCGTCCTTTGTCATAGCGCAGGAAGGATAAGCTGCGCTCTGCCCATGCGACGAGCGCCTCCTTGCCAGAGAGAGCCAGCGTGGTGGTGGTCTCCAGCGCGTTGCTCAGGCGCAGCATCGAGAGTCTCAGCCCGGCCTGGGCGATCTCGCGCACCGCCGCCGCGCCCGATTCCCAATCGTGGAAAAAGAAAGCATGGAAGGATTCTTCTTCCGGCAATGGACGGACGCGCAAGATGGCGCGGGTGATGATGCCGAAACGCCCTTCCGAGCCGAGGACCATCTGGCACAGGTCTGGCCCGGCGGCCGAGGCGGGGCGGGGAAGGAGATCCAGAGCGCCGAGTGGGGTCTCCACGTGGCCGCCAGCAAACAAGTTCTCAATGCGTCCATAATAGTAGGATTGCTGCCCGCTGGAACGGGTAGCAACCCAGCCGCCGAGGGTGGAATATTCAAAGGATTGCGGAAAGTGGCCAAGGGTATAGCCGCGCCCGTTGAGTTGTCTTTCGATCTCGGGGCCGGGGATGCCTGTCTCGAAGGTCGCCAAGCGGCTGGTCTCGTCTAGTTCAAGCAGACGGTTGAGGCGCGAAAGATCGAGGGTCAGGACGGGCACGTCGCCGGGGAGCGGGTTGATGTGCCCAACCACGCTCGTCCCACCACCGTATGGGATGACCTTGGCGCTGGTTTGCCTGGCATAGTCCAACCACTCGCGCACCTCGGCTTCTGAGACAGGATAGGCAATGCCATCGGGAAATGTCCCTATCTGCCCGGAACGCAGAGCGATCCAATCCGGCAGCGACTGCCCGCGCGCATGGCGTAGGCGTTCTTCGGGGTCGGTCAAGAGGCGGCGGTGGGGTGAAAGGCGCGAAGCGGGGATGTTCGCCAGGGAACACTCCAGCGAGACATCCTCCAGGAGCGGTCCTGCGCCGACCAGCGTTTCCAGATACTGCGCCGCGGATTCGGGCAACGGATAGGCGGTGGCGTCATCGCCCCAGCCGTTCCAACGTCGCATAGGGTCTCCTTGTGCGAAAGGTCAGATGTATTCTACAACCGCATGGCGGTTATGGCAACACCTGCAGTTGACAAGGGTGCCATAATACTCCGTGGATCCCCACATTAGGAGATAGGCCGTCCATAAACCGTCACCCGCCAATGTAGCCTGAAATCGAATTACCACATACAGCGGTTCAAAAAATAGATGACGCCCAACAACGCCCCGCGGAAATTCTTCGTAGGGCGCTCTGCTTCAGGAGGACGAACAGCCACCCACCTCTAAAAAATCAACCCGATGGCCGCCCCTACCATCGCGCAGGCCAGGTTGACCAAGTCATTGTTCAGCCACCTCCAGCCGCGGATTTGCGCCGTTTCTGTGCCGCAAGTGTGGACGGGGTGACGCTCGGTCTCCTTGTCGCATTGCGGGCAGTGGTAGATGGCCTGGACTGTCGCGCCGAGCAGGGAGTCGAACAGCGCGCCGGCAATGCCAGCCAGGGTAATGACTAAAAAGTAATAAGTAAAAAGGGATGCACGGTCGTAAGGATTGAGGGCAGCAGCCAGGATGGCGACAAGCGCCGCGCCGGCCAGGGCGGAGAGCGTCCCGTAGAGCGAGATTGCTCCTGAGGTGCCTCTGTCCGCTGCCTTGCCGTTGGTGATCAAGCGCGGCGAGACCGGGTTGAGCACGCCCAGCTCGGTGGCCCAGGTGTCGGCGTTGACAGCAGCCATCGAGGCCGCGAAGGCCAGCCAGGGCCAGGAGGCGGCAGGGAAGAAGAAGTGCAACCCGGCGAACAAGGATGCCACCGCACCGTTGGCGAGCACTTGGGCGGCGTCACGTTGGCCGCCTTTCTCGAACTTTTCGCTCAGAGCCAGTTTTCGCTTGTGGAATGAACGCGTCAGCGCGCTGGAAGAGATGAAGAAGGTCAGCAAGATAATCGCCCACCGCCAACCGCCCAAGCCGAAGATCAGCGTGCCAACCAGTATGGCAGCGTAAGCACCGCTGCGACTCAGGCTGTGAGCGCGGTGGGCCAGAAAGGCAATGATGAGGGCAAATAGGAGGCCAAGGAGGAGTTGAGGCATAGGGAAGTCCTATTGCTTATTACGTTTCATGCTTGGTGTGGTGAGGCGTGATACATGAAACATGACACTCTATACGTTTCTAGATGGGGGTCGTGACGATGAACAGCACAGCAAGCAGGAAGAGCAACGCAGTCAGAGCGCTGGAGGCCCAGAGGATAAAGGCCAGTGTGCATTGCCCCTCGCGGCGGTAGAAATACAGGCCAGCAATCCAACCGATGGCAGAGAGGAAGACGCTGAGGATGGGCAGCAGAATCAAACGCGCGCTGGCGACCGGCTCCAACGGTCCACCATAGGGCTGAAAGCCTAACGGCACGCGCGGCAGGGTCGGAATAAGCAGACTGACCCAGATCAATAGCCCAACGTTCAGGAATAGTCCGGCGAGCCAAAGATAGCGCGCCAGTGCACTTTCCCAGGCCTGTGCAATGACAAAGGTCGGATAGAATGACTGCGCTGAGGCTGGTGCCAAGCTGCCCATTTCGATGGCATGTTGGAAGTCCTGAACGAAGGCTGCCGGGTCATTCGGTGAGATGGCGAAGACGCGCCGCGCTGTAGCAACCAAAAGTATCTTTTTACGATTAGCAGCCATGAATTCAACCGGCCCGAGGTCCGGCTGGCGGCGGACGCCAAGCACCGCGCCGGGCAGGCAGAACCAGGGCAGACGCAGAGGCGATGTCAGATCAACGACCGGGCGCACCCATTCCACGTCCGAGACCGGGATTCGTTCGATGCGCAGTCCCCAAGTCAGAGAGAGCATATCTCGGTCGAGGCTGTAGCTGGCGTGCATCAACGCATACGCTCGGTAGACCAGGATGGGCAGAGGAATGAACGCTGCTACCGCTAGCAGGCTGAACAGGGTCAGCGCCAACCCGACTCCCGACTCGAAGGCACGCCAGGCACCAAACATCGAAATGCTCGTCAGCGTCACGATAAGGATAGTATGGAGGGCTATCCCAGGCTGTCGGGGAGGGGGATATTGGGCGGGTTTCATCGGCCCCTCAGCACAGCGCGCAGTATCTGGCAAACATGTTCGACCTGCGCCTCGCTCATCACGCCGGAGAAAGGCAGTGCCAGCCCGCGCGCACCCAGGTCTTCCGTCACCGGGAAATCGCCCGGCCGATAGCCAAAGCGTTCGACCATGTAAGGCTGAAGGTGGATAGGGGCGAAATATGGACGCGCCGGCACGCCGCGCCCTTCCAGCGTCTTTGCCAGGCAATCGCGGTCAATGCGCCGCTCGAAGCGGACAACGTACACGAACCATGACATGCGCGTGGTAGACGGCTCGACAGCTTGAGTCTCGACCTCAGGCATTTCCGCCAGCCGCTCTGCGTACCAGGCCGCCACCTGCTCGCGTTTCTTCAGCAGCTCGTCCAACCGGCTCATTTGCGCTGTCCCCAGCGCGGCGGACATCTCGTCCAGGCGGTAATTATAGCCCAGGTAGGTGTGTTGCAGCCAAGTGTCGCCCACGGCACGGCCCTGGTTGCGCAGAGCGCGCATGAAATCGGCAGCCACATCATCGTCCGTGACGATGACGCCGCCCTCGCCGGTGGTGATTTGCTTGTTCGGGTAAAAGGCGTAAACGCCACAATCACCCTGCGTCCCGGCCTTACGTCCCCTATACTCTGCTCCAAGCGCTTCGCAAGAATCTTCGATGACCTTCAAGCCATACTCCTGAGCAACTTCGCGGATGGGATCCAGATCGGCGGGCTGGCCGAAAACATCCACCGGCAGAATGGCTTTGAGGGAAGCGAGGGACGAGTGACGGGGGGCGAGTGACGTGTGACGTGTGACGGGCGGCATGCGGCGCGGCAAGTATTTTCGAACGTTCTTCGCGGCGTCGGCAACCAATTCGGGGTTGATGTTGCCCGTGCGCGGGTCCACATCCACGAAGACTGGCACGGCATTCTCAAACAGGATGACATTAGCGGAGGCAACGAATGAGAAGGGCGTGGTGATGACGTAGTCGCCCGCGCAGATGCCGACGGCGCGCACGCACAGGTGCAGGCCGGCTGTGCCGGAGCTGACCCCGATGGCATGCTTCCGGCCGCTGAAATCGCAGAAGGCTTGCTCGAACTCCAAGATGCGCGGCCCCATGCTCAGGTTAGGAGTCTGTAGTACATCCAACACGGCTTGGCGGTCGGCGTCGGTCAGGTCGGGGGAGGACATGGGGATATTAAGATTGTTGATTGATGATTGATGATTAATTGGCACGATGACCTTCAGTCATGATTCTTTGGGAGTAGACTGATCACTGATAGTCGAAGGCTGTTCACTGGACTCTGGCCCCAAATCCAGCTCGACCGCGTCTTCCATGCGGATCTGGCCGCGCAGGAAGGCGCCCTCTTCAGTGGCGAAAGAGACTGTGGTTACGTTCCCCCAAATTCGACCCGTGGCGCGGATCTCGACCTTTTGGGCCAGGATGTTGCCGCGCACCGCTCCGGCCACGATGACAGTGTTGGCGCGAATATTTTCGCAGGTGACGCGCCCGGTCTCGCCGACGACCAATATTCCGCGCATGGCAATCTGCCCCTCGAAGGTGCCCTCGATGCGCACACCGCCGGAGCCGGAGATATTGCCCTGCCAGATGACCCCCGCGCCGAGCACTGAAGTGATCCGCTCGACGGCTTGTACTGGGGCAGGTTGGGTTTGTTGCGTATTACGTTTAAACATATTTTCCACTAAGGACACAAAACATCACAAAGACAAAATAGAGCGCCAGTAATCTGCGCCCTATTTTATCATCTTCTGCCATTCCTCTCTCTTTTCAGGAAAGGGGCAGGGGGGAGGTCACTCTTTTCGCGGCGGTTCCGGCACGCCCATGATGTTGTACCCCGAATCGACATACAAAACCTGACCGGTGATGTGCGCGGCCCTGTCTGAGCACAGAAAAACGGCCGCGTTACCCACATCCTCGGTAGTGATGTTTTCGCGCAGGGGAGCCATCTCGGCAAATTGACGGTACATGTCCTTGAAGCCAGATACGCCAGCCGCGGCCAGTGTACGGATCGGCCCGGCAGAAATAGCATTGACGCGCACTCTCTGCGGGCCGAAATCGTAGGCCAGGTAACGCATCGAAGCCTCCAGGGCAGCCTTGGCAACACCCATTACATTGTAGTGCGGCACAACCTTTTCCGCACCGTAGTAGGTCATGCACAACATGGCCCCGCCAGGACGCATCAACGGTTGGAAGGCGTGCGCCAGGGCGACGAAGGAATATACGCTGATATCCAGCGCAGTGCGAAAACCCTCGCGGCTAGTGTTGTAATATGGCCCATTCAACTCCTCGCGCATGGCAAAGGCGATGGAGTGAATCAAGATATCAACCTGCCCAAAGGCTGCACCAGCCTGCGCGGCAACGGCGGCGATATTCTCGTCCTTCGAGACATCGCAAGCCTCGACGAAAGTGCATCCCACCGACTCTGCCAGCGGCCGTACGCGGCGCTCTAACGCTTCTCCGGCGTAGCTGATGCCAAGCCTGGCACCCTGGGCATGCATGGCCTGGGTGATGCCCCAGGCAATCGAGCGCTCATTGGCGAGACCGAATACCAATGCAGTTTTACCTGATAAAAGGCCCATTTTTCCTCCGTGATTCGATGTCAAGCGTTTCAGTGTCAAGTGTCACATTTCATGTATCACGTGACGAGGAAACACGTGAAATTCTAAATCGCCAGGGTTTAGATTTCCATGGCTCCGGCACTGTATATAACCCCACGCGTGGGCCAATCGTCACGGCTTCGTTGGGGATGGATGCCCCCGCCTCGATCCATAGACTCGTTGCCTGGTCGCACAAACTGGCGCCGTTCAGCGTCCTGTCAATGCCGAGTGCCTGGGTCAACTTGGCCGGGCCGTCCGTATCATGTCCGTTGCGGCGGGCGCGGATGATGGCGATGCCCTCTTTGGGCTGGATAGCACGGAGCAGCACCGCAGCCGGGAATCCCTCCGCCTCGGTGACCGCGTTCAAGCACCAGTGCATCCCATAAGTAAAATAAATGTAAGCATGTCCCGGCGGGCCGTACATGACTGCATTACGCTTTGTTTTCCCTGCATGAGCATGGCAGCCCAAATCCTCCTCGCCGATGTAGGCCTCGGTTTCGGTGATGATGCCGGCAAGGCGCTGGCCGTCCAAAATCCGCACCAGCCGCGCGCCAAGCAGCTCGCGGGCAACGGTCAGGGTAGGTCGGTTGTAGAATTCTTGGGGGAGAATGCTCACCACAGATTTCACGGAGTGTACGAAGATTTTTTGGGGATCAGTTGACGAGACATTTGATGCCGTACGTGAGGAGTTTGACATTGAAGTTGATAAGCAAACCGACCTTGCAACCCGAAAGACGCGGATAAGATAACACGTGTCCTCCCTGTTCTCTATAGTGAATTCTACGTAACCCTAAATCGAGCATCGCGCGCCAACGTCAGCCGCAGTCCCTCTTCCAGCGGAATGGACGGTGTGTAGCTTAGTTTCTCGGCCGCCAAGCCCAAGTCGGCGCACATGCGTGAGACACCTCCCTCGGTCTGGGAATTATAGACCACATTGGCTTTACTGCGCGTGGCTTCCAATACCAAACTGACAAGGTCGCGCACGCTGGTCTCGGTGCTGCTGCCCACGTTGATCACCAAGCCGTTGAGACCCGGTGCGATGGCGGCGGCCACCATCGCTGCGGTCACGTCGTCCACGTAGACGTAATCGCGCGTTTGCTGCCCATCGCTGTGGACAACCAACGTCCCACCGCGCAGCGCCTGGCGCAGGAAGTACGGTACCACCGGTGGGTGGGAGGGCGGCAGGTGCTGGCCCGGTCCATAGGCGTTGAAGATGCGCAAACTGACGGTTTCAATGCCCCACAACGCGCCGATCGTGCGGACGTAGTATTCCGCTGCCAGCTTTGAGACGGCATACGGCGAGCGCGGCTTGGGAGACTGCGCCTCCGTCAAAGGCTGGATCTGCTGGTCGCCGTAAATCGCACCGGAGGAGGCCAGCACCACGCGTCGGACGCCGACATCGCGCATGGCCTCCATCAGGCTGACGGTTCCGCCCACGTTTACGGCGTTGTACTCACGTGGGTACAGGATCGATTCTGGGACTGAAACCCGTGCCGCCAGGTGATAGACACAGTCCACCTCCTGAAGCAGCGTCCACAATTTGGGCCGGTCGTTGACGTCCCCGCGCGTAAAATGAACATCCGGGGCGAGCGCCTGGGGATCGCCGGTAGAAAGATCGTCCAGGCCGCGCACCTGGTGTCCCTCGCGGGCAAGCTGGTTGGCAAGAGCCGAGCCAAGAAAACCGGCCGCTCCAGTAATTAAGAAATTCATATTCGTCAGTGAAAAGATTATAGCACAGGCAAGAATAATGGCAGCCCGCCCTCGCCAGGCTGCCATTAATCACTGGTCAACGAAATGGATTACTTCGCTTTCCTGGCGTGCTCTTTCGCGAACTCTGCACCCCTGTGCAACGCCTCGAAGTTCTTGGGCAGCAAATGCTTGTGTCGACCTGGCATGTGCGCTGTGAGGGCAGCCTCAATGTCCTCCAGCTTCAACACAGGAAGCCAAGCCAGCAGCGCGCCAGTAGCCACGATATTCGCCATTCGCCGATCGCCAAGCTCTTCTGCGATCTCGTTGCACGGAACAGCCACCGAGGTGATATCGGTGCGTTTGACTTCGCGATCCACCATCGAGGCGTTGACCACCAACACGCCGCCCGCCTTGACCAGCGGTTCGTATTTATCCAGCGAAGGCAGATTCATGACGACAATAGCCGGCGGATTGTTGACCAGCGGTGAACCGATTTCCTCATCCGCGATGACCACAGTGCAGTTGGCCGTGCCGCCGCGCATCTCCGGGCCATAGGAGGGAATCCAGGTCACTTCCTTGCCAGTGTCCATAGCAGCATAGGCCAGCACCTGACCGGCGAACATGACGCCCTGTCCGCCAAAGCCTGCAAAAAGGAATTCAGTCTGCATGATGTTCTCCGTTCCTCGTGTCATTGCGAGCGAACGCTGGTCGATTAGGGTTGAGCGTTCTCCGCGAAACCCGTATTGCCTGCCCTGCCGTCCCCCGCACCTGCGGTTCGGGGCAGGTGTCGCACCGGCGTGCCGCCGTGCTCGCGGCACGCTTGCACCTGCGCAAGTGCAGGCGAACGGTGGCGGGCTAGGCCAGGGAGCCAAGTGAGCGAAGCAATCTCCGCATCTGCGAAGAGACTGCTTTGGGCTGGGTTTTCGATACGGGCGAGAAAAGCACTCGCTCTACTCAACCACCAGCCCTCGCAGTGACATTTATTATATTTTCAACGCTGCCACCGAAGGCGCGACCTTATAATCGCCGAGCGGGAAGGCGGGGATCATATGCTCCTCCAGCCAAGAGAGCGCCTCGACCGGCGCCATTCCCCAGCCAGTGTTGCAGGTGGAAAGCAGTTCGACCATCGAGAAGCCCAGTCCGTGCAATTGCGTCTCGAACGCGGTGCGGATTGCCTTCTTGGCCTTGCGGATGTTGGCCGGGTCGTGCAGACTTCGGCGGACGCAGTATCCCGTACCATCCAATGTCGCTAGCATCTCCGCCATGCGGATGGGGAAGCCCTGCGATTCCACGTCGCGTCCGTTTGGCGAGGAAGTGGTCTTCATGCCGGGCAAGGTGGTGGGAGCCATTTGCCCGCCGGTCATGCCGTAAATGGCATTATTGATGAAGATGACCGTAATGTTCTCACCGCGCGCCGCCGCGTGGACAATTTCAGCCATGCCGATGGAGGCCAGGTCGCCATCGCCCTGGTAGGCGAAGACGATCCGGTCGG
>Ga0116202_10002300_pt1 | contig 11397 bp, 11 predicted proteins | sample LakKivw325mmetaG_FD_94479 | JGI IMG/M metagenome (GOLD analysis project Ga0116202, IMG submission 94479) | Anoxic lake water microbial communities from Lake Kivu, Rwanda to study Microbial Dark Matter (Phase II) - Lake Kivu water 325m metaG | ecosystem: Environmental > Aquatic > Freshwater >... | reverse complement strand
CAACGAAAATATTGCTGCAGTAAAAGATCTACTTGTTGACCTGAATCTTAATACAGTATGCCAGAGTGCAAAGTGTCCGAACATCTTCGAATGCTTCAGTAAAAAAACCGCCACATTTATGCTCCTCGGAGACAAATGCACAAGAAACTGTGCTTTTTGCGGAGTGGACTCTGCAAATCCGCTTCCACCGGACAAGAATGAACCATTAAATATTGCAATAGCAGTTAAAGAATTGTCGCTTCAGTACATTGTGCTAACCTCAGTTACAAGGGATGACATCAAAGACGGGGGAGCAATACAATTTGCCGAGACTGTTAAACAGATAAAAAAAGAAATGCCGGGGGCAATAGTAGAGTGCCTGGTGCCTGATTTCAGGGGCATGACAGAAAATCTGAAAATCCTGCTGGATGCAAATCCTGATGTTCTTAACCACAATGTTGAAACAGTAAAAAATAATTATAAAAAAATAAGGTCCGGGGCATCCTATAAGCGCTCACTTGATCTGCTGAAATCTTCAAAAAAGTTAAGGCCGGATATTATCACAAAATCAGGATTCATGCTTGGGCTGGGAGAAAGCATCAAAGAAATAAAGGAACTTTTATCTGACCTTTCTGCTTCAAAAGTGGATATTGTAACCATAGGGCAATATCTTCGCCCTTCCGCAAAAAATCACCCTGTAATTAAATATTACAGTCCTGACGAATTCTCACAAATAGAAGAAATTTCAAAAGATTTTGCTTTTAAATATGTGGTTTCAGGGACTTTTGTAAGATCGTCCTACCAGGCTTCAGCAGCATATAATGCAATAAAAGCAGGTTATATAAAATGATTAAAGACAGCATTAGAGCTTTTATACAAAAAGTAAAGGTATATAACAAGATAGCAAATATAACCCAGATAACCAGGCGCTACATAGCACTAAATGGTTTTGACGGGGTAACTACAATACTGGGAGTGCTGCTGGGAAATTATGTAATCGGTGCTCTTGATTTTAAACATGTAATAATATCCGGTTCAGCGGTTTGCATCTCGCTGGGAGTATCGGGGGTAGTAAGCGCATACAACAGCGAGAGCTCGGAAAGGACAAAGGAAATAAAAGATCTTGAGATGTCCACACTTCACGTACTGGACGGAACAATAATTTCCAGGGCACAGAGATTTGCAACCATTGTCTTATCTGCATTAAATGGAATAACATCCGGGCTTTCTGCATTCATACCACTGGTGCCCTTCTTTTTTGGAAGATTTATACCGATCCAGGTCTGCTATTATATCGGTACAGTCTTAGCTTTTATAATCCTTACAGGTATTGGCATATTCCTCGGTAAAATCTCAAAAAGGAACCTTATTCTAAGTGTGATTAAAATGGTCCTGGCAGGGGCGTTTTGCATCGCCCTGGGCTTCCTTCTTGAATTCATCGAATAAAAAATTTCCCCGGCAGGATGTCCCGGGCAAAACACTCTCAAGGCATTTGTAAATAGTAAAGCCTGCAGCCTTTAAAGGGAGGAGAGCTTCTCCTTTTTTGCCTGCAGGCTTTTTGCTGTAATCAGTTCCAGCATTTCAAAATATCATTACAGGATAGAAAGATAATTCTCTATTTCATAATTTGTTACGAAAGTCCTGTATCTGTCCCATTCTATATGTTTATTTTCAATGAATTTTTCAAAAACATGATTTCCAAGAGTTTCCCTGACCAGGGTGCTTTTTTCCATAAATTTTACAGCCTCAAAGAGATTATCAGGAAGAGTCTCAATACCGGCGCTTTCCCTTTTTTTAACATCCCACTCAAAGATGTTCTCTTCTACCGGTTCCGAAAGGCTGTATTTATTTTTAATTCCCTCAAGGCCGGCAGCAAGCATCACACTGAATGCAAGATATGGATTGCATGCCGGGTCCGGGCACCTCAGCTCAATTCTTGTAGCTTTTTCTTTTCCAGGCTTATACATCGGCACCCTTACCATTGTGGACCTGTTTCTTCTGGCCCATGAAATATAAACAGGAGCCTCATAACCGCGAACAAGCCTCTTATATGAATTTACCCACTGATTCGTTATTGCGCAGATTTCTTTTGAGTGTTTAAGAAGGCCCGCAATAAAATATTTTGCTTCAGCGGAAAGGTTATATTTATCATTTGCATCAAAAAATAAATTCTTATCGCCTTTAAAAAGTGACTGGTGGGTATGCATTCCGCTGCCGTTTTCTCCAAAAATCGGTTTTGGCATAAAAGTCGCATAAACACCGTTCCTGTTTGCCACTTCTTTTACAATCATCCTGTAGGTCATTGCATTGTCTGCCATTGTCAGGGCATCCGTATACCGTAAATCTATTTCATGCTGTGAAGGCGCGACTTCATGATGGGAATATTCGACACCTATTCCCATTGCCTCAAGGTAAAGTATAGTGGCCCTCCGCAAATCGCTTGCCACATCCTTGACCGTAAGGTCAAAATACCCTCCCTTGTCAAGTATCTCCGGGCTTTTATCTGTTTTAAAGTAAAAGAATTCAAGTTCAGGCCCTACATAATAAGTGTAGCCAAGGTCAGAAGCCTTTTTTAATGTTCTCTTTAGAACCCACCTGGGGTCACCTTCAAAATGTGAACCATCCGGTTCAAGGACATCACAAAACATCCTTGCAACACCATTTTCCTGCGGGCTCCAGGGCAGTATCTGGAAAGTGGACGGATCCGGCATCGCCATTACATCGCTTTCCTCAATTCTTGAAAAACCTTCAATAGAGGAACCGTCAAATCCCATACCTTCTGATAATGCTCCCTCAAGCTCCTCGACAGTTATGGAAAAACTTTTCAGCATTCCCTGAACATCAGTAAACCATAACCTGATGAACTTGATTTTATTGTCCCTGGCTTTTTTAAGGACATATTCTTTCATTTCATCGTTATGCGCCATTTCTTACCAGCCTTTCATTTTTAATTTATTTCCTTCAGTTAAAAGCAGGAAAGGGATAATAAGATTTCCTTATTGCCTGCATTTAACAGGGATATTTATAATATGGGGTATTTATAACATATTTTTATGAAAAATAAGTTAATTCCATGTTAAATCTATGTTAATTTTTCAGAAGGTCAAACACCAGGGGAAAACATATAGCCGACATTTCTTACAGTTTTAAGCATATCTATATAAGGCTGGGCAAGCTTTGATCTCAGCCGCCTCATGTGGACATCTACTGTCCGGGAACCGCCATAAAAATCATAACCCCAAACATTTGAAAGCAGCTTGTTACGGGAAAAAACTTTATCAGGGTTCTCCATAAGCAGTTTCAGCAGCTCATATTCCTTAAAGGTCAGCTCAATCTCTTCGCCATTTACTGACAGTTCATATTTGTCGAGATTAAGGATAAGGTCCTTTACTGCAATGCAGTTGCCTGTCTTTTCAGGAATTTTTAATGCAAGCAGGTGTGATATTCTTATATATAATTCCTGGATTATCCTTCCATCAAATAAAATATCATCGAATTTAAAAAGGCGGCCCTGCAGGGCAAGCGCATTATTTGCCTGGTTTTCTTCGAGCAGCAGCAGTTTTACTGCTGCGCTGGATTTGACTTTTGAAAAAAAATCCCGGTAATAATCATCGTCTTCAAGCGTAAGCCCGCAGATATCGATTATTATGAGTTTATAGGCATCAGGATTTGTGCTTACGGGCTCAAAAACCGGGCACGTCTCAAGAAAAAGCCCTTTATCTGAACAAACAGTTTTTATATCACTGATATGGGCATCTTCATTGGATATCAAAAGTATATTTATCATAATTTAAAGATTTTATTGTTTATATTTTTGTTATTTTATTTATAATATATAAAATTTTTAATATTATACAGCCGAATATTTTAAATAAACCAGCTTTTAAAATAAAAGCGCATATTTTATTTGTAAAAAATTTAAATATCATGAATGGCGGGTAAAAAATGTATATAATAATTCTTCTGGTCCTTGTTGCAGTAGTAGGGTTTTTCGGTTTGAAAGCCTCAAAGTCCGGTTCCCTGAGCTTTGTTGAAATACCGGTTTTTGCAGTTTTTTGCCTGGGGCTTGCAGGATACCTGGTTTTTTTAATATATGAACTGGCATAAAAACTTAACAGCCAGCAGGCAGAAAATTATACCAGCCGGAATTTATTGGTTATAGGGTATCTCCGGTCCTTGCCGAATGCTCTTGCTGTAATCTTGATTCCCGGCGCGCCCTGCCTTCTTTTATATTCATTAAAATCCACCATATTTATTACATTTTTAACAGTATCTTCCGGCAGGCCGGATTTCATTATTTCCCTGAAGTCTTTCTCATCTTCTATATATGCCTTCAGTATCCTATCCAGCACCTCATAAGGCGGAAGCTTATCCTGGTCTGTCTGGCCCGGCTTAAGTTCTGCAGAAGGGGCTTTATTTATGATTTCTGCCGGTATGATATTGCCATATTTTTTATTGAGAAAATCACATATTTTATAAACTACTGTCTTATATATATCTTTAATCGGAGAAAAACCGCCCACCATATCCCCATAGAGGGTACAATAACCCACGCTTATCTCGCTTTTGTTGCCTGTGGCAAGTACGAGCCAGCCATATTCATTTGAAAGGCTCATTAAAATATTTCCTCTTATCCTTGCCTGGAGATTTTCTTTTGTTATGTTTATGCTATCTGTTTTAAGGCTGTTTCCAAGGCTTACAAGGTATTCTGAATAAAGGCTGTTTACAGGGATTATTATTTTGCCGATACCGGTTTTTGCACAAAGAGAAAGGGAGTCATCAACACTTCCTTTAGAAGAATACATTGACGGCATTATAACACCTGTTACATTGGAGCTGCCGATGGCAAAAGAAGCAATAACTGCGACCAGGGCAGAATCTATGCCGCCGCTCAATCCAAAGACGACTTTTGTAAAGCCATTCTTTTTTATATAATCTCTTGTTCCCAGCACCAGCGCACCGAAAATCTCTTCTTCCGGACAGGATATGAGCTTTTTATAATAATCTATACCTGTGATTGCAGGTACGCCAGAGTAATCATCTTTGCCGGAAGGCACATCCTTAATTTTTGACGTTGCAGGACAAGCAGGATTTAAAACAGTCTTTTGCCCCCTTTTTTTTAGAGGTTTTTTTATTTCAATTAACTTAACGGTATTACTGTCAATTCTTAATTCATCACGCTGGTTTTTATACTTTGCATCCTGCAGTCTTGTCGAGTTTATACTTTCTGTATCTATATCAAAAATGAAACTGTCTTCTTCAAAGGGTTTTGCCCTGTAAAGTATACGGCCTTTTTCATCCATAAGCATTGAATTGCCATCGAACACAAGCTCATCCTGGCCGCCCACCAGGTTGACATATAATATATTTACCCTGTTATCCACGGCCCTTGTAAATAGCATCTTCTCTCTTTCGTCTATCTTGCCTGTGTGATAGGGAGAAGCGGAGATATTTATAATAAGCTCGGCACCGCCGCTGATTGCCTGTGCTTTAGCCGGGCCGGAAGAGTAATAAATATCTTCGCATATATTTACCCCAAAAGTTAAAGGGCCCAGTTTAAAGATAAGATCTTCTGTGCCTTTCTGGAAATATCGCTCTTCATCAAAGACAGAATAATTCGGCAGATACTGCTTATTATAAACGGCGACAGTTTTTTTATTTGACAATATTGCAGCAGAATTATAAATATCAAAATTTTTATTTACAAAACCTGTTATAACTGTAATATTTTCTGTAAGTTCCCTGATTTTTGAAAGGTGAGCCAGGTTTTCTTCAATAAAAGCAGGCTTAAGAAGCAGGTCCTCCGGCGGATAGCCGGTTAGTGCAAGCTCGCCAAACGCGATAATATCAGCCTCATTGTCTTGTGCGGATACAATATGCTGCGCAATCCTGTCAAAATTACCCTTAATATCTCCAACAGTCGGGTTTATTTGCGCACAATATATTCTTATTGTGCCCTGTTTTCCACTCATTTTTACTCTTCTTCTTTTAGCAGGCGGTCCTTTATTTTTTGCGACACCATATCAGGTGTCCAGGGAGGGTCCCAGACCAGGTTGACCTTTACTTTACCGGCACCTTCCATTTTTTCTATCCTCTTTTGAGCCTGGTAAGTTATCATGGAATGCATCGGGCAGCCCCTGGTTGTCATTGTCATGTCCACATCAATATTATTGTCTGCATCGACATCAACCCTGTAGATAAGCCCCATGTCCACTATGCTTATAGGTATTTCAGGGTCATAAACCCCTGAAAGGGCATTTAATACATCATCTTTGGTGATTTTCATAAAACCTCCTTATTACCTGTGTAAATTTTTATATAAAGGTGAGATGTTCCTGAGGTCCCTGACTACTTTTTGTAATTGCCCGATAAAATAATCCAGCTCCTCATATGTGTTGCCGATTCCGATAGTGACTCTCAGGGAACCAAAAGCTTCTTCATTTGAAAGCCCCATGGCCTTAAGGGTATGGGTCGGTTTCATCGAGGAGGACGAGCATGCTGAACCGCTGGAAACAGCAATGCCCGCCATATCGAGCCTGAGCACAATAGCCTCACCTTCAATATATTTAAAAGAAAAATTACAATTTCCGGGCAGCCTTTCTGTTAAGTGTCCGTTAAACCTTATATCTTCTATGCTATCCATTATTTTTGTTTTTAAATAATCACGCATTTCAGTCAGTCTTTTAATCTTATCGTCCAGGGTTGCAAATCCGATTTCTGCAGCTCTGGAAAGCCCTGCAATACCGGGTATATTTTCGGTTCCGGATCTCCTGCCTTTTTCCTGGCCCCCGCCATAAATATAAGGCATTATTCTGGTGCCCTTCCTTATATAGAGAGCACCCGCACCCTTGGGGCCGTAAATCTTGTGGCCCGAAAGAGACAGAAGGTCCACGCCAAGCTTATTTACATCTGTTGAAGCGCTGCAAAAAGTCTGTACGGCATCAGTGTGAAAAATCACGCCTTTTTCCTTAAGTATTTTTCCAATTTCTGCAATGGGCTGTATTGTACCCACTATATTATTTGCATGCATAATAGAAACAAGGATAGTCTTTGTTTTTAGCGCCTTTTTAACGTCACCGGGATCCACCATGCCATTACTGTCGACACCAAGTTGCGTTATCTTAAATCCCTTCTTTGAGAGAATCTTTAAAGGCATAAGCACAGCAGGATGTTCTATCTCAGAAGTTATTATATGGTTGCCGTCCTTTGCATATGCTTCCGCTATGCCAAAGAGTGCAAGGTTATTGCTTTCGGTGCCCCCGCTGGTAAATGTGATTTCTGCTGCTGATGCCCCGATTATATCTGCAATAGATGACCTTGAATTTTCCAGTATTTCTTTAGCTGCCCTGCCGGGCTGGTGCGGCTCGGAAGCATTTCCATAAAACTTTGTAAAGCATTCGCTGACCCTTGCTGCAACTTCAGCAAGCACAGGGGTGGTGGCTGCATGGTCAAGGTAAATATATTTTCTTTTGTCATTTCCTGCATGGTTATTGCTAAACCCGGAATATTCATTCATATATGATCCATATCCTTATTAAAAAATAAATATTTAAGTTATATCAACTAGTGAAATTAACATTATTTAATATCAGTGTCAATTCAATAAAGTTATGCTGTACAGTAAAAAGCTTAAAAAAATATGCAAGCTTTATGCAAGGGCCATTTTTTATTTCAGAACCTCATTCCGGCCGCATACTGATGCACAAGATAAGATAGATAAAACTCAATGGCACACAGAACCAAAGCTATCAAAGAGGGGACAATAAGCTGCCTTGAGAAAAATCTTCGGGCCTTTCTTGCAAAGAACGGCACCAGCAAAACAACCACCAGGTTAATAAAATAAAATGTAAATAAAATTGAAATTATTGAGATATAAAAATATGCCCAATCCAAAAAAGTTATGCCTGCCAGGCCGGCTGCTATAAATACTGCATTGAATGCAATAAAAACTGCAAATTGCCAGAAACGGGAAAAAATACGCCCAGAAATCGCTGCGGAATAATACTGGTAATTAAACACAGGGTAAATAATGGCCATAGAACCGCTTCCCGCAAGAAAACCTGTTATGAACCTGGAGACATTGGTCGAATCCATGATTGAAAAAAAAGAAAAACCCCATTCCAGTATAGTTGACAATATAAAGAGTGATAATATTATCAGGATATATAAAGGCGGAAGATCGCCCTCTTTTTTTTTAAAAAGAAAAAATAAAAAGACGGCGCAGAGAAAAAACCCTATATATATTCCTTCACACCTTGCACATACGGGAACCTTAAGCTCTCCGGCCCGGAAACTTCTTTCGGCAAGCTGGTGGCAGACCGAAGCTCCGACAAGGTTTGAAAATCTTATGAACCAGTTGTAAATAATATCCATAATTGCAAATTATAGATTGCAGCATTATTTTTTTATAGTTTTTTATTTTTTGTGCTGATAAAATAACTTTAAATAACCAGTCGCCTGAACTGGAGTTAATGCAGCAGTAATATTGTAAAACAGCCCGAAAGGACTTTTATGATTTGCGATTTTCATACTCATACTTTTTTTTCTGATGGATTAAACAGTCCGGTTGAACTTGCCAGATGCGCAATAGCAGCAGGTTATAAATGCATTGGAATAACAGATCATGCAAGTTACTGCAATATTGATGAACTTATAAAGAGCATTAAAAAAGATTGTGAGCTGGTAGAAAAATACTGGGATATCATTGCAATTCCCGGGGTGGAGCTTACAAATGTACCGGCAAAAAGTATTAAAGAGATGGCAAAATATGCTAAAGAAAGAGGCGCAGGAATGGTTTCTGTCCACGGTGAAACCATAGCTGAAAATGTTGAGCCCGGAACCAACCGGGAAGCTGTCGAATCGGACCATGTCGACCTTCTTGCACACCCGGGACTTTTAACTATGGAAGATGCTGTAATTGCGGCACAAAAAAACATATATATAGAAATCACCCACAGGGTCGGCCACTGCCTTACAAATGGCATAGTTGCAAGCGTGGCAAGAAAAGCAGGTGCGCGGCTGCTGGTTAACAGCGACGCACACAGCCACAAGGACCTGTACAGCCCCGGCAGGCAAAAAATAATAGCAATTGCTTCAGGGCTTTCTGAAACAGAGGCAGATAATATACTTGAGAAAAATACTGTCATGTTTATTTCAAAACTGGGTTTAAAGGCAAAATGGATATAAAAGGCTGCATATTTTATTACTTGCTGATTAATTATTAAAAAAATAAAAAGTTTAACAGGGAGGTTAAAATGGACGAACAAAAACCCCAGGAGGTTCAACCGCAGGTCATAGAGGCACCTGTTCCCGAGGACAGGGCAAGCGGAATGGCAATAGCCTCAATGATAGTGGGTATTGTTGGCATCGTATGTGCATGGATAATAGGGCTCAATTTTGCACTTGGGCTTGCTGCCCTCATACTTGGCATAATTGAGAATAAAAGAATCCAGGAAAAACAGTCAAGCGCCAGAGGCAAGGGGATGGCACTTACCGGCATTATACTTGGCAGCCTTACACTTTTTGGTGCCCTTATATACGTTATAGTTGCAATCGTCAGCGCTGTCAGTTTTACTACCTGGCTCCCGTCAATACTTAATGAGTTCAGCTCTTTTTATTGATACCGGACAAATTAAAAGCTTCAGGAGCACCGGGAAATAGAAACGTTATTAAAGCTGTTAAAATTTATAGGTCAAGGAGCCTGCCACCAGAAAATAACCTTGAGTTTTCAATACATGGACATAATTTTTCCTGTATGTTCAAGGTGCACCGGGCTCTATGCGGGTTTTCTGGCTTCAATTATTATACTCATTGCTGTTGAACGTAAAATCAGGATTGGCCTGCCGCATAGAAATACAACTATTGCGCTTATTGCTTCTTTTGGCTTGATGTCAGCAGAATCTGTACTGTCTTTTTTTGGACTTGTCCCTGCCGGCAACATTACCCGGTTTGCCACAGGTTATATAACAGGATGGCTCGTTGCACCAATGACAGCAGGCTTAATGGCTGCAGTTGCAATAAAAAATCCTGATGCTTCAGGTAAAGGTTATCCTTCCGGAAGCGTAAAAGCTTCTTTATGGCTGACTGGCGCAATACCTATAGCGGCCCTTTTTTATTTTACATATAAAAAGGCAATTATAGCCTGGAGCATATTATCCGTAGCGGGACTGCTCTTGTTTGTTTCTTCTCTGGTATTCATTATATTATTTGCCCTTGCAAAAAAACTTTCAAATTCTTTAAACAGTACGGGCAGATTCATTTTATTTATGGGCATTTCTGCAGCGGTCTCAGCAGCAGTGATAAGTATATCTTCTGCCCTTAAAACACTTGCAGAGCCCTATATCCAATTTCTGGTTTTAAAGCTACAATGATAATATTTAAGAAAAAGCAAAGCAGGAAAATAAAAAATACTCCTTGTATTTTTTCACACTTAAATATGTAAATGAAAGATAAAATAATGGAAAAAATATTATATATTGATTGTTTTTCAGGCATAAGCGGCGATATGACGGCCGGAGCCCTTCTTGATATGGGTTACAAAGGATTGGACATCGGCTTTTTTAAAACCGCCTTATCAGGGCTTGACCTGAAGGGCTATTCTATTTCTGCAAATAAAATAAAATGCGGACCCGTGATGGCTACCAGGTTCAATGTCACGGTTGACCATCAGCAGCCATCAAGAAATTACGGCCAGATAAGAAACCTTATTTTAACCAGCAGCCTTTTACCGGAAGTAAAAAAAACAGCAATTTCAATGTTTGAAATCATCGCAGCCGCGGAGGCAAAGGTCCATGGCGTGGATGCTGATAAGGTGCATTTTCATGAAGTGGGCGCTGTTGATTCGATTATAGATATTACATGTGTGTCTCTTGCAATAAACATGCTTTCTCCTTCTGCAATCTTTTGCAGGAAAATACCACTTGGCAGCGGCACCGCAAATACCATGCATGGCACCATTCCTGTTCCTGCTCCTGCAACTCTTGAGATTCTTAAAGGGTTGCCGGTCTATGGCGGGGGATTCGGTTTTGAAGTAACAACCCCGACAGGCGCCGCGATTGTAAAGGCTCTTGCAGGCAGTTTTGGGGATATCCCGGAGATGATAGTCAAGTACAGCGGCAATGGCGCAGGGGCGGCATTAAATAAAAACAATAACCATTCAGCAGAAGCACACACGCTCGGGCACGGGGATGATACGGGCAGCAATGATAAGAATATTAAAAGCTCCCCTCCAGATATGTTAAGGCTGATTTTCGGGATGTCTCCTCTAAAAAATACACAGAACAGCGTTTTGCTTATATCAACAAATATAGATGACTCAACTCCAGAAATCACAGGTTACCTGCAGGAAAAGCTCCTTTCACTTGGTGTGCCTGATTGCTGGACAGAGCCTGTATTCATGAAAAAAAACAGGGCGGCATT
>Ga0116202_10002299_pt1 | contig 11401 bp, 10 predicted proteins | sample LakKivw325mmetaG_FD_94479 | JGI IMG/M metagenome (GOLD analysis project Ga0116202, IMG submission 94479) | Anoxic lake water microbial communities from Lake Kivu, Rwanda to study Microbial Dark Matter (Phase II) - Lake Kivu water 325m metaG | ecosystem: Environmental > Aquatic > Freshwater >... | reverse complement strand
GCCCAGGTGGTGATTGTTCCGGATGTATTCAATGCCAAGATTTTCATCGTCCTTGCCCTTCGCAGGCGGGGACGCCTACGCTACCGACGCGAGGGGTAGCGTAAGCCTCCGTGCTTGCGATTCTCTGTGCTTGCGAATCCCTTCGCAGGCGGGGACGCCTACGCTACCGACGCGAGGGGTAGCGTAAGCCTCCGTGCTTGCGATTCTTGATGCTTGCGATTCCCTAACCACAGAATTTGATTTCAACCGCCAAGAAGCAAAGAAGCAAAGAAAAAACACGAAAAATAAAGAAATTCCTTTCCAATTTTTCGTGTCTTTCATGAGTATAATAGTTTAAGAGGTTTTAGATTCACATATCCTGGTGGTTATTTCAGAATCAAGTAAAAATCCTTTTAAAATTATCGAAATCGTTAAAGATCAAGGCATTGTCCATTTTGACCAGGTGATATTCCTCTTCCAATTTTTTGATCACGCGGCTGATAGTTTCCCGGCTGGTGCCGGCGATATTCGCCAGGTCTCGTTGCAGCGGCAGCTCGTTGATGACAACCTTCCCCCCCCTCATCTCGCCAATATCCTCTGCCAGACGGATCAGAGCCGAAGCGACACGTCCGCGGGCATCTTTTAAGCTCAGGCTCTTGATTTGCATATCGCTTTTGCGGATACGTCGCGCCAGTTCCTTCAGCAAGGTGATGGCGACCTGCGGGTAGCGTTCAAGAAGCTCAAGAAAATCGCCGCGATGCAGCACCCAAAGTTCAATGTCATCGATACTGGTGACCGTAGCGCTGCGCGGCAAACCGTCGATCAGCGACAATTCCCCAAAAAACTCACCCTCTCCAAGAATTGAAAAGATCGCCTCATCACCTTCATCCGAGATGCCGCTGATTTTAACACGTCCGCTTTTTATAAAAAACAAATTGCTGCCTAAATCATCTTCAAAGATAATCAAGTTGTTTTTCTTGTATTTCTTGCTGACCATCAATTCAGCGATTCGCTGGCGATCGGCATCTTCCAATCCATTGAAGAGGGGAATAGCTTTTATAACTTGACCTTCGGAATTACGATTGGATAGGGTCGGCATTGTTGGTTCTCCTCGAGTTAATCATGATTTATCCGTATAATGCATGATAGCTCGTTGAACAGCAGGCGGCATCTCGGAAACAAGAAGCCATTCCTCTTCCAAAGCTTCAGCTAAAATGCGTAAATTTATATCGAGATTAAGGTTACGGTTCAGAAAGATACAACGTTCTTGCCGTATTCGGCAAATACCGCTTTGAAAGTCCCCTTTTTCATAAATTACACGATCATACACTGATTCAGCAATACCCAGGAGGTAATCAAACAGTTCCTGACGTTTCATGCTCGAAATCACTCATAAAGTGTCAGCCATTCAGCTTGAATACCTGTTCCGCCGCTAAACGCACATCCTGAACATGATGCCGGTCACAGATTAGGATGCCGTTTTCAGTGGAAACCACGATCACATTCTCCAATCCCACCACCGCAATAGGTTTCTGTCCATCACTGTGCAGATAGGAATTACGGGTTCCATGAACGACAATTGGACCGCGGATCGAATTATTCTCCCCATTCTTGGCGGTGAGACGATAGACTTCCTCCCAACTGCCGACATCGCTCCAGTCGAAAGCGCCTTTTACCACATATACATGCCGTGACTGCTCCATCACTCCATAGTCGATGGAGATGGGTTTGATACTCTGATAAGCTCGACGCACACGATCTTCTTCATCGGCGGAACCTAGAGCATCCTGAATCTCCCTCAATGCCATGTACATTTTAGGTAAAAACTCTTCGATTTCAGATAAAATTCTTCGTGCGGACCAGATGAAGACACCGCTGTTCCAAAGAAATTCACGTGTCTCGATAAAACGCTTGGCAGTTTCAAGGTTGGGTTTTTCGGCGAAAGTACGAACCCGATGCAAGTTTTTTCGTACTTCATCTCTTTCATATTGGATGTAACCATATCCAGTTTCGGGACGTGAGGGTTCAATACCTACGGTAACAATTCCATCAGTCTCCTGGACAAACTCGATTCCGATATTCAGGCAATGACGGAAACCTTCCTCATCGTGAATCAGATGATCCGCCGGCAGCACGACCATAATCGGGTCATGATCCTCTTTCAGAAGGTGAACCGCGGCAAGACCGATGCAAGGCGCCGTGTTTTTCGGGAATGGTTCGATGATAAAGTTGCTCTGAGCGAAAGATTTGATTTGAGAAGCGATTAGTGATGCCTGCTCAGGAATGGTAACAATCTTTTGGAATAGAATATCAATTAAAGGTTGAATCCTATCGACCGTCAGCTCAATCATGGAGCGGGAATCAAAAAGACTGATCAATTGTTTTGGTTTTTGTGGGGTTGAAAAGGGCCAAAACCGGGCTCCAATTCCCCCCGCCAAGATGGTTGCGTACACCATATTGAATCTCCATAAACAACGCTTGAATTTTATAGTGTCGTAATGTACGAAAATAGAGGAACAAAGAGAACTATTTAAACTGTACTGCCTCCCCCGCACTTTCCCAATGCGCCCGCACCGTGATCGTATCCTGATGAAAAACATAGGGATCGGAAGCGACCATCGGCAGTGGATTTCCGTATGAATAGCGACTGTTGCGATCAAAATCCACCCACCCAGACAATTGCCACTGACCTGCAGGAACTGCCGGGAAACGGAATGCTCCGAGAGTCTCTTCTCTTATCTGGAGAGGCAGGTGAACATCACCTAGGGATCGCAAGACTAAATAGAAAGGTGCCAACACCCAACTTTCCTCAATCCTGCCGCTGACCGATCCCAAAGAATCAAAAGAGAAAAATGTATATGCCACTGTCACGACGCTGTCCACAAGTGCATTACCGGCTAAGTCTAAAACCTTCTCACCCAAGATCTTCAACTGATAATATCCCGTGGTAAGCAGCGAATCGGGCTCTACCCTAAGGCGAAAAGGATCGATCTCTCTGCAGGGGACGGGATATGCGAGAGAATCGTCTTTATCCCGGCTGATAAAAATGACATCCGAGCCTATCAACTTAATCTCTTCGCTGAAGGTCAGAATTGGAGAACGAAAACCGGGGTGAAAAGTGCTGGTTTCTTTGGGGAACATCCCGAGAAAAGTTGGAGCGACAGTATCGGTTGGCACGGCAGTTGTCATATCTATGACCAGGCTGGTATCAAGAGTCTCCCGACTGCGAAACGAACCTTTGATTCTCATCTCGACCTGGGCAACTTCTATTTCCTCTTTCAGACGAACGCGGAATCTGGTGGAATCGGCTGGGTCGTAATGGACCTGCCGGATCGGAAATGATTGTATTGTTGAATCGTCAAGTTTGGTGTCAAGAGAGTCGAAGGGGACAATTTCGATGACGGCATCGGTTGCGGCGGGGATGCGGTCGAACTTTATCTCGAGCAAGTCAGGGTATTTTGCCACAACGCGCACTACATTCGGCAGCACCGGCGGATAAGCTGCCCGCAAGTAGACAATCTCGGGAAGTTGAGTCGAATCCGCATACGCCTGAACGTCTCGAGAAGGCACGGCAATCTGTTCGAGATTCGGTGTCCAGAGACGGTCATCATCGCGATCCTGAAAAGCGAAAATTCGCCACAATCCAGCGGTGAGATGTTTCAGTTCCCAGGAACCGTCCTCTCCCGTCTGAGTGCTCGCATCGGGAATTACCGAAGAAGGATCGGGAGTTTTTATCTTTGAGGGCGGACTACCCGCCGTGATAAAATCCGCTTTCGTTGGCGAAGATTCCGCAATTCCCCTTTTCTCAACGAATGCCTTGGTTGAAGGCGGGAGAGAGCCCATATAATAGCCGATCACATTCCATCCGAGGACAGATTCGCCCTGCCCAGTGAGAAAGCCGGTAATTTGCCCCTGGTCAAGATGATCTCCGGTGGAAAATGCCAGGTGAAAGGAATATAACAGCTTGTTTCCCTGAAGATCGCTTAGTGTCGTACCCAAAGTCAGCACATAAGTTCTATTATCCTGAAACGATGAATCGAAAGTCAATTCCACGGTCTTTCCCCTCCATCGTGAACGAACCGCACCCTCAGGTGGTGGGGATAGAGAAAATGCATTATTGAGCGATTCCTGTCGGATAGGTTCGCTAAAAGAGATGGTGATTCTCGCTGACGGATCAACCTTGATACTGTTATCAGCCGGTTCAGCGCTGATGATTGTTGGGGGCGTTTTATCCTGTGGACCTCCACTGGGTGGAGCCTGACTAGCGCAGCCGATTAAGATCAAGAAAAACAAACTTATATGTAACCTGAGGATAATGCTCATATTTTATCAAGAGGAGAGAGAAAGATGATTTCTCACCCGCTCCAAATCATCCTCCGTATCGACACCTTGAGGAAAATCGGGTACGAGCGCCACTCCGATACGTTTACCATGCACCAGCAATCGGAGCTGTTCCAGCGATTCGCAGCGCTCTAAATCCGCGACCTCCCAGGAGCAGAATTCTTCTAATATGTGCCGACGGAAAACATAGAGTCCGACATGCCTCAAGAACGCCGATGCCGGGGGAAAGCAACGCCAGGGATGTGGAATGGGACTGCGGGAGAAGTACAAAGCGCGCCGTTGTAGATCGGTGACAACTTTTACCACGGAAGTATTATCGAGCTGCTCCGGTTTCAAGGGAGCCGCGGCGGTAGTGACATCGAAATCGTCGCCTGAGAGGAGTAGGGAGACGGTCGTATCGATCGCTTCCGCTGGGATCAATGGTTCATCACCCTGAATGTTGACGACAACATCCGCTTTTTTATCCTTGATCGCCGCCAGCACGCGATCGGAGCCGGAAGGCAGCGCCGGATCGGTCATGATCGGCACTCCCCCATGCTCCCTGACAGCGTCGAAGATCTGGGGGTGATCAGTCGCAATGTAGATTTCATTCAGAGTTTTCGTCTTTCGCACGGCTTCGAGGGTGCGGATGACCAGCGGTTTTCCAGCTATATCAGCCAGCATCTTGCCGGGGAGACGGGTGGATGCCCATCGTGCCGGGATGACGCCGACTACCCGTGGTGTCATCGATTTTCTTCTTTTTCTTCCGATTCCGGAGCGAATTGAAGGTGAGCACGGGCGACAATATGTTGGAACTCATTCTCTGAAATACTCATTTAATGGGTTCCTTGATCACGACCGGGCAAGGCGCTCCCGCCGCGAACTGTTCAGCATCGGATTTACCCCCGACAATGTCGCCCCAGTGCATGGGAATTGCAACTTTAGGACCGATTCTCTGGGCGGCGAGGATGGCTTCCTTCGCTGTCATCACATAAACCCCGCTAACAGGCAGCATGGCGACATCGCAAGAGACAGCCTTCATCTCCTCGATCAGATCCGTATCCCCAGCATGATAGTACCGAACGCCGTCGAGATTGATTACATACCCCAGCCAGTTGTTCGATTTTGGATGGAATTTCTTGTTCGTATTGTAAGAACGAATAGCTTCAATCCCGACCTCTGCCAGAGTAACATTTTCGCCCGGTTTCAGCAGAACTACGTTCTTAAAAGAGAGTTCGCTTTTCATCGAAGCTGGGGCGACGATTATCGCCTCGGGCTTGGCTGCTTTCTTGATATCATCGACTGAAAAATGATCATAATGTGAATGAGTGATAAAAATCAGGTCTCCATCCAGATAAGCGGTCTTGATTTTCCAGGGATCGATATAGATTGTTTTTGTTCCACGGATACGGAACGATGCGTGTCCAAACCAATCGATAGGTTTTGTCAATTCCTCGGGCATATTTCCCTCCTTGATCAACTACTGGGAAATAAGAATTGTCTCGTTCCTCAGACTCGGCAGAGTACGACATAGAGATCGGCACGAGCGCCTTTGAACTCCGGACCGTGACGAAAATCCCAATAGTAAGTGCTGGTTGGATTGATCCCTTTCGTAGAAAATACATGCTCTCTCAAGTTTTTAACGGTCTGTGAAATGGTTTTCATCGGTCCGTGATGGAGGGTGGAGAAAAACTTACTTCGTTCCATTTCCATAACGCTGGCGTCATAAGTGTCGATCTTTAAAATTTCAATAAGCAGCCTTCCTCTGAATTTCTCGATCTCCATCAAGGCGATGGCTTGATCAGGAACAGTATAGCGTTTGGAGGCAATCTCCGCGCGAAGGCGCTGGAAAGCCTCAAATACCTTTCTCGGTTTACTAAACCAACAGGATAATGGGACAGTATAAAAGTATTTTGAACTCCACTCGAATTCTGTGTCTTCCCAACGTTTGGGATCAGTAATTGCAAGGGTTTCATCCATGAATAAGTCTCCCTGTTAGAAGCTGAACTTGATCGTCGTTTGTATGTGGAAAGATAGGGATTGGAAACAAGGTCGTCAACTCCTTTTCGCTGGATGCAAAATGGAGCAATGCCTGGCGTTTCTCCTCAAAAAAACACAAGCCCTTCCTGCAAATACAGGAAGGGCATGGGGAAATCTACCATTCCCACGCTGGAACCCTGGGAACGAGTAATAACACGTACATTATTGTCAGAATACGGACTATCGCAAGCCAAGTACTGTCCGATAACCTTCCATATCCAGGAAACCATGTCCGCTGATATTGAAGGCGATTGTTTTCTTTTCTCCGGTCTGTTTGCATTTCAAGGCTTCATCAATGGCGCAGGCGACGCTGTAGGCGGATTCCGGCGCCGGGAGAAAACCTTCAATCTGCATGAACATCTTGGCGCGCTCGAAGACATATTTCTCGTCGGTGGGATAGGCTATTGTGTCGATGTAACCTTGGTCTCGAAGCAGGCTGATGATGGGTGAGCAGCCGTGGTAACGCAACCCGTCGCCATAAATGGGCAGGAACTCGGTCTGATGTCCCAATGTATACATCATCAACTGAGGCGTCATCTCACCATGGTCAGCATAATCATAGCGATATACCCCTTGTAGATTGGGCGCTGACTGGCTCTGCGCTGCGATGAATTGTATCTTCTTTCCCTTAGTCAGCACATCCCCTAGGAAGGGTATGGCGAAACCGCCAAAGTTGCTGCCGCCGCCCAAGCACGAGATCACCATGTCGGGATATTCACCTATCATTTCGAACTGCTTTTGGGTTTCCAGTCCGATGATAGTCTGGTGCATCAGGACATGATTCAGCACCGAACCAAGACTGTAAGCAGCCTTTTTATCTTTGCTGGAATCCTCCAGCCCTTCTGAGATCGCGATGGAAAGCGAACCTGGATGATCTTTGTTTTTCTGGTAGATTTTATTGCCGACCTTGGTCTTGTCGCTGGGCGAAGCGAATACTTCCGCACCATAGAGTTCCATCAGGTTCCTGCGATCTTTCTTCCAGTTATACACCGCACGAACCCAGAATACGGTGCATTTCAGACCCGCCAGGCTGCAAGCATAAGACAGCGCGGTTCCCCATTGTCCTGCGCCGGTCTCGGTAGTGAGTCGGGTGAATCCTTCTGCTCGAGCATAAAACACCTGCGCCAGTGCGGTGTTGACCTTGTGACTGCCGGTGGGACTATAAAACTCGCTCTTGTAATACATCCGCGCCGGGGTTTTCAACGCCTTCTCCAGACTCAACGCCCGGAACAACGGACGAGGACGTCCGGCTTGAAGATACGTTTGCTGCAACTCCTTGGGAATCTCTATCCAACGCTCGTTGGAAAACTCCTGTTTCAAACATTCTCCGATCATCAGATCCGGCAGCGACTTGATCTTATCATCTCCCTTAGGCGGCGGGAGCGGCGACGGCAGGTCGGGCTGGATGTTATACCATTTTGTGGGTAATTCTTCAACTGGTAGGTGTATTGCTCTCACGTCACTCATAAAAGAAACCTCCTAAGCCTTTAAGTCGAGCTTTGCCCGACAGAATAATGGAATTGATTTGAGTCTGGTTCGACGATGCAATTAAGACAAACGTCCGCCGTGATAAATGGTTTCTAAGTTAGGTATTGACGAGGAAGTTAGCAATAGTCAGTTCGGAGTTCACGCTTTAGCGTGTCTTCGCACATACATAGAATTCACGTTTTAGCTAGCCCCCGAAAGCAACCTAAAGGTTGAACTCCAAACAAAGCAACCTAAAGGTTGAACTCCAAACAAAGCAACCTAAAGGTTGAACTCCAAACAAAGCAACCTAAAGGTTGAACTTTAATCTAAGAATCGCAATTATTTCATCTTGAACACTTTTCTCATCTCATTCATCTTCCCTGGCACCGTGGTATGGATGAAATATATGCCGCTGGTCATATTGCGGGCGTCGAAGGTGAAGGTGTGAAAACCGCAGTTGAAGAACTCATCGGCAATTAACGCCACCTCCTCCCCGAGTATATTGAAGACGCGCACTTTCAATGGAGCGGATTCCGAAAGTCCGACTATGATCTGTGTCGTCGGGTTGAAGGGATTGGGGTACACTTCGGCGATGGTGAACATCTCGGGGATTTCACCGGAATCGTAAAGTCCAACCGCTTCGATATCGATAATATCTTCCTGAAGTGCGGGAATAATCCGAATGAAACTTTGATTGACGCTGATAACGCCTCGGATACGGATCCAATCGTTGACCAGATAGCTGCTAAGGTTCAAATGGGCATCTTCATAGATCAGTATTATCACCGATTCGGAGCCGTCAGTGATGTTGAAGCTGTAAGTACCCCGGTTTGCCGGGGTGGAGGTCAGCCGACCAGTAGCTTCCGCATAGGTTCCTTCCAGTCGTCTTGCCGCAGCAATGGCAGCCGTCGTCCCTCGCCACGGTTCATAGAGTTCATTGCCAAAGGAAAGCAGTTCAAATTCCACCGAGAGCAAACGGCTGACTCCGGAGAAACCGGCATCAGTAAAACGTCCCGTAACCCTCACTTCATCCCCGCGGAATAATCCTTCCGTCTCCTGGTCTACATGACCGCGATCATTGTACAGCATAATTCCATAGCCGGATTCATCCTGGATATACGCATCGAGACGGTTGATGCTCATAACGTTGGTCGGTATGGTGATAATCCCTGAGGTAGTTACCCAGGAGCCTTCCCCGGTCAGTGTCTGAATTGCCTGAATCGAAACGGGGAGAGAAGAATTAAGTTCAAAGTTGACCGGTAATTCATCATAAGTCGCTATCACTAAATTACCTCTCGCGGCTGGAATATATCCCACGCCAATGACAGAGATATCGTATTGTCCAGGATCCAGATACATGAAACTGTATTCACCGTTCTCATCGGTGCGGATCGAACTGACTTCAAGCTCGGCAAAATGGTCGATCAGAGAAACACGGGCATTGACTACAGGTTCGTGGGTATCGACTGAGGTAACCGCACCAAAGATGCGTGTGTTGCGTGGATAGAGACCGATTTCTAAAAATAATTCCTGGTACAATGCCAGTTCGATATTCGATTCGACCGTTTGTTGGTACCCTTCAGCCACAGCTTCGATTATATACCTGCCAGGATTTAAATAGAGGAAACTGTATGACCCGCCCCAACTCGAAACTGATGTTCGCAACTGCAAATTGTTGACCGCATCGCGCAGGATCAAATTCGCTCCGACGATGAAATCATGATTCAGTGCGTTGACTATATATCCGGAGATATTTGTCCGACGCGGAGTCAGATTAAAATTTTCATAATGATCCTGATTCAATTGGAGTATGACGGCATTTCGATCGGAGGGGAAGTAGGCTTCCGCCTCTACGTGCATGTTGTAAGACTGAGGCGGCAGGGGAGCAAACCGATAAAATCCTTCCGCGTTGGTAGTTCTTATACCAATTTCCTCGCCGCTGGATTCCACATACAAAGTCACTGTCGCATTCTGGATTGGATTCCCATTCTCCATATTCCGGACATAACCATTGATTCGTGTTTCCAAATGTTCAATTGCGATATCCAGGGTTAAGAGACCATCATCTTCAAGAAAAACATCCTCAAGCCGGAAGGTGAAGTATTCCTCATGTGCAACTTCAAGATCGTAAAGCCCACCGTATAAGCTGGAGAAATTAAACCTTCCCGCGGCGTCGGTCCGGGTCGATCCGACAAAAACACCGGTAGCATCTTCAGTCAGACGTACTTCAGCGCCCTGCACCAAGGCGCCTGTAGCAGCATCGGTAACCATTCCTTCGATCATACCGGTGGGGATTTCCAGGTCAATCAGATAAGCGGCGCCGGAATCTTCATCCCAATCATCATCACCGATGGCTCCGACAATTACATAATCATCGTCGATGGCAACCACCGACCCGAATAGATCCCCCTCTTCTCCGTCACTTGCCGTCAACTTGGCGAACTCCCCCCATGTTTCTCCACTACGGGTAAAGGCGTAAAGTGAACCGGAATCGATGCCATTGTCCTGATCATGCCAGGAGCCGATTGCCAAGTAATTCCCGCTAATAGCGACCGTTTTGCCAAAGTTGTCCTGATCCTCCCCATCGCCGGGGCTGATCGCCTGCTGCTCAATCCATCCGTCATCGTCTCGTACGAATACATACGCCCATCCCGCAGAAACTACACGCCAACTGCCACGCGCCCCAACCGCCACGCTCAGATTGCTGATTGAGACCGAAGCCCCAAAATTGTCCTCCTCGATGCCATTGCTCGCAGTGATCTTCTCCTCTTCCAGCCAGGTATTGCCACTTCGGACAAAGAGATATGCCGAGCCGGACTGTAAACCGTTGTCGTCATCTCCTTTTGCTCCAATCACGGCGTAGTCGCCATCCAGAGAAACTGAACAGCCGAAATAATCCTGGTCGGCAGCATCATGGCTGACAAGTTTGATCACCTGAACCCAGGAGGTGCCGATTCGATGGAAGACATAAGCTGCACCGGACTGAATGTCATTGTCCACATCCTGCAACGCCCCGACCAGGGCATAATCACCATCGATCGCGACCGCACTTCCAAAATAGCTGTTTGCCGCTGGATCGCGCGCGGTGATTTTATCCTCTTCCACCCAGGTCTCTCCCTGACGAACGAAGACATAGGCTGAGCCGGAATTGATGGCGTCATCGTCGTCAAAAGGCGCCCCGACAATGATCCGATTCCCCTCGATGGCGACCGATTCGCCAAATTTATCCGCCGCCGCGCCATCGCTGGCGATTAGCTTGATCACCTCGGTCCATTCATCGTCAATCAGGCTAAAGACATACGCTGCGCCAGCCGAGGTGCCATTCTCATCCTCGCTTGACGCGCCAACTACCATCTCGGTTCCACTGATCGAAACAGAGTTGCCAAAATAATCCAATGCTTCCCCGTCACTCGCCGTCAATTTATTTTCTGTTTGGGCAAGCGTCGTTAAACTTAAACCCAACATCAGAAGGAGAATAAGCGATGTACGCGAGAAAAGCACATCCTTTAGAGAAGTAAATCGAATCAACATCGTACGATCCCCTTTCCGTTTCCACTTTTCGTCAGTCTTAACTTAACATTATACAGTAAAAGAG
>Ga0116202_10002298_pt1 | contig 11401 bp, 10 predicted proteins | sample LakKivw325mmetaG_FD_94479 | JGI IMG/M metagenome (GOLD analysis project Ga0116202, IMG submission 94479) | Anoxic lake water microbial communities from Lake Kivu, Rwanda to study Microbial Dark Matter (Phase II) - Lake Kivu water 325m metaG | ecosystem: Environmental > Aquatic > Freshwater >... | reverse complement strand
GAACCGGGCCAATGTCATGGATCGGACCGCGTCTCCCTGGAAAGAGGCGATGACCGCGGCCTGGAAGGGCTAATCAGGGCCCCAGGAACGTCCACCTGCGTTGACACTCAGCCAGGAAAATGGGCTCAAGCTGCCGCCGGGCGACTACACCGTCCGCGTGCTGATGTCGCCCCAGCCGGTCGAGCTCAAGGTGGCGGTCAAGTCCGGCGAGCCGCGGGAGCTGAAGCTGAAGAAGGCGGGAGGCGCCTGGATCCTGCAATAACTAGGCCGAAGCGATGACGAGAAAGATCCGCAGAGAAGTCGGGAAGATGAGGACGGCGATAGGGCCCGGGCTCTTGGTGCTCCTGACCGCGTGCGTGGTCGGCGGCGTCGCCGACAGGCCCGCGGGTCTGCCGACCTACGCGGACGTCATGGCGCGCGACGCCGCCGTTCCCGGGACACCTCCCCTCGTCCCCGCCGGTGTTTCGGCGAAAGGCGGGAAAGGGTCGGTGATGTTGAACTGGACGCCGGCCGCCGGCGCGACCTCCTACAACATCTATTACGCGAGGTCGTCGTCGGTCTCCAAGACGAGCGGCACGAAACTCGCGGGCGTCGTCCGCGCTCCGTTCAAGGTCCGGCGGCTCTCCGACCGGACCCCCTATTTTTTCGTCGTTACGGCGGTCAATGCAGCCGGCGAGAGCGGCGAGTCGTCCTGGGTCATGGCGGCGCCCAGGGCCAAGGCCCCCGGGCCCGGGCTCGTGCGCGTCCCCGCGGGCCCCTTCCGGATGGGCGACAGCCTCGACAACACGGCCTACGCGCTCCCCGTCCGCACGGTCGATCTCGACGAATTCTGGATCGACCGCTATGAGACGACCTACGCCCTCTGGAAAGGGGTCTACGATTGGGCCGTCGGCCACGGCTACGCCTTCGACAATCCCGGGCAGAACGGGTCGACCCGCCAGGGCGACTTCCTGCCCGTGACGATGGTCAGCTGGTATGATGCGGCCAAGTGGCTCAACGCCCGCTCGGAGAAGGAGGGCCGGACCCCCGTCTATTATTCCGACGAGGCCCATTCGTCCGTCTACAGGACAGGGAACGTCGACCTGGCCGCCGCCCAGGTGCGTTGGGAGGCCGACGGGTATCGTCTGCCCACTGAAGCCGAATGGGAGAAAGCCGCCCGCGGCGGCCTCGAGGGCCGGCGCTACCCCTGGGGCGACGAGCTCGGCCCGGGCCGTGCCAACCACAACATGGGCGTGGCCGTTCCCGTCGGCCTCTTTCCGCCCAACGGCTACGGGCTCTACGACATGGCCGGGAACGTCTTCGAGTGGGTCTGGGACTGGGGCTCGGAGACACAGGCCTATCACGGGGCCCCCGACGGGGCCAAGAATCCCCGCGGGCCCGACGCGAGCGACAAGGGCACGAGGATCCGCCGGGGCGGCGGTTTCTCCTACGGCGCCCAGCACCTCAAGTGCTTCGGCCGGATGTTCCGGAAGCCGACCTACACCGCGCCCTACTTCGGCTTCCGGGCGGCTTCGAACAAGCGTTGACGAGCCGGCGCGGGACGGCGGCCCGGGCTCTTGCCCGGGCCCGGCGGTTGTGTTAGAAACGGCAAGACGGCCGCGCGAGCGGGCCGCCTGAAAGGGAGGGACCGTGAAAAAAGCCTGGATCGTCATCCTTGTCATCCTGTTGGCCGCGCCGCTTCTCGCCCAGGGCAAGAAGATCGGCCTGCTCCCCTTCGACGACGCGGCCGGCGTGGGCCCGGAGCTCGGGCGGCAGGTCGCCGCTTACATCCGCTCTGAGCTGCTGAAGTCGAAGAAGCTGCTGCCCAAGTTCATCACTCCGGAGACCGAGGAAGGCTACGAAGGCGAGGACACGGGCCTGATCGACGTCGAAAAGGCGCTCGCCCTGGCCCGCGCCAACGAGGTCGACTACGTCCTTATCGGGACCGTCCTCGAGGCCGACATCGAGGAGAGCGAATCGAGCATCGGCGGCATCTCCTTCGGCAAGGGTTCGGTCGGCTCGTCCCTGCGCAAGGTCAAGGCCACGATCACGATCCAGGGCGACCTGCTCTCCGTCGCCGACGGCGCCCTGGTCCAGAGCTTCGAGGCCAAGGGCGACAAGACCGATTCGCGGGTCGGCGCCGACCTGTCCACGGATTGGGGCGGCTACAGCAGCGGCTCGGCCGCGGCGAACACGCCCAACGCCAAGGCTGTGCGCGAGGCCGTGGAAAGCCTGGTCAAGCGGATCCTCAAGAAGATCTGAACTCAAGCCGGAAAAAGCGCCTCTGGACGATGCCGCCGTCGCAGCGCCCGGGCCGTGAAGGATCCTAATATATGGTTCTTCTCCGGATTCCGGGAAGTCCCTCTCTCGGGCTTTAGCTCGGGGATATCCTCTGGCTCCCCGGCCCCCCGGGAACCGGTTCGCACGGTTCCCCCTACGCGGGTCCCCTCCTCCAGCCACGGGGATCTGCTAGGCCACTAGCTCACCCTGTCCCGAAAGGGACGAGGATAATCCCCTTGCCGCCTCAAGAGGGAATCCCGGAAATGGGAGAAGAACCTAATAAATGGAGCCCGTCGAGGAGCTCAACGCTCCCGCGGCCGCGGAAACCGTATAAGGCGGCCCGGCGCCCTGCCATTGCAGGATGTTGAAAGACCCTCCGGTCCGGACCTTGTGGACCTGAAGCCCGGCGAAGGTCAGCGGTATTCCGGCGGCACAGACATCGGGGACACGGTCGGCCAGGACGAAATAGGCCGCGCCGGACCCGCTCGCGGAAACAGTGCCGTCGGGCTCGACGAGCAAGGCCGTCCCTTCATCGACACCGATCCCCTTGGCCTGGGAGGCCCACCCGTCTTTCACGATCCGGGCCAGGAAGACCACCAGCCTGCCCATCCGGTCGCTGCTTACGAAATGGCTGTCGGTGATGACCCCCGTCAGAGCCGGGACGGACAGAAAATCGCGGGCCAGGGTGACCCGGTGATCATACGGATTGGCCAAGGCCTCGTTCGAATAGACCGTGCCGCGGAACGCGGAGAAGACGAATTCGCCGAGGACCGCCAAGCCGGCGCTGGTGCCGCCCATCGGGACGCCCCTCCGGATCGAGTCCTCGAGGGCTTCCTGAAGCGCGGTGCCGTTCCAGATCCGGATATAATCCGCTTGGTTCCCGCCGGCGATGAACAGCGCCTCGGCCTTCCTGATCCTGTCGGCGACGAAGGGGGCGTCGGCCCCGGACCTCTTGTCGACGACCAGCGTTTCCACGGAATCGACCTGACCCAGGCCGTAGACGTAGGGGTTGTAGGCGTCCGTGCCGCTGGCCCGGATGACCACGAAGTCCCCCCCTCCGCTTTTCTGGATAAGCCACGAGAAGGCGGCGTCGACGTCCGTCCCGCCGCCCATGAGGGCCAGGCCGGGCGAGCAGGCCGTTGACCGGTCGCCGGAGTCGCCGACGGAATAGTAGCGGTAGCCTTGTCCATCGTCCGGGCCGGGCGGCTGCGGCCCGGCGGGATTGCCGCAGGAAGAGAAAATCGACGCGGCGATGAGCAAAAAAACGGGGGCGCGCTCGATGGCGGCTCGCGCGGACTTGGCTTTCACGCCCCCATTATGCCACAATTCCGACCTCGCGCCGTTGACATCCGGACCGCGGGCCTCGACCCTCGGTCCATAGGTCTAAGATCCGAAGGGGAGGACGCCATGGCCCGAAAGACCCTCTGCGTTTCGGTTTTATTCGTGCTGGCCGGCGCGTGGGGGGCGGCCGCGCTGTTCGGCGGCGGCGCCGCCGCGGACCCGAAAGGACCGATCCACTTCATGTCCCGGGTGGCCGAGCCCCGCGAGAAGGCCTTCACCTTCCTCCTGCCGCGCGGCTGGTCCGTCGAGGGCGGCATCTTCAGGCTCGACGCGTCGAGGGCCGGCGGGCCGGGCAACGCGATGGAAGCCAAGGTGGACATCGCCTTCAAGCGGGAGCCCGCGGGCCTGGTCATGCTCCGGAGGCTGCCGAAGGTCAATTACGCCGACGGCCCGATGGTCCGGGCCACCTGGGCCCCGGGCGCCAATTACCAGGGCATGCAGGTGGCCGCCATGCCGACGGTCGAGCAGTACCTGGACAACCTCTTCCGCGGGCTCCGTCCCGCGGCCGCCGACGTCCGCGTCGTCGAGCGCCAGGACCGTTCCGACCTGGCCCGGGCCATCGCCAAGGCCGCCGAAACTCTCAACGCCAATCTGAGCATGGGCGGCCTCCCGCCCGTCACGTTCTATGCCGGGGCCAAGGTCGTCACCTACACCGAGCGGGGCGTGCGGTTCAAGGAGGCGCTGTTCACCGTGCTGGTCGATTTTCGCGGCGCCGCGGCCCTCTGGGCCAACGACTTCACCACGGTCATGCGGGCCCCGGAAGCCGAGGCGGCGACGTGGAAGCCCGTCTTCGACATCATCATGGATTCCGTGAAGTTTGACGCCCGATGGGTCGCGGGCGAGATGCGGGGCCAGGACGAGCGGGGCCGGGCGGTCATCGACGTCATGCGCGACCTCCAGCGGATCGACCGGGAGATCGCCGACCGCCGGGCCCGGACCAATGCCGAGATCAACACCGACCAGTACCTGACGCTGACCGGCCAGGAAGACTACGTCAATCCCCACACGAATGAGATCGAGCGCGATACGAGCGCCTTCAAATACCGCTGGGTGACCCCGAACGGCGAGTACGCTTACACGAACGTCGAGCGCTACGATCCCAACGTCGATCCGGAGGAACAGCGGCGGGGCTGGAAGAGGACGCCGGTCCGCGAGCGCAAGATCGACTGATCCGCGCGCGGGTCATCGATCGCCACGCTCCCGGGATATCGACATCTTCCCGGGGGCCGCATCTCTTCCTTGTGGCGTATTCCGAATGACCACGCTCACCAGGCCGGAGTTTGGGTCCGCGATCATGGCCTTCCTGCGTTCCGGCAAGCTCACCTAGGCCGAGCCGCCGTGGGGCCCCGGGCCTATTTGGCTTTTTCGAAGTCGGCTTTCTTGAGGTTCTCGAAGACCTCGCTCACGGCCGCCTTGGCGAGGTCGAGGGTGATCGTGCCGCCGAGGTCGACCTCCAGTCGGACGTTGGCCGTGAGCGCCACGCCCTTGAGCTTGACGTGGGGGGTCGGAGGATACTGGGTCTGCTTTCCGGTGTCGATCGTCTCCGGCTGGCATTCGGTTTCGTAGGCGATATAGACGATCTCGCCGCCGCCGAGCTTCTCCCGCATGGGGGAGGCCTGGTCCTTCTTGAGCCCTCTCATGGCGTCCGCGAGCGTCTGCTGGTTGGCCGCGTCGCCCTGCATCTGGAGGAGCTGGGCCACCTCGGCGGCATAATACGTGACCGCGATGCTGATGCGGGCCGGGAATTTATTGGAATTGGCACAGGGATGGTCGAAAGGTAGGTCCGCGGACCCGTTGCCCATGCCCATCGGTCCGGAAGCGTTATAGGCGCCGCCACGGATGGAGCCCGTCTTCGGCAGCAGGGAGGCGATGATCTCGGGACAGCTTCCTTTGGATTGGGCCGAGGACGAGACAGCGGCCAGAGGGGCGACGATGGCCGCGATCGACGTGAGCCAGAATAGGAACCCGAACCGGGCGATCATCGCGGGCGAGTAACGGGAAACGCGCATGAGATCCTCCTTATTCCCCGGAACTCTAACGTCACTCGGCGCGGAAGTCAAGGCCGTCGGCGCCTGTTCGAGGGGCGATTGACTTCGACCGGTGAATTCTCTATAGTCCGCTCCTTCCATGAGCATTCAGGCCGACCGCATCCCTAGGAGGTGGCAGATGAGATCATGTTTGACGGTGTTAGCCATAGCGCTGCTTCTCGTTACGGCCGTCGAGGCCCAGGATGTCGAGCTCCAGGTGGAATTGATGAACGGCCTGGGCACGGGCACGAGCCACAAGGGCGACCTCGTCTCGGCCCGGGTGCTCAGCCCGGCCGCCCTTCAGGGCGATATCGTGGAGGGCAAGGTGGGGAAAGTCGAGCAGGGCGGCGGGAAAGCGGTCCTGACATTCGCTTTCGAGACCCTGCGGCACGCCGGCCAGGCGGTTTCGATATCGTCGGAGATCCGGTCCATCGCCAACTCCAAGGGTCAGGCCGGCGTCGACGAGAACGGCAACTCCGTTCAGGGGAGCCGCAGCCAGGCGAAGCCGTCCGGCGTCGCCCGGGCCGGCGGGGCCCTCGGCGGCCTGATGGGGGGCAAGAAGGGCGCCGCCGTCGGCGCCGCGTCCCGTACGGCCGAGGCCATCCTGTCGATCGATCTGGCCTCCGACGGCCCGAGCCTCACGCTGGCTCCGGGCAGCCGGATCACGCTCATGGCCAAGTCCCGCAGCGGAGCGGCGCTCGCCAGCCTCGCGCCGAACCCGGCCCCGGCGGCCGCTCCGTCGGTCCAGGCGCAAGCCGCGCCCGCGGCGGCTCCGGCCGCGACCCCCGCTCCCCAGACTGGCGGCCAGCCCGACCTGGCCGCCGTCAAGGCCGAGTTCGTCCCGGGAGACAAGGTCATCCTTTACGACGACTTCTCGGACATGGAAGGGGACGAGCCGCCGCCGCATTGGAAGGTTCGGGGCGGGACGGCGGAGCTGCGCGTCGGCGACGGCATCCGGCAGCTGACCATGACCGCGCAGAGAATGACCCTGACGCCCAACGTGACCGGCCTGCCCGCCAACTTCACGATGGAGACCGACGTCGCCTACAAGGGGCACGGCGCTCGCGCCTGGTGGAGGTTCCATGATAAGGCGGGCAAGGACACCCTCGACATCATCACCGGGGTGAACTATAAAAAGCTCTCCCTGACCATCAGGCAGGCGACGGACGGGGGGTCCGAAGAGCTCGCCGACCAGCAGATCGATATGGATTGGACGAAGCCCGTCAAGCAGGCCCTTTGGCTGCAGAACGGCCGCATGCGCTACTACGTCAACGGCCAGCGGGTCATGGACGTCAACCAGATCGTGCTGCCGGAGCTGGGCAAGATCGAGGTCTATATCGACGGGCCTGGCGACAACGACAAGACCGGGTACGTCGGCTTCCAATTCGCCCGGTTCGCGGAATCGGCGCCGGACTTCAGCAAGGTGCTGATGTCGTCCGGGCGATACGTCACCCGGGGCATCCTGTTCGACACCGACAGCGACCGTATCAAGCCGGAGTCGGCTCCCGTGGTCAGGATGATCGCCAAGGGCCTGGAGGCCAATCCCGCGTTGAAGCTCCTCATCGAGGGGCACACGGATTCGACCGGCGACGCCGACCACAACCTGGACCTGTCGAAGAGGCGCGCGGAAGCCCTCAAGACCGTCCTGGCGGCGCAATTCAAGATCGATGCCTCGCGGCTCACGACCGCGGGCCTGGGCGCCACGAAGCCGGTCGACACGAACGACACGCCGCAGGGCCGGTCCCAGAACCGCCGCGTCGAGCTCGTCAAGCAGTAGCCTCCAGACCGCCGGCCCGTCCCCGGTTGACACCTGCCGACGTCCGGCCTATCCTGAACCCAGGGAAAGGCCGGTCGCACCTGGCCGTTCGCCGGGCCCGGGAGGTAAGTGATGAGCGTTTCAAGGACGCGGCTTTCGATCCTCCTTGCGGTCGCGGCGGCCTTGGCCCTTTTCGCCGGGACGGTGTCCGCGGAGCTGGTCGCCAAGCTGCCTCAGGTGATGAACCCCTTCTTCCTCGCCATTTCCGAAGGCCGCGTCTATGTCGTCGAGGATTCCGTATCCGTGCATATCTTCGATCTGGGTCCTCAGGGCGTCACCTTCGTCAAGACCTTCGGACGGAAGGGACAAGGACCCGGCGAGTTCGATACCATCTACACGGTCCGCCCCTTCAAGGACCACCTGGACATCCCCGGCTCCCACAAGCTGGCCCGTTTCTCGCGGGACGGCGACTATCAGAGCGAAGTGGCCGTGACGGTCGGCGTGTTCAAGGGCGCGGCCTACCGGCTGGGCGACGGCTACGCGGTCAGGGACCTGAATTTCGACGAGAAGGGGACCTCGACGACGATCCGCCTCTACGACAAGGACTTCAAGCTGGTCAAGGAGATCGGCGTCCGAACGAATCCCGAGGGCTTGACGAAGATCAATCTCGTCTCGGACTATTACGCCCCGCGCGTGGCCGGCGACCGGCTCTACGTGATCGACGCCGGCGAGGATTCCCTAGTCACGGTCTACGACCGGAACGGGGTCCGGCAGAACGAGATCCGCCTGCCCCTGGAACCGCTCAAGATGACGGACGCGCTGAAAGCCGCCGTCATCAAGCCTATCAAGGACAGTTGGACGGGCCCGATCCGCTGGGAGGACTACGAAAAGCGCCTGTTCTTCCCCGACCGCGCTCCCGGCCTCGATCACTTCGAGGTCCTCGGCGGGACGTTCGTCGTCCGGACGTACAAATACCGGCAGGACCTGGTCGAATTCGCCCGTTTCGACGAACAGGGCCGCGAGCTCGGCCGGCTGGACCTGCCCTTCACCGGCCGGCTGTCCAACGGCATCCTGTTCTGCTTCTCCCAGGGCCGTTATTACTGGCTCCGTGAGAATCCCGATGAAGAGGTCTGGGAGCTCCACTCCGTCAAGGCCTGGTAAGACCCGGTTCCGGTTTGACGAACCCCGGGCGCTTGACTCCGGTCCCTCAGCCCGGCTATCCTCCAAAATGATTCGGGATAGGCCGGTCCCGAATTCGGAGCCGGAGATCTCAAACCGGTAGGACCGGCCGAGGGCCTATCGAGCGGCGGGAGGCGGGCATGAAGACGATAGGGCTGATCATGTTGGCGGCGGTCGTCTCCAATCTGTATTCCCAGCCCGTGGAGATCTATGATCGCTCGCGGCCGCCCCTCCGGCTGGTAAGACTGGATTACGACAACAGCTCCGGCGAGAAAGGCACGACGTTCTTCGACCATGGCAGGACCGGCCGGATCGAACGGGCGCTCTGGGAATTGGAGAGCGGCGAGCGGTATTCATTGAACCTCTACGCCTATGATGAGCAGGGCCGGCTGATCCGGAAGACCCGCGAGTACTCGGATCACAAGGATACCGTTCAGATCTACCGTTACGACGGCGAGAACAGGCTCTCCAGCGAGGAATTCGTTTTGGGGGATGTCTCCAAAGGCATGACGACCTACGAATACGACGCCCGGGGCCGGCTGGCCATCATGAGATGCCATGCCTATAACGGTTGGATCGAGGGAACGATAACGATCCGTTATGGCGCCGGGGGGCTGAGGTCGGGAGCGGAGCTCGTCCAAGAGGGGAAGACGGTCGCCGGGATCGCCTATGAATACGACGACAAGGGCGATCTGACGCGCGAAACCTGGAAATTCGCCTCGGGCTGGGAACAGACATTCCGCTACCGGTATGACATGAAGGCCCGAACGAGCGACGTCGTTTACACAAGCCCCAATCCCTTCGTCGTCAACGGGAGCGAACCCGTCAGGCGCGAGGACTACAGGTACGGCAAAAAGATCGGCGGGCCCTCTTTGTATCGCTATGGCGTCCCGGGGAAGCTCCTGGAAAAGACGTTCGAGAGGTCCGACGGCTTTAAAACGAGCACGTTCTATTTCTATGGGACCGACGGCGTGCTCTTGAGGGCCTTTCGAAGGCATTCCGACAACCAGAACGCGCTGTTCAGGTTCCGGTACGACGAAGCCAGGCGGATGACCTCGAAGGGATTCTTCGCGAGCGACGGGAGCCGCGGGACAGATTCCTTCTCCTACGACTCGTCGGGGATCCTGAAAGGGGCGGAATTCGGCAATTCCGACCGGTGGCTGAACGGGACGTTAAGCGTCGTCGGTTTGGAACGCGGTCTGCCGTCCCGCGCTATCTACAAAGACAAGGCGGGCTTCGGGGCCGACGTCTCGTTCGAGTACGACGAGCGATCGCTCCTGAGGAAGATCGTCTGGACGTTAACCGATGGAAGGGTACAGGCGTATTCCTATTCGTACTGAGATGTCGTTTTCTCTCGCTTCGGTCAGGCGCCACGGCGATCGGATCGCCGGGCCGAGTCGAAAGCGTCGCCGGACACCGTCGCCGGAGGATCGAACATGATAAAAGCCGTTCCCGTGACCTTGTCCTCAGCCTGCCTTCTGATCATGGGGCTCGCCTCGTGCGGGCCCGGGCGAACGGCCGGCCCGTCCCCGTCGGCCGCCGCTTTTTACTCGCCTTCGGTCCGGCCTTCCAGCCGGTACGTCATCGACGCCCGCATGGACGCCGCCGGATCCGTCGAGGGACGGGAGACCATCACGCTGAAGAACCCCGGCCGGACGCCTCTCGGCGTCGTCGCTTTCGATTGGGCGGTCGGCGCCCAGGCGACGCTCGAGGTGACGCAGGGGGAGAGGCGGCTCTTTCCGCCGACGCCGGCCGCCGCCGAACCTCGGCCGCGGCCGATCATGGTCCGGCTGGCCGAACCGCTCGCCCCTGGCGCTTCGGTCGATCTGTCCGTCGCTTTCGGCCGGCGGGCCGATGGGGCGCAAGAACAGGCCTCTTTCCAGACGAGCGACCTCTGGTATCCCCGGCTCTGGTGGGACGGGCTCCCGGGGCACGACGCCTACTCGGTCAAGCTCGATGTCCCCGCGGGTCTCGCGGTCGCGGCCAGCGGACGTCTCGACCCGAGGACCGGGCGCTATGAGGCCTCCGCGGCGAGGACGTTCGGGCTCTTCCTGGCGACCGGATTGAAGTCGGCCTCGCGCGAGGTCGACGGCGTCCTGATCACGGCCTATTTCACGGAGCGGGGCGCCGGGGCCGCCGCCGTCTGCCTGGAGACCGCCGCCGACGCCGTCCGCTTTTACAAGGACTGGCTGGGATTCTACCCCTTCCCGTTCCTGAATATCATTCCCGGCGGGCCGGGGCGTTGGGGCGGCTACCCGGTCGCGACCGGCATCGTGGCCATCCACGGCCTGGAGACCTACGTCGACGGCGAATCGCCGCGGCACTGGCAGCACATCACCTCGCACGAGATCGGGCACGAATACTGGGGCGAGTGGGTCCTCGAAGCGGACGATCCCGCGTGGATATGGATCGCCATGGGCATCTTCGCCGACACCGAATGCATGACCGCGCGAGGCTACGATCCGGACCGGGCCGCCGATTGGATCGGGAACTACGTCGACGCCGTCCCGATGTATTACGATACCACGCTGGACGCCCCGCCCGGCCGCGAGGACGCCGTCCATTTCGACTTCAACAACACGGTCGTCCACAGCAAGGGGCCGGCCGTCGTCTTCGCCCTCGAAGACCTCCTGGGGCGTGAGGCCTTTCTGCGGCTCTACAAGCGCTGCCTGCGCGAGTTCGGAGGACGGCCCTTCGGCTGGCGGGACCTGCGCGCGGAAGTATAAGAAATTCCTTTTCCGCCCGGATCTTGGGACGCGTCCGGAATCGGCTTGAATACCCCATCTTGACTTCGTCAACGAGTGTATTCCGGCCCGCGGGCGAAGTCAAGCGCGGCCCG
>Ga0116202_10002296_pt1 | contig 11410 bp, 10 predicted proteins | sample LakKivw325mmetaG_FD_94479 | JGI IMG/M metagenome (GOLD analysis project Ga0116202, IMG submission 94479) | Anoxic lake water microbial communities from Lake Kivu, Rwanda to study Microbial Dark Matter (Phase II) - Lake Kivu water 325m metaG | ecosystem: Environmental > Aquatic > Freshwater >... | reverse complement strand
GTGCGCAACGCCCCCGGCGGGAGTACCCGCCTCGTCTCGCCGCGAATGCGGCGCCTGCGCCACTCGCGCCGAGTCCAGGGCGGCATTCCGCCCGTGTGCGAGGCGGACGGGGACGACGTCGGCATCGGGAGGCGCAAGTTCGATGCCGCGGCGCAGAGGCGGCTCCGCCGCCGCCCGCCGAGCGCGTCGCGGCGGCGGAAGCGGATCAGGCGGCGCGCCGCCCCGCGAGCCGCCGGGAGGCGCCGGCGGATGCGTCGCGGCGCGGACTTGGCGGCGAGCATGCCGGCAGGAGGAGCCGTCAAGCCGCGCACGGGCGACGGCGCGCTGCAGAAGGTGCAAAGGGTGCGCCCGCAGCGGAAGGCACGCCGAGTGCCCCGTCGAAATGGATGCAGCCCGAAGGCCGCGCCCCGGCGGCTGGACTGGCGTCCGCCACCGGGGCTGGCGGACAATGGGATGCGCCATTTCCACGGGGCGTAGAGGCGCCGCTGCGGGCGCACGGTTTCAGATCGGCACCACGCACAGCGGCCGCTAGCCGCTAACTCCTAGCCGCTCGCATTCCCCTAGCCGCTAATCCCTAGCCGCTCGCCGCTCCTCTATGCTACAATGGAACTCATGTTAAAACCAAAAGGCCGCTTTGTCGTAGTAGAGGGCGCGGACGGGGTGGGGAAGAGCACCGTCCTGAAGCTGCTCCTGCCCAGGTTGATGGAGGCAGTATCCTACAGCGGCGTGCGCTTCTTCCACTGGAAGCCGGTGAAGGGCGGCGTCCACGACGGCGGGATTCCCGAGACCGTGCCACACGATCCGCGAGGAACGGCACCCCGGAATCCGGCCGCGAGCTTGCTCTATCTGGGCTACCACTGGCTGACCTTCTGGACCGGCTACTTTCGCTACATCCGCCCGGCGCTGCGCCGGGGGATGCTCGTCGTCGCCGACCGCTACACTTACGATATCCTTCTCGACCCGCGCCGCTTCCGGTTGAATCTGCCGGACTGGGTGTTGCGCGTCTTCGTCAAGACCCTGCCACACCCCGACGCCGTGCTCGCGCTTGTCGCCGATCCCGCCACGGTTCGAAAGCGGAAGCCCGAGCTGAGCGTGGAGGAGATAAAAGCCTATCAAAAGCGACTGGAACGTGGCAAAATTCCAAACCTAGTTCTTGTTCAAGCTGATGGCACTCCTGATCAAGTCGCCAAACTTGCCTTTGGGGTGGGGTTGGGGTGTCGAGAAGAATGACAAAGGAGTCAACGGCGATGACGCTGGAAGAACTGAAAAGTAAGCGAAGCCAGTTTCGCCGCATCTCGGAAAAGCACGGCGTCGCGAATTTGCGTGTATTCGGATCCGTAGTCCGAGGGGAGCAAAACGACCAAAGCGACTTGGATCTGCTTGTCAAAGTTGCACATCGCCGATAATAATTTCGGCGTCGATCCTTCCATGGTGTGGGCGACGGTAGAGAACCAGCTCCCCGCATTGGAAAAGGTCGTCACGGATGAATTGACTGCATCGTAGCGACGACTGCCGTCGTGGCGAGGCCGATGCCGCCCCTCACGCCGTGGTGGACGCGGCCCTTCGTGCGCTGGGGGCGCGGAACGGCTTGGTTTGATGGGAAGGGAATAGCGGTGGAGACCTATATCGGAGAGGCCCGGAGAAGCAACGCCCCACGGCGTCAAGCGCCGAGAGCGGCGATGGAGATCACGGAAATGCCATCCGCGCGCAGATGGCTGATGCCCGTTCCCGTGATGATGGCGAGCGATTTCGGGGGCTTCACCTTCCGTGAATCCAGTACGGACACGAGCTTCAGGAGATTCGCCGCCGCCTCGTCGAACTGCCCGGTGCCGAGTTTCACCTCGATTGCGCACCAGTCGCCGTTGCGCTTCTGGACGATGGCATCGACCTCCAGTTCGCTCGAATCCCGGTAGTGGTAGACTCGCGCGTCATTGGCCTGGGCGTAGACTCGTAGATCGTGGATGACAAGCGACTCGAACAAGAAGCCGGTGAACTTGAGGTCGTCGAGCAGCGCGGTGCTGTCCGCACCCACTGCGGCGACCGCAAGGCATGGATCGGCGAAATGCCGCTTGGGAGACTTGCGAAGGGATGCCGACGAACGAATGTGCGCATTCCATGCCGGTTGGCTCTCGGTAACCATGAGCCGATCCAGCGCGGAGAGATAGTCTGCCACGGTCGGGCGCGAAACCTCCACGCGATCCGCTTCTCCGATATCGGCGGCAAGCGTCGTCGTCTCCACGAGGGTCGCCGTGTTCCGGGCGAGCGATCGCAACACGGCGGCGACTTTCAGCGGATCACGCTTCACCCCGGAGACCCGGCTGATGTCGACCTCGGCGAGGAGTTCCACATAGGCCCGGTTGACGTCGAGCGCCTGCGATTCGGTCGCGCCGAGAAGTCCCGGGAAACCACCGATCACAAGCCGTTCAACGATGCTCTCCAGCGGCGCAGTCGTCTCGGGGAAGGCGGGCGCCTCTCCGGCAAGGAGTCGGCCGAGGCTCGCCGAGCCTGTCGAGAGGCCAAGCTCCTGCCAGGACATCGTCCTCATGTCGAGCACCGTGAATCGGCCCGCGCCGGAATGCAGCCGGACGTCGTCGGCGGGATTCGCCGAACCCGTGAGAATGAACTGGCCCTTCTTCCCGCGCTCGTCCACTTCGTGCCGGACGAGATCCCAGAGTCTGGGCCGCTCCTGCCATTCATCGATCAGGCGAGGCGTTTTCCCGAGCAGCAGACGGGCCGGAGCGGTCTCGAGCAGCAGGGGCACGTTCGCGTCGCGGTCGACGCTCAAGACGCTCCCGGCGAGGCGTCGGGTGGATTCCGTCTTCCCGCAGGCTTTCGGACCGCGGACGAGGACCGCGCCGGATGCGGCAAGCTTGCGCGTCAGTTCGGTATCGGTAATGCGTGTTCGATAGGACATAAGTGAAGCAATGATCGCACACGACCTTGCATTTTTCAAGCTTTTTGTTTTACATTTTTAGAGTCTGTTGTTTTACATTTTTCGAGTCATTCATTCTATGTTTTTTGGATCAAACCTCGTCGATGTTGCTCGCCCAGGACGTGATCGGCTCCCACCATCAAGCCCTCGCCGCGATTGGTCAATGCCGCTTGAGAAATTTTGGGGAGATTCCCTTGCACCCTCAAAAACAGGGGGTAAAATCGGCTGTAAGACCTGTTTTCGGGGGTAAAAATGAGGCTAAACTGTTGGGGGAGAACAGAGTAGCGACGACTACCGTCGAGAAGGGGAGGGGTGGTGTGTGGGTAAGTTGCTGGGGGAGAGGATGATGTAGGACGATTTCGAGGTGGGGATGGGCCTTAGGAGAGGCAGAGCGGGAAGGGGCCTAATCCCTTGTCGCTGCCACCTTCTCAAACAGCACAGATGATTCGCCGTACATCACCAGCGCAGTGCCGCCGCCGGGGAGGGAAGCCGACGTCATCGACGAAGCCGACGGAATCGACGTCCCGCCCATCTCGGGCCTGAAGACGAGCCTGCGGAGCGCCGTGGGCTTTTGCGCCAGGGCCTTGCGAAGCGCCGGGATGGCGCTGCTCGATGACGTCGATTTCGTCGGTGACGTCGCCGCTCAAACCTTCTCGAAGTACGTATCCGGGTCGGCGGGATCGTACCACTCGCTGATCCAGAACTGCGTGTAGAGAATGTCGTCGCCGGTGTTGGTGATGTTGTGCGTGTGCCAGACCGGCATGTCGACGTAGGCGGGATGTTCTCCGTCGAGGTCGAAGTCCAGCACCTCGTCTGTGCCGATGCGCCGCAACTGGATTCGCGCCTTACCTTTGATGACGGTGAAGCGCTCGATTTTGCGGGTGTGGAAGTGGTTGCCGCGAGTGACGCCAGGAACGGTTGTCGAAAAGGACACCTGCCCCCCGCTCGCCAGCCGGATGGTCTCGATGAAGGTTCCGCGGGCGTCCGTGTTCTGCTTGAGAAGCACCGGGAAGTGCTTTTTCAAATCCATGTAGGAGCGGAAGGTGTTGAAGAGGTTGACGTCGTCTCGGTCGCGGAGGTCGGGGATTTCGCCGCGCCCGCCGTAGGACTCCCGGTAGTGTTCGAAAAGCCGCAGGATGTCGGAGACCTTACGCTCGAAATCCCAGGGGATGTCGAGACGATGGATGCCGTCGGGGTTGCGGATGGCGTCGATGATGCGCTCGCACAGCGAGCCCACATGAATCAGACGGACGTTCGAATCGACTTGGATCGTGGGTGTCTCGCCGTTGTTGAGTTGATGCGCGAAGGTGGCGACGAAAGAGTTGTAGTACGGACGGCCGAACGGCCCGAACACGTTCGGGATCACAAGTCCCGTGAAGGCCGCCCCAGCGCGCGCGGCCCAGGTCTCCAGCATCTGCCGACCTTCTTTCTTGGAGCGGCCGTAGGGATTGTCGCGCTCCTCTTGGGTCGAGGAGGACATCAGCACGTGCGGCTTGACGCCCGCTTCATCCAGTGCCGCGATCAGCTTGGACACCAGTTCGAGGTTGGTGCGGTAGAGATCCTCCTGGGATTCGCAGCGATTGACTGCGGCAAGATGCACGATGACATCGCACGATTTCACGAATTCGAGCAGACGCTCGGGATCGCCGAAGAAGGCGTCCTCGAAGGGCACGCAGTCGAACGTCTCCGGCTTGAGCTTCAGCGTGTTGTAGAGATGGGTTCCGACGAACCCCGCCTGTCCCGTGATGCCGACTTTCATAGCGTCTCCCAGTCAAATCCTTCATTTTTGTCAAAACGGATGTCGTCGCCCTTGGCCTCTTCGAGCGTCTTGTCCGAAAACACCAGCAGCCGAGCGTGAGGCGATAGTGCCTTCATGCCCACGGCATGGCCCGCGGGCACGGCGATCACGCACGGCTGGGCCTCTTCAATCCGAAACACGCGCGCCGGTTCCGCTTCGATCTGGGCGAACGCCTCGAGCGGCCGCACGACCAGCGCGATCCGGCCCGCCGCCGCCGCGAACCACTTGCGCTCGTGGCGATGGCCGATCCACGCGCGCACGGCCCCCGCTGTTGGAAAGCCAATGATGTAGAAGCGTCTCACGTCTTGCATCACAAAGTCGTTCACGAACCCAACCGTCCCACGTTCGTCGGAGAAGAGCCCGCCCTGGATGATGTGTGGCTGCAGATTGCTCATGGAATGAAATGGCTGCGAAGTGCGAATTGCCAGTTAGGAACTCAGGAAATCAGGAATGGAGCTCTGTTTGATCAGGAACTCAGGAAATCAGGAAAAGAGGGGTGATTTTACTTCCTGAGTTCATGAGTTCCATATTGAATTTGTTGCATCCACATGGCCCGCGCCGAAGCCCAAAGGATCTATCCCCGGCTTTTCGAGGTTGCCGTCTTAACATCCTCGCGAACGAACGGGAGCTTCAGGAGCAGCTCTTTCATGCCGGCGATGTTGAGGCGTGTCGTGTTGTGCGAATGGTAGTCCTCGACCTTCGCGACCTTCTTCTCGCCCTGGACGAAGTACTTGTCGTAGTTCAGGTCGCGGGTGTCCGCGGGGACGCGGAAGTATCGCTCCATGTCGATGGCCTTGGCCATCTCCTCGCGCGTGATGAGCGTCTCGTAGAGCTTCTCCCCGTGCCGGGTGCCGATGATCTTGATCTTGGAGTCGGACTGGTACAGCTCGATCAGCGCCGTCGCCAGCGTCTCGATCGTGGCGGCGGGGGCTTTCTGCACGAACAGGTCGCCGTTCTCGCCGTGGGTGAAGGCGAAGAGCACGAGGTCGACGGCGTCGTCGAGCGTCATCATGAAGCGGGTCATGTTCGGATCCGTGAGCGACAGCGGCTTGTTCGCCTTGATCTGCTCGACGAAGAGCGGGATGACCGAGCCGCGGCTGGCCATGACGTTGCCGTAGCGCGTGCAGCAGATCGTCGTGGCGGCGTTCTTGCCCAGGGCCCGGCCCTTGGCGATGGCGACCTTCTCCATGAGCGCCTTCGACATGCCCATCGCGTTGATCGGATAGCATGCCTTGTCCGTGCTGAGCACCACGATCCGCTTCACGCCGTGCTCGATCGCCGAATCGAGGACGTTCTCGGTTCCGAGGATGTTCGTCTTCACCGCTTGGACGGGGAAGAACTCGCACGACGGCACCTGCTTGAGCGCGGCCGCGTGGAAAATGTAGTCCACGCCTGCCATCGCGCCATCGACGGAGCCGCGGTCGCGCACGTCGCCGATGTAGAACTTCACCTTCGGGTTCTGCAGCTCGTGGCGCATGTCGTCCTGCTTCTTCTCGTCGCGGGAGAAGATGCGGATTTCCTTGAATGAATCCATGAAACGGCGCAACACCGCGTTTCCGAACGACCCGGTTCCGCCGGGAATGAGCAATACCTTGTCTTTGAACATCGTTAACTCCGAAATGCCAATGCTGGATTTTACAGGTTCTGGAACTCGAATTGTATCATGAATGAGGGAAGGGGGTGCCGTGTTTTTTGATCAGGAACTCAGGAAATCAGGAAGGTAGGTGTGTTTGATCAGGAACTCAGGAAATCAGGAAGAGAGGCTCAATCAGGAGGGCTGGTAGTTTTCGCGGGCAACGCGCTTCACGGTAAGGGGCATGGAGGCGAAGTTGAGAAGGAGGCCTGTGTTCGTCTGGGTTGCCTTCATATAGGAGCGAACAATGGAGAAGTGAACGGGGTCGAAGGCCTTGATGGCCTTGAGTTCAACCACCACGAGCCCCGCGACAAGCAGATCCAGTCGGTGCTCTCCGATCGGCCGCTCTTGATAGGTCAAAAGAATGCTCTTTTGTCGCTCGAATGGGATGTTCTGCAAACTCAACTCGATGCAAAGCGCTTCCTCGTAGATGGATTCCAGAAATCCCGGTCCCAGAGCCTTGTGTACCGCAATAGCCGCGGCGATAATGCCTGCCGTGAGATCCTTGTCCGGCAGCCCCATCACATTGTCTTCAGAGATTCCTGATTTCATGAGTTCCATATTGAATCCTTCAAGCGATGCCCTTCCCCCACAAAAACTCTCCCATCTCTTCCTGCATTCCTGAGTTCCCGATTGCCTACTTCAAGCGCGGTGTTTTCCCCCATGAAAGCTCAGCCCATAGCTTGCTGATTTCCTGAGTTCTTGATTGCCTACTTCAAGCTTCGAGCTGGTGAAGCAACTCCTGAAGATTGCGTTCCGGCGTGTACTCGGGGTACAGCGCGAAGACCTCCTGCGGCGTCATGCCGCGCCCCCGATTCGTCTCGCAGAACGCCTGGACGCGCGCCGCGTCGGCCGCCGCGTCCCCGAACATCTCCACATCGAGGTAGTGCGGATGCTTCTCGAACAGCGGGTTCTTCAGGCGCTTCGGATAAGTGAAGTTGAGGATCGGCTTGCCCGTCGACAGGTAGTCGAACACCTTGCTCGGGAAGAACTGGTCCATGTCGTTCGACACGTTGACGAGGATGTCGCAGGCGTTCATCACGTCCCGGATTTCGTGGACTTTGACCGGTCGGTGGCAAACGAGCCTGTCCGGCCGGCGCCGGGCGAAGTCTGCGAGGACGTCGGCGTAGCAGCCGCTGGAGAACACGTGCCAGGTGACGGGGGGATCCGACGGCAGCTTATCGAGGATTGAGAGAAAGTATTCCGGACTCCGGGCCTTTTCGATGAAGCCTCCGGCATATAGCAGGTTGATGCGGTTCGGCTTGAGGAAGCTCGTGTCGAAGCCCGAGGGGCGTGACGGCTCGAAGAGCATGTAGTCAAGCACCGAGGACTTCTTCAACACCTCCGGTCCCAGGAAGTCCTGGCAGACATACATGATCTCGCGCGAGAAGAAGTTGTGGTCGGCGGCGCGGTACGCCGCAAGTTCGGCGTGCGAGCGGTACTTGGCGATCATCGGGACGCGGCTGCCACTTTTGCTTTTGTGGTACGTGTCGGTGGAGTAGGAGATCCACCTCACGTCGGGGTGGCGTGCCGCGAAGTCCTTGCAGGCCTGATGCGTGGTGATGGGGAAGCCAACCGAGAGCATCCGCTCGAAGGGGACGGCCGCATGCTGGCGATCCAGCTCCCGGAGCATTGTGCGCCGCACCCAGTAGTAGGCTCCCTCGCCGCGCAACGCGGAGCAGACCAGACGCACGATCCGCCAGAATCGCTCCTTCGCGGGGCATCCCAAGGCGTTCATCTGGAGGCGGTTGAGTCGGTCGCTCACCTGGACGACCCTCACGCCGTCGAAATCGAAGCGGTCCGCAGCGATTTCGTTGCTGCGCCGCCAGGCGATGATCGTGATGTCGTAGCGCTTCTTCAAGTGGGCGACGATCTTCTCCAGGCAGATGCCCGGCGGGCTGTAGGTCGGATAGTATCCGCCCACCGCCACGACCAGCCGCCTGCGCCCGTTGATTTCCGTTTCCATTGGGTTCAAATCCTAGCACAAAAACTTTGCGGAAACAATGTTGAAGCGCGGGTTCGGCGCAGGGCGGAGCTTCGCGAGGGACTGGCGGGAGCCTTGGACAAAAGGCTCCCGCGGGTTTCGACGTCACCGACGCCATCGACGTCATCGAGCGGTGCCATGATGGAGCTTCGCAAGGCCCTGGCACACCTCACCCAGGCGCTCCGCAGTCCCGCCCCCCCGGCCCGTGATGCGCGGGACGTCGATTTCGTCGGCTTCGTCGATGACGTCGACTTCGCGTCTCGCCCTTGTTTTCTTGAGCAATCCCGACGTAATCTGCTAGACTTGCGCATCATAAACACTTCGTGAAAGAAAGGAGGCTCTCGTGGAACTTTTCGATCCGCATGGAGGCTATCGCAAGCTGGATTCCTTCACCTTGAGCACGATCGTCTATCTTTCGACGATCCGGTTCTGCAATCGGTTTCTGAACCTCAGGAACGATCCGAAGGGGCGGCTCTACGACCAGATGGTGCAGTCGGCGCGTTCGGGCCGCGCCAACCTCATGGAGGGGTCGGAGCGCACCGCCACCTCCAAGGAGACGGAGATCAAGCTCGTGGACGTCGCGCGGGCGAGTCTGGTCGAATTGCTCGGCGACTACGAGATCTGGCTGCTCGCCGGGGGCATGCCGCCGTGGCCGACCACCCACGCCGATTTCCAGGCCGTCTACGGCATGCGGCTCGATCCCCCCGGCGAGTGGAAGGATTACTTGCACGATGCCGACGTGTATGCGCTGGAACAGCAGCGGAGGTTTTCGCACTGGCTGGACTCCGACGACAGCATGGTGGCCGCCAACGCCTCGCTGCTGCTTTGCAGGCGTGTGATCGGCATGATCGATGGCCAGCTCGAGCATCTGGGCCGTGTCTTCAGGGAGAAAGGCGGGATGCGGGAACGAATGACAGCGGTTCGCCTCGATGCCCGGGACTCCGCCACGGCCGTCGACCCGGACGCGCCTGCCTGCCCCACCTGCGGCAAGCCCATGCGCAAGATGTTGGCCAAGCGCGGGAAAAACGCCGGCAACCCCTTTTGGAGCTGCTCGGACTACCCGGCCTGCAAAGGCTCGCGGAGCGTGGATGCGGCAGGCCCTTCGCAAAGCAACGGGTAGGGGTTCGACGTCACCGACGCCATCGACGTCATCGAGCAGCGCCATCTCGGCGCTCCGCGAGCCCCTGGCGCCCTCCAAGGCTCTCCGCAGTCTCTTCCTCCGGCCCGTCCTGCACCGGACGCCGATTTCGTCGGTTTCGTCGATGACGTCGCCTCCCGTTTATGCTAGAATCCCCGCCAACATGAAACGCCTGAAAGTCTGCACTGTTGTCGGCACGCGGCCGGAGATCATCCGGTTGTCGGCCGTCTTGAAGCAGCTCGACGCCTCGCCGGCCATCGAGCACGTGCTGGTGCACACGGGTCAGAACTACGACTACGAGCTGAACGAAGTCTTCTTCGAGGATCTCGGTCTCCGCAAGCCCGACTTCTTTCTCAATGCCGCCGGCAGGAACGCGACCGAGACCGCCGGGAAGATCCTCGTCGCCATCGACCCGGTGCTTGAAACGGTCGCCCCCGATGCCTTCCTCGTCCTAGGCGACACGAATTCCTGTCTCTGCGCCATCGCGGCGAAGAAGCGCCACATTCCCATTTTCCACATGGAGGCGGGCAACCGCTGCTTCGATTACCGCGTGCCGGAGGAGACGAACCGCCGGATCGTGGACCACGTGGCGGACGTCAACCTGACGTACAGTGACATCGCTCGCCAGTACTTGCTGGCCGAGGGGCTGAGGCCCGATCTCGTGATCAAGACGGGCAGTCCCATGTTCGAAGTGCTCCACGCGATCCTGCCGAAGGCGGCGAAGTCGAAGATACGCAAGGACTTGGGGCTGGTGGACGGCCGGTATTTCGTGGTTTCGGCGCACCGCGAGGAGAACATTGCCTCGGAGCGTAATTTCATGGGGCTCGTCTCGGCCTTGAACGCCATCGCGGAGACCTACGGGATGCCGGTCATCGTGAGCGCGCATCCGCGAACGCGCAAAATGGTCGAGCAGAAGGGGATCGTGTTCAAAGACCTCGTTCGGCTGATGAAGCCGATGGGGCTGAGTGACTACCTGTCGCTCCAGATGAACGCCAAGGCGGTGCTCTCGGACAGCGGGACGATCTCAGAGGAGTCGTCGATCTTGAATTTTCCGGCCTTGAACATCCGCGAGGCGCACGAGCGACCGGAGGCGATGGAGGAGGCGTCGGTGATGATGGTGGGGATGAACGGCGAGCGGATTCTCCAGGGCCTGGCGCAGCTCGAGACGCAGAAGCGCGGCGAGTCCCGCACGCTGATGCCCGTCTGCGACTACTCCATGCCGAACGTTTCGGACAAAGTCGTCCGCATAATCCTCAGCTACACCGACTACGTCAAGCGCGTTGTTTGGAGCGACTAATGCCAGAGGCAGTCGGCAAGATAGAATCATGTCAGAACTCCCGTCTGGCCAAGGGGAAGTTTGTCGTCTCCCTTCTCGCCTCAATCGAATCCGCCGGCCACCGCGTGGTCTATCTCCGCAATTATGAGAATCTGCCCGAAGATATCGGCAACGACGTGGATCTTCTGATTGAGCGCGGGCATGCGAAGGCGGTTGTCGATCTGTTCAGGCAACAGGCTCCCGAGTATGGATGGCGGGTCTGGAAATGCGTTTCGTTCAGTTGTCTGTCTGTCTTTCTGATCTCCGATACTGACAAGGCAATCATCCACATCGATCTGTTTGAGCAGGTGGAGTGGCATTTCTTCGCGTATGCAGATCCCGAGGCGATTCTCTCCCGACGCGTCTGGAATGGTCTTGTTTTCAAGCCGGCTTTGGCGGACGAAGTCTATCTCAACCTTGCCACGCGTCTGATCTATCATGGTATCGTTCGCGAAAAGCATCGACGGCAATGGGAAGCCTCAAAGGGATCGCTCGATTCGGAGGCGTTGGCGCTCATGGACGCCGCCCCGGAAAACGCCCTGAGCTATCGCGACAAGCCCGACGCGGACCCCGACTGCCGCCGCAGCCGCCTGCGGTGGGCGCAAGACAT
>Ga0116202_10002295_pt1 | contig 11410 bp, 8 predicted proteins | sample LakKivw325mmetaG_FD_94479 | JGI IMG/M metagenome (GOLD analysis project Ga0116202, IMG submission 94479) | Anoxic lake water microbial communities from Lake Kivu, Rwanda to study Microbial Dark Matter (Phase II) - Lake Kivu water 325m metaG | ecosystem: Environmental > Aquatic > Freshwater >... | reverse complement strand
CTATAGCCTCTTCATGTTGTCAAATAAAAAAGGCTCGGGCTGAGCAGCTCGAAGACACGCCGCTTTTGCCCCACTTGGCGAAGGCAGAGTGGTGAGAAAGCCGTGTGAAAGGCTGAGCGGGCACGGTTCCTCTCTCGAAGAGAGAGGAGAGCGAAGCCTTGAACCGAGCAGCTTTTGCCTCGCTGGGGCAAAAGCTGCGTGCTTTCGAACCACTCTGCCTGAGCCCTTCAAACGGTCCTCTCGCTGCTTAGCCCTCGCCTGGTGAGGAGGGAATTTTCTCGAAAAGAAGGTTACAGAGTTATCTATAATGATTCATCAAATGAAAGAGTTGTATTTTTCTTGAAAAATAAGAAAGCTCAAAGTATAGTTGATTTAAAGAAATGGATAAGCCGGGCTTGACCACACCGATGATGGAACAGTATCTACGGATCAAAAAAGAGCACCAGGATGCATTGCTCTTTTTCAGGCTGGGTGATTTCTATGAGATGTTTTACGAAGACGCCAGGATTGCTTCTTCTGTCCTGGAGATAGCCTTGACCTCGCGGCAGAAAGTTCCGATGTGCGGGGTCCCTTATCATGCCGGCGATTCCTACATTGCCAGGCTTCTCCGGCGTGGTTTCAAAGTCGCCATCTGCGAGCAGGTCGAGGACCCAAAGCTTCGAAAAGGTGTGGTGCGGAGAGAGGTCGTTAAGGTCCTGACTCCAGGAACGGCTGTCGAGATTGAGCTTGAAGGAGCCAAGGAGAATACCTACATCGCCTGCCTGTATTTGAAGGATTATGATTGGGGTTTGGCCGTCGCCGATTTGGCTTCAGGCCGGATGATAGCGGCTCAAAGCGATGCTCAGGCGAGGAGAGCTTTGGATGATGAGCTCTTCAAAGTTTCTCCCAAAGAAATCGTATTTCCCCAGGGGGATGAGGAGAGAATCTCCGGGATTCTTTCCAAGAACAACATGGCTTCTGTGCTGAGAAGCGCAGTGGAGGATTGGGCCTTTGATTTCTCTCAAGCCAAGAGTTATCTGGAAAATCATTTTCGGGTGAAGTCCTTAGCAGGCTTTGACCTTGCCGATAAAGAGCTTGCGGTCTCAGCAGCCGGGGCGTTACTCTTTTATCTTAAAAAAGTGAGGAAGGACAACCTTTCTCTCATCTCCAAAGTTTCATATCTTCAGTCCGGGCTTCAGATGGTCCTTGATGCGACAACCATAAAAAATCTGGAGCTTGTCAAGAACTTGAGGGACGCCGGAGTGAAGGGATCGCTGCTGGATATTATCGACTTTACCGTAACCTCTATGGGAGGGAGATTGATTCGCGGCTGGCTCCTTCAACCTCTCCTTGACTGTGCAGAAATCGAGCAAAGGCTGGATGCTGTCTCTGACTTTCTTGAGCATCCTATCGAAAGGAAGGAGCTGAGGGAGAGCCTAAAAGGAATATTCGACCTGGAGCGCCTCACAGGAAAAATCTCCCTGGCTGTCGCCCATGCCAGAGACTTGGTTTCCTTGAAAAAATCCCTCTTGCCTCTTCCCCAGATCCAAAAGCTGCTCAGACTTTTTGGGGCGAAGCTGATAGGCAAGATAGGCGAGCTCTGGGATAATGCCCAGGATATTGTGGAATTTATCGAGCGCTCGATTCTGGAAGAGCCAGCTTTCCTGCTCACTGAAGGAGGAGTCATCAAGGATGGCTATAACTCAGAGTTGGATGAGTTGAGAAACCTGAGCCGCTCCGGAAAAAGCTTCATCAGTCTTCTCGAAAAAAAGGAAAGAGAAAGGACATCAATTTCATCCCTTAAGATTCGTTACAACAGGGTCTTTGGCTACACCATCGAGGTCACCAAGCCAAATCTTCCGCTTGTTCCTGCTGACTACATCCGCAAGCAAACTCTGGCCAATTCCGAGAGATTCACCACTCCTGAGCTAAAGGAGTATGAGGAGAAGGTCCTCAATGCCGAGCAGCGAATAGCCGATTTGGAATATAACTTATTCCTCGACATCAGGGAAAAAATCTCAAAAGAGGCGGCAAGGCTGCAGAAGATTGCCGCGGATATTTCGGCAGTCGACGTCCTCTCCTCGCTGGCTGAGCTTGCCTCGGTGCGCAACTATCGCCGTCCTGTGGTGAACTCCGGGGATAAGATTAGAATTACGGAGGGAAGGCATCCTATTATCGAAGTCTTCAACCAGGAGCCCTTCATTCCCAACGATACCTATCTCGACCGGGATGAGGACCAGATTGTCATCGTCACCGGGCCGAATATGGGAGGAAAGTCCACCTTTCTCAGGCAGGTTGCCTTGATCTGCATCCTGGCCCAGATGGGCTCTTTTGTCCCGGCCAAGGAAGCTGAGATCGGCCTTGTCGACCGCATTTTTACCAGGATTGGCGCTATGGATTTTCTGAGCGTCGGCCAATCCACCTTCATGGTTGAGATGCTTGAGACGGCCAAAATCTTAAACAGTGCTACAGAAAAAAGCCTGATTCTTCTCGATGAAATCGGGAGAGGAACGAGCACTTTTGACGGCCTGAGTATTGCCTGGGCTGTGGCCGAATACCTTCACGAGAAAGAAGAAATCAGAGCTAAGACCCTGTTTGCCACTCATTATCATGAGCTGACTGAGTTGGCCTTAACCTTGAAGAGAATCAAGAACTATCATCTCTCGGTCAAAGAATGGAAGGATGATGTCATCTTCTTAAGGAAGATCGTTCCTGGCCCCTCTGACCAGAGCTACGGCATTCACGTTGCAAAATTGGCCGGAATTCCGCGGCCTGTTGTCAATAGAGCCAAGGAGATTCTCTTCAATCTGGAGAAGAAGGAGTTCGATGATTCAGGACTGCCCCGCATTGCCTACCGCTCTTCAAAAAAGCGGGACAAAGCCCAGCTCTTTCTGTTCAAGGAGGACAGAGAAGAGGAGATGTTGAAGGAGATAAAAGAGGAAATCGAGAAATGTGAACTCTCCACCCTGACTCCTTTAGCCGCACTGAATTTTTTGAATGAACTGAGAAATAAGATTGAAAGCACAAAGGGCAAAGATAGGAAAGATTAGGCAGGATTGGATTAATATTTCTCTGATTCGTCTTCTGTGTCGAATTCTTCTTCCTCTTCTTCATACTCTTCTTCGTAAGCTGATTCCTTTTCGTAAGGAGCTTCTCCGACATCCTCCTTCCGCTCTATGAGGGCAACCTCAAATTCATCTTTATTTTCATAACGTCTCAGATAATTTGAGCCGGCATCGCTGTAGAGTAATTCCAGGTAGTCCTCTTCAATCACGCAGAAGACCGATTTGGAATGGCCTGACTGGAGGTCTCCGACCGTCTCCACCACATCAGACGCTTTTTTGATGGCGTCAAGAGTCAGCCAGCTGAAGACTTCAATTTCTTCCATCTCAATTCCCAAGAAAAAAATACCAACTTTTTATAAATTGTCAAGAGGGTAGTTCAAAAATTTATTTTCTCCAATTTTAGACAGAAAAGGGGACTGTCCCTTTTTTTGGCTTGCCTCTTGAGGATAAAGATTTTCGCCTTTCTTGACAGAGAAAGGATTGAATATTTAAATAGATATGGAGGAAAAAATGAAATGGGATAGGTTCACGGTGATGTCTCAGGAAGCTTTTCAGTCTGCTCAGGCCAAGGCTGAAGAATTAGGCCATCAAGAGATCAAGCCCGAGCATCTCCTCTGGGCCTTTTTGAATCAGGAAGAGAATATCGTTAACTCGATTCTGACCAAGATAGGTGTCAATTCAAGAAAGATTCTGAAGGAGATGGACCTCGCGCTAAACAGGATTCCAAAGGTCAGAGGCAGTGGAGAAACATACATTTCTTCCTCCTTGAGACAGATCATGAGCGATGCCCAGAAGGAAGCGGACAAGCTTAAGGACGATTACATCTCAACCGAGCATCTCTTCCTGGCTGTTATCAAAGAGGATAAGAGTGAGGCGGCCGCTATTTTGAGAGAAAATGGCGTGAATGAAGATGCGGTTCTCAAAGCGCTGATGGCCGTCCGAGGAACACAGCGAGTCACAGACCCTCAGCCGGAGGGGAAATATCAGGCTCTCGAGCGCTATGCCCGTGATATCACGGCCTCGGCCAGGCGGGGAAAGCTGGACCCGGTCGTCGGCCGCGAGGATGAGATTCGACGTGTCATCCAGGTTCTCTCCCGCAGGACAAAGAATAATCCGGTTCTGATCGGCGAAGCCGGCGTGGGTAAGACGGCCATTGTCGAGGGCTTGGCTCAGCGCATAGCCAATGGAGACGTTCCTCAGTCTCTTAAAACCAAGCGGCTCATCGCTCTGGATATCGGAGCTCTGATTGCCGGCACCAAGTATCGCGGAGAATTCGAGGACAGGTTGAAGGCCATCTTGAAGGAGATCAAAGAGGCTCAAGGAGAGGTCATTCTTTTTATCGATGAGCTTCATACCATCATCGGAGCCGGGGCTGCCGAAGGGGCTGTGGATGCCTCCAACATGCTCAAGCCTCCACTGGCCAGGGGAGAGCTCCGCTGCGTGGGAGCGACCACCATCAACGAATATAAAAAATATATTGAGCGGGATGCGGCCTTGGAAAGGAGGTTTCAGCCGGTCTATGTCAAGGAGCCTTCAGTCGAAGAGACGATATCCATTCTGAGAGGATTGAAGGAGAAGTATGAGGTCCACCATGGAGTGGAGATAAAAGATTCTGCCCTGATTGCTGCCGCCACTCTCTCCCAGCGCTATATTGCCGACCGCTATCTTCCTGACAAAGCCATCGACCTCATCGATGAAGCTGCTTCTCACATCAGGATTGAGATTGACAGCATGCCTGAAGAGATCGATGAGCTGGAGCACAGAATCATCCAGCTTGAGATTGAAAGGCAGGCTTTAAAGAAAGAAAAGGACAAGAGCGCCAAGGAAAAATTAGAAAAACTGAATGAGGAGCTGGCCAATCTCAAAGAGCAGAGCAACGCCCTCAAGGCTCGCTGGCAGAAGGAAAAAGAATTGATTGACGCCATGAATAAGCTGAAGGAGCAGAATGATGCCCTTAAGGTCGAGGAACAGAATGCGGAAAGGAAAGGCGACCTGGAGAAGGTGGCTGAAATCAGATACGGGAAGCTGGTCGAAGCAGACAAGAAGATGAAAGAGCTGGCCGCGAAGCTGTCCGATATTCAGAAGAAAGGGGAGATGATTAAAGAGGTTGTGGATGAGGAAGATGTGGCCCAAATTGTCTCCAAGTGGACGGGAATTCCTGTTTCCAAAATGCTCGAGGGAGAGGTGGAGAAGCTGGTGAAGATGGAGTCCAACCTGGCCAAGAGGGTCGTCGGCCAGGACCAGGCTCTTCGTGCTGTCTCGGATACGATTAGGCGCGCCAGGGCAGGTATTCAGGATGCGGCCCGGCCCTTGGGTTCCTTCATCTTTCTCGGCCCGACCGGCGTGGGAAAAACAGAGCTGGCCCGGGCTTTGGCTGAGTTTCTCTTTGACGATGAGAAGGCGCTGGTCAGGCTCGACATGTCGGAGTACATGGAGAAGCATACGGTTTCCCGCTTGATCGGCGCGCCTCCTGGCTATGTCGGCTACGAAGAAGGAGGCCAGCTCACCGAAGCCATAAAGCGCAGGCCTTATTCCATCATCCTCCTTGACGAGATTGAGAAAGCTCATCCTGATGTCTTCAACATCCTCCTTCAGATCCTGGATGACGGCCGGCTGACGGATGGAAAGGGAAAGACAGTCGACTTCAAGAACACAATCATCATCATGACTTCCAATTTAGGAAGCCAGGTCATCAAGGAGCTCAGCCAGGATTTCGAGAAGATGGAGAAGGAAGTGCGCAAGATCATCGATAGCCATTTTCGGCCTGAATTTCTTAACCGTGTTGACGAGATTATTATTTTCAGAGCGCTCTCCCGTGAGGTCATCCTCAAGATTGTCAGCCTGCAGCTTGAACAGTTGAGAAAGAGGCTGAGTGAAAAGAAGATTGATATCGAAGTGAGCGAGGAAGCGTTGAAGCTGCTGGCTGAGAGAGGCTATGACCCTGTCTATGGAGCGAGGCCGCTGCGAAGAACCATCCAGAGGGATATCCAGAATCCTCTTGCCCTGAAGATTCTGGAAGGAGAGTATAAGGAAGGAGATACGGTTAAGATTGATGTCAGCCCAAAGAAAAATTTTGTCTTCAGCGCTCGATAATAACTGAAAGATCCCAAATTCCGTGAAAGGGGTGAGGGCCGGGGGTTCGGAGCACGCTGATTTTCCCCAGCGACAGCTATTACTCTCTGCGAAGGCCAGCGGGTGAAAAAACTGTTTGAAGGCTGAGCGGGCATGGTTCCTCTCCGAAGGAGAGGAGAGCGAAGCTTGAAACCGAGCAACTTTTGCCTCGCTGGGGCAAAAGTTGCGTGTTTTTGAATCCGCTGGCCTGAGCTTCATAGGGGACTCCTCACCCCCCAAGCCCTCACCCTCTTCATCATCTTGCTATCACGGATTATGAGATGCTTTTCCATCTGTCAGGAAGCGCCTCCAAAGATGTGATCTTCTTTCAGCGTCGGAATCGCCCCTCGGCCCCCTGGGGAACCAGTCCCGTCGGTTCCCCCCGTCGAAAAAGCGACGGGGCCCCTCTCCGCTATGGGGGCCTTAGGGGCGATTCCAACGCCTCTTTGAAGTCACACAAACAGAGATGCCTTCCTGTCTGTCATAGGATTTGTGAAATGCACTCAATTTGATTATATTAATATATTATAAACGGCAATTAAGATTTTAAGGAGAATAAGGATGAAGGAAGAAGTTAAGAAGGCCCTTGAAGAGATTCGGCCTCATCTTAAAGCTGACGGAGGAGATGTAGAGCTGGTCGAAGTCACAGAGGATGGTGTGGTTAAAATTCGCCTTTTGGGAGCCTGCAGCGGATGTCCGATGAGACAGATGACCTTGACCCATGGGATCAGCAATTAGATTAAAAAGAAGGTCCCCCAGGTTAAGGAAGTGCAGGCTGTTTAGTTCGCTGCCTCGAGGCGGGTCTCTGGATATGCGCGGAAAGGAGATATCATGTTTGGCAGGGATTTTAGAAGTCAAAAACAGAGGAGAATTTTGAAGGGAGGCTCGATGAAAACAATAAGAGCTATTTTTTTTGTTCTCGTTTTTTTCTGCTCTCTAAGTCTTGCAGCGTTGGCTAACGGATTGAACCTGAACAGCCTTGGCTCGAAAGCCATGTCCATGGGTGGAGCTTTTGTCGGCTTGGCCGACGATTTCAGCGCCGTCTACTGGAATCCGGCAGGGATGACCCGTTTTGACAGAAGATATTTTGGCTTTTACGGAATGGATGTCATTCCCTCCGGCACTTTTCAAAACTCTCTTGTCGATGCCAAAACAGAGAGGAAGAGTTATCTTTCCGGGCTGGCTGCCTACTGCCTTCCTGTGAGCAACAAAGTTGTCGTGGCCATGGCCGCTTATATCCCGTCAGGACTTGGCTCAACCTGGGATGGAGGTGATTTTGCTCCTTTAACCATGGATGCGTCTTATATGTGGATGAGCAAGGTCGGGCTTGTGACCTTTGCTCCAGCCTTGGCCTTCAAGGTGAATGACCAGATTTCAATAGGTGCAGCCCTGAACATAAATTATGGAACGTTCAGCATGAAAACCCATGCCGGTTCTATCACGGTCGATTATACTATTCCCGAACTACCTCCACAAAAATTTAACCTCGGCCAGTATGAAGAAAGCCTGACAGGCTGGGGTTATGGGGCCACCTTAGGTATTCTTTTTAGGCCGATTGAGAAGTTGAGCGTGGGCGCAACCTTGCGCACACCCAGCACCGTGAAATTCAGCGGAGAAGCAATCATTCCCAATCTGAGCTTGCTCGAATACAATGACACTTCAGATATCGAGAGAGAAGTGACCTGGCCGTTGTGGGCAGCGGCCGGAGTCGCATTTAATCCCAAAAAAAATCTCATCTTGACCGCTGACCTGCAGTGGACCCAATGGTCGAAGATTGACACCATAGAGACCACATTCAAAGATGTTGTCTGGCAGGCGATGATGGCCCAGAGCGGAAATGACCAAAGGCCAATGCACTGGAGTGACGCTCTTCAAATCAGGTTCGGGGCTGAATACTGGATAAAAGGAATTGCTCTCCGGGCAGGATACTACCTCGACCCCTCTCCTGCGCCTGATAGGACGATGAATGTTTTGCTTCCCAGCTTTGACTTCAATGTCATCACCTTAGGATTCGGCTATGACCTTGACAGCCTTCACCTCGACTTCAGCCTCGAGTACATGATGGGCGAGAACAGGAATGTTCCTGCTGATAGAGTGGCGACAGACCCTGAGTGGGCATCTGCCATGTCCGGCGCCTATACCATGAAGGTCGTCGTCCCCAGCCTCTCCATAAGCTATAAATTCTGAAAGAATAAAGATTATGCGCTTCTCTTTTATCGGCCATAAAGAAGAAGCGACAGCAAGCCTTAAGGAAGGCAAATTTTTGCTGTTCGTTTTGAGAGGCAAGAAATGAAAATAACAAAGGCCGTCATCCCTGCGGCTGGATTAGGGACGCGTTTTCTGCCGGTCACCAAATCCCAGCCAAAAGAGATGCTGCCTGTGGTCGATAAGCCTCTTATCCAGTACTGCGTTGAGGAAGCTGTTCAGTCAGGAATCAGAAACATTGCCATTATCACCAGCAGCAGCAAGTCATCCCTGCAGGAATATTTTCGCCGAAACCCTAAGCTTGAGCGGCTTCTCGATGAGATGGGGAAGCTTGAGCTCTTGAATGAGGTCAGAAAATTATCCAGCCTTGCTGAATTCTGCTACATAAGGCAGAAGAAAGCCCTTGGATTAGGCCATGCCATCCTCATGGCTGAAAAATATATCGGCCATGAGCCGTTTGCCGTTCTTCTTCCTGATAATGTCTTTGACTGCAGCACGCCCTGTATCCAGCAGCTCATCGCGGCTTATTCCAAACTTAAAGCTCCGGTCATTGTCCTGGGTTACGTGGATGAAAGTGAGACAGAAAGGCATGGAATCGTCAAGTCCAAACAGGTCTCAGAGAGGGAGTTTCAGATTGAGGACTTGATCGAGAAGCCGAGTCCGGACAAGGCTTTTTCCAACCTGGGAGTGTTTGGCAGGTATGTTTTTGAGCCCGATATCTTCGAGGCCATAAAAAAAACAACTCCAGATGAAAGAGGGGAGATTCAGATCACAGATGCCGTTAAACTCTTGCTTCAGACCAAGCCCGTTTTTGGCTATCTTTTTGAAGGAAGGTGCTATGACTGCGGGAACAAACTGGGCTTGATTGAAGCCACTGTCTCTCTTGCTTTAAAGAGGCCTGAATTCAGCCGGGCCCTCAAGGAATTTTTATTGTCTTTGAACAAAAAATAGATATCTTCGCCGCCTGGCTTGAGCCTATCCATAATTATTAATGAGCTGCGAATGCTTCCCTTTTATTTTTCGCTGATGAAACAGACCTTGCTGGTTTTTGAGTTTTTAGCCTTGTACATCATCCTATCCGCCGCATAGAGGAGAGCTTCGGCTGAAAGGCCGTCTTCAGGGAAGCTGGAGACGCCAATGCTGCAGCTGAGGCGAGAGCCAGGAAAAGAATTCATTCCCTCAAATTTTTCTTCCTTTATGGAAAGTTCAATTCTCTGGGCGAGAATGACAGCGTCTTTTTTTGAAGTTTCGGGAAAGAGAACGATAAACTCATCGCCGCCGTAACGAAATACCGAATCCATGATTCTTGATTGGTTCATGAGCAGGGTGGCAAGCTTCTTGAGGAGTGAGTCGCCAGTCGGATGTCCGTATCGATCGTTGCAGCGCTTAAATTCGTCGATATCAATCAGCACCAGAGAAAAATCGTGGGAGAATCTTTTGGACCTTTCTATCTCCCGGGCAAGCACCAGGTCGAGGTATCTGCGGTTATAAATCTTGGTCAGGTGGTCAATGATGGATAATTCTCGATAGAATTCCTTTTTCTTGAGAAGCTGCTGATAGTCAACCGCTCTTTTAAGGACAAGGCTGAGTTTTCTTTCGTTGATGGGCCTGGAGATGAAGTCAGAAGAAACCTCTTTCAACTGCTCCATTTTTTTTGTCAGAACAGAAGGGCTGGCCGTGATGACAACATAAATGTCAGGGTAAATGGCCTTGACCTGCTTGATGAACTCAATCGCTTCCATGTCTTTAAATCTTAGAGCCGAGATCAGAATGTCTGGCTGGGATTTCTTCATTTTGGCCAGTGCCTCTTCCCCCTTGTCAAAAGTCCAGACCCAGTATTTTTTGCTCAGAAAAGCAGCAATCTTCTGGCGCACCGGCTCTTCTTTATCGACGATGAGTATTCCCAGGTTCCTGTATGCCATGATTGTTGTTCGTCTGGACTAAATGTTTTCCCTTAAGCTATCCTTTTTGTGATAAACACTTCTCTTGCCGAAAAAGAAAAACTCAAGTTATCAAAAATTATTCAATCCGTCAACAGGAAAAAAAAGCTTTTTTATAATTAAAGTTAACAGGAGTAGTATAGCTACAGCCTTTTTGAGAGTCATGCTTTAGACCTAAATTATCAAGAACATTATTGGCAATAGATGTTATAGACGATTATTGAGGCCTAAGAGTGTCAAAATGTGCCTAAAGGGCTGAGCGAGCAATGTTTTTCTGCTCAGGGATGAATTTAGAGAGCTTCAAAATGCGTTTTTTCTTGGCAAAGTCCTGCACTTGAGCAGGGGAATTTATCTAATAAATGATTGTAATTAAATAGATTAGATCGGGGAAAAGGTTTACATAGTCTCCATTAGGCGACTCCGCTTTTCATTGGAATGAGGCTTGCTGTTGAAAGTATTCCGCTGGTATGGTTGCGTGCCTAAATCAAAGTAATTCGGGATATTTTTAAAAGAGGATATCTTTAAGGGTGTTTTTTTATGTGCGAGCCTATCTAACACTGTAGTAATACTCGTCTTCATAATAAGGCTCTTCTCTATGTTCTTTAATTCTAGAATAAGAAAGCAGACTCTTGTCTATTTTTGCGTATTTACCTTTTTGGGTCTGTTTTAAAAAAGTTAATAACGCTTTTTCTTCTTTCTTTCTTACTCTTTTCCTTTCCACATTCATGATTTTTCCTCCTTATTAAGAAACGATTTTTCTTCCAGCTTGCATTTCAATTTGATTCTTAATACCAAATAAATCTATTTCGTAGCCGCATTGACATTTAAGTTTAGCATCTTTTGGAAAAGGAATATATCCTTTCTTTTTGAAGTCTATATCAATTTCTGGATTTAATGCAAACTTTGCATATATTTTATGCATCTTGCCACATTTTGGGCATTTCTGGTTTATTTCCGCCAAATCAGGCAGTGGTCTTGTTGGCATTCTAATAGGACCTCCAGGAGGAACAGCCATTTTAAATATTTTGTTATCCTTAGTGGCAAATATCTTATATGTGGTAGTCAAATCAAAAAGCCGCCTACAAACTGTTTGAATTCTATATACAATAT
>Ga0116202_10002292_pt1 | contig 11415 bp, 8 predicted proteins | sample LakKivw325mmetaG_FD_94479 | JGI IMG/M metagenome (GOLD analysis project Ga0116202, IMG submission 94479) | Anoxic lake water microbial communities from Lake Kivu, Rwanda to study Microbial Dark Matter (Phase II) - Lake Kivu water 325m metaG | ecosystem: Environmental > Aquatic > Freshwater >... | reverse complement strand
TTTGAGCTTTCCGAATATATATTGGCTGTCTTCATTCTCCTCGGCGCCGCCTATACCCAGCAGGTCAAGGGACATGTCGGGGTTGATTTTCTCACTTCTCGTCTCTCGCCCCGTCTTCGAACCGTTTGCGAGATTCTTACCACGCTACTCAGCCTCTTCATCATTGGAATTGTGATCTGGCAGGGTTGGTTGGAGGGCATCAGGGAACGGACGGTTTCGGATATGCTGAGAATCCCTCAGTATCCCTTCAGGCTCCTGGTCGCTGTAGGGGGTTTTCTCCTGTGGCTGGAGCTTCTACTTGACCTCTTTTACTCTATCGGAAAACTGAAAAGGAGGGAAACCGCATGAACCCCATCACCGCCGGGATCCTGGGGAGTGCCTTGCTTGTTTTCCTCCTGTTTCTCGGTATGCCCATTGCCTTTGTTATGATGTTTGTCGGATTTTTAGGGATCAGTTACCTGGCCTCCCTCCATGCGGCTCTTCCGGTTGTGGCAAAAACCATTTATGAAACCGCCTCTCATTATCCCTATACCATCATTCCCCTCTTTATCCTGATGGGGGGATTTGCGGGAAGTGCCGGCATTACCCGTGAACTCTATGAGACCTTTGATAAATGGTTCAGAAAATTGCCGGGTGGATTGGGGATTGCGACGATTGCCGCCTGTGCTTTTTTTGCGGCATTGAGCGGTTCATCCGTTGCTGCCTCAGCCGCCATGGGAACGATTGCCATTCCAGAGATGAGGCGATTCCGTTATGCCCCGAAATTGGCTGTGGGTGTGGTGGCTGCCGGGGGGACACTCAGTTTTCTCATCCCGCCCTCTCTGGGTTTTGTCGTCTATGGAATGTTAACCGAACAGTCGATTGGTAAACTTTTGATCTCGGGCATCTTTCCAGGGGTTCTCCTCTCTCTGGCATTCATCACCATTGTTATTGTTCAGGTAAAAGTGGATCCCGGTTTGGCTCCGGCGACTCTTGGTGATGTCAGTTTGAAGGAGAAAATTCTTGCTTTCTCCGGAATTTGGGAGACCCTTCTCGTATTTTTCATCGTGATGGGAGGAATCTACCTGGGTTTTATCAATCCGACCGAAGCAGGGGCGATCGGTGCCACAGCCCTTTTTGTGATCATTCTGCTCAAGAGGAGATTAACCCTGAAAAATCTTTCCTCCTCTCTGCTGGAGGCGGCGAGGATCTCTGTTTTGGTCCTCTTCCTGGTTGCAGGAGCGAATGTCTTCAGTTACTTTTTAGCCCTCTCCACCATCCCGATGGCTGTCTCGAGCTGGATGGCAGGACTCCAGGTTTCTCGATACCTCATCCTTGCCATTATTATTCTGATTTACCTGATCCTGGGTTGTTTTCTTGATGCCATCTCCATGATGGTTCTCACCATGCCCGTGATCTTTCCCGTGATTCGAACACTGGGTTTTGATCCCATCTGGTTTGGGGTGATCTGCGTCATCATGATGGAGGCAGGACTGATTACCCCGCCGGTCGGATTAAATGTCTATACGTTGGCAGGAGTGGTAAAAGATGTCCCCATGCAGACGATCTTCAGAGGAGCTGTACCGTTTCTTATTTCGATGATCGTGGTTGTCGTCCTCATCACGATTTTTCCAAAAATTGCACTTTTTTTGCCGGGGATGATGGGGAGGTAGTCTCTTTCGAAGAAAATGTGAAGCTCCCCGCCCACAGGGCGGGGCTTCCCGGAAAGGAAATCTTATTTATATTGTGCCCATTGACCCCGCCTACAAGGCGGGGCTTGCGGGGCACTTGCCGGTCAAATTTCAGAGTCCAAAGTTCAAATCATGTTTAGATTCCCCATTGACACAGTTTAATAAAAAGGAGAGTGAGGAGATGGCGTTGCTACCTGAGGTGAAGAAGCATTACGGAAAACAGAAATTTCTCATTGATGGGGAGTGGGTGGAATCGAGATCCACCGAGACCCATCCGAATACGAATCCTGCAACAGATGAGGTTATTTCAGAATTGCCACAGGCTACAGGCGAAGAGGCCCGGGTTGCAGTGATGGCCGCTCACAAGGCCTTCAAAAGATGGAGAGATGTCTCTTTTCGGGATCGGGCCCGTCTTCTCTTTGACATGAGGGCGAGGTTTGAAGAACATTCTGAGGAGCTTTCACGAATTCTCGTCCAGGATCATGGGAGGACGATTGAAGAGGCAAGGGGTTCTGTCAGAAGGGTGATTGAAAATATCGAGTCTGCGTGTTCTGCTCTCTACGGGTTGGTCCAAAGAAACGAACATATGGATCAGGTTGCAGAGGGGATTGATCAATATCTCCTATGGGAACCTCTGGGCGTTTTTCTCATCATTACACCGGGCAATATCCCCATGCATGCCTGGTCCTCCTTTGTCCCCTATGGTCTTGCAGCCGGATGTACTATGGTCCTTAGCCCGAGCAGACAGTGCCCTGTTGCCTCAGAGGCCATTTGTAAGGTAGCACAGGAGGCAGGTTTTCCCCCGGGAGTCCTCAACCTCATCCACGGGGGGAGGACGGTCAATAAGGAAATATTATCCCAACCGCAGGTGAAGGGTGTGGGTTTTATAGGCTCCAATCGGGCAGGCCATGAGCTCTTTGAACTTTGCGGGAAACTGAAGAAGACCTCCTCCATCAATGGCAACGGGAAGAATCATGTGGTCATTATGCCTGACGCCGATCTTGATTCTGGCATTCAGTGGCTCCTCAGGGGATGTTTTGGCATGTCGGGGCAGCGCTGCCTCGGGACAGATAACGTGGTGATTATTGGCCATATCTATGATGAAGTGAAAGAGAGGTTTAAAGAAGCGGCCTCGAGAATGAGACTTGGTTACGGGCTGGACACTGAAACGGAGCTGGGTCCGATGGCCACCCGGGCAGGGAAGGAAAAGGTGGTCAGATGGATTGAAACATCATTGTCTGAAGGGGCAAAGATGGTTCTTGATGGAAGAGGGGTGAAGGTCAAGGGCTACTCCAGAGGTTATTTCCTTGGTCCCACAATCCTTGAAAATGTTGACGTGGATATGCCTATGGCGAAAGAAGAGGCTTTTGGTCCGGTGTCCGCTCTGATCCGATGTGAAAACCTCGATCAGGCCATCGAGTGGATTAATACGAAGACCCATCTCGGTCATACCGCATGCATTATGACAAGGGATGGGAGGAACGCCCGAAAGTTTATCAGAGAGGTTAATGTGGGGAATGTGGGGGTCAATGTAGGGGTGGCACAACCTTATGCCTTCTTCCCCCTTGGATCGAGAAGAGAATCCTTTGCTGGAACAGCCAAATCACGAATGGCCTCCATGAGGCTGTTTATGGATGAGAAGACGGTCGTGACGAGGTGGGTTTAAGTGATCCATTTTGTTTTAAATGGGAAAGAGATCGAGGTGGAGGTTCCCCAGAACTGGACCCTTCTGCGTCTCCTTCGAGAAAAGCTTAGACTGACCGGAACGAAAGAGGGATGCGGGATTGGCGAATGCGGGGCCTGCACAGTACTACTCGACGGAATGCCTGTGAATGCCTGCCTCATCCTGGTCCCCAAAGTGGAAGGAAGGAAAGTGGAGACCGTTGAAGGTCTTGGAAGCGGTGAGTCCCTTCATCCTTTACAAAAATCATTTATTGACCATGGGGCCGTTCAGTGCGGTTTTTGTACACCGGGGATGCTGATGTCTTCGAAGGCTCTTTTGGATAAGAACCCCCATCCCAGCCGGGAGGAGATCAAAGAGGCCATTTCAGGCAACCTCTGCCGGTGTACCGGTTATCAGCAGATCATCGAGGCCATTGAAAAAGCGTCGGAGGTTTGAGGATCGGTCGTATCGACCTTGAGGTAAGAGGCAAAAGATTTTCTGCGTTAAACGAAGTGCTCCTCTTCCCTCCAACCTTAAACAGACTTTTATGATTCCTCCTTTTAACTATAGAGTTCCTACGACCCTTCAAGAGGCCTGCGGTCTCATGTGGGATTTCAGGGAAAAGGCGAAGGTGATTGCAGGCGGAACAGATCTGGTCATCTCCCTCCGAAAAGGAAGCCTGAGACCTGAGGCCCTGATGGATATCACCCGCATTCCTGAGCTTCAAAGGGTGGAAGAGAGGGATGGGATCGTTTCCATCGGAGGGGCTGTGACCCATTCGGAGATCGTCTCCTCACTCCTTATCAAAGAATACGGGAGGGTATTATCGGATGCCGCCTCTGAGATAGGTTCCCCCCAGATCAGAAGTATTGGAACGATCGGAGGAAATATTGTGAATGGTTCTCCTGCTGCGGATTTGCTTCCACCCCTGATGGTGCTGGAGGCCGTGGGAAGAGTGGTTTCGAAAGAAAGGGAAAGAGAGGTCCCCGTCGGTCAACTTTTTAAAGGCCCCTATCGAACAGAGCTTCAACCTGATGAGATTTTGACTCATATTTATTTTAAGAAACTTCCTCCCAGTACGAGAAGTGCTTTTATCCGGTTAACCCGGAGAGAGGGGATGGCCATTGCGAGGATGAGCGTGGCTACTCTGCTTCAAAGGGAAGGAGATTTCATGAGGGATGTCCGAATCTCTGTCGGAGCGGTCACTCCCGCGCCTCAGAGGATGACGGAGGCAGAGTCCTTGTTAAAGGATCAATTATTTGATGAAACCAGGCTGAAGATGGCTGCCCGGAAGGTTTCCGAGGAGATGATTTCACATAGCGGCCTACGCCCCTCCACGTCCTATAAAGCACCGGTGGTAGAGGTTTTAGTGATCAGGGCTTTGCGAAAGGCTTTTGGGAATTTGCGATGAATCAGGTTGGAATGGATATCCCAAGGGTGGATGCCCTGGAGAAGGTTTTGGGTGAATCCAGGTATGGAGCTGATTTTTCGGCTATCGAACCCCTCCATCTAAAGGTTGTCCGGAGTCCGAAACGACACGCCAGGATCATCAGGATCGAGACAGGGGACGCCCTCCGGGTTGAGGGGGTGGAAAGGATCTTTACGGCGAAGGATATCCCGGGAAGAAATTTAATCGGAATCATCTCAAAGGATCAACCTGTCCTGGCCACAGACCGGGTAAGGTATGCGGGCGATCCGGTGGCACTCATTGCGGCAAGGACGATCGAAGCCGCGGAAGAGGCCGCCCGGAAGGTGATCGTGATTTATGAGGACCTTCCCTATATCAATTGTCCGGAAGATGGTCTTAAACCCTTCGCCCCTCTCATTCATGAAAAGGGAAACCTGCTCCTGGAGTTCAATCTCATGAAAGGGGATATCCTGACGGGATTTAAAGAGGCTGAGGTCATCGTCGAAGAAACCTACACGACGACCTGGATTGATCATGCTTACCTGGAGCCTGATGCAGGACTTGCCTTCTGGGATGAGGAGGGTCAAGTGACCGTGATCTGCCCGACCCAGAATGTCCATTACGACCAGAAGGAGGTGGCTTCCTTTCTCTCCTTACCGCTGGAGAAGGTGAGGATCATCCAGCCCACCACAGGCGGAGCGTTTGGGGGAAGGCTCGACATTACCCTTCAATGCCTTTTAGCCCTTGCCGCTTTTCATCTGAGGAGACCGGTCAGGATCGTTTATCCTCGCGAAGAAGTTTTTCAGGTCATTTCAAAGCGTCATCCTGTAAAGATTCATTATCGAAGCGGCGCTAAAAAAGATGGGAAACTCACTGCCGTGGAGGTTGACATTTTAAGCGATACAGGGGCCTATGCCTCTTATGGAGCGACCGTTGCTATCCGGGCCGCTGTTCACGCCACCGGACCCTACCAGGTTCCCCATGTGAAGGTACGAAGCCGGATGGCCTATACCAATAACCCGTGGTCAGGCGCAATGCGGGGATTTGGAGTCCCTCAAGTCGCATTCGCCCATGAATCCCAGATGGACCTTCTTGCCCGGGCCTTGAAGATGGACCCTATTGAAATCCGGAATAGGAATGGACTCTGCATTGGAGGGGAGACAAGCACAGGTCAGACCCTGACGGCAAGCGTTGGAATAGGAGAGACATTAAAAAGGATTGAGGAGTTGAGGGATAAACTTCCTTTTTCCAAAACGGATCCGGAGAGACCGTATATCCGAAGGGGCATTGGCATTGGCTCCATGTGGTATGGGATCGGAAACACGGGGATTCCCAATCCCTCGACAGCTCAGGTGGAGATCGGTCCCGATGGGGAGATCGGGCTTTACACCGGAGTGGCGGATATCGGACAGGGCTCTGATACAGTGCTCCTCCAGGTTGCCTCCGAAGCCTTAGGAGTTTCTCTAAAAGAGATTCGTCTTATTCGTGCGGATACAGCTGTGACCACCGATGCAGGCGCGACCTCAGCGAGCCGTCAGACCTATATTACAGGGAATGCCATTCTCCAGGCGGTGAAAAGACTGAAACAGGAAATCCTCAAAGAGGCAAGCGTCCTTCTCGACGAGAATGAAAAGGACCTCTATATCGAAGGGGGTGAGGTGAAACACCGATTAAAACTCTGTATTTCTTTACCGATCAGCGAGGTTGCACGGAGAAAGGGCAGGGTGATCAGGGCCGAGGGGTATTTTGATCCGGAGACGACTAAACTTGATCCGAGGACAGGGCAGGGAATTCCTTATGCCGCCTATGCCTTTGCCACCCATCTGGCGGAAGTGGAAGTGGATACAGAGACGGGAAAAGTTAAAGTCATCCGAATCGTTGCCTGCCATGATGTGGGAAAGGCGATCAACCCTAAGAATGTGATCGGCCAGATCACAGGCGGTATTGCCATGGGATTGGGGTTTGCCCTGATGGAGGAATACAAACCCGGAGAAAAAACCTCATTTGTGAATTACCTCCTTCCCACATCAAAGGATATTCCTGAGGTGATTCCCATTCTCGTTGAGGATGAGGAGCCGACCGGTCCTTTTGGGGCCAAAGGAGTGGGGGAACCCGCACTCATCCCTTCAGCCCCGGCGATTTTAAATGCCATTGCGGATGCGATCGGAGAGAGGATCTATCATCTTCCAGCGAATCTGGAGAGAGTCTTGGAAGCAGTACGGAAAAGATGAATAAAAATTCGAAGCATCAAATACCAATAATCAAATAAATCCCAATCTCCAATAACCAAACTGAGAATAAAATTATTTTTTAGTTTAGAAATTGGAATTTGGTCATTGGTGATTATTTGGAGCTTGGGATTTGGTTATTGGAATTTATTTTTTCAGGAGGATCAACATGGCAAAACTGATGATCAAAAATATTGGCACATTGGTTTCAGGAAACATTTCTAACCCCATTTTGAATGCGGACACCCTCCTCATCGAGGGTGGATTGGTTCGAGGGGTTGGAAAGGAAAAGGACCTTGATATCAAAGGAGTCGATCAGGTGTTGGATATCGGGGGGATGACGATCACTCCCGGGATGATCGATTCTCATTGCCATCCTGTACTTGGAGATTTTACCCCGAGGCAGAAGATGCTCGATTACATCGAATCCTCCCTCCACGGAGGGGTGACCACAGTGATCTCGGCAGGAGAAGTCCACCTTCCAGGGAGGCCGAAAGATGTTGCGGGAACGAAGGCATTAGCCATTCTTGCTGCGAAGTCATTTGCCAGCGCCAGGCCTGGAGGGGTGAAAGTTCTGGGAGGCAGCCTGATTCTTGAACCGGGGCTTCAGGAGAAGGATTTTGAGGAGTTGGCAAAGGAAGGCGTCCGGGTCGTCGGGGAGATTGGCCTGGGAGGGGTGAAGAGTCCAAAGGATGCAGCTCCTATGGTGAAATGGGCGAAGAAATACGGAATGGTGGTCATGATGCATACAGGAGGGACTTCCATACCCGGAAGCACGACCGTCCCCGCTCAGGATGTGATCGCCACTGATCCGGATATTGTCTCCCATATCAATGGAGGTCCGACGGCCGTATCCATTAAAGAGGCGGAGAAATTGATTCGAAATACCTCCCTGACCCTGGAGATTGTTCATTGCGGCAATTCAAAGATGATCGTGGAGGTGATGAGGATTGTAAAGGAGGTAAAAGCCTATTCCCGGATCATTATCGGAAATGATGCTCCCTCGGGAACAGGTGTGATCCCTCTGGGGATTCTCAGGGTGATTAATTTTCTTGCCTCCCTTTGTGGGGTGAGACCCGAAGAGGCCGTTGCCATGGCCACCGGCAATACGGCACGGGTCTATCGTCTCAACAGAGGGGTGATTGAAGTTGGCAGAGAGGCGGATCTCGTCATCATGGATGCTCCGATGGGCTCAGTGGGTAAGGATACCCTCTCAGCCATTGAGGCAGGGGATATCCCTGGCATTGCCGGTATTTTGATCGATGGCCAGATGAAGATCGGAGTGAGCCGGAATACGCCACCCCCCAATCGAAAGATCGTCAGTGGTAAACCTTAAGAATGGGTTCCCGGGGTCAAGGATTCAAGGGGTCAAGTAAAAAAGTTTATAAGCAAAGTAACTGATTCAATGTATTCTTTATCACTTGAACCCGTGAACCCTCGAATCCTTGAATCCTAAAGGATTTAAACCATGATTGTTGACCGAAAAACCTGTATCGGTTGCGGAGAATGCGTGGAGACATGTCCTCTTCAGGCCATCTCCATGGTGAAAGAGCGCGGGAAGAAGAAAGCCTCTATCTCTGAGCTCTGTGTGGACTGCAAGGCCTGCTTAAAGGTCTGTCCGAAGGAGGCCATATCCCAGGGGCCACCACTCGGAGAAGGGGGGATGAAATGCCTCTCTTGCCCGATCCAATGCTATATCCAGGAGGATCATACAGGGGCCTGTCAAAGATTTATCAATCGAGGCGGGGAGCTGATTCGTAATATTGCACTCCAACGTGATGAGGATGTGAAGGAGATCGTTGGAGAGGATTATGAAGAAGTCATCCGGAAGCCCTTGATTACAGGTATTGGCGCAGGAACCACGTATCCCGATACCAAACCCGCTCCCTATATTGTCCAATCAAAAATTGATGGAATTGATGTCATCACAGTCGTCACCGAGGCTCCATTGAGTTACAGCGGGATCAAGGTGAAGATCGATACCGATATGAACCTCGGCAGGGAAGGGGCCCCTATTTTTATGAGAAAGAAGAAGGTCGGTCATCTCTGTACAGAAGAATACGGTTCTAAAATTCTGTCATTGGGAGGAGTTGACCTTTTAACCGGAAAAGACGGTTTTGCAGTCGCAAGGGTGATTACGGACATCGCCAACCGGAAGGAAGTACGCCTTAAAGTGGGAGATGGGGCTGAATTGGTTCTTCGGGTAGGGGAGGCTCCTATTGTGGAAGGAGTAAAGGGGAAAAGAATGAAGGTGGGTTGCGGCAGTGCCTCAATGGGGCTCTTTGGAAGATATTTTCTGGATGCTGCCGACGAGGTGATTGTCCTTGACTCCCACCTGATCGGACTGTTTACCGAACATGCCGCAGGAAGGGAATTGGGCGCAATCTATAGTGGCATTAAATTGAAGGCGAGAAAGTCTACTCCGGGGAGGTATTTTGGCGAACATGGCCAGGGATGGGGGTGGAACTTCCATTGAGAATCCCCTCGATATTATCGAGGGGTTTGATCCAAAGATCACAAAACCTGGAATGACCCTCCTCATTACGGAGACCACGGCAGAGCATGCGGCCATGTTCCGCCTTAAAAGAAATGGAAGGTTTGAGGAGATCGGGTTGGCGGCGGAGGCAGAGAGGGCGGTTGAAATGATCGCCTCCACCTGTGAGCCTTCGAGGGTTTCTGCTATCTTTGTAGGAGGATCAGGGGGAAGTGCAAGGGCGGGGGTGACCAGGATCCCTGTTAAACTCAATCAAGCGATCCATCAGAATCGGGCCAAATTGACCGTCGGTGGAGCACCCACCTACATCCTGCCAGGAGGTGGGATTACCTTTTTGGTTGACGTGGAGAAGGTCATGGTGAGGGCATTTACCTATGTTCCCACTCCCGCAACCGTTGTCCCTCTCGAATATACGATGAAACTGAACGAGTATTTGGAGATCGGTGGCCATAAAGAGCATATCCGAAAGCTTGAGGAAGTTCTGAAGAAGATAAAAAGATAAATAACCAATACCCAAGTACCAATCACTAAAGAAACTCCAGTAACCAGTGACCAAAATCAAATCATCATGGTTTGCTTATCAAGTTTTTAAATTGGAATTTGGTGATTGGAGCTTATTTGGGATTTGGAGATTGGTTATTGGAATTTAATTGAAAACGATGCAAGTTGCACAAAGGGTTCATAAAACCAGTACCATTCAAACCCTGTCGAACGGGGTTGTCCTCGTGGATTATGGCCCCATCCATATGTTCATCCATGCCTCGGAGGATGGGAAACCTCTTGTGGCTTTGGCAAAAGAAGGCGCTCATCTGGCAATGAAAATTCTTGAGGATTTAGCAAAATTTCTTTCGACCATAAAAAAGAAATCTCAGGAATTAGAAGTTGAAGAGAGATTTCCCGATGTGGTTCGAAGGATGATCGAGGCGACGAAAAGGATGGGGGAGCCGGATTTGACTCCCCTTGCTGCTGTGGCCGGGACAGCCTCTGATGTGGTTGCTGATTTTATGTTCAACCGGGGCGGGTCGAAAATCATCGTAGATAATGGAGGAGATGTTGCCATACGATTGAGGGAAGGAGAGGTGGCAAGAGTAGGAATAAAAACAGAGATTGATGCAAAACAGCCCACCTACCTTGTTTCCATTGATTCCACCATGGGGATTGGTGGTGTGGCGACCAGTGGACTCGGAGGAAGGAGTTTTACCAAAGGTATTGCCTCTTCAGCTACTGCACTCTCAGAGAATGCCGCCCTGGCAGATGCCGCTGCAACGGTTGTAGGAAACTTTACCAATGTTGAGGACCCCAATATCATGAGGTCTCCCGCAGAAAAGATTTATCCTGATACGGATATTGCAGGAGAATGGGTTACTGTTAAAGCTGGGAAATTGTCTGAGGAAAAGATTGAAGAAGCGTTGAACAGGGGTCTGTCAAAAGCATACTCGATCTGTCAAAAGGGATTGATAAACGGAGTTATGATTGCATCACAAGGGAGAGTGGTCTGGACGGATTCAATAAATTCTTGGTTAACGAAATTATAGCATTCTGGGATTAGGGGTTAGGGATTTGGGGTTAGATAAATCTAATCCCTAATACCCAACCCCATTTAATGAAATGGAGGTGAGATCATGGAAGTCAGAAAATATGTAACCATTGTAGAGGAAACGGCGATCGAAGGAGGAAAGAAAGTGGATCCTCCGACTCGAAAGGCAGCTGCTTTGGCAGTGATTAAGAATCCTTTTGCCGGGAAATATGTAGAAAAATTGGATGAGCTCATCGATGTTGGTAAAGAGTTAGGGGGAATATTAGGAAAGAGGGCTGTTGAGGCACTCAAAATACCTCCCCAAAGGGCTGAGAGCTATGGGAAGGCAGCCATTGTCGGTATCAATGGAGAGCTTGAGCATGCGGCGGCCATTTTACATCCTAAACTAGGAACACCTTTGAGAGAAGCAGTGGGT
>Ga0116202_10002291_pt1 | contig 11416 bp, 7 predicted proteins | sample LakKivw325mmetaG_FD_94479 | JGI IMG/M metagenome (GOLD analysis project Ga0116202, IMG submission 94479) | Anoxic lake water microbial communities from Lake Kivu, Rwanda to study Microbial Dark Matter (Phase II) - Lake Kivu water 325m metaG | ecosystem: Environmental > Aquatic > Freshwater >... | reverse complement strand
GTCCTGCTATTGCTCGCTGCCATGGGAAACCTGTCGGTCATGACCGTCGATGAGGTGGTCGTGACCGCGGAGCGTATCCGCCACCCGGTGCGCGACGTGGCCGCCTCGGTGAGCGTTGTCACCGCTGCCGACCTTGAACGGACAACCGCACGCACCGCGACTGCGGCCCTTGAAGGTCTGCCCGGAGTCTTCGTGCAACGTACCAGCCAGTTCGGTCGCACCGACATTGACATCCGCGGAACCGGCGACCGCGGCTGCCGGGTGCAGGTGCTGGTAGACGGCCGGCCCGAGAAGATGCCTATCTACGGCTGCGTTGTCACCCACACCCTGCCCCTTAACAACGTCGAGCGGATTGAGGTAGTGCGCGGCCCGCTGTCGGTTCTCTATGGCTCGGACGCGATGGCCGGCGTCGTGAACATCGTTACCCGCCGCGCCGAGAAGCCGCTGGAACTCGGCGCCCGCCTCGACTATGGCTCGTTCAACACCCGCCATGCGATTGCGAGCGTTGGACTCAAGCAGGGAGGCGCGAGCGTCCTGCTGTCCGCGGACAAGGCGATGTCCGACGGCCACCTGCCGAACTCGCAGTACAACGGCAACGACCTGTCGCTGCGCGCCGGGTACGACGTCTCATCCGCCTTCAAGCTCGACTTCACCGGCAAGTACTTCAGCGGCGTCAAGCACGAGCCGAAGCGCTCGACCGACCCAGATACGCTGGTCGCGGCCAACTGGAACCAGTACGACCGCGCCGGCCTTGACCTGACCGCGACGCTGGGCAGCGAGGAGTTTGGCGGGTTTGCCAAGCTCTACCGCACGTTCGGCGAGCACGTCTTCGACCCGAAAGACGGCTGGCACTCGACCGACTACACCAACGGGCTGACACTGCACGGGCACCGTCGGTTCGCGTTCGGCAATCTGGCGCAGGCCGGCATCGAAGGAGCCATGCTCTCCGGCACGTGGATAAAGTCAAACACCAGTCAACCCACCTGGACACGGAACCAGTCAGCCCTGTTCGTGCAGGATGAACAGACCCTGGGTCCGGTCACGGCCAACGCCGGGGCGCGCTTGAGCTGGGACCGGATCAGCGGTGCGGCCCTCTGCCCCAAAGCGGGTGTCGTCGGTCGGATTCCGACCGGCACGACGCTGCGGGCCAACGTCAACAAGGGCATCCGCTACGCCCCGCTGAATTACACGTCGGTCTTCCCGCCCAGGAACGAGAGCCTGAAGCCCGAAGTCTCGTGGAACTATGAGGTCGGTGTGAACCAGCAGATCCTTGCCGGACTCAATGCCGACGTCGCCGCGTTCATCCTTCGCGGCGATGACCTGATTCAGACGGTGCTCGTGCCCGGCCGCGTACCGCCGATGCAATTCCAGAACCAGGGCAGCTTCACCTTCAAGGGAATCGAGGGTGCGCTTGAACTCCGCCGAGAACCATGGCGGGGCACGGTCTCGTACACCTTCATCGATTTCGGAGCGAACACCAGAGCGCGAGCCGGCTCAAAGCTGAACGCGTCGGCCGGCGTCACCGTCGCCCGCGTCGACCTCGACGCATCCGCCACGCACGTGGCCCGTTATCATGCGGCGGACAGCTCGGCGTTGCCTATCCCCGCGTACTACACGTTCGACCTGCGCGCCGGGTACTCCTTCCTCTCGTGGCTCGGTATCTTCGCCTCGGTCGAAAACCTGCTGAACCGGCAGTATGACACCTTTGCCGACCTGCCGGGCTCGCAAGCAGGCCTATACCGAATGCCGGGGCGCGCGTTCACGGTAGGACTCAACCTGAAGAGGCGCTAGATGAACCGATACTCCCGCATCGCTCTCGCCGTCACACTCGCCGCCGTGCTCATCGCCGGCTGCGCCCGTAGCTCCGCGGGCCGGCCCCGCATCGTCGTTTCCACAACGCTCATCTCGGCCATCGTCGAGGCCGTTGCGCCGGGTCGGTTCGCGGTCACGACGATTGCACCGGCCGGGCTCTGCCCCGGTCACTTCGACCTCAAGCCATCGGACGTCGCCGCCGCCAACAACGCGAAGCTCATCCTCAACCACGGTTGGGAAGCCTGGTGCCCGGCGCTGGAGAAGGCAATCATCCCGCCCGGCCCGCGCAAGGTGACGCTTGCGACCAAGGGCAACTGGATGATTCCCGACATCCAGAGGCAGGCGGCGACGGAGATTGCCTCGCTGTTGGCCGAGCTGGACACAGCGCGGGCCGACTCGTTCCGCATCGCCGCCGAGCAGTACGAAACCGAGGTCGACTCCGCCGCTGTCACCGCGCGCGCCCTGCTTGCAGGAAAGGAATTGCCGGCGGTCATTGCCGCGGAACAGCAGGCGCAGTTTCTGGAATGGCTGGGATTCCGGGTCGTGGCGACCTATGGCCGCGCCGAGGACTTCACCGCCCAGGAGCTGACCCGCCTTGCCCGGGTTGCGCTCGACTCGGGCGTCAGTCTCATCGTTGACAATCTCCAGTCCGGACCGGACACGGGTAAGCCGCTGGCCGAGGCGCTCGGGGTGAAGCATGTGACTCTGACCAACTTCCCGCTGGAGGGGGCATACCGTCAAGCCCTGCTCGACAACGCGGTGGCCCTGGCGCAGGCTGTCCTGTCTCAGCCTTGACCTCAACCTTGACCTCTTCTTCTGCCGTCTCGCTCCGCTTGGTCACGGTCAGCTACCGCGAGCATATCGCCCTGCACGACGTGTCGCTCGATATCGGCCGCGGCGACTTCTGCGGTGTTATCGGCCCGAACGGAGCGGGCAAGACGACTCTCCTCACCTTGATCAACGGCCTGGGTCGCATCCACTCCGGCACGGTCAACATCCTGGGTGAGCGGGCGACCGGGGCGAACTTCGGCCGGCTCCGCCGACGCATCGGTTACGTTGCCCAGCAGGAGCGGGTCGACCCGCGCGTGCCCGTCTCCTGCCTCGAAGCGGTGCTCATCGGCCGCTGCGGACGCGCCGGCCTGCTCCGGCGCCTCGATGCAGATGACCACGACCGCGCCCGGGCGATGATGGACCTCACCGGCACGGCCCATCTTGCCGACCGGCCGGTCGGCCAGCTCTCCGGCGGCGAGGCCCGCAAGATCGCGCTGGCCCGCGCCCTCGTGCAGGAACCGGAGATACTCCTGCTCGACGAGCCGACATCGAACCTCGACCCGCGCGCGGTGCGCGAACTGGGCGAACTCGTAGTCAACGCCTGGCATCACTTCAACCTGACCGTCGTGATGGTCACGCACCAACTCGACCACCTGCCGGCGGTCGCAAACCGCATCATCATGGTCAAGAACGCCCGCGTCACGTTCACCGGGGACCGCTCCGCCCTGGCCGACGAACGTCTGCTGGCCGAGCTCTTTGCCGATGCCGCCTGAACTCGCGGTTCTCACCAAGCCGCTCGCGGCCGCGGTGCTGGGCGGACTCGTGTGCGGCGTTGTCGGCGTGTGGGTCGTGCTCATGAACATCCCTTTCGTCGGCGTGGCGATGTCGCACGCGGCCTTTGCCGGCGCGGTGTCGGGGCTCCTGCTCGGCATTAACCCGCTTGTGACCGCCGCTATCTTCTGTCTCGCGGCGTCGCTCCTCATCGGGCCGATGGCCGAGCGCGCCGACATCGAGCCCAACGTCTCGCTCGGCATCATCTTCTCGGTCGTGCTCGGCTTCGCCTTCCTCGCCATCGGCCTGATGCGCGGCCCGCGTGCGGCAGCTCTCAATCTGATATGGGGAAGCATCCTGCTCGTTTCCGGGCGCGACCTCGTGCTCATGGCCGCGGCGGCCGCGGCCGTGCTGCTGTTTCTCGGGCTCTTCTACAAGGAGATCCAGGCCGTGCTCTACAACCGCGAAGTCGCCCGCGCGGTTGGGATACCGGAGCGGGCGCTCTTCTTCGCGATGCTGGTCCTCTGCGGGCTTTCGGTCACCGCCAACCTGTCCACCATCGGCGGCCTGCTCATCTTCAGCCTCATCGTCAACCCGCCGTCCGCGGCGTACCAGTTGACCTACCGGCTGAAGACGATGTACCTGCTGTCGGCGTTGTTCGGGGTTCTCTCCTGCCTGGTCGGACTGCTCGTATCCTGGCTGACCGACGCGCCCGCCGGTGCGGTCATCATCATCACGTCGAGCGCGGTCTTCGGCCTCGCCCTGCTGTTCTCGCCGAAGCGCAGGCGAGTTAGTGAGTTAGCAGTTAGGAGTTAGGAGTCCCAAGGCCGGGACGTGCGGCTTCGTCAGGCTCCGTCTGCTAACTGCTACCTGCTAACTGCTAACTACTTCCCGGGACACTCCCGCGCTACTGCCGGGTCGATGCCTTTGTTCCCGTACGCCTTGTCGAACTGGGCGCAGAACTCGGCCGCAAGCTTCCTCGCCCGCTCGTCGTAGTCAGCCTTGTCCCGCCAGGTGTTGCGCGGGTTGAGCACAGTTGGGTCCGGCACGCCCGGACAGCTCTTCGGGATGTCGAGGTGGAAGACCGGGTCGGTGAAGCACTCGACCTGGGCAAGCGAGCCGTTGAGCGCGGACTCGACGATTTCCCGCGTCAGGCTGATGTCCATCCGCTTGCCTACACGGAAGGCGCCGCCGCTCCAGCCGGTGTTGACGAGATAGACCTGCGTGCCGTGCTTGTCGAGCTTCTCCCCCAGCATCCGCGCGTACACGTCCGGGTTCAGGGGCATGAACGGCGCGCCGAAGAAACGCGAGAATGTGCTCTTCGGGTCCTTGACGTCGGTCTCGGTACCGGCGAGCTTCGAGGTGTAGCCCATCAGGAACCAGAGCATCGCCTGGTTGCGCGAGAGGCGCGCGACCGGCGGCAGCACACCGTTCGCGTCCGCGGTCAGGAACAGGATTGTCTTCGGGTGCCCCGCGACCGGCGGGTTCTTGATATTGGAGAGGAAGGTCAGCGGGTACGAGCCGCGCGAGTTCGGCGTGAGGCGCTCGTCGTCGAGGTCGAACCGGCCGTCCGTGTAGGTCATCGCGTTCTCGACAATCGCGCCGTGCTCGAGGTAGGGCGCTTCATGGAAGCAGGCCTTGTAGATGTCCGGCTCCTTGACCGGGCTCAAGTTGATGAGCTTGGCGTAGCAGCCGTTCTCGAAGTTGGCCACGCCGTCGTTGCCCCATGAGTGCTCGTCGTCGCCGAGCAGCGCCCGTCGCGGGTCGGCCGAAAGCGTGGTCTTGCCGGTGCCGGAAAGCCCAAGCAGCAAAGCGACGTCGCCGTTCTTTCCTTCGTTGGCCGAGCAGTGGAGCGACAGGATGCCCTCAAGCGGCAGCAGGTAGTTCATCACCGTGAACATGTGCTTCTTCACGCTGCCGCAGTAGGCCGAGCCGTAGACCACGCCGATGCGGCGGTCCATGTCCATCGCGATGACCATGTTCGAGGTCTGCTCGGTCTTCGGCAGCTTCCGCAGCCTGCCTTCGTACTTCGCCCGGTCGAGCTTGTCGTACGGGAGCACGACGAGCGTGTAGGGCCGGGCGGCAAAGCAGGACTTGCCGATGTCGGCCGGGACCGGCCGGAACATGTTGTCGGCAAAGAGGACCGTCAGCGCCCGGTCGCTCACTACTCGCACCGGCTGCGCGTGGCTGGGGTCCGCCCCGAGCACGCGGTCCGTGGCGTAGATTCGCGGTTTCTTTGCGAGCACGGCCAGCGCGTCAGCGACGACCATGTCAAACGTATCCGGGGCAATCGGCAGGTTGTTCGGCGAGTCCCAGTCGATGTTCTTCTCGGACTCCGCCCGGCGTACGATGACCGTGTCCTGCGGGCTGCGCCCGGTTGACTCCGGCGGGGTCCACGTCGCCAGGCAGCCGTTCGCCGCCACCATCGCCTCGCGCCGGGCCACCGCGCCGCCAATCATCGTCTTCCGGTCCGGGTTGACCTTGACGTCAGAGTGTCGCCTGAGTACCTCGTCGAGCCGTTTCTGCAATTCGTCATTCATTTCACGCCTCCCTTACGTGCCGGCGGGCGCTTTGGCCTTCTCAGCTTCGATGAAACCTTGTGCCGCTGCCAGCCGTGCGACTGGCACGCGGAACGGCGAGCAGCTCACGTAGTTCATCCCGACGCGCCAGCAGAACTTCACCGACTCCGGGTCGCCGCCGTGCTCACCGCAGATGCCGATTTTCATGCCGGGCCGGGCCTTGCGGCCTCTCTCGACCCCGATTCTGATAAGCTCTCCGACCGAGGGCTGGTCGATAGTCTGGAATGGGTCGGCCTTCAGCAGCCGGTCCTTGATGTATTTGTGCAGGAACTTGTTGGCATCGTCGCGGCTGAAGCCGAATGTCATCTGGGTCAGGTCGTTGGTGCCGAATGAGAAGAACTCGGCCGGGCCCGCCATCTGGTCGGCCAGCAGCGCCGCGCGCGGTATCTCAATCATCGTGCCGACAGAATGCGGTATCCGCTCACGGCCCCTGGCCGCGCAGACCTCTTTGTGCACGCGCGCAATGATCGCGTTCTGGTTCTCGAGTTCTTTCCTCTCGCAGGTAACCGGCACCATGATTTCGGGCTCGGGGTGCTTGCCTTCGGCCAGCAGCTCGGCCGCGGCTTCGAATATCGCCCTTGCCTGCATCTCGGTTATCTCGGGGTAGGTTATACCGAGACGCACGCCGCGGTGTCCCATCATCGGGTTGACCTCGTGAAGCGCCTCGGCGCGCTTCTTCACTTCGCCGACCGTCACGCCCAGACGTCGCGCCAGCTCCGCCTGCTTATCATCCTCCTTCGGCACGAACTCGTGCAGGGGCGGGTCGAGCAGGCGGATGGTCACGGGCAGACCATCCATCACTTCCAGCGTTCCTTTGATCGCGGCCTTGACGTAGCCGAACAGCTCGCCGAGCACGGCCCGTCGCTCTTTCTCGTCCTTAGCGAGAATCATCTTGCGCAGCACGAACATCGGCTCTTTGCCCTTCTCACCGTAGAACATGTGCTCGGTGCGGAAGAGCCCGATACCGCCCGCGCCGAAATTGCGCGCCCGTGCCGCGTCTTTCTGCGTCTCGGCATTGGCGCGAACGACTATCGGGCAGTACTTGCCAACCAGCTTCATGAACTCCCACAGTTCCGGAGTATCGCTTCTGTCCACCAACGGCAGCTTGCCTTCGTAGACACGGCCCTTCGTGCCGTTCTGGCTCAACCAGTTGCCCTCGGCAACGGTCTTGTCGCCGATGCTGAACTTCTTTGCGTCCACGTCGACCTTCACGTCGGCCGCACCGACGACGCAGCACTTGCCCCAGCCCCGCGCCACCAGTGCCGCGTGTGAGGTCATCCCGCCCGTCGCGGTCAGGATGCCGGCCGCCGCCCGCATCCCGTCAATGTCCTCGGGCGATGTCTCAGCGCGAACGAGGATGACAGGTTCAGGGTGCTTGCTGTGTGACCACTCGACCGCATCGGCCGCGGTGAACACGACCCGGCCGACCGCGCCGCCCGGGCCAGCAGGCAGTCCTTTGCCCAGCAGAGTCGCGACCTTCTCGGCGGCTGGGTCGAGAATCGGGTGGAGAAGTTCATCGACATGTTCCGGCCTCACGCGCAGCACGGCTTCTCTCTCGTCGATGCGGCCATCCTTGAGCAGGTCCATCGCGACTCTGACGGCGGCAAGTCCATTCCGCTTGCTGTTCCGCGTTTGCAGCATCCAGAGCTTGTCGCGCTCGATGGTGAACTCGATGTCCTGCATGTCGTTGAAGTGCCGCTCGAGTTGGGCCTGGTACTTGTAGAGGTCGGTGTACTGCTCTGGCATCGCCTGCTCCAGGCTCTCCAGCTTCTGGTTCAGCTCGGTACGGCTCGCCTCATTCAGCGGATTGGGGGTCCGGATTCCGGCCACCACGTCCTCGCCCTGCGCGTTGCGCAGCCACTCGCCGTTGAACTTCGGGTCACCGGTTGACGAGTTACGGGTGAACGCCACGCCGGTCGCCGAATCGTCACCCATGTTGCCGAATACCATCGCCTGCACATTGACCGCCGTCCCCCAGTCATCGGGAATGTCCTCGAACCTGCGGTAGGAGACGGCCCGCTTGCCGTTCCAGCTCTTGAACACGGCCCGGATGCTGTTCCACAACTGCTCATGCGGGTCCTCGGGAAGCTGCTTGCCGAACACCTCGGCAATGCGCGCCTTGTACGCAGCACAGAGACCCTTCAGGTCCTCGGCGGTCAAGTCGGCGTCTGCTTTCCGGCCGGTCCGCTCCTTCAATTCGTGCAGCAGGGAATCGAGCTGGGCCCGGATGCCCTTGCCATCGGGCGGCTCTTTGCCCTCGGCTTTCTCCATCACCACGTCGGCATACATCGTCAGCAGCCGGCGATAGGCATCGTACGCGAACCGCTCGTTCTTGGACCACGCCACGAGGCCCGGCAGGGTGCGCTCGCAGAGACCGATGTTCAGCACGGTCTCCATCATTCCCGGCATCGAAGCACGTGCGCCCGACCGGCAGGACAAGAGCAGCGGCGCCTTCGCGTCGCCGAATCTGCGGCCCATCTTTCCCTCAATGTACTCAATTCCCGCCTTCACCTCATCTACCAGACCCAACGGGTACTTGCCGCTCTTCAGATACTCAACGCAGACCCCGGTGGAAATCGTGAACCCGGCGGGAACCGGCAGGTGAAGATTGGTCATCTCCGCAAGGTTCGCGCCCTTGCCGCCGAGCAAATCCTTCATCTCCGCCGAGCCTTCGGCCTGGCCGCCGCCGAAACGATAGACCAATTTCATGTGACAAGCTCCATTCTTCGGTCTCGACTCATCGAACATTAATAGTCAATCGCAAGTCCGTCAGTGCGGCACGAACGCCGCAAAGGTGGGTTAATCCTGCTTGCCGGCTTCGCCGGCATCCGCGGCAAGAAAGGCGTCGAGGAGCTCCTTGGCTTTGGCCATGTCCTCCTCATCTACCAGCACTTCGCCCCAGGCCGGGCGCATCATGCGCGCGAGGCCGTCGTAGGCCGGAATCTGGAACGAACGTATCATCGCCGGAATCCCGTTCTCCTCGAACAGGTCCCGGACCGCGTTCGCCATCAGTTCATCGGCGGGCCGGTAGACGGACTTAATTGCCACGGAATCAACAGTATACGCCGCTTCGCGACAACAGTCAAACCAGGCGAGCGGCCCCAAACCCGAGATTGAACCACAAAGACACGAAGAACACCAGGCGACCGGAGGCCATCTCCCTCCGCACCCTCTTTGTGTCTTTGTGCCTTTGTGGTGAGTTCCTGTGTCGGATTCGGGGCGTGGCCGTGCCGATGGCTCGGGCGGGCGATTCACCGCACGAAACGTGGAAGGACCAGTCGGCTCCGACCATAGCGGCCCATCAGCTCGGCCTTGGCCAGTACGTGCCCGGCGACAAGTTGCTCCAGCCGCTCAATATCGAACGGCACCGTGTCCGGCGTCAGCATCGCGTCAAGCGCGTAGAGCGTGAAGACGTAGCGGTGGAACCGGTAGTCCTTCTGCGGCACCACGCCAAGGTAGCTGCCCATTGACATCGACTCGCCCGGCACCAGCGACCGGCTGCCCGCGCCCTCGGACAAGTAGCGCGTATCAGCCGGCAGGTTCATCACCACCCAGTGGACGTAGTGCTTCCGCTCGGCATCCTGGTCGCGCATGATGAGCGCGAAGCTCCGGACGCCTTCCGGTGTGTTCTTCCATTTTAGCGGCGGGGACAGGTTGTCAGCCGACCACGAACACCGGTCAGGTATGATGCCGCCGTGGGTGAACGCCGGGCTCGTCAATGTCATCGGCGGCTTCTGCAGCCTCTCGACCGTGGTCGTCGTCTCACTGCCGCAGGAGAGAAGCAGGATCGCGGACAGGGCGCACAGCTCCCGGCAGCAGGCCGGACGGACGTTCATGTCATCTGGCCGGCAGGAGCAGGACCTTGGTCGTCGCGTCCTGCGAGCAGATGACGTAGACGCCGGGCGCGAGCCGGCGGACGTCGTTCGAACCGGACGCGAGCGCCATCACTTTCCGCCCCGCGATGTCGAGCAGGCAGCTTGTGCTTGAGCTAGGGCTTGTGCTGTTCGGCAGGACCAGCACGCCGCGGACGACCGTTGGCTCTGACCGTGGCGATACGGCTGGTTGCGTAGCTCCCTCTGCTAAGCCCGGCAGGATATACGCGAACCTGATGGCGCGGCCGGATTCGAGCAGGTTCCCAGGCGGCTCGCCATTGCAGAGGTACTGAAGTCCCACGGTACCCGTGTAGTTCTCGATGCCTACGCTCGCGCTTGCGCCCGCGTCATACTGCGGGTCACCGGTTGTCACGCCAGCGTAGTGGAACTCGATTGCACCGCTGCGGAACAGCTTGGTCTCGAAGTTGAGGCTGCACCGGTCGCAACCCTTGCGTCGGACGTGATGCCACTCGATGACGAGAACCGAGTCGCCAAAGGTCTGATACCAGATTCCGCCTTCGCCGCCTTTAACCCACAAGTCGTCCCAGAAGGGCGCAATCAGCCGATTGGGCTGGGGTTCGCTGGGAATCGCGGCATTGGAGTCGGCGGGATTGGTCTGCGACGGCGGACCCACGGCCAGCCAGCCGTTAGTAGACACCCAGGCCATGGTGCAATCCCGGCCATAGAGTCGGAACGTCCACGGCAGGTCCAGTTGCCAAAGGCTGTCATCACCCCAGCCGAGGAGCGTGCCCTGTGCGTAGAGCTCCTGCCAGTCATACTCCGGCCCCAGCGGGTCGTCGGAGTCGAACCAGACGTAGCCGAGAGAGTCCGGCCCGCCGCGCGGCCGAAAGGCGTAGACCGCGAGTTGAGCGGAAGCAGTATCGTTCCAGAACCGCTGGTCCGCACCAAGGTGCGTGGCAAAGGTGACCGCGTAAGTGTCCGGCTGCCAGAACGCGACTTCTGGGAAGGTTACCATCGCAGATTCGTATGGAGCCAAAGCGATGCCGGTGTCGCCGTGCCAGAGCCCGCTGATGTCGTACGAGACGTGCAGCCATTCAGATGAGCCGGTGAAGTTGCTGACACTGCAACCTGGCCGGATAACGCGGCCGAGCCTCACGTTGCCGGTGGGCGCAATGATACGCGTGACGCCGACGTCGTGTGCAGGATTCCATTCAGCCGGGCCGGTCACGTCGTCTACCATCAGGCCGTACTGATTCCATGACCGGTAGACCAAGGCCAGGAAGACCCTTCGGTCCGCGTATGTGGACAGGTCGTACACATGGCAGGCGTAGGTCATCGAGCTGGTGCCGAAGGCATCGAGTCGAGTAAAGGCGGGCAGGTACGGCGGGCCGGAGGAGACCCAGACCTCAAGGCTCTCGCGGTAGGCATCATCCTGCGCCCGGCACCAGAACGAGAGGCTGTCACCGGCTACAACCGAGCACTGCGGGGTGATTAGCCAATCGTTGTTGCGGATGTAGTAGCCCTCCCAGCCGCAGTACGCGCAGCCTGGCGGCGTGCGGGTTCCTAGGTCCAGCCGCTGCCAGATGCGGACGCCGGAGTCGGCGTTAACTGCGAACCAGCCGCTGGGCGGGAAGACGGAGTCGCTGAAGC
>Ga0116202_10002290_pt1 | contig 11416 bp, 8 predicted proteins | sample LakKivw325mmetaG_FD_94479 | JGI IMG/M metagenome (GOLD analysis project Ga0116202, IMG submission 94479) | Anoxic lake water microbial communities from Lake Kivu, Rwanda to study Microbial Dark Matter (Phase II) - Lake Kivu water 325m metaG | ecosystem: Environmental > Aquatic > Freshwater >... | reverse complement strand
GGTTGTAGATCTCCGGGTCGTCGGAGTTCCAAACGCGGACCACGAACAGTCCGGTCTCCTCGGCGCACAGGTGCTTGCCGGTGGCCTTCGCCACGAGGTCGCTGATCTGCCCGCCGCGCATGGGGGCCACGGTCACGCGCACGAGGTCATTCTCGAGCACGACGACCGGCTCGCCGCCGATGGTCTGCTGCTGCACGGTGCAGGCCGCAAACAGCGCCGCCGGCAGGGCCAGCATGATGGAGCACACGGTGAGAGTTCGCATGGGGGAAACCTCCGTCAGTTCACCGGCAGCCACAGGGCCACCGAACAGCAGAAGCCGGTGTCGCGGTACATGGTCATGTTGCTGTGGGGCAGCGCCCGCGGGGAAGCCAGGAAGGTCAGGTAGCGCGTCCAGTCCTGCACGTGCACCCGGCTCGTGCCACCGAACCACAGGCGCAACGGCCCGGCGCCGCTCATCACCCGGGCCCCCATCAGCCCCACGGACTGGTCGCGGTCGGGCAGTGTCCCGGGCGCCTCGCCCGGCACGGTCAGCCCGGGCAGGTAGGTTTCCAGCGGCTGGCCCCGCACCGCATCCATGGTCAGCGCCGTGGCCACTTCGAAGCCTCCCCACCGCAGCAGCCGGTCGAACCGGCAGTCGTAGCGCAGGTCGAGCTCGCCGCGGGGGCTAAGCCGCACGGTCTCCCGCAGCCGCCACAGGGGCGCGTTCTGCAGCACTTGCGGGTGGGAGCAGACGCGGGTGATGACGACCTGCGCTGCGCCGTCGGCGAAGGTCACGTCCATCTGCGACGGGCGGTCGCCCAGCCCGGGCGTTTCGGCCTGGCAGCCGCGAACGCCCTTGCCCGTCTCGGGCGAGGTCGGGGTGGTGTACAGGGCGATGAAGGAGATGAGCTGCGTGTCGCCGACGCGGACGTCGCGGAGCGTGCCGGTGGGCTCGATGGTGGCGCGGAAGCGGGGCGTGCCGAGGGTCACCGTCTGGCCCTGGCGCGACAGCTCGCGTATGGCTTCGCCCTGGGCGAACAGCGGCACGGCCGCCAGCACGGCGCACAGCGCGGCCAGACAGCGGGTGCCCGACAGACGGGCTTGCCGGCGTTCGCGGCGCATGCTCCGGCCCTCCTCTGCGGTGCGGACTGCCGGCCACTTCCTTCCCCGGGGCCGTCTCTCCTGCCCCGGCCCTGCCCTCGACGCTAACGCCGTTGCCCGTGATGTTGCACCAGACGCGGGGATAAATGACGCGGGCTTGAGACGAAGTTGAGGAACAAGGAGGAGAATGGGAGGGCTTGGGCGAAGGGGCTCAAGCTTTACCCCTGACTTCGTGCCGCCAGGAAAGTGATGCCCATGCGCGACGTCGCCCCTAACGACGCAGCGTCTGCCGCCCACATCTGCAGCCCGACCGCCGCCGCGGTGCGTCGCCGGACGGAACTACCACTGGCGCTGTCCTTACTCCTGGAGGCGCTGGAGCCCAAGCTGCAACAGGTCCTCGCCGCGGTTGGGGCCGACGCGGCCGGCGTACACCTGGTCGGGGATGAAGCCCAGCCCTCGCTGCGCCTCTACGCCCAGCAGGGCCTGTCGGCGGACGAAGAGCACAGCGCGGCGATGGCGCCCATGCCGGACACCCTCGTCGGCCGCTGCGTCACCGCCGGGGTCCCGGTCCAGCGCGGCGCGGAGCCCGATCCCGGCAGCGACGGCGCCGAGTGGGAAGCCGCGCCCAGCGCCTTCGTGGCGGTGCCCCTGCAGGTAGACCAACTCGTCATCGGCGCGCTATGGGCCCTGTCTCACCAGCAGCGGCTGGTGGAGGGAGCAGGCGCGCTGCTGGAGCTGGTGGCTCAGCCGCTGGCTGAACTCGTCCTCCAGCACTTCCTCCTCGCGCAAGTGGGGGGCGAGCGCCAGGAGCACCAGTTGCTGGCCGACCACCTGCGGGACGCCATCTGGACCCTCGAGGTCGAGCCGCGCCTGCGCACGGTGCTCATCTCCGACAGCATCACCCGTCTGACCGGCTACAGCCCCCAGGATTTCCGCGACGACCCACACTTGTGGGTGAGCATGATCTACCCCGACGACCGCGCGAAGGTGGTCGCCGAGGTCCAGAGCGCCACGGAGGGCCACGCCGACGAGATACACCACCGCGTCCGCCTGGTGCGTCAGGATGGCGAGATGCGCTGGGTGCACACCAGTGGCCGCGTGGTGCGCGACGACGGCGCGGTGCGCATCTACGGCTTGACCACCGATGTGACCGACCATGTGCGCCTTGAGGAGCGCGTGCGGCGCGCGGACCGCCTGTCCGCCGTGGGGATGCTCGCCGGGGGCATCGCGCACGAGTACAACAACCTCCACTTCGCCATTCTCGGCACGCTCGACCTGCTGCTCATGCGGGACGACCTGGACGACGGCGTCCGCCAGCACATCAACCGTGTGCGGGAGACGGCCGAGCGCGCTTCGGAGATCACCACCAAGCTCGTGTCCTTCGCGCGGGGCGGCACGGGCGGGCGCGAGGACTTCGATGTCGCCGAACTGCTGGACTCGGCCCTGACGCTGGTGTCCAAGGAATTCAGCACCATGGGCATCCAGGTCGAGGTGATGAACTCGCCGCTGCCCCTGCGCCTCCACGGCAACCGCGCGGAACTTGGGCAGGCCCTGATCAACCTGATCATCAACGCCCAGCAGGCCATGCAGGATTGCCCCACCAAGCGTCTGACGCTCACCACCGGCCTGGACCCCGACCGCCGCGTCTTCGTCAGCGTCGCGGACACCGGCCACGGCATCCCCCCCGAGAACCTCCCGCGCCTCTTCGACCCGTTCTTCACCACCAAGGGCGCCGCCGGGTCGTGGGTCGAGGACCGCGCCGCCACCGATGCCTTCCTTTCCGGTCGCGGCCTGGGCCTCAGCGTCGCCCAGACGATCGTGCAGGAGCACGGCGGCGACATCGAGGTCGAGAGCGAGTTGGACTGCGGCACCAAGTTCACCATCTACCTGCCCACGCCGCACCTGGCCCAACAGGTTCCGACCGAGGACCGCCCGCTCCCGCAAGCGGAGAGCGGCCGCATCCTCATCGCCGACGACGAGGATGCCGTCCGCCTGGTCTGCCGCGAGATGTTGCGCCAACTCAACTACCAGGTGGCGGAAGCCGGCGGCGGCGAGGAGGCTTTGCGCCTGCTGCACGAGCAGCCCTTCGACCTCATCCTGGTGGACCTGCAGATGCCGGACATGAGCGGCCTCGAGCTGATGCGGCGCATCAATGAGCTGCCCGCCGAGACCCGCCCGGCCAAGCTCGTCATCACCGGCAACATTGACGAGGTCCCCCCGGAGACCTGCGCCGAGTTGGGCATCTCCGGCCTGCTGCAAAAGCGCGGGAACCTGAGCGAGCTGGTCAGCAAGGTGCAACTCGCGCTGTCCTTCCGACGGACCTAGTCGCGCGTCCCCGGCGGGCCCCCCGGTGTGTTGACGCTAACTGCGCACCGCCGTATAATTCGGCCTGTGTCGTCGTGACGTGAATTGCCTCCGCGCACAACCCATGGCGCTTCTCTGAGGTCCCCCATGCGTTACCAGCCCCTGCTGTTGCTGGCCCTTCTGCCCGCCGCGCTCTTGGTCGGATGCGGCAAGAAGCCGACCGATGCCGTTGGCCCCACCGGGTCCACCAGCACTCCCGCCACCACCGTGACCTTCCTGGCGATGGAGTACGATACCAACACCCGTCCCTTCATGGACAAGGTGAAGCAGCAGTTCGAGGCGGCCAATCCGGACCTCAAGCTGAACATCGAGGTCGTGGACTGGAACCTGGGCAAGGACAAGCTCTCGACGCTTGTGTCGGCCGGCAACGCGCCCGACCTGGCCAACATCGCCACCCTGTGGCTGCCCGAGTACGTCCAGTTGGACGTGGTCGAGCCGCTTGATCAGTACCTCTCGGCCGACATGCGCGAGCGCTTCCTGCCCGTCACGCTGCATGGTGCGGAGTACCAGGACAAACTCTACGGGCTGCCCATCGCGGTCAGCGCCCGCGCCCTGTACTACAACAAGGACCTGCTCGCCGCGGCCGGCTGCGAGCCACCCAAGAACTGGGACGAGTTGGTGACGGTGGCCCAGAAGTGCACCAACCCCGCCCAGGGCGTCTATGGCTTTGGCGTCCAGGGCTCCAAGGTGGAGACCGACGTCTACTGGTACTATTTCCTGTGGGCCAACCAGGGCGAGATCCTCAGCGCCGACCAGCGGCAGGCGGTTTTCAACAGCCCCGCGGGTGTCGAGGCGCTGCAGTTCCTGTGTGACCTGATCCAGAAGCACAAGTGCACCGAGCCCGAGCCAACCGCATACGACCGCGAGGGTCTCCAGGAGATGTTCAAGGGCCGCAAGCTCGCCATGACCATCACCGGCCCCTGGTTCTGGAAGATGCTCAAGGAGCAAGTGCCGGACCTGCCCTACGGCGTGGCGCCGATCCCGGGCCACAAGCAGCAGAAGACGATGGCGGTCACGGACAACCTCATCATGTTCAAGTCCTGTCCGAACAAGGCGGCCGCCTGGAAGTTCGTGGAGTTCTTCTACCGGGACGAGTTGCGCCAGGAATGGGCGCAGACGTTCGGCATGATCCCCGAACTCAAGTCCGTCGCCAGTTCGGACTTCATCAAGCAGAGCCCCGAATGGATGACCTTCCTGGGGTTGCTGGACTCCGGGGTGTTCGTCCCCCTACACCCGCGCTGGACGGCGATCGCCAAGCAGATCGAGGTGGGGGTGCAGGAGGCCCTGCTGGGGCAGAAGACGCCGTCGGTGGCGCTCGACGCCGCCAAGCAGCGGGTGGATGCCATCTTGCGCGAGTCGGCCACCGCCGCCACGCCATCGGCCCAGTGAACGCCGCCTGACGAGCGCCGCCGCGTCCGGCCTGTGGCCGCTCCCGTCAGGGAACCCGTCGGGAGTCGTTGGGGCATGTACCGCCGTCGCACGACACTGCTGGCCTATCTGGCCCTTGCTCCCAGCGCCATCCTCAGCGCGGGGGTGATCTTCTACCCGATCCTGCGAACCTTCTGGGCCGCCTTCTGCCAGGTGGACCGGAAGGGCAACCCCCAGGCCTTCGGCACGCTGGACAACTTCCGCGCCTTGTTGGGCAGCGAGGTCTTCTGCAATCAGGTCGTCCCCCATACGCTCCTGTGGACCGGGGCCGTCGTTGGCGTCACCATCGCCATCTCCCTGTTCGTCGCTCTCGCGCTCAACGAGCGCCTGCCCGGCCGCCGCCTGATGCGCGCGCTGGTCATGCTCCCCTGGGCCACCTCGCTCGTCATCAGTGCCGCGGTGTGGAGGTGGACGCTACATCCCACCCAGGGCCCCCTCAACCGCCTGCTCGAAGACTGGGGCCTGATGCCCTACGGTCAGGCGCCGGCCTGGTTGGCCCGCCCCGGCATGGCCCTGGCCGCCGTCATCGCCGTCGGCATCTGGGTCTCCATCCCCTTCACCTCCGTCGTCCTGCTCGCAGGGCTGCAATCCATCGAGGACAGCGTCTATGAGGCCGGACTGCTTGATGGGGCGACGGGGTGGCGGCGCCTGCGCTACCTCACGCTTCCCTTGCTGCGCCCGGTACTGCTGGTCGTGGTCCTGCTCAACGTGATCTACGTCGTCAACTCATTCCCGATCATCTGGACCCTGACGGAGGGGGGGCCGGCCAACCAGACCCATATCATCGTGACCTACCTGTACCAGACGGCCATCTCCCAGCGCGAGTACGGCCAGGGCTACGCGATGGCGGTGCTCACCTTCATCGCGCTCCTGGCCTTCTCGATCATCTACCTCCGGCTGCAGGCGCGGGAAGGGCTGGCGGGCGAATGAGGACCTCGCGCTGGACCAAGGCCCTGCTCCTGGGCGGCATGATCCCGGTCCTGGTGGTCGTGCTCTTCCCCTTTGCGGTCATGGTCACCACGGCGCTGAAGACGCCGACCGCCATCTCGGCCCCCTCGGGCCCCGACCAGCCCTTCCGTTTCTGGCCCACGGCGCCCCAGCCCGGCAACTTCGCCGCCGTCTTCCGCGCCATGCCGCTGGCCCGCAGCTTTGGCAACAGCCTGCTCATCGCGTGCGGCGCCACGCTGCTCAACCTGCTGTGCGCCATCCCCGCCGCCTACGCGCTGGCCCGCCTGGACTTCCCGGGCAAACGGCCGGTGCTCTTCCTGGTCCTCACGACGCAGATGTTCTCTCCCATCGTCCTCATCATCGCCCTCTTCGCCCAGTTCACCAACTACGGCTTGCTCGAGGGCGCGCGGGTCTACCTGGCGCTCATCATCGCCAATGCGGCCGTCTCGCTGGCGTTCGGCATCTGGCTGCTAACGGGCTACTTCTCCACCATCCCGCGCGAGGTGGAGGAGGCGGCGCTCATTGACGGCTGCTCCCGCCTGCAGATGATCTCGCGCGTCATCATCCCGGTGGCGCTGCCCGGGGTCGTCACGACCCTGATCTTCGCCTTCATCAGCGCCTGGAATGAGTACGTCTTTGCCCTGACCTTCGTCTCCTCGGACGCCTACAAGCCCCTGACCGTGCTCGTCCCCAGCTTCATCGGGCAGTACGGGACGCAGTGGCAACTGCTCATGGCCGCGGCCCTGCTGGCGACGGTGCCGGTGGTGGCCCTCTTCCTCGGCGTCGAGAAACACCTCGTCCGCGGCCTGACCGCCGGCTCCATCAAGTAGTCCGCCCGCGACTCGTCGTCGCGGGCGTCCTGGTCGTCATCCGCTGCCGTTGCCGTCCCCAATCCCTAACCCCTAACTCAGCACCTTCTCCGCCATCTCCACCGACCGCTGCGCCAGGTCGCTGATGCGGTTGACGTTGAAGCCGTCAATGGCGCTGTGCAGCGTGTCCCCCAGCGGCGCCGTCCACTTCCCCGGCAGCGCCTGCGCCCCCAGCAGCGCTCCCAGCACCGACCCCGCCGTCGCGCCGTTGCAGTCCGTATCCAGCCCGCCCATCACCGCGAGGCTGATCGCCTGCGTGAAGTCCCCGCCCGCGTGCAACAGCCCCAGCAGCACCAGGCAGGCGTTGTTGATCGTGTGCACCGGGTGGTAGTGGCCGTACTTGGCCATCACCTGCTCCCACGTCGCCTCCCACGGGCCCGCGCCGCACCACACCAGCATGTCCCGCACGGCCTCCGCCAGCCGGCAGTTGGCCGGGATCTCGCTCAGCGCTACCTCAATGGCCGCCGTCAGGTCGTCCATCGCCAGGCATGCCGCAATCAGCGCCGCGAAGAACATCTCGCCGTAGATGCCGTTCTTGGTGTGCGAGATCGAGGCATCGCGCCAGGCGAAATCCGCCGCCCTCTCCGGCCCGCCCGCCGCGCAGTAGCCGAAGCCGTCGGCGCGAATCTGCGCCCCGATCCATTCCCGATAGGGGTTCATCACGACCGCGGAGTCCGGCGGCCAGACATCGTTGACCAGGTTGCGGTAGGCCACGCGCTCGGCCGTGTACGTCTTGTGGTACGGCAGGCGCAACAGCCACTCCTGCGCCACGTGCCTCGGCTCAAACTGCGGGCCGTGGGCCTCGAGAATGTGCAGCCCCAGGATCGTGTAGTCCGTGTCGTCATCCCGCGCGCCGTGGGTGATGTTTCCCCGCAGGCACTCGTGGTAGCTCGGGTGCCACTTGAGGCCTTCGGGCAGCTCGTCAAGGGGCGGGAAGTAGTCGTCGAGGGGGTAGGCGTCGCCGGCCTGCAACAGCTTGGCGATGTTCGCGCGCGTCCAGCCCTCGACGGGCTTGCCGAGCATGCAGCCGGCGCAGCGGCCCAGCCACGCCCCCAGCATCCGGTCCTGGAGCATGTCGCCGTCGGCCAGCGGCAGGCGCCGCGGCCCGTCGGGGCGCGCGGCATGGATCTCCGCCAGCGTGGACGGTTCGGCGTACGCCGTGTGGAGTTGCTCCTGGGCCACGACGGCCTCGCGCCAGAAGGCCTCCAGCGCCTCGGCCTGCGTGGCCTCGTCTTGCTCCCCGGCCAGCTTCAGGGCCCGGGCCAACTCCGCGGTGGGCGCGCCCTCCTCGGCGAGTTGCGTCAGCTCCGCGGCTGCCAGGTTCTTCTGCTCTTGCAGTGATGGCATGGGTCCGCCTCTCTGTCTCGTATCGGATTCGCGGGATGGGTGGCTTCCTTCGCCTGCGCGGCCCGTTCACCTGCCGGGAAGGCGAGCCGGAGCCGGCAGATGCATAAGGGACCGGCCCACTGGCCGGTCCCTTTGTCTAGCCCTCAGTTCCGCGGGCTGCCGCTACTTCGCCGGCGCCCCATTCCCGTTGGCCGGCGGGGCCGACGGGAAGAACACCGTGAACGTCGAGCCCTCCCCCGGCACGCTCCGCACCGACACCCGGCCCCCGTGCGACTCCATGATGTGCTTGACGATGGACAGCCCCAGCCCGGTGCCGCCGGTGGCCCGGTCGCGGGCCTTGTCCACCCGGTAGAAGCGCTCGAAGATGCGGCCCTGGTGCTCGAGCCGGATGCCCACGCCCGTATCGCTCACGGCCAGCTCATAGCCCTCCGGCGCGGCGCTGCCCACGATCTTGACCGCCCCGCCCTCCGGCGTGTACTTGATGGCGTTGTCGGCCAGGTTCAGCAGCACCGTGTGCAGCCCGTTGGGGTCCGCGCGCACGATATCCTCCGCCCCGACCAGCGCCTGCAAGGTCAGGCGCTTCTCCTCGGCCTTCAGGCGCAACTGCTCGACCACGTCGCGCACCGCCCGCTCCACGCCCACCGGCTCGGGCTTCAGCAGTTGCTGCCCGCGCTCAACGCGCGTGAGCACCAGCATGTCGTCGAGGATGTTGGTCAGGCGGTCCGAAGCCTCCACGATCTGCTGGACGAACCGCGGCGCCTTCTCCGGGTCGCTCAGCGCCCCCATCTGCAGCGCCTCGGCGAGGGCCTTGACGCCCGCCGCCGGCGTGCGCAACTCGTGGCTGGCGTTGGCGACGAATTCGCGCCGCACCTCGTCCAGCCGGTGCAGGTCCGTCACATCGTGCAACAGCCCCACCGCCCCGAGCGCCTGCCCGTCATCGCTGTGCAGCGGGGTGACGACCGCGGCGAGATCACGCGGCTCGGGATACAGCACGCGCACCTCGTCATGCTGCACGGCCCCCTGCTCGATCGCCCGGGTCAGCAGGGCGCTCAGGTCGTAGTTCAGCGCGATCTGTTCGGACGAACGCCCCGCCACATCTTCACCCTCGATGTTGAACAGCCGCGCGAAGGCCGTGTTGATGAACTGCACGCGCCCCGCGCGGTCCACGATGACGACCGCATCGCTCATCTGGCGAAGGATGGCCGCGTAGTAGCGCGACTCGCGCTGTGATAGCTCCAGGAGTCCCGACAGCCGGTCGAGCGCCTCGTCAAACACGCTGCCCAGTTCCGCCAGCTCTGACCTGGGCAGCCGGCCCACCCGCGCCGCCAGGTCGCCCTTGCCCACCCGGCGCGCGACGCGCACCAGCGCCTCGACCGGCGCCGTGAAGTGCCGCGCGAGGAGCACGGAGACCAGCCAGATGACCGCCATGGCCCACAGCAGCGTCCACAGCAGCGCCCGCTGCAGCCCGGCCTGCGCGGCGTAGACCCCCACCATTGGCCGGGCCAGCCGCAACACCGTCCCCTCGCCGTGCGGCGACTTCCCGGCCGGGATGGCCACGTACAGCATGTCCATCTTCAGCGTGTTGCTGAAGCGGATGGAGCTGCCCATGCCGCTGGCCAGCGCCTGTAGCCGCTCGGGCCGGTCCGCGTGGTTCTCCATCACCGCAGGGTCCTCGCGGCTGTCGGTCACTACGACGCCGTCGCCCCCGATGATCGTGAAGCGCACGTTGAGGTGCGCGTCCTGCGCCTGCGCCCAACCGCGCAGGTCGGGCGCCGGCGGCGACAGCGACGGCAAGTGGTCGTTGACCAGCCGCGCCTGCGCCAGCAGGCTCTCGGTGAGCTGCCGCGTCTCACTCGCTCGCACCGCCACGTGCAGATACGCATACAGCAAGCCCAGAACCGCCACCGTCACCAGCGAGAACGCCAGGGTGATCTTCCAGCGCAGGGCCAGCTTCATGGGGTCTCCGCGAACTTGTAGCCCACGCCGCGAACCGTCAGCAGACGCTCGGGCTGGGAGGGATTGGCCTCGATCTTAGTCCGCAACCAGCGGATGTGCACATCTACGGTTCGCTCGTCGAGGAAGTCCTCCTGCGCCCAGACCGCCTGCAAGATCTGATCCCGCGTCCGCACCCGCCCGGCGTGCTCCATCAGGTAGGCCAGCAGGTCGAACTCGCGCGGCGTCAGCTTGACGGCCTCCCCCTCCACGGTCACTTCGTGCCGCGCCCGGTCCACCACCACGCCGAAGCGGCTGAGCGTCGGCGACACCGGCTCATCGGGTGACTGCGCCCGGCGGAGCACGGTGCGCACTCGCGCCACCAGCTCGCGCATGCTGAAGGGCTTCGTGACATAATCATCCGCGCCCATCTCCAGCCCCGCCACGCGATCCGCCTCTTCCGCCCGCGCCGTCAGCATGATGACCGGCACGCCGGGCCGCTGCTTGCGGAAGGCCTGGAAGAGGTCCCACCCGTTGATGCCCGGCAGCATCAGGTCGAGCACCACCAGGTCGGGCCGCGCCTGCTCGAACGCGGCCAGGGCGCTGTGTCCATCCGCGGCGACCGTGACCTGCAGCCCCTCCTGCCCGAGCGTGTAGGCCACGGCCTCGGCCAGACTCGCTTCGTCTTCAATGATGAGGATGTGTTCTGCCATGACCAGACTCCAGGGCGGCGTCGAAAGGTCGTGCGCCACCCCACAGTGAGCATAACAGTATCATGTTAAGGTCCGGTTAAGCAATTGTGATGGCCTGATTGTGGCCCCAAACGCAGACGGCCACCGCCGCAGCGGTGGCCGTCACACCGTGTCACAGCGGAGGCTTCACAGGTTGCGGAAGGGTAGTTGGTTGCCCACAAACTGCGCGTGGACGGTCGCGGCCTTGGACCACTTGGCATGGCCGTCGTAGTAGGCGATGTTGATGCCCTCGTTGTGCGGCGGGGTCCGCGCCGTGGTCCAGCCATGGGGGATCAGGCAGGTATCGTGGCAACCGCCGCCACTGGTGATGTTCTTGAGGCACGCGACGGGCCAGTCGAAGATGACGCCATACTGCGCCGGGGTCTTGATCTGCGAATCCGGCGTGTTGCGGACATCGCAGAAGTTGTAGCCGTAGTCGCTGGGAGCCAGCGTGTTGAAGAAGGCATGCGGGCTGTTGTCCGAGGGGCAGCGGAAGATCTGAGTGTTCTTGACATACGGCATCATGATGTCGGTCCAGCCGACGCGGTTCGGGGCCACGCCTGTGTCGCGCGGCATGCCCAGACCATCATAGTCCTGCATGTACTGCAGGTAGCCAATGCCGATCTGCTTGCAGTTGCTCAGACACGACGACTGCCGCGCCTTCTCTCGGGCTTTGGCGAACACGGGGAACAGGATCGCCGCCAGGATGGCGATGAT
>Ga0116202_10002287_pt1 | contig 11425 bp, 9 predicted proteins | sample LakKivw325mmetaG_FD_94479 | JGI IMG/M metagenome (GOLD analysis project Ga0116202, IMG submission 94479) | Anoxic lake water microbial communities from Lake Kivu, Rwanda to study Microbial Dark Matter (Phase II) - Lake Kivu water 325m metaG | ecosystem: Environmental > Aquatic > Freshwater >... | reverse complement strand
GTTCCTGCCTTCCAAGCAGGGTGTCGCGGGTTCGAATCCCGTCTCCCGCTCCACAGCTTCATGTCTACAATGATTTGCCGCGCGCGCTCACAGGCCAAACCACCTCAACCTTGTCGTTGCGTACGCCGACATACCAGTCGTGGACATTGCAGGTCGGGTCGCAATGGCCGGGCACCAGGCGCAGTTTGTCGCCCACCTTCAGCGCCCCGTTCGGATCTATGACGATGCCGTGTTCATCCGCTGCCGCCAGGTAAGTCAGGTCCTCACGGCCGAAGACAACCGGCAAACCGGAGTCCATCGACTGAACCTTCAGCCCTGCATCACATATGGCCACGTCCGGCTTTTTATGGCTGGTTATCATGGTCAATATGAACAGCGCATTCTCCCATTCCCCCTGGTCGATAGGCTTACCGTCCCTGTCCAGGTCCTGCCCGTAGTCGTGGTCCATGAAGGCATAGGAGCCGCATTGCAGCTCGTTGTAAATCCCGGAATTGCCTTCGAAATAATAGGTGCCGGTGCCGGCGCCGCCGATGATATCCCACCTTAATCCTGCTTTCTTCAGTGCATCCACCGCATCCCGCACTTTAATGACCGACGCATCGATCAGCGCCTTGCGGTCTTCGTACTTGCGCTGGTGCTGCGCCACGCCGTTATATGCCTGTATGCCGGAAAATTTCAGCCCGGGCGCCGCATCGATGGCCCTGGCCAGCTCCACGACCTCCGGGATGGTGGACACGCCTGCCAGGCTGCCGCCGCAGTCGATTTCCACCAGGCATTCCAGCCTGGTACCGTGCCTCTGCGCCGATGCAGACAGGTCAGCCACATTGGCCATATCGTCCACGATAACGATGGTGCGCGCGCCGAATTTTGGGATGCGGGCCAGACGATCTATTTTAACGGGGTCGCGAATTTCATTGGTCACCAGTATGTCTTTAATACCGCCGCGGGCGAAGACCTCGGCCTCGGCAACCTTCTGACAGCAAACGCCGCAGGCATTGCCCAGCTTCACCTGCAGTTTGGCTATATCTATGGACCGGTGCATCTTGGCGTGAATCCTGTGCCGCACGCCCATCTCCCTGGCCAGCCTGCCCATTTTAACTATATTGCGCTCCAGCGCATCCAGATCGAGTATAAGACAGGGTGTCTGTATTTCATCCGCAGGCATGCCCGGAACAGCCGGTATATCGTATCCGACTTCGTGCCCTTTGAGCTTATTTAACTTCTTCATTTATTCCGCCCCCTGATAGGGATTACCAACGGCTCCAACATCCCTATTCAGAAAATATCACTCCATTTTTCGAAAGATATGAACGCTCGATACAGCCGTTTCCCGTCCGATCACTCCTCCCCCGTTGACCTGCATACCGACCTTTGCCCCCTTCACCTGTCTTTCCCCGGCGCGACCGCGCAGGTGGAGAACAAGCTCGTAGGCCATGGCAAGCCCTGTGCACCCCACAGGGTGCCCCCTCGAGACCAGGCCGCCGCTGACATTGGTGGGAAGTTCACCACCTATTGCCGTCGCTCCCGAACAGCAATAGTCGGCCGCTTGCTCCATGGAACAGAAGCCCGCCTGCCCGACCTGAAAGATCTCGGCAAAGGTCGTGGCGTCGTGTACCTCAAGCATATCGATGTCCTTTCGTTTTAACCCGGATTTTATAAAGGCCTTGTCCGCAGCCCTGCCTGAGATATCCTGGTCGAATTCCTCGCGGTCCCTGCCCGAGACCATCACGGAGGCCAGCACCTCGACCGGGTCCTTTATATTCTTATGACGCTTTAAATACTCTTCCGAACATACAATGGCTGCAGCGCACCCCTCTCCTCGGGGCGCACACATGGGCCTGGTAAGAGGATAGGTGATCAATTTGTCGGCCATGACCTCCTCCCAGGTGAAGTCCTTGCGGTACTGCGCCTTGGGATTCATCGTGCTGTGATGATGGGTCTTGGCGCAGACTCTGGCCATCTGCTCCTGGGTGTAGCCATACTTCTTCATATGCTTGACCGCCTTCAGGGCATAGTTGTCCATGAAGGGGCTCCTGTCATTGCTCCCCACTTCCACCTGTTCAACCGGCAGACCGAGCGCCTCCGCTTTCTCCTTCCTCCATCTATCCAGGTACTCGTTTTTTCTATCCTGTTCACAGCCGTTCCAGAAGGAGGAAAGACCCATATAGGGCAGTGCGGCGGCTAATTCGGGATGCTCGTTTATTCTCGACAGATCGGGCATCATCTTCTCGACGCCGACCGCCAGCGCCAGGTCGGACTCCCCCGCCAGGATATGGATTACAGCCTGGTTCAATGCAGTAGAGCCGGTGGCGCAGGCGTTTTCCACGTTGACGATGGGCATGCATTCGAAGCCCAGCCTCCGCAGTATGACCTGTCCCCGTATGCTGTGTTGACTGGTGAGCATCCCCTGGGCGCAGTTGCCGTACCATATAGCCCCAATGCTGCCTTTGTCCCCAGCGAAGCTCAGGCCCGCATCCTCCATCGCCTCGGAAATGGCAACCCGGCACAGCTCTTCATAGGAACCGGCCTGCTTGACCATGGGGGTCATACCCACCCCTATCAGGAAAACACGATCTTTCATAAGCCCTCCTCTCAGAGCCACCGAATATAATCCGACAATACCCGGTATTCTATTTCAATAAACTGTACAAATCAACCGATTTAGCTGGCGCAGTCGGAGTGGAGATACCCCGGAGAAACACGTAGCAACGGACCTTCTTTAGAAAGATATGTCTGGATAAATGGATGGTTATATAAATGCCCGGATTGCAAGCAAACGCCCGAATGTTGTCAGCAAAGATAAGTGTGTTAAAATAGTTCAGATAGAATGTTGTCAGACTGAAATGCTGACAATCTGCCTGTTTTAAATCGTGCCCGCATCACAACATCAACGCGGTCGGCCGCTGGCTCTGATACTATGCAAGAACGTTTTAACATCAAGATCAAATTAGTATTATCTATACTGGTAGTACCGGCTCTACTCTGCGCTGTTCTGCCCGGTTGCACGCACGCTGACATACCACCACAGCCATCGCCCGGCTGGCCGGACATCATCCCCGGAGTTCAGGACAGTGTCGTGTTGATCCTGAGCAATTCGGACAGTGGATGGCAGCAGGGATCGGGCGTGATTATAGATCCTGCGGGATGCATATTGACCAATGCGCACGTGATAGAGAACGCACATGCCATTCTCGTTTTTATCAGCAGGCAAGGATCCGTAAATACCAATTTCAGCTACGCCTATCCGGCAGGCGTAATCGACACGTGGAAGGAAACAGATCTGGCAACGATCAAGATCACACCTGAATCCGAGATTTTAAAAGCCGCCACGTTCACGAAGTCCGGGGTCCCCAGGAAAGGCACGAGTGTAATGGCCCTGGGCTATCCGGTGGCAGATACCATCAGCATCATGGCTTCCAGCGAGGACCAGTCGGTCTCAATCACCACGGGAATCGTCTCAGCGATCCGGGACGTCAACGGACATGCCTTTATTCAGACCGATGCTTCCATCAATCCCGGCAACAGCGGCGGACCGCTGCTCAATGATGCAGGCGAGGTCATAGGCATCAACTCCTTCTGGCTGGATGAGACGCAGGGACTGAATTTTGCCGTCGCGGTCAATGCCAATAACTCCTTTATCAAGAGTTCGATCAGTAAGGGCAGTCAAACAGAGGTGCCCGTGATAATCCCGCTCGAGATATCGGGCTATAAATACGATATTTCATATTTCATTACCGCGGGCGCGTCAGGCTGGGACGTCCCTTATACAGCGACCATCACCTGGAACACAACCGTGCCTGCTAGGAGCAAAATGACATATACGTCGGGATTGCTCTCGAATACGGTCAGCGATGATAACTATACGACGGGGCATAAGATGGTGCTGCAGAGCGGGGCATGCCCCCAGCCGGACGGGCAGGGCGCGAACAGGTGCATCTGGTCCAGAAGGGATTATGATATTAAAGTCTACTCCAGCGATATATATGACCGCAGGCTGGAATCGCCCGTATATCAGTTAAAAGCTCCCTGAGCAGGCCGGCAGGCACATCAGGGCACCCTGTATTTCAGTACCAGCCTGGCATCGTCAAAGCAAAGCATGTCGCTTACACTGTCCCAGTTCGTGGTTGTGAAAAGCTGCATCCTGAACTGGCAACGCGACTGACCCGACTGGACCAGGCTCTGGATAATGTTTTCACCGTTTGACGAACTCATGACGTCGACCAGCCAGGGCGATTTGGGGTAATCGGTAATGCTTCCCCCGTTGATCAGCGTGCCCGGCCGGTTGTATGCCAGGGTATCAAGGTCGGAGAGTGTACCGTACTGGAAGAAGTAAATCTCCAGCGCGCCCATATTGCCGTACATGGCCAGATCGTAGGTGGGATTTCCCACTTTCTTATATCCGCTCAGGTCCAGCACTGCCCCGGTCACCATGGCATTACGGGGTATACCCGAGATATCAAAGCTGACAAAGGCCTTGCTGGGCAGATTCATGCTTGTATCGCCCGCACAGGCAGTTTCCTGCAAAGTGTATACAGCGTTGTTTTTCACCAGTGAGCCGGACTCCCCCGGCATGGCGGGTAGCGTGAGGGTGATCTCCTGCCCGCTCTGATATATGGGGCCGGAAGTTCCGACGTAAATAGTCATCGTATTGCTTGCCGATCCGTAAGGACTGGTCGCGGCAAGCACATAATTCGTGGTCGCCAAGGGGTGCACCGTTACGCTTCCCCGGGCATCCAGGATGCCGCCCGGCTCCAGTCTCACTGACGTGGCATCGGAGGTGCTCCAGTATAGCGTGACGACACCGCCCGCACCAATATACGTCTTGTCGGAGGAGAAATACTGGATGGAAGGTTGTTTGACCTGCTGAACGGCCGAGCCTGTGACAATCACCTGCGTCCTGGCCGAGGAGCTGCCCGTGGAGTTTTGCGCAGTGAGCGTATACTGCACGGTCTGCGAGGGCGAAACCGTCATGCTCCCCTGCAGGGCGACATTGCCCACGCCGTTATCGATGTAGACCTTGGATGCGCCCGTCACCGTCCAGCTTAAAGTGCTGTACTCGCCGGCTTTGATAACCGCGGGCGAAACCTGGAATGTCTGTACAACGGGCAGAAAACTCATGCCGCCGATTTCACCCGGCAGAGAGCTGCATCCGGAGAGAGAGACGCTAACCAGAAGAATAACCAGCAATAATTCCGTCACATGTCGCGATCTCATTTCACACCTCACAGTCTTATTCAGGTCCGGGACGGGTAATGATTTTGCTTTCATTAAATAATACCCTCTTTCATAGAGTAGAACGCACGGTTTTGAGGGACGTTTATGCTCCCCGCATAAACAACACAATTATCGGCCGATAGGATGACCGATAACCGGACTTCCGTACTAAACATTAAGTAACATGCAGTGCCCGCGCGGATTCACAGGACAACGGAGGAATTCACTCCTTCCTCACGCTGCAACATACCTGACTTGTCATCAGTAAAACGTCCAGCGTGATTTGCCCGTGATGGCAGATACCAGCCGATCTCAGCCATATTATCCGTCCTGATTAATGTTTTGACGTTCGTCCCTGCCAGGCGCTGTTTTGCTGTATGCTGTATATCTGAAAAATATTTGCACAGGAGGTGCGCTTATTATGGAACCACCTATGGTGAAGGTCAGGATACTGGGTATCTCGGGAACACCCATCAAGGGCGGAAACTGCGACAAGCTGGTTCAGGTGGCATTGAAATCGGCGGCGGCGGTGCCGGGGGTCGAGACGGAGTTCGTAACGCTGTCGGACAAGAAAATCGCTGAGTGCACGCATTGCCAGTGGTGCGTTAAAAACAAGGCCCGCTGCAAGATCAAGGACGACGTCCACGACGTGCACGACAAGATGTTCGCCGCAGACGGCATCATCATGGGCGGACCGACCTACTGCCAGGTGCTGAGCACACAGCTCCAGAACGTTTTCTTCAGGGGCAGGGAGGAGATATTTTTCGGTCACCGTTGCACGGGCAAGGTGGGCGGCGCGCTGACGCTGGGATGGTTCGGCGTCGGCATGGAGTTTGCACTTAAGGTAATCGAGCAGATGATGATGAGCTGGCAGATCATCCCCGTGGCCAGGAGCAGCGCTATCGTCAGCACCTTCTGGAAGGGGGAGCATGTCAGGTACCAGGAGAACGGCGTCATGGACCATCCGGCGGGTGTCTTCGGCGCCATGGGGTTGGGGACCAGCGTAGCCAAATATGCGCAAATGATGAAATATGCCAGGGATGCCGGCGTGGGAATAGCATCCAGACCATAGAAGCCATTGGAATTGGTCAGGCCCGGCAGCAGGTAGTACAATCAAATCATCCCCGGCAGTTGATTATCGGTATCAAGTGCCTCTTGAATAATATGAATGAGGAGATGTCAGATGGCGGACGGAGAGCAAAGGCGCAGAATTTTTGGGGAACGGAGGCGACGGCCTGATTCCGCGCCACCCGGAGGACGCGAGCGGGCGGAAGCTCCTCAGAGGCGTGAGTACCCCACTGGCGGCGGTTATTCTGGCGGTGGCGGCTATGACACCGGCGGAGGGCTCGGGACGGGCGGAGGTCTTGACTCCGGCGGCCTGGGCTCGGGCGGCGGACTGGGCAGCCTGCTGGGCGGATTGGGCGGGCTGTTCGGCGCGGGCGGTGTCAATAACCGCCAGACCCCAACCGGCCGCAGCGGCTGCCTGACCGGAAATATGGGTTGCCTGCTGATGGGCGTAATTATCCTGGGCGTGCTGTTAATAGCTTTTCTCATGTTTTCGGGAGTTTGCAGCATGCCCGCTACCATGGACCAGTTTGAAGGCCAGTCCACCCTGCTTGACCAGTCTACAGCTCAGGATAACACCCTGTCCTCACAACCCACACAGGCGCTCGCCATCACACCGGCCACGAGCGGGCAGAAGTGGCTGGTCATGCTCTACCAGGACGCCGACGACAGGATACTGGAAAAGGATATTTACATCGACTTGAACGAGGTTGAGAAGGTCGGCTCCTCCGACCTCGTGAAGATAGTGGCGCAGATGGACCGCTTCAATGGCGCGTACAGCGGCGACGGCAACTGGACGGGCGCTAAGCGTTTTCTGATAACTCGGGACGAAAACCTGGGCAGGCTTCGCTCCCAGGAGATCGCCGACCTGGGCGAGCTTAATATGTCATCGGGGCAAACGCTGGTGGACTTCGCCACGTGGGCCATTAGAACATACCCGGCGGACAAATATGTACTCATTCTCTCCGATCATGGCATGGGCTGGCCGGGCGGTTGGAGCGATTCCAGCCCTAAAGCGAGCGGTGACCAGAGCACCCCGCTGGGGACACGTATGGGGGATTTGATCTATCTGAATGAGCTGGACAGCGCGCTGGGACAGATCCGCTCCAATACCGGCATCGACAAGTTCGAGTTGATCGGACTGGACGCCTGTCTGATGGGACAGCTCGAGGTCTTCACTGCGCTGGAGCCGCATGCCCGCTACGCGGTCGCGTCCGAGGAGGTCGAGCCCTCACTGGGATGGGCCTACGCCGGATTTCTAAAGACCCTCATCGAAAATCCCAACATGAACGGCGCTCAGCTCGGGCGCAACATCGTGGAAAGCTATATCGATGACGACCAGCGCATCACCGACAGCAGCGCCCGTGCCGACCTGCTGGGCGAGGGCTCCCCATTAGCCGGCCTGTTCGGTGGTTCAAATAATATGTCCTCACAGGGACTTGCCCGCGAGATGGGACGTGATTCAACGCTGACCGCGGTGGACCTCTCAAAAATAGGCCAGCTCAACAGCAGCCTGAACCAGCTCGTCTTCAACCTGCAAAAGGCCAACCAGCAGGCGGTGGCCGGCGGACGCACCTACGCCCAGAGCTTCACCAGCATCTTCGGCAGCCAGGTCCCGCCCTCATATCTAGACCTGGGCAGCTTCCTGCAGATCGTCAAACAGAAGAGCAACAACGCCCAGGTGAACCAGGCGGCCGATGCAGTGCTGGCTGCCATCAGCCAGGCGGTGATCGCCGAGAAACACGGCGCGGACGTGCCCGGCGCAACCGGGATCTCTATCTACTTCCCCAACTCGCAGCTTTACCGCAATTCGGTTGCCGGTGCGCAGTCTTACACTGCCATCGCCAACCGCTTCGCCGGCCAATCGCTGTGGGACGATTTCCTGGCCTATCACTATACGGGGCGCAAATTCCTGCTGACCGATAGCCAGCCGATAATACCATCGAGCACCTCGATAAAATCGCCGGCGGCCGGGGGCATCAGCATCTCAAAAATAACCGCCTCCAGCACGCAGGCCGACCCGCGCAATCCGGTTATGTTGAGCGCGGACATCAGCGGAGATAATATCGGGTATATCTATCTCTTTGCCGGCTACTACGACCCCCGCAGCAATTCCGTTTTTATAGCGGACCAGGACTACATCGAGAGCCCCGACACCCGCCTGGTGAAGGGTATCTATTATCCGGACTGGGGCAAGGGCGCATTCACACTTGACTTCAAATGGGATCCTATAATCTTCGCCGTCGACGACGGCACCAACCGCGTCTATTGCCTTTTCAAGCCGGAAAGCTACGGGCGCAGCTACGCGGAGGCCGTCTACACGGTGGACGGGACCTACACCTTCGCCGATAGCGGTGAGCAGTGCCGGGCCTTTCTGTATTTCAGCGACGGCGCCCTGCGCAAGGTCGTTGGCTTCACGGGGCAGAACGAAGCAGGCGCTCCACGCGAGATAACGCCTGCACCGGGCGATAAATTCACCGTCAGCGAGACATGGCTGGACCTGGATAGCAGCGGTAATGTGACCGGTATGTCATACCAGGAGGGAGGCACTCTAACCTTCGGCAGGCAGCCGCTTACCTGGAAAACGCTGGACGCCGCTCCCGGTGAATATAAGGTGGGCTTTGTGGTAGAGGACCTGGACGGCAATCGCCAGCAATCGCTCACGCAGATATCCGTGCAGTAGCCATTAACTGCGCTGCGAGCAGCAATTTAAAGGCACTGCATCAAAGCGGAGCCGTTACAAATATCAGCTATTGTAGCTGTGTCAGCGGCCCTTCTTTAACTTCGGATCGTACTCGAATGCCATTCTGACCCGGGCGCGGTAACTGACGACCTTGCCCTTCTCGACGTGCACGTAAAACTTTTGCACGTCGGCGACATGCACGCCCTTTACCCTTTTGGATGCCGCCGCGACGGCGGTCGCCACAGCCTTGTCAAACGATTCAGAGCTGGATCCGATTACGGTAATAACCTTGGCTACAGTATTATCCATAACCAATCCCTCCTTTGAAGCCTCACTCTTCAGCTATGCTTCGATATACCTCTATTTCTCAACCACGTCAGCTGCGGGCGCATTTTTCTTGACCGATGCTATACCGTTCTTGGCAGCCTCCTTGGTGGTATAGCCCTCTCCTACAGCGATGATCTGCCCGTTTGTCGCCAGGAGCTTCCAGCGGTATTCCCCCTTCTTGTCCTTGTACAGCTCGAATTTTGCAGCCATTTAAGCCCTCCTTTTGATATTTCATTCCCCGCCTTGAGGCAGGGCGAAATTCCAATCTACCTGAACATGCCCTGTACAGCCTGCATCATAGTGGAGGCCACCAGATTGCTGGACTGCTGGCGGTAACCACCGCCCATGGCGCTGCTGGCCACCACCGCATTGACGATCGCCTCAAGGTTGCCGCCGCCACGCTGCTTGGTGCTCATAAAGGCCATACCGGCCTGCAGCAGGTCGCCCAGGTCCAGTCCGTCCTGGCCTTGCTGGCCCTGCTGGCTCTGCTGCCCACCGCCCAGCAGCGAGCCGAGCACGCCGCCGATACCGCCTCCCTGCTGACTCTGCTGCCCGCCACCCAGCAGGGAGCCGAGCATACCACCCACCCCACCGTCACCCTGCTGCTGGGACTGGGGCGCCTGACCACCGCCCAGCAGCGACTGTATCAACGTCATGGCATTGGCCGGCGTCACCTGCTGGCCCTGGAATTCCTGCGAGGCCTGCTCCAGGCCCTGCGCATACATCTGGGATGAGCCGCTCTTGCGCTGCCGCAGCATCTGGGCGGCGTATTCCAGCTGGTCGGCCGGGTCGGCGCCCTTATGCTCGCGCATGGCCTGCGTGATCACCTCGAAGGTGTCCACCATGTTATCGCCGTGATCGTGATTGTTGTCATCGGCATCGTTGAGCTGCTGCCTGTTGTCGGAAAGCGTGCCCGTGACCGTCTGAAATAACTGCGCCAGGTCTATAGATTTCGATTGATTGGCCATCATCCTCTCCTGTATTATTATTCTTATACGATTGTTATATCGCGGGCACAAACTGTGCCCTGCCCACGATACAGCATGCGATAACGGGTATCCTTGTACAAGCGCTCACTTCCCGCGTAAATCCGGGGCCGTCGACGGCCCAATTTACGGTTCTCCTCAACTCCCAGGCGCAAAACCGGTATAAGCCGGCGGATATACAACCGACAAATCATGTCGTCGCACCACTCAAAACCGCCGACCTTAATAATTTTATAGTGGCATATAAAATTGATAAAGTCAAAATTTATTAATAGTCGCTTACGACTTTTTATCCCGCCTTCAGCATCTCGCGCAGCTCGCGTTTCAATATTTTCCCTATCGCGCTGGTGGGCAGGCTGTCGTAGAACACCACCACCTTGGGCACCTTATAGGGAGCTTCGCGCTTCCTGATGAACTCGCGTATCTTCTCCTTCTCGGCCTCGCTTTTCCCCACGCCCTCCTTAAGCACGATGGCGGAGGCCACCATCTCGTTGCCGGGACGATTGGGGTCCGGTATCCCGATCGAGGCGGCCAGCGCAACGTCGGGGTGCTCGACGATGATATCGTCCAGCTCGCGCGTGAAGACCTTGTAACCCGAGACGATGACCATATCCTTGAGCCGGTCGACGATATAAATGTAGCCTTCGTCATCCATGCGGCAGATGTCGCCGGTGTAGAACCAGCCATATTTCATGGCGTTGGCCGTCTCCTCCGGCTTGTTATGATATCCCTTCATCACCTGCGGACCGCGCACCACCAGCTCGCCGGGCTCGCCGATGGGGACCGGCTCCTTGGTGGCGGGATCGACTATCTTGACATCGGTGTCGCCTATGGGCAGCCCGACCGAGCCGAATTTACGCTTCCCGTAGCGTGGATTGGCCGCGATGAGGGGACAGGTCTCGGTCATGCCGTAGACCTCGCTGAATTTATCCTTGCCCACGATGTCCTCGAACTCCTTGAGGTATTCAACCGGGAAGGGCGCCGCGCCGGCGATGCAGCCCCAGATGCCCGAGAAATCCAGCGCGCGGAACTCCGGCTTCTTCATCAGTTCGAGATAGATGGTCGGCACGGCTGTCAGCACGCTCGGTTTGTACTCCTTGATGCATTTGATGATGAAGTCGTAATCGCGCGGGTTGGGAAGGGCGACCTG
>Ga0116202_10002285_pt1 | contig 11428 bp, 10 predicted proteins | sample LakKivw325mmetaG_FD_94479 | JGI IMG/M metagenome (GOLD analysis project Ga0116202, IMG submission 94479) | Anoxic lake water microbial communities from Lake Kivu, Rwanda to study Microbial Dark Matter (Phase II) - Lake Kivu water 325m metaG | ecosystem: Environmental > Aquatic > Freshwater >... | reverse complement strand
TCGGATGGTACTGCAATCACAGTTGGCCCCGCGGCCTATCGTCAAGACCACAAAGTGTCACCCTTAGGTATTCCGAAGGGTCTTAGCCAGCATAGGCGAGATGCTTCACTTCGTTCAGCATGACAATCCGCGAAAATGCGGTCGTAGTAATAGTTCCCGATGATACTGGCGGAAACGCATTCCTAGAGGATCCCCTGAGCGTTTGGGGACGACTCCTGGCGGATGCGCTCTCGCCAGTCGTTGAGCACCTCGCGCAGAGTATCGGCGATATCGCGCTCCGGCTCCCAGCCGGTGTCCGCCTGGAAGCGCCGGCTGTCGCAGATCAGCACAGGGATGTCACTCGGGCGCAGCCGGCCGGGGTCCATCTCCACGCGCACCGGCACACGGCTCATCCCGAGTAGTCTATCCAGGATCTCGCTCATGGCATGAGCACGTGATGATCCCAGATTGTAGACTTCTCCGGCCTTGCCCTTGGTGAGGGCGAGATAATAGCCGCGCACCATATCCCGCACGTCGGTGAGGTCCCGTTGCGTGGAGAGGTTCCCCACGCGCAAGACAGGCTCCTGCAAGCCGATCTCGATCTGCGCGATTTGCTTGGCGAAGCTCGACACGGCAAACCCCGGCCCCTGGCGCGGCCCGATATGACCAAAGGGCCGCACGCGCACGATATGTAGCCCATGACTGAGGTGGTATTGGAGGCCAAGGTAATCCTGGGCGACCTTGCTCACCGCATAAGGATTGACTGGCCTAAGCGGCGTATCCTCGTCAATGGGCAGGTCCTCCACACGCACCGCGCCGTATTCGTCGGCAGAGCCAACCACGAGCACCCGGCAGTCAAGCCGCAGATCAACAACGGCTTGTAGCAAATTGAGCTGCGCGGTGATGTTATTGGTCAAAGTCGCAGCCGGGTCGAGCCAGGAACGCTCTACTGAGGCCTGAGCCGCCAGATGAAACAGATAATCAGGCTGGAGGCGCGCACACAGCTCGCGCACCTGATCAAAGTCACCCAAGTCGAGCGGATACAGCCTCATGCGGGACAAGATATGGGCGACATTATAGACGCCATCGCTGGGCAGGCTGACTCCAGAGATCTCCACGTCGCCGCGCGTCAAGAGATAGTCGGCCAGGTGACTGCCAGCGAATCCCGCAATGCCCGTGATCAGCGCTCGCGGCATCCTTGCCCTCTTGGGGCTCAGAGGCCTGCTGCCGCGCGCAAGGCGGCGGCGCGGTCTGTGTTCTCCCAAGGCGCGTCAATGTCGGTGCGCCCCAGGTGTCCGTAGGCGGCCGTCGCCTTGTAGATTGGACGGCGAAGCCTGAGGTCGCGGATGATGGCCCCTGGACGCAAGTCGAAATGGGTGCGGATCAGCTCCTCGATCTTAGTGTCTGGGATCTTGCCCGTGCCAAAGGTCTCTACGTTCAGCGAGACCGGATGGGCCACGCCGATAGTGTAGGCGACCTGGAGCTGGCAACGCTCGGCCAGGCCGGCGGCAACGATGTTTTTGGCCACCCAGCGGGCAGCATAGGTGCCGGAGCGGTCCACCTTGGTGGGGTCCTTGCCCGAGAAGGACCCTCCACCATGCGGCACCATGCCTCCATAGGTGTCCACGATGATCTTGCGCCCTGTCAGGCCGGAATCGCCCATCGGCCCGCCGATGACAAAGCGGCCAGTGCCGTTGATAAAGTAGCGAACGTTCTTGTCCAGCATCTGTGCGGGCACAATCTGCTTGATGACCTGCTCGATGATGTCGGCGCGGAGGCGGGCCTGCTCCACATCGGGGTCGTGCTGCGCCGCAATGACAATGGTGTCCACCCTGACTGGCTTGCCGTAATGGTACTCCACAGTGACCTGGGTCTTGCCGTCGGGCCGCAGGTAGGGGAGGATACCTTGCTTGCGCACCGCCGCCAGGCGCTTGGCCAGGCTGTGAGCCAGCATGATGGGCATGGGCATCAGCTCAGGCGTTTCCGTGCAGGCAAAGCCGACCATCATCCCCTGGTCCCCAGCGCCTACCTGTTCGATATCCCTCTCCGTCATCTCGCCGCATTTGGCTTCCTGGGCTTTGTCAACCCCCAATGCGATGTCGGCCGATTGCTCCTTGATGGAGGTAATCACCCCGCAGGTGTGATAATCAAAGCCATATTCGGCGTTGGTATAGCCGATCTCTTTGATCGTTTCGCGCACGACGGTGGGAATGTCCACATAGCACGAAGTAGTGATCTCCCCCGTTACCAGGATCAGGCCCGTCGTTGCGCAACACTCGCAAGCCACGCGGCCGTAAGGGTCTTGGGCGTAGATGGCATCCAGCACGGCATCCGACACCTGGTCGCACAGCTTGTCGGGATGGCCTTCCGAGACTGATTCGGAGGTGAAGAGATACTTGGGCGAGTTCATGAAGGTGCTCATAGTTCTGTTTCTGCTTATCCTTTCTGTTGAAGGTACTGGCGACCGTTGGGCCAGGCAAATCGGCAAAGGCGTGCCTGGGCAGGATCAGGTGCCCGCTTCCCACGAGGTGAGATACTTTTCCTGCTCCTCGGTCAGCACATCAATGCTGATGCCCATCGCCTGCAGCTTGAGACGGGCCACGGTTTTGTCAATCTCACTGGGCACGGCATACACCGCCTTGGAGAGCTTGTCATGGTTGCGGGCCATGAACTCCACAGAGAGGGCCTGGTTGGCAAAGGACATATCCATCACTGCCGAAGGGTGCCCCTCAGCGGCGGCCAGGTTGATCAGGCGGCCCTCACCCAAGACGACCAGGCGGCGGCCATCGGGCAGCGTGTAGCGGTCGGCAAAGGGACGCACGCGGGTTATCTCGCGAGCCATCTCGTGCAGCGCCGGCAGGTTGATCTCCACATTGAAGTGGCCAGAGTTGGCCAGGATGGCGCCGTCCTTCATCTTTTCAAAGTGGGGCCGGTCAATGACGTTGATGTCGCCCGTGGCGCTGACAAAGATGTCTCCTAGTGGGGCGGTATCCAGCATGGGCATGACCCGGTAACCGTCCATGACCGCCTCCAGGGCGCGCAGCGGGTTCACCTCGGTTATGATGACGTTGGCTCCCAGGCCGCGCGCGCGCATGGCAATGCCCCGGCTGCACCAGCCGTAGCCACAGACCACACAGGTCTTGCCGGCCAGGAGGATATTGGTGGCGCGAATGATGCCGTCAATAGTGCTCTGCCCTGTGCCATAACGGTTGTCAAACAGATGCTTGGTATCAGCGTCGTTCACGGCGATGATGGGGTACTCGAGCTTCCCCTCCCGCTGCAAGGCGCGCAGGCGGATGACGCCCGTCGTCGTCTCCTCCGTGCCGCCGATCACGTTAGGTAGGGCATCACGGCGGGACTTGTGCAGTGTGGAGACGAGGTCCGCGCCGTCGTCTAGGGTCAGGTGGGGCTGGGCGTCCAGCGCGGCGGCGATATGGCGGTAGTAGGTCTCGTTATCTTCGCCCTTGATTGCATGGACGGGCATCTCGAATTGAGTGACCAAGGCTGCCGCCACGTCGTCCTGTGTGGAGAGGGGGTTCGAAGCGCACAATGTAACTTCTGCCCCGCCGGCCTGAAGTGTGCGCGCGAGGTTGGCAGTCTCACTGGTCACGTGCAGGCAAGCCGAGATGCGCAGGCCCTTGAGCGGCCGCTCGCGGTCAAAGTGCTCGCGGATCAGGCGCAAGACTGGCATCTCCCGTTCGGCCCACTCGATGTGTGCCAGGCCCGTTTCGGCCAGGCTAAGGTCTTGAACGTCGTATTCTTTTGTCATTGGTCTCTTTCCTCAAATGGGTTCCCCAAAACCTCCGCACTCGGCGGACGTGAGGGCCTCAAAGTACGTTAGATACCGAAGCTCATCATAGCGAGCCTGAATGTCTTGTAGGCTCAGGGTGCGCAGCCGATCCACGCTGAAATCCTCGACTGTAAAGGAAGCTACAACCGTGCCGTGAACCACTGCCCGGCGCAGTGCGGCGGCGGAGAGGCCGCCGTCGCGAGCCAGGTAACCCATGAAACCGGCCGCAAAGGTGTCGCCAGCACCGGTGGGATCAACGACATGCTCCAACGGATAAGCCGGGGCCAGGAAAAGGCTATCGCCAAGTCCCTTGCCGCGCATGAAGCATATCGAGCCATGCTCCCCCTTCTTGACGATGAGCGCCTTGGGCCCCAGCCCCAAGATGCGCCGTGCGGCGGAAAGCAAGTTAGACTCCCCGGCGAACTGCAGGGCCTCTTTCTGATTGAGGAGGACGACATCCACCATGGTCAGCGCCCGCGTGAGAGACTCCCTCTTGGAGGTGATCCAGTAGTTCATCGAGTCGAGGGCCGTCAGCTTCGGAGCGCGCATCTGCTGGAGGACCTCGATCTGCAGATCGGGGTCAATGTTGGCCAGGAAAACATACTCTGTGGCGCGCAATTCGTCAGGGATCAGGGGGTGGAAGTCGGCAAAGACGTTGAGCTGAGTATCCAACGTCTGGCAGGTATCCAGGTCCTCGTCGTAACGGCCGGCCCAGAAGAAGGTCTTGCCCTCCACGATCTGTAGCCCGCACAAGTCCACATTGCGCCGCCTGAGGAAATCGAGGTGCTCTTGGGGGAAGTCGGAGCCGACGACGGCCACGATATGGACACGATCGTAGAGGCTTGCGGCGGTGGCAAAATAGGTGCAAGCACCACCTAACGTCCTCGTGCGACTCCCGGCAGGGGTCTGGACGTTATCAAGCCCTACAGAGCCGACAACCAAAATGCTCAATAGCACCTCCTATTCTGACAAAGGTCTCACTTCAGTTAGCCGACGTCGCCGGCTGAGCACCATCAGGGGAGTAGCGACGCCGTAGCGCCGCAGAGACACCGCCGGTTAGCTCCAGGATGCGCTCGGCCAGGTCGAGGGGAAGGGACCCCAGCCCGCAAGAGGGCGTAACCATGCTGGCCTGCAGGACCGCATCACGGGGCACGCCTTTCCCCACTAGACGCGCGATTGCCTCTTCCAGCCGCGCCACGAGGCTTTCTACGGTCTCCGTCTTAGCGGCAATATCTGCGGGCACGATGCCCCAGGCAATGATGCCTCCCCTCTTGAGGAAGCGATTGACGTCCTCAGGGTAAAGGACCAGCGTCTCAGCATAGTCGTATGCATCCAGACTGAGGATGTCCACCGATGTGTTCAGCAAAAGGCCCCAATCGGTATTGCCGCAGCAATGAATACCCTTGATCCCGTGAAGGCCGGCAAAAACCTCCTCGAGTAAACCAATCACCTGCTCCCGAACCAGGGAGACGAAGGCAGAGCCAAAAGAGGCCATGTACGGCTCGTCCAAAAAAGTAATTGTAGTGGTTGCCAGTTTGGCCAGCTCCCGCTCCTGCCAGGCTGCCTTTAGCCGTATGTGCTTGCCGACGGCATCGGCCAGGACCTCATCGTAGAGGATTGGGCGCTTGTTCTGGTCTACGATGGTCAAGCCCCAGCTAACCGGTCCGGTCACCTGGCCTTTAAGGGCTACGGTAGGTTGCGGCAGGGAAACCTGACCCTGGCGCAGGGCCTCCAGGCAAGCGGCGTATGCCGCGCTCGTCTGCCCGTAGGCAAGGTCATTCTCCAGATAGGCGAGATAGAGTCGCTCAAGATCCGCGTCGAGGTCCTGCGTGCGGTCAACATAGATGCGCTCCTCCTCCAGCGTGACGCCGGGGAAGCGCTCGCTGAATTGCACATACATATTCTCAAGGTAGGTCCTGCGGGGAAGCTGAGGCCAACTGGGGATTTGCGGGAAGTTGCGCAGCTGGATATTCCATGCAGCGGACACATCAGTATGGGGGATGCTGCCCAAGGCGAAGGGCAGCCAATTCTGCTGAAATGACCCCATCTTTGCCGTAGCCTCTTCAGGTCACAAAAAATCTCCCTTGCGGGAGACTGATTCAGGGCCTCCCTCTCATCTTTCAGGCAGCCCACGCTCGCCTGCCGGAGTTGGCACCATTAGCATGGACCTGCACGTACTAAAAACACGGTCGTCCAGGCCAGGTTGCCGGGGTTTCACAGGGCCGGTCCCTCCACCCCTCTCGATAAGAGTGCAGATGGAATATTGATCTTATGGTAGAGGATAGTATCACATAACACCGCGCCTGTCAAACGATTGGAGGTGTGGACAGCACCTCGCCTCGCAGCCCTGTTTCGTCGGCGTCGTCGCAGCGCATCGTGACCAGGGTGTTGGCCAGGTTGCCTTGGGCGGGAGCTGAGACGCGCAGGTAGTTGTCGGTCAGTCCGCTCCAAAGGAGGCCCCCACAGACCACCTTTGCGGACTCGCACAGCACCTGCACCGTAGCGCCCACGAACCGGCGATGGAAATCCAGAGACATCCGGCGCCCCAGGGCGATCAGGGCCTCGCTACGTATCTGGGCCACGGGAGGCGGAATCGAGTCGGACATGGGGTCAAGTCTTGCTTCAGGTCGGCTGTGGGGCAAAGAAGAGCTTGTCCGGTTGGCAGCGGGCGTGCCGGGGCGCGGCGAATACCGGAAAACGTGCAGGCGCGCGAAGCGCATCTTCTCGATGAAGGCAAGGCTGGCCTCGAATTCTGCCTCTGACTCTCCGGGGAAGCCGACGATGACATCGGTCGTGATGGAGATTTCGGGAGTGCGTTGACGGATCGTGGTCAGGAACTGCTCAAATCGCTCCGTGGTATACCTGCGCCCCATGCGCCGCAGCGTATCGTCGCAGCCGCTCTGCAGAGGCAGGTGGAGGTGCCGGCACAGCCCAGGATTGGGCCAGAGGTCAAGAAGCTCCGAGGACAGGTCCCACGGCTCCACCGACGAGAGGCGCAATCTGGGAACAGGGGTCTCGTCCAGGATCATGCGCACAAGACGGGCCAACGACCAACCTGCCTGAGGGGGCAAGGGCGCACCTGGGGCGCTATCCCGCCCGTAGGCCCCGATGTGCACGCCCGTCAACACGACCTCCCGATAGCCCTCTGACAGGCGCGCGCGGACCTCCGCCAGCACCTCGGAGGGGGCGCGGCTACGCTGCGGGCCCCGCGCGATGGCTACGATGCAATAGGTGCAATGATTGTCGCAGCCATCCTGTATCTTGACAAAGGCCCGCGTGTGCCCCAGGGAGCCAGCCAGACCTGAACTGGCAACCGGGATGCTGGGGACAGATGCCGGCGCGGCGAGGGCCAGGATGCGCTCGATGATCCGCTCTTTATCTGCATTGCCGACAACCAGATGCACGCCCTCGATGGCTCGCGCCTCATCCGCAGATACTTGGGCGTAACAGCCGGTGACGGCCAGTCTCAGATTGGGATTCAATCTGTGCAGTTGCCGGATCAACTGGCGTGACTTGCGGTCGGCAATGTGTGTGACGGTGCAAGTATTGAGGATTGCCCAATCGGCGTTCTCCGGTCCGGCCACAACGCAGTGCCCCAGAGCTTCGGCCTTGCGCGCCAGGGCCTCGACCTCGGCCTGATTCAGTTTGCAGCCCAGGGCGGCCAGGTAAAAGTTCATCTGCAACCACTGTCCTGCGGGGGCTACTTCAGCCACAGAGAGTAGATCAGCGCTGCGCCCAACAGTATGGCCAAGACCAACAGCCAGCGCGCGAGCGACGCTTCGTGCTGCGCCGTGGACACCACCTGGCCATGAGCCTCGTGCCGTCGGGTGCCAAGCTGCAGGGCGGCCAAATTCCGGGGAGCCAGGCCGCATACCCTTTCCAGCCACCAGGCGCGAGCGCAGTAGGTATAGCGCCCCAATTCGCTCGCGCTGATCGTCTCCTGGCGAGGGTCCTCCCCACTGGAACGCTCCATCATGGCTTGTGACCTCGCGCGTTCAGTCGCTCCTCAAAGGCCCGTAGGGAGCTTTGCAGCTTTTCTGCACGCACTGCTGTGGTCAGATCGCCGCGCGTGCGCTCGATGACGCCGCGCACCATATCTGTCGTCCGGCGCAAGCCGCCGGTCATCGCATCGGGGAAGTCTATGGTGACTAGAAAGCTGTAGACCTCGTCCATGATCTCTAGCAGGCGCTCGGCCTCGCCGAGCTCGTCGCGGCGCATGCTGTCGAGGGCGAAACGGCGCAGCTCGCCCATCGCTTCCCCCAGGCCGTTGAGGTAGGCGGGATAGTCTATACCCATCGTATCGGGATCAGGAAGGGGCCGACCGGTGATGAAAGCCAGCGTGATGGCTGCCTCCGCCAACTCCTTGAGCGAATCTTGCAGGTAACCGGCATAGTAGACGTCCGAATAGGGGCGGGCATCCGTGCACATCGCCTGGGCCTCAGCCGTTGCTTCCCCCAGGAGCCTGCTCGCCGACTCGTACTCCCGGCGGTGTGTGGCGCGAATGCTGTTGGCGCATGAGCGGATCACCGCGCGCGAGCGCTCCAGGGAGCGCGTGCGAATCTGGTCCTTCCGGGCAAGGTCGGCCGTGATGCGCTCGATGATCGGCTCGAGGTTCTCTATCTGAGCCAAAGGGACCTCCAATCTAGTCGTGGCGAAACCCGACACTGGCCCCGGTCATGGGGGTCTCATCGGGGGCCTTGATCTCGCCGAACTGTGCCTCAAAGTTCGCCAGGTTGGTGCCCAAAGCGCGATGCAAGAGCTTGGCGTTCATGGGCGTCATGATAACGCGCGCATAAACCCTGCCCTTGGGGGCGTTAGGCAGAATGCGGGCGAAATCAACGATGATCTCGGACACCGAATGGGTAATGACCGCGAAATTCGCATAGACAGCTTCCAACCCCTCGGGAATCTCGATATTGATCTGTTGTTGCACTGCGCCTGACTTGGCTCCCATAGTATATCTAACCTCCTCTTCGCAATCAGCGACACGCTATGCGGAGTGCACGTTATCCGGCCTCCTGGAAATCCACCCACGTCGTCTTGCCCCAGACTCCTGCGGCATTCACTGGCACACAGGGGCGATCGAATAGTGTCAGGGTATAGGTCACCGGGTTGACCAGGCCATCGAAAGAGTACTGTCCTTGTGCGTCGGTCACCGAGACCGCCCACCAATCCCAGGCCCTAATCTGCACCTTGATATTGCGGACGCCTTGGCCTTCCCTGTCTGCCACGCTGCCGCGTATGGACATCTTCTTCGAGTCATCCAAGTCGGTCTGTTTCACAATGCGTCCGACAAAGGTCCCCGATGGCTCGGCTGGCCCCCACTGTGCGGTCGCAGAGGCGACCTCGTCGCAATGATCGAGGGCCGTCTCGCGCTTGGCGCTCAGCTCTTGGGCGGGGATGACCTCAAGCGCTCTGGCATACTGTTGCGCTGCTGCACACCAGTCCCCTTGTTTCGCCAACACGTCGCCATAGTTGACATAGGCATCATGCGTGAGTTGGCGAACATCCCTGTAACTCGCATCCAGGCGGTAAAGGGTCGAGAGGCTCTCAATGGCCTTGGCCCAGTCAGCGCTCCAGTAGCTTTTGGCGGCCAGGTAGAGCGTGGCCAGTTGCTTGGCTCTCGCCGCATCCGCATTGGTGGGCTGTAGGGCCAACGCCCGGTCAAACAGGCGGGCGGCCTCCTCCAGGCGGTTCTCCTCGACGAGCTGCTGGCCGCTCTGGTAGAGGGCGTCGAACAACATCCTGTCCAGTTCGCTGCGCTGGTAAGTTGGGTCCCTCGCCAGCAGTCGGTCGGCCAAAGCAAAGACTCTGGTCCAGTCGCGCTGATTATGGGCTGCGCGCAGCTCCTCGAAGGTGATGGCATTGATCTCTGCCTGAAGCACGGGGGTAGCCGTGGGGCTGGTTTCGAGCCTCTGTCGCGTCTCGGCAAGTCTGGTGGCCGCTGCCTCGAGGCGCGAGTCCAGTTGCACGGCCAGCTCCAGTTCAGCCTCCGCCAGTTCCAGCTCCCCCGCGTCAAAGTGAGCCAATCCTTTCTCATAGTGCTCTTGGGCTGCCCGGCGCTCCAACGTGGTGCGGTCCTTCATGCCATGGTAGGCTCCGGCGAGGCCGAGGCCGACGATCCCCAGGATCGCCAGAAGGGTGGCAAAGAGGACCAGGAAGCTCCATCCGCAACCCTGGCGGGTATGCCCTAGAGGGCGCAGATCATCTTGAAGCGGCGGTCGAAGGGCACCACGCTCCGGCGTCAGCCCCGTGGACCGCAGACGGCGGCCACAGTGCGGGCAGCAGCTTGCGCGCCCGGTGATTTGCTGGCCACACTGAGGGCACCTCATCCCGCGCTCCTTAGCAAACTAGACCGTGTAGATATGCGCGATTGATTTCCCCCGATCTAGTCAGGGGCGTGCATCGAGAGGACCAGATTACCCGCAGCGTCTAGCAAGCTGATGGTCACCTGCTCCGCCGCGCTCGCCGACTCCAGGGTGACCCGCGCATGGAAGGGCACATCGGGGCGGACGGCAAAGCCCTGGCGGGTGACCTCTCGCGAGCCTTGAGCCACGAGCAACACCCAGCGGTGTTCGCCGGGGGAGGCTATGGTCAGATCGAGCTGTTGCCCCTCGCGCGACATACTGAGCGAGGCGTCGGTCGTGGCCAGGGCAGGTCCGCCGCAGCGCGAGAGCACGTACCACGTTTCCTCCCACGACAAGCTGGCCTGGGGTTGAAGCACGGCGTCATCCCAAAAGGTGGGCGTCCAGCCGCCCCACATCTCGATGTACTGGGTCCCGTCATCGGTGTAGGCCCGTGAGTCCCCAAAGCCAAGTCCGAACCCAAAGAGCTTGACCCCGCGCGCTACGTCCGGTGGAAAGACGCGCACTATGCCCAGTTGGGTCACATCGTCGTAGACAGCCGTGAAGGGCTGCTTGAGACTGGGGGCGAAAAAGCCCAGCCAGTCTCGCCAAGTGGCATAGTGACTCAGGTCTCGTCCGCCATAGTCCGGCCAGGACATGGCCGCACCCGCGTCGGGCAGGGAGCTATCGCCGCGGCTATGCACGATGACCTGCGATGTCGGGTAGTAGAAGCGCAACGAAGGCTGGATGCCGGGCGATCCGGGCGAGAGCATGGCGTTGATCCAATACTGGAGGGTTCTAGCCTCCAGGTTGGGGTTGTGGAGCGTCGTACGCAGACTAAAGCCCCCCTCCTTGGGTCGCAGGGTGATCTCTACCCGAGCCTCTATGTGGCGGCTCTGCTCCTCGATCCTCATAGTCACCGTGGCGCTGCCGTCTTGGTGGTGGACAACCTCGGGCGTCCAAGGCTCGGCGGTAACGTAGCCATGCTCCGCGACAGGGAGACAGAACTCCATCCCCCCTACGGCGAGCCACCATCCTTGCTCGGGTGGCCCCCAGTGGCTGGGCTTGATGACCCGGTTGTTATAGAAAAGGTCCTGCCCGGTGGGGAGGAAACGACACTGATAGATGCGCCCTCCCAGCTCCGGCATGAGGGTCAGCTCAAGGTACTCGTTGCGCATGAGCAGGACCTTGTACGTGCGTGGCCTGGGTGGGCCTATGCGATCCCGGTTGAGGAGTGGGTAAGGATGGCCTGCGTGGGCCGGGTCGGTGTAAAGGGCCTGCTCATAGGCATAGGTGTTGATGGTCACCTCTCCCC
>Ga0116202_10002284_pt1 | contig 11428 bp, 12 predicted proteins | sample LakKivw325mmetaG_FD_94479 | JGI IMG/M metagenome (GOLD analysis project Ga0116202, IMG submission 94479) | Anoxic lake water microbial communities from Lake Kivu, Rwanda to study Microbial Dark Matter (Phase II) - Lake Kivu water 325m metaG | ecosystem: Environmental > Aquatic > Freshwater >... | reverse complement strand
GCATGGCTTTTCATTGGTTTAGGAGCAGGATTTTTTTGTTTTGCAATATCATCATATTTTGAGAAAAAGAAGCATTAACAGAATTCCTTTATTTTTCTCTTGATTTCAGGAATGGCCTTTTCAGCTGCATCTTCGCCGGCCTTTATAAACCTTCTGGCCTCATAAAACCTTAATGAGTCAATCTCATCCTTGTCATCAACAGTGGGCTGTATTAAAACCAGATTCTTAACTGACTGGATTTTTAGTTTTGTAAGCTCTGTTCTCATTATGTCAAATGACTGTATTAATGTTCCAACAGTTGTTGGCTCTTTAAATCTCACTTCACTACTAATGGTCAAGTCAACAGCAACAACAATATCAGCACCCATTTCTCTGGCTATATCAACAGGTGTTGCATTTATCAGGCCGCCGTCAACAAGCCATTTATCATCTAACCTAAAAGGATAAAAAATTCCAGGCAGACCTATGCTCGCACGAATAGCATCAACAAGATTTCCTTTTTTTATATGAAGCTCCTGGCCATTTTCAAGGTCAACTGCAACAATTGTTAAGGGTATTTTAAGGTCCTTGAAATCTTTGTTTTTTAGTATCCTGCTTATTTCTTCCTTGATTTTATTTCCTGCAATCAATGCTTTTTTTGGGCTGATTGGGTCAATAAAAGAAAGAAGTTTTTTCTTTGTCAAGCCAAGGCATATTTTTTCAAATCCAGCTATTTCTTTATTAAGGGCATAGTATGCCCCCACAAATGCACCTGCACTTACGCCTGCAATATAATCTACTGGAACGTTGTTTTTTTCCAGAACCTTTAGCACGCCAACATGTGCTATTCCCCTTGCGCCGCCGCTTCCAAGAGCAAGGCCTATTTTCGGTCTCCTGGCAACAGCCTTATGTTCCATAGAGTATCATCTCTCTTTTTCAAGAAACTTTCTGTTTAAATAAAAACAAAAAAATAAATCAGGCCTTTCTGAAATCAGACTTATTTCTTCTTCATTACGAAGAAGTAATACAGAAGGGCCAATAAAAGTACTACTAAAATAACCCATATCCACGTTTGCATTTTTAAACCTCCTTTTATTTTTATTTGTATAAACTTACTCCTTTTTATATTTTTCCTTAAAAACCGAAAGATTTATGAGTAGGATGTGTTTTTCATTTAAAAAGGCCTTTAAAAAGGCTTCATGGGGGTTTAAAAATGGCTAAAGGAATAAGAATTGTAAATATGGTTGTTTCTACTGAATTTAAGCATCAGCTAAACTTAGAGAAAATAGCATCAACTCTGCCAAACACAGAGTATAATCCAGAGCAGTTTCCGGGTCTTGTTATAAGATTAAAGACGCCAAAGTCATCAGCACTCCTTTTTACAACAGGGCGCGTTGTCTGCACTGGCGCAAAGACAATGAAGGAGGTTAAAGAGGCCATCCACAAGATAATGAAGCTTTTAGAGAGAGTAAAGGTCAAGGTAACTATTGAGCCGGAAATACATGTGCAGAACATGGTTGCTTCAGGTGCTTTGGGTTTTGCGCTTAACCTTAATGATTTGGTTATGAAATTAAGAAATGTTGAGTATGAGCCAGAGCAGTTTCCAGGCCTTGTTTATAAAATCAAAGAGCCAAAGGCAAGCTTTCTGCTGTTCTCTAATGGCAAAATAGTCTGCACTGGTGTTAAAAGCAAAAAAGAGGCAGATGAGGCTGTTGCAAAACTTGAGGAAACATTGGAAAAGGCAAAAAAGAAATAAAATGCAGCAAATTGATGAAAAGGACATTGAAAGGATGAACAGTGTGTTTATGGCTCTGAGAACAAGGAACAGCGAGATATCTGCAAAGGAGTTTGCCCAGGCGCTTAAATGGAAGCTTGAAAAGACTATTGATGCCCTGAAAACCATTTTTGAGAATCCAGAGAAATACCAAACATTGTTTTATGTGCTCTTGAACTCAAACAACAAAATTTTTCTAAGATAATTTTTCAGAAATGTTTAAATAATCATAAGATAATACCTTATTTATCTTTTCAAAAAGGAGGTTGGCCTATGAAAATCACAATAGACACAAAAGAGGATTCTGGCGAGGATATTAAAAAGCTGATAAAAATGCTCTCAAGCCTTGTAGGAGAAGATAAAAAAGAGGCTGAGTCACCAGAGGTTTCTGAGGGTGCGTTTAACATGTTTGAGAGCCCAGCAGAAGAAAAAAATGAGGAAGATAAAGAAGAAGAAAAACCATTCGAACTGAATAAGATTGTAACCTATTAAAGATGGAAAACTACAAGTTTATAGAGGGCCTTACATCAGATGTGATGTTTGAGGCCTATGGGAAAAACCTTGAAGAGCTTTTTAAGAACTCTGCACTTGCGCTTTCAAGCGTTATTTGTGATGTTAAGAATGTAAAGAAAGAAAGGTCTTTCAGCGTAGATTTGAAGGGGAGCTCTACAGAAGATCTTATGGTAAACTGGCTGCAGGAGATTATTGCTCTTGTTGACACAGAAGAAATATTTTTCTCAAGGTTTGATATAACAGAAATCAGTGAAAATAATTTAAAGGCAAAAATTTATGGTGAACCCATAAGCCCTGAAAAAGCAGGCGTGGTTGTAAAGGGAGTAACATACTATAAGCTAAAGATTGAAAAAATAAGAAATAATTATAAAGCAACCATTAGCTTGGATATTTAGGTGTTAAGATGAAAGAAAAAATCCAGAAAATAAATGACTATGAATGGCTGTTGCCGAAAACAGCACAGGAAAAAATGAATGTTGATGCAAAGATATTTGCAAACAAGGCAATCCTAGATTTAATAGAGGACAGTGCTGTTGGGCAGCTTACAAATGTTGCATGCCTTCCAGGAATTATTGAGCCTGTTATAGGCCTGCCGGATATGCACTTTGGTTATGGTCTGCCAATGGGTGCAGTAAGCGCATTTGACTCCAAGGAAGGGGTTATCTCAGCAGGCTTATGCGGCTTTGACATAAACTGCGGCATAAACTCAATAAGAACAAATCTGACATTCAAGGAAGTTAATGAAAAATTAAAAGAGCTTGTTCCTGCATTGTTTAATGCAATCCCCTGCGGCGTTGGCTCCAAGGGAAAATTGAGGTTAGGTTATGATGAGCTTGATAATGTTATGACTCATGGACTTAACTGGGCTGTTGAAAATGGCTATGGAACAAAAAGAGATATAGAAAAAACAGAGGAAAATGGATGCATGCCTGGTGCAGACCCTTCAAAGGTTTCTGATCTGGCAAAAAAAAGGGGATTGCCGCAGCTTGGCACTTTGGGAGCAGGAAACCATTTTCTTGAGATTCAGAAAGTGAGTGATATTTTTGATAAGGAATATGCAAAAAAACTAGGCATTGTTGATAAGGACCAGGTTTTGATTATGCTTCACTGCGGAAGCAGGGGCCTTGGACACCAGATTGCAACAGATTACCTTAAAATACAGGAAAGGGCTGTTAAAAAATACAATATCTGGCTTCCTGACAGGCAGCTTGCATGCGCCCCTGTGAATTCAGAGGAAGGCCAGGATTACTACAAGGCAATGAAATGTGCTGTTAACTACTCTTTTACAAACAGGCTTGTTATGACACAATGGATAAGGGAGACCTTTGAAAGGGTGTTTAAAAAATCATGGGAAGACATGGACATGCAGACTGTTTATGCAATCTGCCATAATGTTGTAAAGCTCGATAAAATAAAAGGCAGGGAATATTATGTCCATAGAAAGGGTGCAACAAGGGCTTTTCCAGAGCTTCCTGTAATAGTTGCAGGAACAATGGGGACTGCTTCTTACATTTGCAAGGGAACAGAGCTTGCCCTGGAAAAAACCTTTGGAAGCTCCTGCCATGGCTCTGGACGTGCCATGAGCAGGAATGCTGCATTAAGGCAGTTCAGGGGAGAAAAAGTAAATGATGAATTAAGACAAAAAGGGATTATAGGAAAAGCAGGCAACTGGAAATCATTTGCAGAAGAGGCTCCTGGCTGCTATAAGGATGTTGAGCAGGTTGTTGATTCTGTTCATAATGCAGGAATAAGCTTAAAGGTTGTCAGGATGAAACCCCTGGGTGTTTTGAAGGGATAGTTATATTTCTATTATTTTTCCTTTTCTTCCAACATTTATAACTTTTGTTTTTCCTATTTTCTCCTCTATGCCCTCTGCCTCATGGACATGCGAGCAGAGAAGAATGTCTGGCTTAAATGTGTCTATTGCCCTTTTAACCCCTTCTGAGCCTGGAAATATTTTTGTGAATTTCTCCATTTTTGTTCCAGAGGGATGAACATGAGTTATCATTATTTTCTTGTCTAAATACCTTATCTTATCAAAGCCTTTTTTCAGTAAATTAAATATCTCCTTCTCACCTAGCTGAAATAACCCAATATTGGCCCCGCCGCAGCCAAAAAAACCAACATCCCTATATTTAATAGAGTAGCCATGAAGGTTTTTTGCCCCATAAAGCTCTGCAAGAAAGTCTGCGGTTGCAACAGTCTCGTGGTTTCCCGGGATAAGAATTACCTTTTTTTTCCTCTTGACAAAAGGGCCTATAAGGTTTGAGGTGCTTCTTTCCCCCAGTGTTAGGTCGCCGCAAAGTATTATCAAATCAACATTTTCTTTTTTTGCCTTTTCAGCAAGCCTTTCTGCAAGGCCTGTGTCGCCGTGTATGTCTCCAGAAGCAAGTATTTTTAATTTTGATTTTTTGGGTTTTTTTTCGGTCTTATCAGCTGGTTTTTTCTTAGCCTTTTTCTTTTTTTCCATGTTTTATCTTTTTATTATCTCTGGCTTTTCTTTTGTCAAATCAATGATTCTAGATGGTCTGCCTCTTTTTATTCCCTCATAAACAATAAAATCAACCCTGCTCTTTATTCTTGGATCAAGGTCATCAATAGAGGTCATAAAGTCCTCTCCAGCAATGTTTGCACTTGTAGTTACAAAGGGAACACCTACTTTTTCAATAAGTATGGTAAACCAGTGCTTTGGGATTCTAACCCCCAAGGTGTCCCATCCACTGTTGACCTCTTTTACAACAGATTTTTTATTTTTTAGTTTTAATATTAAAGTGTATCTTCCCGGCAGTTTTTTTATCCATTTTTCAACATTTTTTGTAATAACACAATTATCATAAATCCACTGTTTTGATGGAGCTATGACTGAGAAAAGCATTGTATGCCTGTCTTTTATCTTTCTTACCTTTTCAACAGCCTTTGAGTTAAGGGCATTGCATCCAATGCCATAGATAGTGTCTGTTGGATGAACAATTATTGCTCCTGTTTTTATTTTTCTTAGTGTTTCTGCTTTTCTCAATAAAATTTCTTCTTTTATGTAAACTCTCATAATTATAGGATATTGACCTTTGTTTAAATATTTTATTAATATGAACAATACAAATCAGAATAAAAACCCCCTCAGAGAGGGGGCAGAGGTGTAAAATGGATTAAAGATTCCGAATGCTTTGTTTGTGAACGCCCTGTTGCCAGTAAAAATACTCTAAAAAGTCAATTTTTGCCTTGTATTCATCCCATTCCATGAAAGTTCTGTTAAATATTTTTTTGAGTATGCTGAATTTAATCACCTTTTCCACTTATATTACCAGTTTAAATCCTCTGTATTGATATTGAGAGTCAGGTTTCTTATCTGCTGGAAAAACAGGTTTTGGATTGTGTTTGTGCTAAGGTCTATCATCTCTTACCACCTCTAGCAATAAGATAATTGGTTTGTTTAAATACCTCATTTCAACATATGTCCAGTGTCCAATGGATATTAAATGCCTATATGCGAAGGAATCATTTGTTTCAAGGCCTAATCATTGGACATAGAGGTTAAATTAAAATACTAGTATTTATTTTAGTTTGATATGAAAAGAGTCCATATTATTATATCTGGCTACGTACAAGGGGTTTTCTTTCGGCATAACACAAAGGTTAAAGCCAGAAACCTCGGCCTTAGGGGCTTTGTTAGGAATGTTTCAAATGGCGATGTGGAGGTTGTTGCAGAGGGAAATGAGAAAGAGCTTAATGAATTGATTGATTTCTGCAGAAGGGGCCCTGTACTGTCATGTGTTGCTAACCTCAAGATTAAGTATGAGGAATTCAAGGGAGAGTTTGATGATTTTACAGTAAGGTTTTAGAAGTCAGTAATCTTTTTTGTTATGTCTTTATAGTTTATTATTGTTGTCTTGCCCTCTTTTCCGCCTGCTATTTTCTCTGTTGAGATAAAGCCCTGTTTCTCAAGTTTTGATATCTTTCTCTGAAATGTTTTATAGACAGCCTTGCCGCCAGCTGCCTGATATTCTTTATAGGTTTCACCAATCTTTTTCCCACTATTCTTTTTTATTATATCGAGTATAATTTTTTTTTCTTCTTCAAGCTCAGAGCTGCTCTTTGCACTAAATTCCGGAAGTTTTTCAATTGCTTTTTTAACGTCATCTAGTATTATTTTTCTTGAAGAGCGGTCTTCTGCATTATTGCCTGCTTCCTTCAGTATAAATAATCCTGACCTTATATCTTCTAAACCAAAGGTTTCATTAACTGCTAGTTTAATGGCATGCTCATCCCAGACATTATCTACAAATGCATAATTTATTCTTTCCCTTAGTATGCCCTCTGTTTCCTTGATGTTGTAAGGCCTGAACTCAAGCATCTCTGGTGTAAGCCTTGATTTTATTCTGTCATCAAGCTCACTGATCCAGCTGCTGTTGTTTGTTATTAAAAAAATTGATTTCCTGTAAATTTCTTCCAAGAGCATGTATAAAAAATCAAAGTCTTCAAGCTTGTCTGATTCATCAAAAACAAATACAGCTGATTTCTTGTTAAGCATTGATTTGACTATGCTGAAAAGCTCATCTGTTTTCTTGTTGTGCGTCAGCTTATAGCCAATAATATTGCATATCTCAACAAGCATCTTGAATGATGTGTTTTTCTGCCAGCAGTTTATGTAAATCGGAACAATGTCATCTGAATCCTCCTCAAGCTCCTGAAGAACATGCCTGCAGGCAACTGTCTTGCCTATTCCCGGAGGCCCGTAAATAAAAAGATTCCTGCCATTTCTCTTCTGTAATAATGGCTTTATGCATGAGGCCATCTGAAACTGCTCATCCTCCCTATATTTTATAAGCTTTGGCATGTAGTCATAATCCAGGGCAACAGAATTCTTAAAAAGAGATTCATCTGCTTTCAGCATGTCTTTAAATAAGGCCATAATAGAAAATAAAAGAAAGATATTTATATAGTTTTTGATTGGTTATTCTTTTTCTATCTTGGTTATGCCGTTCATGTATGGAACTAGGATTTTTGGTATTGTGAGTGAGCCGTCCTTGTTCTGGTAGTTCTCAAGTATTGCCCTGAATGCCCTTGATGTTGCAATTGCAGTGTTGTTTAAGGTATGGATAAATTCTCTTTCTCCTTTCTTATTCTCATACTTTATATTAAGCCTTGTTGCCTGGTAGGCTGTGCAGTTTGAGTTAGAGCCGACCTCAAAATACCTTCTTTCCCTTGGCGACCATGCCTCTAAATCATATTTCTTTGCAGCAATAATCCCAATGTCTCCTGTGCAGACATTCACAACCCTGTAGGGAATCTTTAATCCTTTATACAAATCTTCTGCATTTTTCTGGATTTCCTCATGCAGTTTCCAGCTCTGCTCTGGCCTGCAGAATATGAACTGCTCTATCTTGCTGAACTGGTGTACTCTAAAGGTTCCCCTTGTGTCAATTCCATGAGAGCCAATCTCTTTTCTAAAGCAAGCTGAAAGCCCGCAGAACTTTATTGGAAGCTCTTGCTCTTTTAAAACCTCATTCATGAACATTGCACCCATTGGATGCTCTGATGTTGCAATAAGGTAAAGGTCTTCATTATCTATTTTATACATAACATTTTCAAAATCAGCAAGAGATGTTACTCCCTCATATGCCTTCCTGTTCATCAGGAAAGGAGGCTCAACAACTGTAAAGCCCCTTTTAACAAGTAATTCAATTGCATATTTTTGTAATGCCAAATCAAGCAATGCTATTTTGCCTTTAAGATAATAAAAACCTGTTCCTGCTATTTTTGCAGCTCTGCTAAAATCACCACCATTTAAATCTTCAATCATCTCTCCATGGGATTTTAATTTAAAATCAAATTTCTTTTTTTTGCCAAATTCCTTTACAACAACATTGCTAGTATCATCCTTTCCAAAAGGAACTGACTCATGCAAAATATTTGGAATCCTCATAAGATAATAGGTTATTTTTTCCTTTAGTTGTTTTTGCTTTTCCTCAATTTTTTTTATCTCAGAAGGAAGCTCTTTAATCTCTTTTATCTTGGCTGAGATATCCCTGCCCTGCTTTTTAAGCTCATTTATCTCAAGGGTTACCCTGTTCCTCTTTGCCCTGAGATTCTGAGATTCCTGCAATGATTTCCTGTATTCCTCGTCTTTTTTCAGCAGGTCATCTACCCAGGCAAGCATTTCATTCTCATGCCTTTTCTTCAGGTCTCTCTTGACTAAATCCGGATTTTCCCTGATAAACTTTATTCCGAGCATTTGCACACCTTATAAGCTTATTTTAAGAGACTAATCTATTGAATATATATTAATGTTTTGTTTTTAAGCATAATCAAGAATATGATTATAACATTAATTTAATTTTCTCACCAGCGTTAATGGCATCAACAAGTATTCTTGCTATCTTGTTGTTCTTTTTTATTTTTATTAGGCCGCTCTTGCCTGACTTTGCTGTCAAAAGGTAATCATCATTTATGTAAATGTCTATGTTCTTGTCCTTAAACTGCATGTCAAGATAGAAAATAATGTTTTTCTTTTTTATCTCTGTGTTAAAGCTTATGCTTTGGCCTTGTGTTTTCTTGTCAATCTCCCTAATGTCTATGCTCATTCCAAGCCTTTTTTCAATCTCACCAATATTCTTGCCCTGCCTTCCGATTATCTTGGAAATCCTGTCTTCAGGAACATAAACAATGCATTTGTTTTCTGAGACAACATCAACCTTAACATCATCTGAATAGTGCCTGAATATATCCTTTATGGTTTTTTCAGCAAGCTTATCTTTAGGTGTTTTATGGTTTGATATAACTGGAACAACAACAGTCTCCTCGCCATAAGAGTAAAGCTCGTATTCCAGTTTATTTGTCTCAAAGTCACTCACAATAACAACAGGCCTTGCCAAATCTGCTTCAGTCATTCCTGTCGGCACCTTGACAACCATCTTAAGGCTTAAAATCTTGTCAATAAAGCCGTTTTTTATAAAGATTACAGTATCTATAACCTGGGGTATAACCCCCAGTTCAATCCTTCCAACAAAGCGCTGGATTGCATCTATTGGGTTTGTTGCATGGACAACTCCTGCAAGTCCAATTCCGGATAATCTTAGGTCAGCAAAAAGCTGAAAATCAGAGGTATTTCTCATCTCATCAAATATTGTATAATCAGGTCTTGACAAGAGCAGGACATCATGGATTTCCTGGGCACTTCCGTGAGAAATTGCATATTGCGTGATATTTTCTGGCAAAACTAAATCACGGGGAGCTTCTATTGTTTTTACAATCTTTTCCTTTTCTGAATAAAACATTGCAAGTGCCTGTGCAAAGGTTGATTTTCCCATTCCAGGGCTTCCAGCAATTAAAATGCCCTCTGCCTGCTCTGCAATCCTTTTGTTTAATTTTTCAGAGAGCTTATAATCTTCTAAAGAAAGTGTTTTAACCGGCCTGACAGCTGTTATTTCCCAGCCGTCTGAAAAAGGCGGCTTTGTTATTACAATCCTGAACTTTCCAAGCTGGGCTATTGTTGAGCCAGCCCTTTCTATCTCTATAAAAGCATCTTTTGCTATGGTTGATTCCTCAATTATCTCATGGCTTATATCCTTTATATCATCCCTTGTGAGTTTTGTATCTCCAACAGCAACAAATTTCCATTTTCCAGGGGTTCCTTTTTTTGCATAGGGAACAACATTTTCCCTTAAATGTATGCTCATTGTTGTTTCATCAAAGAACTTCTCAAGCTTTAGCTTTTTGAAAAGCTTCTTTATTTCAATAAATACAACGTGAATTCCCTTTGCCTCTGCAACCATTGCCTGGGTTTTGTCAGAAGTCATTAAACTAGCATTTTCATCATAAGCAAGCTCCCTTATCAATGAGTCTATCTCTCCAAAACGGGCATATTTTATTTCATAGGCATTGGGCCTTTTTCCAGAGAACTCAAGATTAAATTCAAGTTTTTTTGAAAGCTCTCTTATCTTGTTTATTTCCTCAAGGCCAAGCACTCCTGTTTCCTTGTTCTGGTTTGCCTGATGCTCAAGCTCTGCAAGAACCGCCTCATGTATTACAACTGATTTTGGAACTATCTCTTTCTTGCTTATTCTATCTGAGACAAGGCCCTCTATTATAACAGAGGTGTCAGGAACAAGCTTCTCAACATTATCAGCTGTTTTTTTCTTCATATTCACAATAAGAACAAGTTTAAGTTATTTAAAGGTTTTGTTATATCAAAATAGGATCAGTAATTTATTTGGTCTTTTGATTTATTAAATTGCTTATATTCTCCTCGCTAAGACCAAATTGATCAGCAATTTCAACTCCATAACTTCCTTTTGCTTTTCCTGGTTTTATTTTATAAGTTGGTTTAATCTCTTTCCCATATAGATTTACTTCTGTCTGTAAATTCCTTACCCCTTCCCAACCATCTACATTCTTTGAAACATTATGAAGGTGTGTTGTAAGAAAAGTTGGGGCTTTCAATTTTATAAAACCCTTAATAAATCTTAAATTCATTTCCTCAGCATCTTCAGGTGAGCTCCCCCTGATTGGTTCATCTGCTATTAGCAAAGTTTTTGTAGTAGCATTTTGAAATAATTCTTTAATCCTTCTTAACTCATCTGAATATGATCCTTCACCTAATTCTATATCTTCAGGATGAATAAATTGTGTGTACATGTCATTAAGTTCAATAAGCTGAGCATTTTGTGCTGGAATTGGAAAACCATTTTGGGCAAGTGCATAGGCAAGACCAATTGATTTCACATATATTGTCTTGCCAGTATTATTTGGTCCTGTAATAATTGCTACATTTTGTTTTGTATTTGAATTAACATCATTAGGAATAATATCTTTTTTCTTTTTAATACCCATTTGCAATAATAAGAGTGGATTATATAATTCCTTGAACAAAAAACCTTCTTTTTTGGTAAAGGAAGGGTATGTAAGTGGTATGCCGGTTGATTTAATTTTTTCTATATATCTTGTTGCTCCTAGGAAAAAATCCATTTTTTTCCTATATTCAAGAACTTTTTCTATATAAGGCAAGTTCTTTTCTATCAGGAACTCAAGTGAACATGCATAAAATCTTTCTTTACGAGAAGGAAAGAAAGATAAGAAAAGGTCTGGGCATATCAATCTACTTACTTTTCTCAAATATTTGCCAAAAACTTCACTGATTTTTCTTTCTTTAGGATTAAACACTAT
>Ga0116202_10002281_pt1 | contig 11431 bp, 10 predicted proteins | sample LakKivw325mmetaG_FD_94479 | JGI IMG/M metagenome (GOLD analysis project Ga0116202, IMG submission 94479) | Anoxic lake water microbial communities from Lake Kivu, Rwanda to study Microbial Dark Matter (Phase II) - Lake Kivu water 325m metaG | ecosystem: Environmental > Aquatic > Freshwater >... | reverse complement strand
CAGGTATACAGGGCGAGGGCTCACGCCGTGGACAAACACCCCATCATACCCTGCCCTCTTCATGTGCGGGCCAAGCGTGCCGCCGCAGTTGGCGTCGCCCCAGCCCCCGGTCAAGGGTGACTTGCACACGGCCACGAATCGGCCACTGGAGAAAGCCGGGGTGCCGGTGAGAGGACCGGTAAGGATGCCCAAGATGTTTTCGGGGCCCAGGGGATCGGCTCCCGCTGGCATGTGGTCAAGAAGCCAGCGCGCGCCAAAGCCGTATCCGCCGATGTAGTCACAGCACAGCTTCTCGTCCAGTGGCTGGTCTTCCAGACGTCCCCGGCTCAGGTCCACCTTCAGAATCTTGCCCACATAGCCTCTGTTCATGCCTCTCCTTTCATTCCTTTTTGCGTTCTGTACGCCTACTCATGACAGTCTGTGCGCGATGCCCATCCCGGGCCAAGCGCGTTAGATTCGAATGGGGCAAGAGCCGTAGCGTTCTAGGACGCGGCCAATGGCTTGCATGCCCGCTTGCCACCTGTCGCTGGGAAAGTTCTCCGTGATGCCGAAAATGAACGCATTCCCGGGAGCAGCCTGCCGCAGGATTTCCTTTGCCACGGACTCGATTTCCTCAGTCGAGGACAGGAAGACTGGCGAAGGGAAGTTGATCCAGATGGGCAGATCGCCCCATGCCGAGCGCGCCTCGGCCAGCGAGCAGTTGCCCATGGGGGGCGGCGTGAAGGCCTCCACAATCATGCCCTTGGGCAGCTTCTTCACCGCCTCCAGCAGCGACCGGCCAAAGCCGTCCATGTGGATGAAGCAGGGCTTCTTCCCAAAGTCAATCACCTTGCCAAGCTCCTCGTACACCGGCAGGAAGTAGCGCTCGAAGAGCTTGGGGCCAACGATGTGATAGGTCAGCGTTTCGGGCTGCTGTACGAGGTCCACATCGGAGGCAGCCACGATCTTCCACATCTCGCGGTCCTTCTCCAGCATGGCATCCATCACGCGCTTGACCGGCTCGGGGTTGTCATGCAAGTCGTACGTCAGTCGCTCGATGCCCGTGCACTCGGCCCACAGGCGTTGGAAAGGCACGCGTTTCAGGCAACTGAAAACCACTCCATCTTCGCCTATCTCCTCCTTGGCCTGACGCACGCCTCCATACGCCGGCCGTATGACTTGGTCGCGGATCATGAACTCCAGTATGTCATAGTCCGCCGGTCTCTTCACCATGAACTCTAAACGCCAGTCACTGTGAAACCCGGCCATGCCCGAGGCATAGCCCGTGCTACGCAGGTCCGTCAACTCTCCGACCGGCGTGCGGTAGGTCATGCGCAGTGCGCTCCCATCCTTGACTTGGACCGGCTTCTGGCAGACCTCGACATTCGGCTGCTCGATGCTGTACGCCAGCACGGAGGGTTGGTTGCCATACACGATCCCCAGCCCCTGAGAACGTAGGATGCGTTCGGTCTCTCCGCGAGGAAGCAACTGGTGGTAAACCGTCCAGGGCACGCGCTCCGGCATGCCCGCGTGCGCTGCCTTCAGGATGTCCTGTCGAACACTCATCGCTGGCCTCTTTCACTCGCTCATGCTTCGGCCGAACGCATCGTCGCATCTGGAACCTGCTGTGCAAAGGCGGCAATTCCCGCGCGCATGGCGTCGCCGAGCAAGGCATAGTCCGGTCCATAGCCAACGAAGGTAAACCCGCGCGCCACGCGCTGGCGCAATTGCTCCGGCGTCCTCCCGCCCATGCCGATCGCCACTCCACTCTTCCGGCCCAGGGCCAACGCCCGCTCAATCACCGCCTCTGTCTCCGGAAACGGCATGCGCATGGGATCCAGGCCGAGAGAAAGGCACAGGTCAAACGGGCCGATGTACAGCGCGTCCACCCCAGGGACGGCGCAGATTTCCTCCAGGTTCTCAACCGCTTCCCTGGTCTCCAGGATGAGCACAACCAAGGTGTTTTCGTTCGCGTTTCGGAAGTAGTGCTCGTTGTCAAAGGTGTAACGCGAAGCACGCAACGGTCCGAACCCGCGTGTGCCTTGTGGGGGATAGCGCGTGGCCCTCACCACCGCGCGGGCATCTTCTGCCGTGCGAATCAGAGGCACGACGACCCCCATGGCCCCCATGTCGAGAGCGCGTTGGATGTACACGGGGTTGGCAGACGCCACGCGCACCAACGGGACAGCACCCGTGTTGCCAATTGCCATCAGCATGTGCTCGATCTCAGCCGAGTCCAGTCCATTGTGTTCGGTCTCTACGACCAGCCAGTGACAACCGGCCTCGCCCAAGAGCTCGGCCAGGCTGGGGCTGCCCAGTCCCATGAAGCATCCAATGCAGGGCCGGCCAGCCCGCAGTCTCTCACGCACCCAGTTTGTTCTCAAATCGTCACATCCTCCCACTGCCCCAGCATGGAGAAGGTAGCACAGCGCACACAGGCCATCCTACGTCCCTGTGCGAATGGGGTACGTGCCATAGTCCTTCCAGGCTTGGATCATCGCCAGGTAGTTCTTCACGGGCACGCCCGCGTGGATGCCGTTGCTGGAGGAGAGTATGTAGCCGCCGCCCGGCGCGCAGCGCAGGATCTTGTCCCGCGTCTCGTTGTATGCGTCCTCTGGCGTACCGGTGACCAGCGTAACGGCGCAATCCACGTTACCTGCCAAAGTGATCTTGTCCCCGTACTTTTTCTTGAAGTACAGGATGTCGTTGCCCGCCTTGGGTTCGATGGCGTGCCAGCCGTCTATGCCGGACTGCAGCAGAAAGACCTCCTCGAGCGGGCCCAGCTGGCCATCCTCGTGTCGCAAGTAGGGCACGCCGTAGCGGTGGCACATCGCGGTGATGGCCAACAGGAAGGGTTGGAACCAGCGCTTGTAGTATCGCGGGGAGAACATCGGCCCGCGCGTCTCGCAGAAATCCTGGCCTCCCAGGATCAAGTCAGCGCCGCGCTTCAGTTGTGCCTCCAGAAATGCCAGGACACGCGTCTGGTAAGCCGCGAAGTAACGGTCCATCAGCTCGGGTCGTGCCGCCATGGCCTCGAGCTGCAGTGGCATCCAGCAGGTGCCCCAGAAGGGCACGTCGGCCCAGCCCATCTTGCACACATCGGGTGCGGTCTGGCCAACCCACCCCAGATTGTCGTAGGAGATGCCCTCCAGATCGCTGCCGCGCGCTTCCAGCTCCTCGACCATCTGCTCCAACTGGCTGAATCCGACGTGATTCAGGCTGGAATCCACGTCCAGATAGGAATCCGTCTCGGGAAGGTACTTCCAGATGGTCCAGTAGTCGCGCTGTTTGCCATCGCCTTGCCACACGGTCAGCGCATGCCCGTCAATGATCGCCGGGAGGCGCCACACGTTCTCGCCAATCACCTCGGGGACTGGCGGGTTCGACAGGTGCGGGAAGACGCGAATGATGTCATGGCCCAGCTTGCGCAGCAACTCGATGCGCCCGGTCATGTTCATGCGTTCGAACTCGGCCACGCGGCCTTCGATGATCATCTTGTTGCGAAAGACGCCCATGGACTCACCGCTGTAACCCACCGGCATCCAGTGCCCCAGGATCTCCGCAGCGGGTCTGGCGTCAATGTGAATCTCAAACAGCGGCACATGGTCCGGTTCTTTGTGGGCAAAAGCCAGTCGCACTCTCTCCTTGGAATCCATACCTACTCCCTCTTGCGAATCGGATAGTTGCCGAAGTCGCGCCAGGCAGCCACCATTGCCAGGTAGTTGCGCGCCGGCACGCCATTGTGTATCGTGTTGCTCGACGATAGCATGTAGCCGCCGCCAGGCGCGCAGCCCAGGATCTTGTCGCGCGCCTCGTTGTAGACCTCTTCTGGCGTCCCCGTCACCAGTGTGACAGCACAGTCCACGTTACCCGCCAGAGTGATCCTGTCGCCGTACTTTTTCTTGAAGTAGAAGATATCGTTGCCGGCGTTGGGCTCGATGGCGTGCCAGCCGTCAATGCCGGACTCCAGCAAGAACGTTTCTTCGAGAATCCCTGGCTTGCCGTCGTTGTGGCGAAGATAGGGTACGCCGTAGCGGTGACACAGGGCGGTGATTTCCAGCAGGAAGGGCTGGAACCAGCGCCTGTAGTGCCGAGGTGAGATGGTCGGCCCGCGGGTGTCACAGAAATCCTGGCCTCCCAGAATGAGGTTGGCGCCACGCTTGAGTTGCTCTTCCAGCATGAGCAGGATCTGCTTCCGCTGCGCCGCAAACCAGCGATCCATCAGGTCAGGGCGGCCGGCCATGGCTTCGAAAAAGATAGACGTCCACGAATTCCCAGGGAAGAAGGGGATGTCGGCCCAACCCATCACACAGATGTCCGGTGCGGTCTGGAGCGCCCATTCGATGTTGCGAAAGGATATGCCGTCCATGCTGGGCCCGCGCTCTTCCAGGTCCTGCAGCATCTGCTCAAACTGCTGCATGCCGCCGTGGGCGACACTGCTATCGACCTCGATCCAGGAATCGGTCTCTTCGACGAACTTGTAGGTGCTCCAGTACTCGCGCTGCTTCTTCTTGTCAGCACACCAGACGTTGAGCGCGTGTCCGTCCACGACGTACGGGAAGCGCCACAGGTCATCGGTGATCCTCTCCGGCTTGGGCGCATCAACCCGGAAGGGGAAGGCGCGCAGCACGTCCTGGCCCACGGCGCGGATCAGCTCCAGGCGTCCATTCATGTGGATCTCCTGGAACTCCTCCACCTTGCCAGCCATCGCCATCTCGGTCTGGAACTTGCTGGTGGCGCCGCTGTAGCCGATCGGGGCCCAATGCCCGAGGATCTCCGAGGCGGGTTTGGTGTCTACATGGATCTCGAACAGCGGCACGCGGTCGGGTTCTTCGTGCGCGAACGCGAGTCGGACTCTATCCCTCGAGCTCATGTTTGCGTTCCTTTCGCGCGCTTGGCTTCCTCTCGCGTGCTCTCCAGCCGGTCGGGGTCCGGTTTGATTTGGTCTGGCCAGGGCACCACAAAGGCCAGGCGTATGGACGGCCTGTCGCCTACGGTGCGCATGCGGTGCGCATGGCCGTGCTCGCAGAAGACAAACTCCCCTGGCTTGGCCACCACCTTGCCAAAGCCTTCGATCTCCCACTCGATCTCACCCTCAACCACCATCCAGCACTCGTCGGTGTTGGTGTGATATTCGGCCGGGGTCTGCATACCTGGTGACATGCAGTGCAGGCTGGCCCAGATCAGCTCTGTACGCACCAAAGGGTGTTCCCAAGGGGGCTCACCGTAGGCCTGCTTGATCTGCTGCAGTGTGCTGTGGTTCAGGTTGTGCGGCAGCAAACCTACCTTGCGGTTCTTCCACGCTGCCAGCTTGGGATCCGCATAGATCGCATCGTAGTCGCTATTGGCTCCCCACCTGCCAGCAAAGGGAGTCCCGTTCTTCTGCTCATCACCCATTCAACTCACTCCTTCCAAAGCGTCTTGACACAGACAGGGATAACCGGACGGCAGGCATTCCCGACAGCGCTCGCGCCGCTATCCACAAGCGTACAGCTCACAGGGGAAATGACTCAAGCATTCCACACCATCCGCGCGTACCACATAGTTGCGTTCGATGCGCATGTAGCCTCGACCCGGAATGGTCAGCCCGGGCTCGATGGCGATCACCATGAGCTCCTCAAGCGGCAGCGTTTCCCAGGGAGCAAGGTACGGGCGCTCGGGATGCAGCAGGCCCAGGCAGTGTCCGGCGTGATGCGGCATCACACCGTAGCCGGCGTCCGCCACGAATCTGCGCGCGACGGCGTCGGGCTCGCTGGCCGGCACGCCCGAGCGGGCTGCCTGCTCGGCCCGGCGCATGGCTTCCACCAGGGTGTCGTGGGCTTTGCGCTGCCAGTCCTGCGGTTTGCCCGCCACAAAGACGCGCGTCATGTCGGATTTGTACATCTTGAATGTTGGGTACATGTCTACGAGAAAGAGCTCACCGTCTCGCAGAGCTCGGCTGCTGGGAGCGCCCAGCCCGCCCAGCGTGTTGGGCCCGGAGCCCCAGGTTACGTCGAGGATGAAGGGCTCACCATTGTCCAAGAGCATGCATTTGTACACGGCCGCATACACTTCAAGCTCGGTCACACCCGGCCGAATGGCCTGGCGGGCAGCCTCGAAGCCGTGGTCAACGATGCCAACAGCACGGCGGATGAGGGCCAGTTCCTCCTCATCCTTGCACATTCGCATGCTCTCGACCTGCCCACCTAGAGGCACGAGCTCACAAGACCTGCGTAGCTCTTCGGCAAAGGCCAGGCCCAGTTCCGCCGCTTCGACGCCGACGCGCTTCCCGGCGAGCCCGGCGGCCACAGCGGCCTGGGCGAGGGCGGCCTTGGCTGCCTGCTGCTCGTGGATCACACATTCAGTGCTGTCCGCCTGATAGGGGAAAGGTTCCACTCCCGGCCGCAGCCCCTTGGACAACTGCTCCTGAGTCCCCGGCGCCACCAAGAAGCGCCTGCTTGGCCCGAGTACGAAGAACCAGAATCCCCACGGCACAGGCTTGTGCCCCGACCCCGAACTACCCGGCCGATTCCCCGTGAAGTAGTAGACGTGCTGAGGCAGGGCGACTACCGCCCCGGTCAGGCGGTCAGCGTGCAATTTGCCTTGCAGCAACTCTGCCCGATCTATCAACGCTATCCTCTGGCGGTCAAGGGCTTGTCTTCCATGGCAGGATGCTTTGGCAATGCATGCTGTCGACATTCCGCGGCGAGAGGGCTCATTGCGATGATGACAGTCATGCAGACCATCACCACGCCCTGGCGCGAAACTGGACACCTGGGCGACCCGTGGCCTGGCACAGGCGATTGCGGGCGGCCGCACCGCCATGTAGGATGAACTCCAAGTCCGTGCCCAGGAACAGGATGTTCACACCCTTGGCTCGCCAGCTCTCAGAATCCTCTGCGGTGACGGAAATGCCTACCGGCATGTGGGCCGCGACCGCTTTGGAGACGGTGGTTTCGATGGCCGCCTGCACCTGCGGGTGGGAGATCTGCCAGGGTAGTCCCATCGAGTAAGTCAAATCCACAGGGCCCAACACCAGAGCATCTACGCCGGGCAGCGTCAGGATCTGATCCAGCTGGTTGACCGCTCCAATGTGTTCAATCCACAGGATCAGCACATGGTTATCGTCCAGGTGAGCAAGGTAACTATCGCGGTTGGCGTAGAACTCTGCCGCGTCATTGGGACCACACCCCCTGGCCCCCAGGGGTGGAAGGCGAGAGAATGCGACCGCCCGCTTGGCGTCCTCCACTGAGCGGATCACGGGCACCGCCACACCCTCGGCGCCGAGGTCAAAGGCCTGCTTGATAATGGCCTCGTCATTGGCTCGCACCCTCACCAGCGGGAGAACGCCTCGGCAGCGCATGGTAGCGATGAGTGTCCTCAGGGTCTCGGCATCAAAGGGACGATGCTCCGCGTCGATCATGAGCCACTCGTAGCCCGCGTCACAGAGAGCCGTGGTCGCCAGGGGGTCCGTGAGAGCCACCCAGGCCCCAAAACTCACCTGCCCACTGCGCCAGATTCGCTTCAACTCCCTGCCATCCACGTCGCGACCTCCTTCACGAGAGCCTTCTGGGCTGCGTTGAGAAGCCTAGAAGCTGCACGGCTCATCAGGGGCGAGCCGTCAGGCCTACCTGGACTGTGAAACTGCGGGTGCGCGACCCTCGTCGTCAGGGTCCGCCCCTGCTTCGTCCTCAAAGCCTTCTTGCCATAGCTCCGGGGGCAGCCCTCGCCTTGGGAACCCTGCGGCCTCGCGCAAGGTGTCCTTGATCGGGCTGAGACCCGGAGGGCAGCCTGGCACCCAGGGGCCCAAGTGCTTGGCTTCTCTTTGACACTTGCCCACGTGAAGCACCACTGCGCCATCTGGAACGCGGCTGAGGTCTGCATCCTCACCATAGACAAACACAAGCGGGCCAGCCCTTTCAGCGATGTGCGCAAGTTCTCCGTCAGCCTGCATCTCTTTGAAGGCCAGAGCCAAGCTGATGTTGCAGCCCGAGCAGGTAGTGCCTTCGATCACGATCAGCCCAGGAGCCGCACAGACCTGGCTAAGGTTGATCTCGCCTCGTTTGAACGGACGTCTGACAGCCTCCAGCGCCTCGCCGACCACCAGGATGTGGCCAGGCTGTATGGGCCCCATGCCGGCTGCGGCTGCCAGCGCGATATGCGGCACCTCATTTGGCTCCATCCCCATCACACGGCAACACACCGCATCCACCGCTACGCGGTTCGTTCCTGCCAGAACCAGGCCCGCACCTGCGGGCTCGCCCATCACCGGCCCCAGCCCCTCGTGGCCCACTGTGCCGTCCACGACGATCAGATGCGGCGCCATTACCGTGTTCAGATCCACAATCGCCTGGTGCAGTCCGACAAAGTGAAGCTTGCGCTTGCCGCGCCAGCTGAGGATGCCCTTCATATTCTTCAGGCTCAGGGTGACTCCCGCCTGGAAATGCGTCTTGAGCACTGGCACACTGATTAGCCAATCGGCCTCCAGGGCAGTCCTGGAAATTGGCAAGCTCTTCACTACCTTCCCCTGTGGGCAGGGAACCTCGACTGGATCGGCGTTCAGGTCCACCAGGCGCGCCTTGCAGCGCCGCGCCATCTCCTCGTATCCGTTCAGGCGAAAGGCGTCCGACGTGTGCTGCCCATGTCCAGAGCCATCGCCAATCGCCACGTCAGCAGCGCAGGCTTCCCAGGCCCACTCCGCCAGTGACTCGACCACTGCCGGATTGGTCGTCGCGCCGGTACGCCAGTCGAAGGCGCCAACCAGATTGGGTTTGATCAGCACCCGCGCGCCTGGCGCCATCGGTTTGGGCAACGGGCCCAAGCCCGCGATCGAACGGCGCACCGCCTTCTCGACCTGTCCCTCTCGCACCTTTTCAATGGCAACTGTTTCCACGTGCCTGTTGCTCCTGATAGGCTTGCAGTTTCTCTTCATAGAAGGCGCGGTTGGCCCGAATCTTCTCCCGGATTGGCAGATGATAGGGGCACCTCTGCTCACACTCCCCGCATTCGATGCAGTCCTGCGCCTTGGCTCCGGCTTCTCCAAACCATTCGAAGAACGTCTCCGGCGGAAGCCGCTTCCACGAGGTGGGCATAATCATGATGGGAGTAATGGGCACCCCCTGCTCACAAGGCATGCAGTACTGACAACGGCGGCAAAACTGCGTGCCACACTCGTGCCTTATGCTCTCGATTTCGGCCATCTCAGCCGGGCTCAGCAGCGTTGGGCCTTCAGCGATAGCGATGATCTCTTCGACCTCGGCAACCTTTTGCACGCCAGGGATGGGCACCACGCTGGGGAACTGCATCAGGTACTTGACAGCTAGATCCGCCCGCTCCAGCATCCCGCCGGCAAAAGGCTTCATTGCGATGAACCCAACGTCTAGGGCTCGTGCCAGGGGAACGAGGACATCCGCGGGCTCGGCTTCCACCAGGTTGAACGGGAACATGAGCGTCTCGAAAAGACCAGACCGGACGGCCTGCATGGCCACATCTGGCGAATGCGTGGTCAGGCCGATGTGGTGTATCTTGCCCTGGCTCACTCCTTCTTCGAAGGCTTCCATCGCTCCGCTGGGGCCGAGGATGCGCTCGTAGGCGCCAAAGTTGGCCACGTTGTGGAACTGGTACAAATCCAAGTATTCGACGCCCAGGCGTTGCAGGCTGAGGTTGAGGTGTTCTCGAGCAAGCTGGCAGTCCTGGGCCGCGGTCTTGGTAGCGAGGATCACATCCTGCCTGCGGCCCTGGATGGCCTTGCCGATACGGCTCTCGCTGTTCGTGTACGAATTGGCCGTATCAATCAGGTTCACCCCCAGATCCAGACAGCGACGCACGACATCAACCGCTTGATCCTCAGAAAGCCTCTGAATGGGCAGGCCGCCGAAGCCAATGCGTGAGACCATCAATTCGGTTCTGCCAAGCCTGATCAGTTGCATGCATCAACCCTGGTTGGTTAGGCTGAACTCACACGACAGGGGCCGCCCTGAAATGCCCTCCACGGCCCAAGCATCAGGTCGTTGCCGGGGGTCATCCCTGGGACTGCCTACGACCAGTCCAGCACGTGCTGCACGGCCTGTTCGATGCGCGCCGCATCGGGCAGCACATAGTCCGCCATACCTTTGTTGTGCGCAATGAACGCTTGCCTGGCCCCCACGCGGCCAATGGGCGCGTCCAGGTACTCAAAGGCGTTCTCGGCAATGGCCGCGGCGATTTCGGCCGTTGGACCGGCCGTACGCACGTCCTCGGCCACTACCACGCACTTGTGAGTCTTGCGCACGGACTGTACCATGCTCTCCACATCCAGAGGACACAGAGTGCGCGGGTCAATCAGTTCCACGCTGACGTCACGCTCGCGGAGCTTGTCCACGACCTGCTGAGCAAGATGCAGCATGTAGCCCATGGCGATCAGCGTCACGTCCTTGCCAGGGCGTAGCGTGTTGGCCTGCCCGAAGGGGATCAGATACTCCTCCTCAGGCACGAGCCCCTTGAAGTTGTAGAGCTTTTTGTGCTCGATGAACACCACCGGGCTGTTCTTGCGCATGGCCGTCTTGAGCAGGCCCTTGGCGTCATAGGGCGTAGAAGGCAACACCACGTAGAGGCCCGGGACGTGCATGAACCAACTGGTCCACATCTGCGAATGCTGTGGCCCGATGCTGGTGGCGCCGCCTGCCGCGCGCAGCACCATCGGCACGCAGATGGTGCCGCCGGTCATGAAATGCGTCTTGGCGGCAGTGTTCACCAGCATGTCCATGGCCAGAGCGACAAAGTCCTCGTACATGATCTCTGCCACTGGCCGCATGCCACACATGGCAGCTCCGATGGCAGCTCCCACGATGACCTGCTCGGCGATGGGCGTGTCCAGCAACCGATCAGCATAGTCCTGCACCACGCTACGGGTGACGCCGAAGCAGCCCTGATAGCCACAGGGGCCGCCATACACATCTTCCCCCAGCACGATGACCCTCTCGTCACGCGCCATCTCTTCATGCAGCGCTTCGCCCAAGGCATCACGGTACGTGATCTCTCGCATCGTCATGGACTACACCTCGCTCGGGCAGAATACCAGGTCCATAGCGGACTCGGGCCTAGGTTCTGGGCTGTTCATGGCGAACTCCTCGGCCTCGTCGACCGCCTTGAGGCTGTCTGCGTGTACGCGTTCCACCGAGGCATCGTCGAGGATGCCCTTTTCGCGCAGCAGCGCTTCCAGGCGCGGGATGGGATCGCGCTTTAGCCACGCCTCCACTTCTTCCTTGGGCCTGTACAGACGCTTGTCCATAGTAGAGTGGCCGCCCCAGCGGTAGGTTTTGCATTCCAGGAGAGAAGGGCCGTCGCCCGCCAGGGCGCGTTGCCGCGCCTGACTTACGGCTTCGTACACGGCCAACACATCGTTTCCATCCACCACCAGGCCCGGCATGTTGTAGGCACAGGCACGGTCGGCGATGTCCTCCACTGCGGACACTTTCACATGGGCCGTGCCCAT